>Ga0307517_10012704_pt1 | contig 11519 bp, 10 predicted proteins | sample 23_EM_MG_FD_194515 | JGI IMG/M metagenome (GOLD analysis project Ga0307517, IMG submission 194515) | Populus trichocarpa ectomycorrhiza microbial communities from riparian zone in the Pacific Northwest, United States - 23_EM | ecosystem: Host-associated > Plants > Roots > Unclassified | place... | reverse complement strand
ATTAAATTGTCATCTAGGAGCTTCTTTGTCTTTTCGATTTTTATACACATTAAAATGAAAAGATTACCTCAAAATCATTAATTATTAAGCTAGCATGCAGGAATGTATTTTGTGTTTTCAACTTGGTTTTTTAGTTGTAATCAATTTCCAAGATGAGAAATTTAATATTTTAATAAATATATAATATTATTAAAAAAAAAAAAAAAAGTGGTTAGCGCAATAATCATGCAAGTGAGAGATGTCATGCCTTTTTGGGTTGTCATACCCTCCACTGTTAACTTTACTTTTCACCTCCATGTACTTAAATGTATTTGAAATCAACTTCTATTATTTTTTTCAAGATTCTCTCCATATTTTGCATATAAAATTATTGAAATGACTTAAATACTCATAAGATAAATAATCTTCAACATTATTAATCAATTTTTTTTTATGAAATTAATTTTAAATTTTAAAAACAAGACAAATAAATTTAATTCTCCATCCAAAAATTTTTATTTTAATTTTTTCAAAGAAAGGATATTAAAAAAATCAAAATTATTGGATGAAGAATTAAAATTATTAAGTTTTATTTCCCAGAAAAAAATTAAAATTGATTAATTAGGTTAAAGGTTATTGAAGTTGAGAGTATACAAGTCATTTCATTAGCTTGATATGCAAAATTTGGAGGGAACTTTAAAAAAATAACAAAAAACTTGATTTAAAGTATAAGAAGGTAAAAAATGAAATTAAGAGCACAAAAACTAATTCTCGAATAACAGAGGTTTGAATAGTTTAGCCTATTTCATTTTGTTAAAATTAGACATGCAAGAAAATTTAAAAGTAATTCTTTGATGGAAAAATTTTAGAATAATGAAGAGCGGGAAAACAAACATTCAAAAGAAGAAAAACATCAAATAAAAAAAATAAAAAATAGGAACCTGTTCTTTTTACTGATATTTATTTTGTTATGTATCTTTATTTTATTAAATTTTAAAAAAATTCATCCCTCGACTCTTTTTTTTATTGGACTACGGGTTTCAAAGATTAACATGGGATTGCTTTGTTTTTTTAAGGTTTTTTTATAAAATTATTTTCAATTTTATCTGTCAATATTTGATTTTTGTGGGGATGGTTTTCGTGTTTTTTTTTCTCTTTCTTTCTATAGGATTATTTAAATTTTATGCCCATGGTCACCTGATTAATAGGTTACCCGGGTTGACTTGAATTTTTTTTATTGCTTTAAAAAAAATCAATTCCATGCCTCAAGATTTTTTTATTGAGAATTTTGCTTTGTTGTTTTTTTAGGTTTGTCTTTTATGCAGTTAATCTCAGCCCCATGATGATCAAGAATTTTGAAGGTTAACATCGATAGATTTTGGTCTTTTTAAATGTTTTTTTTTTAATTTTATCATTTAACATTTATTTTTTTAGAGTTGGTCTTTGTGTTTTTTTTTTATTACTTTTCTTTTTATGGTGTAAACCACTGGAAAAAAAAATTATGAAAAAATACTTGAAAAATAAAAAAACATAGAAAAGCTAATTAAAACCAAATGTAATAAATAAATAATAAAATAATTATGATGAAATATAATATAATAAAATTTAATATACCCTAGTTTAAATTCAACGGAAACAAGTCTCATGATTAGGTAAGAATTTACTCATAAAGATGAAAAGGTATATAAAGGTGAAACATATATGTGTGTGTGTGAAAGAAAATGAAGATGAAGAATTAAAGAGAAAAATAACGATAAGAAATATTGGTAACAAAGAGAAGTTACTGGATTTGTTGGCATTCATGATGAGATAGACAAATTAATAGCAATTATATGAATTATTGGATTTATTGGCATTAATGAGAAGATAACTAGATTGATGATAATTGTATGAATTACTGGATTTATTGATATCTGGAAAGGGATAGTTGAATTGTTTGAAATTATATGAATTATCGGATTTATTGGTATCGATAAGAGAATAGCCAAATTTACAGCAATTATACGAATTGCCGGATTTATTAGAGGGGATATCTTGATTGTTAGCAATCGAAGGAATTTTTGGATATGTGAGGGGATAACTAGATTATTAATAATTAATTAAATTGTTGGGGGTTGTAGCTATTGTAAAGGATTGCTTGGGTGAGAAGATGAATAATGTGGATTAGTTGAAGATGTGCATAACTATGTAAAGAATTGACTTTGAGTTGTTAGTGTTAATTAGTAGAATTATGGATAATATTTTTATGATTAATTTAATAATTAAATCTTTATGGTTTAGTATTTTGGTGACATGTAATTTATGTAATATTCTTTTGAGCAGTGTAAATTAGTTGAAAATAATCTTGAACATGTTATGTTATCATAGTTGTTGACATAATGTGCTATTGTATGCATACTATTAGATTTGTAAATTCTTGAATTAAATTCTGAAGTTAGAAGTAGTTCATATTCTAAATCTTTTTAATTATTTAGGTGTTACATGTGTGAATGAGTATTTTGTAAATCTGGGAAATTGGGATTAATGTTAATTGAGATGTGATTTAGGATGATCGGTTCGCGATTGTGAGATTAAGAATTGAGTTTTTATTATACTCAAGCATAATGTCGATAACTTGGTATGTTTAAGAGTAAAGGAAACTTTGCCTATTTTTTAAAAAAGAAATTCCGGTTTTAAGGAATGTACCAATATGTTTACATTAGATTGAATATTAAAAATGGAAAGGTTACATATGATGTTATCTCAATCATATTCTCATAGTTGTAGGGTTAGAGAGTTAACTCTGGTTAACTCAGATCTTTTTTTTTTCATTGATTTTTTTAGAATTATGTTTTAAAGTTTAATACTATGAAATTTTTTGTTTGGTTGTTTTTTTAGGTTTTCCTACAACACGATAACTTCTGGACTCATAATCACGATCACGAGTTCAAAGGTTAATACGAGTTGAATTTAATTCTTTTTTTAAGTCTATTTTTCAATTTATTTTTATTTTCAATTTCATCCTTCAACATTTAATTTTTTATGAATTGGTCTTTGTATTTATTTTCCCTTTCCTTTTCAAATAATGTGCTCATGATCACGGGGTTAGCATGTGAACGTTGGTTGACCTAAAAAAAATTAATTATTTTTTTCAGTTTCATCATTCAACATTGAATTGTTTTATAGTTGAGCTTTAAAGTTTGATTTAGTTTGTTTTTGTTTATGATTTTTTTTTCCTTTTTATTAGCACATATAATCATTTGATTAAATAAAATATTAGAAAAAAAACTAAAAGAAAAGATATTTGTACCATGCACCACTTCATAAAATATTATTCATTGTAATAGTGAATGTGTTTTTTTTTTCTTTGTTTTTTTATTCTTTTTTTAATCTATGTTTTTGTATTCCTAATTTCATCTTATAACATTTGATTTTACCATGTCAACGTTTTCTTGGAGCAGCTTCACGCTGAATACCAAGAACAGGGACTAGCACAGAATTTCTCTATGTGTTGGAATCACTCTAAGGAAAACTCAACTCAGAGTCGTAGGATGACTAAAAATGATGGTCCTTCATATTATTTTCATCCTCCCTTAAATACTAATACAATCTCCAGTTCCAACTAGGAAAATAATAAACTAGGAAAACAATAACAGAATAGTTTTCCAAATCCAACTAGGAAAGTAATAAACTAGAAAAAGTAATAACAGAAAAGAAACAAGATTGCAGTGGCTCCCATGTTGATGGAGGCTTTGATCACGAAACTATGGGGAGTCTTTTTCCCTGATTTGCATCAACTGCCAGTCCCCTTGAAGAACTTGACCCTGGCAAGTTTTGATTGGTGTATGTTGTAAATAGGTGTGGGTGTAAACGCTTGATCTCTGAAGCTTGCAACCAGACAGAGTCCAATCCTGGATGATTTTTCCATTGCATTAAGAACTTATAATAACCTCCTCGACGAGTGGTAACAAATTGATGGTCAAGAATGGCAGCAATCTCATCTCGTGGTGCTGTAATTTCTGGAACTCGTGGTGCAGTAATGGCTGGAACTGGTAGTGCAGTAATGTTTTCTACATCGTCGTTGAACTCCGTAAGATCTTCAATGTTAAAAATGGGACTAATACCAAAATCAGTGGGTAAATCAATGACGTAGGCATTAGAACCCAATTTCTTGGTGACTTGGAAATGGCCTGCTCTGCGTGCATGTAGCTTGGTAAAACTCCCCAAAGGAAAATGCTCTGGACGCAAACGAACTAGAACCATATCACCTGTATTAAATTATTGATCCTTGCGTTTTGCATTTGCCACAGCTGCATAAGAACTTGTATGTGTGGTTAGACGTCATTTGCATTCCTCGTGAACATCTCGCATATAGCTGGAGAAATCCAGGGCAGCCTTGCTTGGTCGGGGTGGTGATGGTAATGAAATAATATCAAGTGGAGTGTTGGGTCGAAAGCCATAAACCACTTCAAATAGGGTGCAGCCTGTCGAACGGTTAACAGAGTTGTTAAAGGAAAATTCGGCGTGCGGAACTATATCCCAGCTGGTCACATGATTCGTGACTAGGCAGCGTAATAAATTTCCCAAACTTCTATTGGTGACCTCAGTCTGGCCGTCCGTTTGGGGATGGAAGGCACTAGAGAACATCAATTTTATTCCCAGTTTTGCCCACAATGTTTTCCAAAAATAACTTACAAACTTGACATCCCTATCAGACACGATAAAAACTGGGATACCTTGTAGACGAACAACCTCCTGTAGAAATAAGGCAGCAACTTTTGATGCATCGTAAGTCTTGTGGCATGGGAAAAAATGGGCCATTTTGGAAAAACGGTCAACTACCACCATAATCGAATCATGTTGCCGCAAAGTTCTTGGCAACCCAAGGACAAAATCCATGCTAAGATGTTGTCATGGTCTGTCTGGGATGGGAAGTGATGTATAGAGCCCTGCAGGTTGCTTAGTGCCTTTATTTAATTGGCAAACTCGACATCGATCAACCACAGTATGCACGTCCCTCCGCATTCGAGGCCAGTAGAATCTGTCAGCAACAATTGCAAAAGTTTTATCATGACCGAAGTGGCCAGCTAAACCCTCGCCATGGAGCTCTGTTATCATAAATTCCTGAAAGGAGCCACGCGGAACGCATAGCTGTGATTTGTAGAATAGGAATCCATCTCACGATATATACTCCTTCTTAGCTGTGTGCCCCTGTTTAGAGATATTATTCCATACACTACCAAAGTCCTCGTCATTGGTATATTCTGTTTTCATACTATCGAAACCTGCAACATTAGCTAAAAACATATGCAACAAGTGTGGTCTCCTGCTTAAGGCGTCAGCCACCTTATTTTATGTCCCTGACTTATATCTAATAATGAATTCAAACTGTTGTAGATAATCCATCCAACGAGCATGTCGTGCATTAATTTTATTTTGGGAATTTAAGTGTTTCAGGGAGTCATGATCTGTAAAGAGGATAAACTCTCTGTGGATCAAATAAGGGCGCCAATGCTTGAGTGTTTGAATTAAAGCATAGAATTCATGTCATATACCGAGTATCGCCAGTGAGTGTCATTAAGCTTCTCACTATAAAAAGCAATGGGATGGCCCTCCTGACTCAGCACCCACCCCACCCCCCCCCCCCAGATTCCCACATGTGATGCGTCACAAGCTACTTCAAAAATTTTAGAGAAATCTGGTAACTTGAGCACTGATGCTTGCCCCATCTTTTTTTTTAAATTTATGTGAATGCTTTGGCAGCTACTGTACTCCATGCAATTTTCTTTTCTTTCAGGCACTCGGTGATTGGGGCCATAATTGTGCTGAAATTGCAAATAAACCGCCGATAAAATATGGCCAAGCCGTGAAAGCTCCGGACTCCGGATAGATTCTGGGGAGTTAGCCATTGTTGTACAGCTTGCACCTTTGCAGGGTCAGCCTCGACACCTTGATTAGAGATTGTAAAACCCAGAAACTTGGCACTTTTCCTCATAAATGAACACTTGTCTTTATTAATATAGAGCTGTTCAGCTCTTAGGACCTTCAAAACCTGTTCGACATAGCTTAAATGCTCCTGCACACTTCGGCTAAAAATTAAGATGTCATCAAAATAAACAACAACAAATTTGCCCAAAAATGGTTTGAGAACTTGCGTCATTATCCGCATGAAGGTGCTTGGTACGTTGGTTAGTCCGAATGGCATGACTAGCCACTCAAATAGACCATCTTTCGTCTTGAATGTTGTCTTCCACTCGTCACCCACCTAGATACGAATCTGGTGATAACCACTTCGGAGGTCGATCTTAGTGAAAATAGAGGAGCCACATAGTAAATCCAACCTATCATCAAGACGAGGAATGAGAAATCGGTACTTCACAGTTATCTTATTAATTGCTCGACTATCAACGCACATCCTCCAGTTACCGTCCTTCTTTGGTGTAAGTAAAACCGAGACAGCGCAGGGGCTGAGACTCTCTTGAATGAAACCCTTGTCCAGTAATTGTTGAATTTGACGACTGAGCTCTTCATTCTCTGTTGGGCTCATACGGTAGTGTGGTAAATTAGGCAGGGTTGATCCCTGAATCAGATCAATGGCATGTTGTACCTCCCTCATTGGAGGTAGTTGATTTGGAATCTCATCAGGCATGATATCTTGAAATTCTTCCAACATTGCCGAGAACTCTGTTGGAATAATGTCGTCCTCTTGCTTCTCCTCACGGCTCACTACTAATAGCACCATATCTTCCGCTTGTACAATTCGAGAGAATTGTCGCATTGTTAAAACTGGGATAACCTCCTTTTTTGTATCAAATTCTGAAATCTGTAGGGGATCCAATACAAATTTCTTACCTTGAAAATTAAAAGAATAAGTATTAGCATACCCATCATAGAGAACTCTCCGGTTATAGAGCCACGGACGTCCCAGTAGCATATGGCACACAGTCATAGGAATTACATCACACCAGGCTTCGTCAACATATTTTTTTCCCAATGAAAATTTAACCAAGCAACACTGCTTCACTAGGACTGAATTGGCCTAATTAACCCAACTAATCCGGTAAGGGGTGAGGTGCTTCTCAGTCTTCAGCCCCAAACGTTCAATGGCAGCTTCGGAGATCACGTTCATGTCGCTGCCATTATCAATAATGACATTCAAAGCCCGACCATTATGCTCCATGCGAGTGTGAAAAATATTGGTGCGCAACCATTCGGGATTAGCCTGAAGCTCCTTCCTAGTTCCTGTCAATATCTGATGGATAACGTAGCTGGGTAATTCTGATGCACTCAAATGTTCTTCGTCACTATGTCTACTCCCATCAATTTCTTCCTCCTCCGTGTCTTCAACAGTGTCCTCTACTAACAAGTCTTTTTCACAAATATATGCTAACTTTTTATCCCTTGTAGGACATACAACATCATAGTGTTCGAAGCCTTTACACTTATAACATTGTGGCCCTTCGTTAGAGGCTTTGGCTTTTCCTTTATAATCTCCACTGACCCCACTTCTAGTTTGATCCCTCAGTGATGGGAGCCTTTGGGTTGAAGATGCTGGGACAAGTTCTGATTTTGAATCCCACGACGTCATTTTTCTCCCAACAGAAGGCCCTATTTGTTTCTCAATATGGAGTGCCAATTGATACGCCTCTTCCACGTTGATTAAGCGTGCAGTCCACATTTCTTTACGTAGGTCGTTGCGTAACCCAGTGCGGTATCGGGCTAAAGTTTGTTGTTCAGTTTCCACAACCTTACTACGTACAGTCAATTCGTGGAAGCGATCTGTAAATTGATCGACACTTAATGAACCTTGCCTGAGTTGCAACATCTCCTCGAACATCATTTGCTCATAGTCAATGGGCAAATATTTTTCTTTTAGTCTCTCTTTCATCTCTTCCCAATTAGAAATTGTTGGTCTTCGTGTTCGGCGCAATTGTTCTTCCACACTCCCCCACCATGCTCGTGCATGGCTCTTTAATTTCATCCGAACATAACGAACCTTCCTATCCTCTGAAACAGCAAACCAATCGAAGTAATCCTCGATAGCTGTTAACCAGTCTTCAAAAGCATTGGGTTCTAGTTTTCCAAAAAAATCTAGAACATTAACCTTCATTCTTTTGGTCAATTCATCAAGAGGTTGATAACCTGCACCATGATCTGCATGTCCTCTGTGCATGTTTCGCCTATGACGCCGAACTCAAGGTTCATGACCCTCAAACTCCTGATTTCCTTCTTCTTCCTCATAAACATCTCCATCACTATCGCCCAACCTCTCTCTATGAACTGCTCTGCACCCTCGCCGATTAAAGGGACCATACTCCTCTCAAGCACAACGCTCCTCTATGACATCTAGTCGATGAATAAGTTGCTCCATCACTGTGGCGATCTGATCAACCTGGTATTGCAGCTGAGGTTGGTCTGTGTCTCGGGTGTTTGGGTTTTGATGGCTTGAGTTTGGGTTGTTTGTGTTATTCGGGTGTTGGCTGGTTAGGTTTGATTTGTTTGGGTTTTGGTTGGTTGGATTTGGGTTGTTCAGGTTTTGGTTGGTTGCCATGGCGTACGAAGTACCACTGCAAGTTACAGGCATAGACGTAAAAACACCACAATGAATGAAACCGAGTAACCACACTAAAGCTCTGATACCAAATTGGTGTCAATGTTTTCTTGGAGCAGCTTCACGCTGAATACCAAGAACAGGGACTAGCACATAATCTCTCTATATGCTGGAATCACTCCAAGGAAAACAACACTCAAAGCCGTAGGATGGCCAAAAATAATGGTCTTTCATATTATTTTCATCCTCCCTTAAATACTAATATAGTCTCCAGTTCCAACTAGGAAAATAATAAACTAGAAAAACAATAACAGAATAGTTTTCCAAATCCAACTAGGAAAGTAATAAACTAGAAAAAGTAATAACATAAAAGAAACAAAATTGCAGCAGCTCCCATGTTGATAGAGGCTTTGATCACGAAACTATGGGGAGTCCTTTTCCCTGATTTGCATAAGTGAAAGCTGGACTATCAAAAGAAAATCAATAAACTGTAGTAGAACGCCTTCGGATTAGACAACAAATCTATTCAAACAAAAATCGAAGAATCAGTTGATACAGGTCCATCATCACTGAGCTTCGTGATTTTACATCTACAAGTTATAATTGGCTGCTGAATATCCATATGCGTCTACTAATAGAATCAAGAACGATACTAACATAACCATCTAGGTGGTGGCCCAGTGGTAATAGCTTGGGACCAAGAGGTTTGCTCCCTCTGTGGTCTCAGGTTCGAGCCTTGTGGTTGCTCATATGATGGCCACTGGAGGCTTACATGGTCGTTAACTTCAAGACCCGTGGGATTAGTTGAGGTGCACGCAAGCTGGCCCGGACACCCACGTTAAACTAAAAAAAAAAGAACGATACTAACATAGATTTATTAAACCACAAAATGACAATTTTTTATGATTTATAAATACACCCAAATGTAGGAAGTGCTTTACATGTAGGTTCCTGCAACAACAATTTGGAACGCATAGTAATACGTTTACAGAGAAAAACATTCGCGTGTTGCTGTGTTCACAGAGAAATTTACATCTTTCAAGATGTCTCGTTTGGTTAGTAGCGCAAGTAACTCTCATCTTAGCACGACATTTAGCTTGCTTTGCACCTGTTCTCTCACAGACATCTGCATTCACAATAGCAAATATGTTTTCAATCATGAACTATATCCCACAGGAAAATGAAATACAAAAGGATGAATTTCCTTTAAAAATAAATACCTGCAAATCATTGATTTCCTCATCAGTAAGTGAACGTTCCATGGATCGGTAAGCAATCCTGTAGCAGTGACTTGTCATTCCTTTCTTGTTTGTAAAATTGTCTATCAAGCTCACCTGAGTCACAAAATTATCTATAAAGATTAGCACCAGTATTGAATCTTCGTCCGCACCAAAGAAACACTGTCGGGTCATGTTTTATATGACCTCAGAGAACAATCGTAGAAAGAAGGTGATTAGTTGTAGACAATTCAACAATTCCAGACTTCTTTGCCCAATTTAAACTTCTATGGAAAACTAACTTTCGAAGTTCGAAACTTTCAACTTTAGTCCAATTCAGAAAGTTTAGCCATTTTGAATTCTGTTAGAATGTTTTAGTGAATTAGAAGTTTGTACTACAAAGTTTCAACTTTTAAACAGTACGTTTATTTCACCCTCGTATCTCTAAAGGGCTATGGTGCATTACCATCATTCTTATCCCCCTTTCCTCTCACTTTCTATTTGTGCGGGTTGTGTTTGCACAGCAACTACAAAGTGACTAAACTTCAAGCTTACAAAATGTTTAGAATACGATGAAAACCACAGGGAGATGAAGACACAGTCAAGTCTTCCACAATTCCTTTACAGAAAGAGTTGAGGAATATTTGCACATTTAACAAACCTCCATCTACAAGGGATCATGTGAAAGGCCTTCACACTATTAGCTGATGGAAAATGATAGCATAACTAAAACAACTCACATGCAGAGAACGAAGTGGACCGCGTCTATATAACTTAAGGCCAAACTACCCAGGTGATGGGGGATGAAGAAAGATAACAATGGAAATTACTACTTGATTATTTAGAAATTTCATTGCTGTACAATTACTCTAGATTCTAGCACTGTTAATATTTAATATTTAGGAGTCAAATAATAATTTAGTGTATTTTAGTTTCCTTTATGAATCAAGAATATTTAGTAGGTTTTCCTATTTTATTTGGTTTGGTGCTTGTAAATAAGCACCCTACCTAGGTATTCAAAGAAAATTGGATACTAATGATCAGGATAAATTGAATTTTCTTACGGAGAATCTTCTTCGTGGTTCTTCATCAGCAGGTCAATATTGTGATTAACAAAAAAAGTTGCAACCCCATGAAAAGAAAATCCATACCTCCTCAACAAGATCCCCAGCAATTCCTCTGACAACTTCACATAAATTGTTTTCTGTAAATGATTCATTGATCCAAAAACTCATGTCCTTGTAACAAGGAGGATACTGCACATATATTCCACATTTAGACATTCATATCCTGCTCTCATTCTTCTTAAATTTTTATTCAAAAAATATAAGCATATATAACAGTGTCCATCTATGAAGGAAAAACACAATGTACCTTTGAGAATGGCTTGAATTTGATTCCTAGCTGACCTTTAGAAAACTGCATAACAGACATTCAGATTAGTTACTTGGGCCTACTGGATCCCTGACATATCAAAAATGTCAAATTGCGACTTTAAAGCATTCAATTTTTTTTAATGGAGTAAATCAAAACAAATAGCATGAAGGAAGAGGATAAACCAGCAACACAGTATTATAATTCAAGACAGACCTGAGAAGTAAACCGCTCATCATTTGACCAGAAAAGCCGGATATCAGGGATATCAAACAGAACCATTGCAAGTCGTTCCAAACCAAGTCCAAAAGCCCAAGCAACATTATTAAGTTTTCCATTCCTCTTTAAAATTTCTTGCTCTGTCACCCCACAGCCTAAAACTTCCAGCCACTTCTCCTGAAAATTTATTGGGCATTGGT
>Ga0307517_10012703_pt1 | contig 11519 bp, 6 predicted proteins | sample 23_EM_MG_FD_194515 | JGI IMG/M metagenome (GOLD analysis project Ga0307517, IMG submission 194515) | Populus trichocarpa ectomycorrhiza microbial communities from riparian zone in the Pacific Northwest, United States - 23_EM | ecosystem: Host-associated > Plants > Roots > Unclassified | place... | reverse complement strand
ATTTTTCAATAAAAAAATATTTTAAAAAACAATTATAAATAAAAAAACACGATTGACAGTAACTTCACTTATGAACAACGAAGTGAAGCTGTTTTTTTTTTAATCCTATCCTGAAACTTCTTTTCGATGGAATCATTTTGTAACTTAATTAAATGAAATAAAGATATAAATTGTGGTATAAAAAAAACTAAATATAATTCTTTTTTATTTTTAAATCAAATCATGTTTTTTAGGTTGATTTTTATCCATCAAATTAATTTTAAAATTAAGTTCGATAAAAGAGTTGAGTCTTGAATTTTTTTTTTTAATTTTCAAAACACAATCATCCAGTCAATAAACTAATATATACACTAGAGTCATGAAAATGAAGAAAAGAAAGAATTTTTAATGACACCCTTGAATATGTATATAAAACTAAAAAAAGACTAATGATATATAAATAAATTTTTCAAAGGTAAATTAAGTGTATCAATCATTTATGTTAAAAGATTTTAGCTTTCACTCTTAAAATTTGTCTGCATAGCATTTTTCATATATTAATAGATAATTTCTCATTTTCTTGTTTTCATTTTTTCGATTACAGTTTGAAGTGATTGTTTGGCAAATCTTTCTTTTATTAGCTTGACATATATCACATAGTAGTACTAAGAAGCTCCAGCCTATTTCTTAATTGTTATGGGCAGCAGCTGAGAATCTAACAAATCTCTCCCTGCCTGTCTCTCTCCACTCTCCAGTGACAATGGCTGCTGCAAGCATGGTACGTCAAACCGCTTGCAATCAATCAAAGCCCTCTCTTGCACTCAAAACCCAGCATGCCTCTCCTTTAAATCTCTTCTCAATACCATCAAGTAACTTTCTCTACTCTTCTCTCTCTCTCTCTTTATGTCTTGCCTTTTAACCTCTCTGTGTCTATGTACGTAAATTTTACATGTAGGCTTACCGGTTTTTTATAATGCAGGAGTGAGTTTTGGAGCAAAGAGCGAAAAAGGGCTAGTAGTAAAATGTTCGGTGGCAGCTGCAGAACTCAATTCCAGGGTTGCGGCTTCTAATGACAGGGGAATCAAGAATCCTATAATTGTCATTGACAATTATGACAGTTTCACTTATAATCTGTGCCAGGTTAGTTCTTTCTCTTCTTAGATTATTCACATGGCATTCGATAATTTCGAAATCTCTTCAATGTTAATTTGTTTTCTGGGTTCTTCTCTGTTTTAAAGATTTTGTGATTGTGTGGATCTTTAATTGTACCCCCTGTTTGGTTGCTGAGAAAATGCATTATGTAAATGGAAAGTAAATCACAGATTTTGTTTCCATAGAGGAATGACATTTCTAATTGTGTGTGTGTATGTGATATGGTTTTCATCATTTATAGAAACCAAAAACTGCACACGCAACGCATTCCTTGTTTGTTTAACAGCTATGACTGCAGCGGTGAGCTTTTGTTTAAATGACGTGGCAAAAAGTCTCAAGACATTGCTAAACATAGAAAGAAACTCTTTAATTTGAACATTTTCTTCAAATGACCTGACTATTGTCAACAATTGAGAATAGCACCAGTGATTTCACTTCGAAGTGGACATTGCTAGTGACTCCACATGTTAAAAAGAATCATATTCATTCCTGTGATATGTCAAAGGAAAGCTATAACAAGTTTCCATCAAAATTATAGTTCTGGGAGAAAATTAGAAACTTTGTAAAGTCTTTAATCACTTCTGCAAAAGTGTTAGTGTCTATAGTTTTGCATGATTAATTCTTTTATACTGCTCTGTTTGATTGCTCTCCGTCTCTCTCTCATCAATTTGTTGAACTGATTTATAGATCAAAACATTGAACTCTGTTGCCTTTTGTTGTTGAAGTATATGGGAGAGGTGGGCTGCCATTTTGAGGTGTATCGGAATGACGAGTTAACTGTGGAGGATTTAGAAAGGTAAGAATTTATTGTTATGTAGTTATCTGGCATTTGTTAGGTGTTAAATCCTATTTATAAGAGTGGATCACACATGAGGTGTTTGTTGTGTTCACCAGTTGCACTTGTTACCTTCCTCTTATTTTAACAGGAAAAAGCCAAGAGGCGTCCTCATATCCCCAGGCCCAGGTTAGTTTTTGCTAACACGTTATCTTTACTGCCTAGAATCAAAGTGCAGCAAGACCAAAACAAAATAAAGTTGAAAACTATATTTATGTATGTCATTTCCTTTTATAGGAACACCCCAGGATTCTGGAATTTCCCTACAGACGGTTCTAGAGCTTGGACCTACCGTGCCTTTGTTTGGTGTGTGTATGGGGTTGCAGTGCATTGGAGAGGCTTTTGGAGGTGACACTTCAAATCTTTTTGGCCATCTGCATGTTTCATTGTTTATCTAGTTGTCCGATATTTGCTTTTGCGAGAATCATCAAGGAACTTGAACGATGTTCAAGATATTTTATTTTTAACATGCTGCAGTCTTCTGATTGAGTTCTCTTTACATAATACATAGTACATTGTTGCGTTTCAGGAAAGATTGTGCGCTCACCTTATGGTGTCGTGCATGGAAAAGGTTCTCCTGTATATTATGACGAGAAGGGGGAAGATGGCTTGTTCGCTGGGTTGTCTAAGTAAGGAACTTTTGAGCAATTGATCTGACATTATTATCTTCTCTCTCTTTTTTGCTGGCCTTGTCTGGCTAGTTACATGCAATTATTAAATTCCTAATATAACTTTGAAAGAATTGCTTAACTTGTTCATCTATCATGCGAATTACATGCTTATTTTGTGAACTGTAAATTGAGATCTGATTCATAATTCCAAAGTAAATGAAAAGGTTGCAAATTATAACGGTTACTAATTGTACTCACATGTTCATAAAAGTCAAACCTTTTAATTAAAATGTTTTCAAAATGACAAAAAATAGCTGGGTTTCTTTGAACTTCAACATATAACCATGGATACAACATTTTACTGTATGATCATGAGACATTACTCACACTTTGAACGGCAATAAAACAATTGAATTCACAGGAAAGTGCAACCATAGAAAATTGGTGAAAGGCCGTGACTACTTGCTGTAGGTTTGTCCTCATGAGTTGCCACAACCAAAATTTAGTTAGATTTACATTTGTATATGATGCAATCAGATTTACCTACATGCAAGTTGGCGATACTAGACAGATTTACCTCTTATTCAGTTATTTGCAAATAAAATAGCAAGGCCACAGGGAGTGGAATTTTTCTGTGGTTAATAAAATGGCTTTCATACTGGCATTCATCTTGACTCTTGCTTATATGCGTATTTGACTACATTAGTCAAGCTTTGTCCTTTCCTTACCTCAATTTACTGATGTATCGTAGTTGTATTTGGAGTACAAAAAATTAGCAAACATGTTGGACAAGGTCTGAACGTCTTTGGGTTGGTCATTTAGAGGGAAGGTAATGATTGAAAAAAATCTTTGGTAAAAAATACTTGGTTTTGCAGTTGAAAAGTATTTTTGCAAAAAAATAATATTTTTTTTACTCTAAATAATTTTTTTAAAATCATTTTGATGTGATGATGTCAAAAATAAATTTTAAAAATAAAAAAAATTATTTCGATGTATTTCTAAACAAAAATCATTTTGAAAAAAAATTATTTTTATAATACCAAACAGGCTCACAAAGTCTTGTTAAGCAATAGGTTGACTTGAATCATGCTCTTATGACAACAAGTATATGGCGCTATTTATTTTGTCCAATTGATCAGCTATTACACTGCTAGCGGGTTATGTTTGCTGTGAGAAATGATTCTCTTAAACCTGACTTCTCTGTTTAGACAGAATCTTTTTCCAAATTTTCCTTGGTCTTTGCGTGTCAAAGGTATTTTTTATCATTGATATTTTCTGTGTGTTTTGTTATGAATTTATTGGATTAGAATTTTACATCAGCTTTCCTCTATGTTTGTAGAAAAATAATATCTGGGAACTGGTTAGCCTGCTAATATGCTATACCAGAATTGACGCTTGAATAACTTTTTTTCTCACTATAGACAATTCCGAGGGAAAACAAATTGGTAAAGCATTAAATTCTATTAATATACGTGCCATGATTTGCCATAAGTTTCTCTATTAAATTTCATCTTGATTGTGTCCGTATATGGTAATGGTTTGCCTCGATATCTGTATACCTTTTGCAGTCCTTTCACTGCTGGAAGATACCATAGCCTTGTGATTGAAAAAGAGAGTTTCCCTGGTGAAGAACTAGAGGTTACAGCATGGACTGAGGATGGCCTCATAATGGCTGCTCGCCATAGAAAATATAAGCATCTGCAGGTAATATATTCATTTGTTATCCACTTATTGGTAAATTGCCCTTTCATACAATTATTTGACAGGTCTGAGCTCGGCATCCATATTTGCTTGCTTAGATGTAGAGTAGCACGAAATTTGTTGTGATCTGTCTTCTTCACTTGAAAGTCTTGCATATAGACTCGTGGCTTCATCTGCCAACAAAAAAGAAGAAATTTGGAATATTTAGAGTGAAACATTCTAATAACTGTTTTCCTTTCGCCCCCACCTTTCTTCAAGGAAAAACATAGTGCTAGCGAGGGCAAGAAAATTGCTCTCTAACATGAAATATTGGACTTTCATAGTCATAGCTCTTACTTTAACATGATGGCGCTTTTTTTCCTTTACTCTCAAATTTGAGGGGGAAAAAATTATGGTTTGAGTCGTTCCTTGATATTACCCACGTGAAGGCATAAGATCAATTTGGTGAAGAAAAATGGAGATTTTATTTTATGGGATATGTCTTTCAAGCTATTTGTGAATTACCAGTTGACAGCTGTTATTTTAGAAATGACCCGTGTTAATGTTCAATCTATCAAGCTGTATGATTATAATCACTCATCGGATTGCCCAGAAACCTTCATGTGATCAGTATTCCTAGATCATTTTGCAACCTGTCGGTGGTGTTCCTTCCCCAACTTGTTCTACAGGCTTATATGATTTATAAATGTTGTTTTCTTGATCAGTGCATGGTCTATTATGTCACGAGTATACCAAAATTGATGTTGCTAGGATCTTACAAACTAGGGGTCTCGCATGGTGGTTAGAAAACAACGTACGGTGAAACACAGAGGTGCCCCTTTCAGATTGTTGTATTAATATGCCAAAATCTATGCACACTCAGCCACATGGAGAAAAAACATGCTGGGGTTCTAGAAAAAAAAAGAAATATACGATGGACTATTCCAAGATGTGTTTGTCCTTGGACTTGCTGATGACTGATGATTTCCTTATTTCAATTGGTTACATGGGTCCATCGACTTTCTTTCTATTGCTCTTACAGGTAGTAAGGTCTTTATAAGATGCTATTGAAAATGTTTGAAATTTTTGCAGGGGGTGCAGTTCCATCCAGAAAGCATCATAACATCTGAAGGCAAGACAATTGTTAGGAATTTCATCAAAATGGTAGAGAGAAAAGAGGCTGAATCTGAGAACTAGAAGCATGTCAAGAATCAAGATATACAGTGAATAAAAGGTAAAAAAACAGGAAGCAGCAGAAACAGTGGACCTTTGGGCTGGTAGTTCTGTTTCTTCCATATTCTTACTGTGTGGGTTTTAAACCATTACTTATTTTTTTGTACTTGATGTGTAGCTTTTGGACTGGCATTTATTTATTTTTCATGCACAATTTTTTCTCTGATTGAAGCAAATAGCAATTGGCTCGTTGCATGAATGCGTCGAATCAGCATAAGGAGTCCCCTCTTTATTGGGAAAAAGAACCTGCAAGACTGAATTAGCTCTCGCACACGCACACCCATGTGATCACGAAGTCCCACGAGAGGGATTCATTCTGGTTTGCCTCTTTTGTGGAGTTCTACACTTAGTTTTGGAACCTACTGCTGATAGAGATCTATTTCCAAAGACTTGTTATTGAATATGACTAGCTTAATGCAAGTACTGATATAAACAATCAATAAACTTTAGCATTACTGGGTTTTTTTCTCCCTTTATTATTGAAATTTTAAGCTTGTTTCGTCCACGGTGAGAGCAGGATTCAGGTTACTCCTCTCCCCACATACCCACAGGTGTATGAAGTTCCGTTTAGGATATTTTCTCGTTAATTTCCCTTGTATTGATGGTTGAAATAAGCCGTGCTTTTTTAATCAGATTAATTTTATTGAATTTGAATTTGAAATAGGAAGGTAAAAAGGGTGTAAAAATCACACAACAAAGATCATTAACCAGCCTTGCTAAACATGAAAACATGAATTCATAACGTTTAAACTTGGACAGCGAGAAGGATGATCGAATTTGAATTACCACAAGAACCAATTGCTGTTCTAGATAACTTGGGATGGCAACTGGGGTCGGTCTGCCTAAGGAGGTGTTCAATTCAATCAAGAGTGATTAACACTGCTAAAGAACAGAAATTGCAGACATGTTGTGCTCAAACATGGAGTGAACTAGTCTCTGCAAAGGAGTTATTCACAATAGTAAGCATCGTGGAGGAATATGCAGGTACCATATCATATTGGAACATTTAGTACGAGTACCTTCACACTAATTAAGGCGGCTTCTTGTAGGAATAGGATACAATAGCATGGCCAATCTACTATATGTGTTCAAAATTCTATCAGAGCTGAACTTTCTTGTGAGTTGTGTGGACCTGTTAGAACGCAGATAATCCGGTACAACGCAAATATATTGAGTTAAACTGCCTATTATTATTAATCTGTGATCTGTATCTAGACAACTCATTCGTGAGAATCTTGAGCAACCAAAACCTATCCAAAAATTGACATGAACTATCAACAGAAACAGCAAGAACGACACGAAAAGATGGATTATCGCCAGCCTCATTACAAACCAGGGAGAAATAGGAGGAGGGCAAGCTACGCCATTAGCAAAGCACACTCAGCCCTTTACAGAAAACACACCAAGCCAACAAAACATTTCTGAATTACCCATATTAATCACCATCGTGCAACAAAAAAGGGGAAGAGAGGGAAAGGGAGAAAAATCAGATACAGGACTCCCATCTCTAATTTTAGAGCACACTTGTCGTCTTCTAACGCAGCGTACTTAGACCAGACCTGAAGGAAAGGGAGAAAAATAAAGAGAGGGATACAAGAGGCGATTGCTTTCTATGTTTTCCGTTGTAGGTGGAGAGAAAGGCGAAGGTGGACTGGTTTCCTTCTCTATGTGTCTCATGAATGCTGCTGCTTCTGCTTGCAAGAAAACAACAGGCGTTGTTTGAGGGCTTATGTTTTTGGGTTGGACTGGACTTGCATCATCAAAGCGACCTTTAATCCCATGGAGATAGACTTTTTTTTTTTTGTAGCAACTGGAGAGAAAGAAAAAATTATCCTTTGAACTTAAAATTGACAATTGAATCGGCACTTGAAAAAAACTTCAAAAATATAAAGGAAAAGTTGTTTCGGATTTTGTTTTTCTGAATGAAAGATTTAAATTGAATCTGAAGTTGAGTTCAAGATTTATAACAAAGATCAGTATATCATGTCTTGACAAGTTTATAGCCAAACTGAATGAAGAGAGACGGCCTTGTTCCACAAGGGAAACAATGAAATCATCAGGCATTTCTTCGATTGGCTTGAACTTGAACCCTAGAGCTCCAAGATGACTCACCGAGAGGTATGTTGGTCGAAATCATCCCTCGAACGGTAGAAGAGTATGACGTGAGAAGCAAATGTTTTAAGAATTGTTTGGGATTGTGATTCTGGTTTAAAGTTTTTTTTATTTAAAAATGTATAAAAATATTTTTTTTATTTTTTAAAAATAAAAATCAAATGTTTAGCAATTGTTTGGTAAGTTATGGTCGAAATCATCCCTTGCTAGAACGGTAGAAGAGGATGACGTGAGAATCACATGTTTTAAGACTTTGGGATTGTGATGTTGTGGTTTAAAATATTTTTTATTTAAAAAATATATTAAAATAATTTTTTTAAAAAAAAATTATTTTTAATATCAGTAAATTAAAACAATTTAAAAATATAAAAAATAAGTTAACAAAAAAAAATACAAAATTTAAGGGAACGGGGTCTCTTAATATATATAATATGTTTTTAGAAAAAAATGTGAGAGTAGTATGAACGGATTATTATTATTATTAATAATAATGTAATTATAGATTTGGATTTTTAATTAATTTTGTTCCTCTAATTAAAACCTTTCCGTACACAAAATGGTCAGGCCCGTTGATGCATTCATTCCAAACAATATACAAAGGCCTCTTGAGCAAGATGACAAGGCCCATCGATGGAGAATAAAGCGGCCTAGGAAGACCTCTTCCAACCAAGGTTTTTCAAGTAACCTAGTCATTCACATTTCACACTCATCATATTCACTAAAGCAATATAGTTTTTTCCTCGAGACCTTTCTAAGCTTCTAACCCTGTATAAAAATAAATAAATTAAAAATTAAAAAAAAAACGATCAAATGCACCACGAATGAATACAAAGAGGGGCAGAACAGTGTTGAATGCTCGTTTTTCCTTGATCAATAGTAGTTTCTGAAAAATTGACAATTTTTTTTTCCTATTTCAAACTAATAAATAGCATTTAATATATAATGGAAGAGCAATGGAATTTACTTCTCCAAATTTTGTTCAGCAATGCTGGCATGAAGAGTTTGCAAACCATTCTGACAGCAGAAATAAGAGAAACAGTTAAGGAGTGGGAAACCATTTTCTGAGTCAAGTTTACACCAGAAAATATTTCCCAGCAGAAGCTAGTGACAAAATTATGAACATAAAAAGTATTATTTCTTAAGCTTAAAGTAGGAGCCGATTGATAATATCATTTCCCGACCTAGACTAGAAAGGCGATCATATAATTTGTAACAATTTACAGGCACCACACATGATTTCTATGATTGATAGAAAAGGTGCTTTTGATGAGACTAAAAATCTTGTGGTCAAGATCGTTTAGTTAATTACAAAAATTAGTAGGCAAGTGTGGCAGGAACTGTGCGAGTAAATTGACTCAGATTTTATTTATGATTCATCCAGGTCCGAGTTGGCCAGCCATGCGACATCGGAGGGTCAGATAAGCAAGAAAACAACTTTTATTCAAATGCTCTCCTTCCCACATGAATTTTTGAGGAAAAGAAAAGGTGATGAGTGCTTGTGATGTTTTTTGTGAAGCTGGTTATCATTTTCCAGCTGTGACACCGATATCAAAACCTCTGTGGTTAGAGGCATCAAAGACTTTCATAAAAACCACGTCTCTAGCTTTTTCATTATGGCCATGGATCTTTTCCTCGCAACTGAACTTTTAAAGCGAAAGGCTAAAGTCTTATTGCTTACTGTTACTGTCTCCTTCTCTATACCCAACCTTTGGAATCCCAGCTTACTGATACGTGGAGGTATGCTCCCCGTATCTTCAAATCATGGGAAAACTGTAAAAGAAAATAATTCGTGTTTTAATAAATATAGCAATTGATATATTAATAGTTTATATGAAAATTTGTTAAAAATGAATAGGTATTTTTATTTAAGAGAAACCAAATCTAAAAATAACTTATTTTGCTAAGAAAATATAATAATTATAGTTAAACCCAAGCACTTGATTATAGAAATTGTGAAGAATAAACAGGTATTTTTATTTTATGAAAACCAAATCCAAAAATAACTTATATTATTAAAAAAATATAATAATTATAGTTAAAATCAAACCCTTGATTATTAGATTGCATAAATTTTGCAAGATGCCTTTTAATCCTTTATTCTTTGTTAAAATAATTTCCCACAAATCTGTACTTCAAAGTTTAAACCTGCTTTACGGGATGCCTTTCTTGAGTCCATTACCATTAGTTTGTAGTGATGATGCCATTGGCAACGAAGTTAGTAATCTTGCAGCAGTTTTGGTGCCATTCTGTCTTGAAAAGAATTGGAAAAGATTCATGGATCAATTAATATTCTTGGAGTGAAACGAGTGAGGCTGCGTCTGACGGACAGGCCTCCGAGTTTCTGAGACAAGGATCTATCTGTTCCTACAAGGTTTATGATCAGTGAGAGATTCCCCGAAGTCAGCAAACATGATATACTTCATTGTCTCGTAATCTTGGATACGATCACCTTGCATCAATTTGGCATTCTATACCTTATTTCCCTGTATTTTTTTTTAATTTGAACAGAGTGTACTATGGTGTCTAAGAAATTATAAAATTTCACGAACAAATTGTAGTACTATATTTTACAATTCTTTTTTGATAAAAAAACATTTGCGAATTTATTAATGATTTAAGTTAAACAAATACATCACTGTTTTTATACCATGATAATACAAAAAAATTAAGATTGAAATGTATTGCCCTACTGATGGTAGCATTTGATTTTTTCATGAACTCGTTCAAAAGCTCAATAGAACTCCATGATAAAAAAAAATAATGAGATTTCTAAGCACCACCAATCAACCGTGTAGATTAATAAGGGAATGAGTTGCATCATATGGATTAAAGATTTCTTCCTCTAGAATTGTTTTAAACCGTCAAAAAACAAGAGAAAATCACCATAGTTTAGTAAAGAAACATCAAAATCTTATTAAATGAATTATACATTGTAGTAAAATTAAGAGAAACTTTCAATACAAATCAAATCTAAATCTTTATCCTAAAGAATAGAAAAGGAAAAACAAAAGAGAAAAGAATGATGGAAAAAACAAGTTTTTTTTGTTGCGTATATTTCACTTAAAAAATTTTTAAATTAAAAATTTTTAAATGATTTTGATATATTAATATTAAAAAATTTTAAAAATATATTTTAATATATCTTCAAAAAAATTACTTTAAAAAAAACATTACACGATACAATTAAAGCAATAAAGCCAGTGCCCTAATTGTTTTCCTAATCTAATCTACCAATCTGGTCAGCCTTATCTTCTCTTTTGGGGTTTGCTTTCTAATATATTTTAATGTCTTTATAATTAATATGGTACATTAACCTTAGAATGAAGTATCAACAACCTTTGCTGCTTTAAAGCATCCAATTAAAGAGTCACAGAACAACTAATTGCGAGGCCAGGTGGGATCCTATCATGAAGTTTTGAGTGGAAAAACACTCCAAAGTGGCTCAAAGAAATCCTTGATGCTGCTTGTCTTCATCTGGCTGTCTCCCTTGCTTCAATCTAACTCTCCTTCGACTTCTCTTCTGCCAAAAATTGACTCCTAGAGAGAAAATTGAGGTCTTTTTTTTGGTATTCGGAGAAGAAAAATCTAAATTCGTCAATTGTCACGCACCGATCTTTCTTCACTTTTTACAACTGATACAGTGTTCTTGAAAAATGTTATTGGGATTGTGATAGTGGTGGTGTTTTAAAGTGTTTTTTTATTTAAAAATATATTAAAATTAAAATGATATTTTTTTATTTTTTTAAAATTATTTTTGAGATCAGCATATTCAAAGAAAACATTAAAAAAATAAAAAAAAATTAAAATTTTTAAAAACGTAATTTTTACAGCATTCACAAAATATATCTACTCCACATTGACATAATATTTGAGGAATTTCAAAGAAAACCCTCTTACCCCTCTCCAAAATTTAGAAC
>Ga0307517_10012702_pt1 | contig 11519 bp, 15 predicted proteins | sample 23_EM_MG_FD_194515 | JGI IMG/M metagenome (GOLD analysis project Ga0307517, IMG submission 194515) | Populus trichocarpa ectomycorrhiza microbial communities from riparian zone in the Pacific Northwest, United States - 23_EM | ecosystem: Host-associated > Plants > Roots > Unclassified | place... | reverse complement strand
GGAGGGTGCGGGCTTACTGTTCCAGTTTCTTCCTCCTTTCTCGCTCATTGGTATCACCCCTAGGAACAGGTTCGCAGAGCGATTCAGCGAGCGCTTTGACCCGGGGTGCCAACGATTCTATCGCCTCTTTATTTGCCTTCGTGCGCTGGGACACAGTAAGCGTTGTGGATGGTGTATGTGGGACATGGGACATACCTCGCAATTTTCCAGGATAAAGCAGAGACCCCCGGCAACGGATTTGAGTGGAGGAAATGCATCCGCAGAGTCTCTCACCCCACGGAGGAGTACTTTGGCTGAGGCAGACGCGATGGACTTCCAGTTCGACCCGCTCCCGTCTCCGGCAGCGCCAGCCCCCGCTCCGCCTGATTTGTGTCTGCTCCCTCTAAGTGGTTGCTTAAGTTTCTTTTTCAGCCTAGAGAACGAATCTCGTATGTCGTCCATTTCGATGCTGGGTCAGGGCAGATGGCAGTGCGATAGTGAGTGATTGGCCTCGTGGCTTCCGGCGCTCAGCGCAGGTGCAAATCATCCTTCCGCGTTTTCCATCTCCCTCCCCATCAGTTTTGAATATAAATTTTATACGCGTGTGCGGTGTCTCAACGTCTGGTGGTCGGGTCATACGGTGACCTGCGACGTGGAGCCCAAGTTTCCGCCGCCTACTTTTATACCCTCGACCACTCGAATACGCCTTCCTTGTCTCCACGCTCTCCTCCCCAAACTGCTTCCAATCGGGTTAATCTCTGAGGGGACGGTACGGCTCCGAGAATCTCTACCGCGGCCACCGCGTGCGGGTCGTGCGGGAGGGCATCGAAATCCTCCGCGCGGAAGATGCGTACCATTTTCCACACCGGGTAGCCGGGAACACCAAACGGATTTCAAACGAGATCAGGCACGCTGAGAGGCCGAAGAGGCGGGGAGGATCACTGTCGAAGTAAATGCCGTGGTTTCGAGCGACATCAGACGTTCGCCCTTGTGCTTGATGTATGATTTAGTGAGGAGAGCGAGGTTGACGGGACGAGGAGCTGGACCCGGGAGACTTGCTTGGGAGATTTTGCAACTCGGTTTGTTCCCTCATCGTCTGTCCACCCCCAGCTGGCAGTGTTGGCTCATCTCATCTGATTCGACACAACGACGAATGAGTGTTCGCACTCGATGAACCTCGCTGCCGAATTCCAACTCTCCCCGAAGGACGCGAGACGATCAAAGTTATCTGTTCCCTCTTACCCAAACCACTGTTGTGGTCGCCTGTGGTCTCTACAAGACGGCCGTTGCATTTGCACTGATGTCTTCCGGTTACACTTGGCTGAAAACAAAAAACTCCTTCACGGGTCGCCCCGCGGCTCGTGCACGGAAGTGCTATCCTCACGCTCATGTTCGCTGCATATCAATACTCCAATGACTACAACTCCCAGTCCTAGTTCCACTGAATATACGAGTTGTTGACCGAAACAAACGGTACAACGGAAAATACAAGTATAGAAGGTGACTCTCAGTGGTTCCACAGTGTTGCAAAAACCTACGTCTCCTGGACCGTTTCGTCATCGTCGTATAGAACAGCAACGTTGCTCCTGTAAAGGAGTCAGCATGCATGGTACATCATGACTAGAAAGACATACCGCTTCTCCACGCCCTGTAGAAAAGTTTGTTAGAGGGACGTCAACCAGTGGGCCAAAGATGGGTTCGTGAAAGGCGCACCTCCTCCGTCCAAGCTATCTGGGCCTTGAACTCTGTTTGACCATAGATATAGATGACTTCAAATTCTTGTACGAAGAATGGGAAACCGAGGGGGGATACACAGACGATACACGGGGCCTTTGGGGCATCCACGGAAATATGAGATATCGTTTTAAATTTATCTGTTATTGCTCCTAAGATGCGATTGTCCCGCAAGGACTGCAAGTGAGTTCACCCACCTTCCTCCTCATCCATCCACTTCGGCTTCTTCGACGTCCCCGAATAACGGATTATGGGGAACTTTGTATCCTCGCCAGCAGCTGGAGGGAGTAAGCTAATGCCGGCAATCTTCTTGCGAAACTCTTGCGTGCCCGATACCCGTGTCCCCTAAAAATTGGTCCAGTTCCTAGCACGCAATCTGAAAGCAAAAACGGCTACCTTGAACAAGGTAGGACTGAAGATGTCAAGCTGGACGTTTCCAGTTATTGCCAGGTATTTTTTGTGTGAGCGTTGCAGATGCTCTGTGTCCAAAGGGTCGTATTCGACGGAGCCTGGTGTCCCATAGGTGTGCCTCACAACCCGGCCGACGACAAAACGGTCAAGGTAATATGATATTGCACCAAACGCCACCGCTTTGTTCCTGATGCACACACACATGAATCGGTCGAACGCTTAGAGGAGGGCTAACATACGTTTGAGTGTCGGGACGTGATAGTTCCAACCCTTGGGTGGCGATTTCACGTCCGACTTCCTGGAATATCCATGGGCTTGCACCAAAACCTCCGGCGAGGAAAACAAACTGATAGGTGGTAAAGGCGTTGCTACCCCCGAAGAGAGCCAAATTCTTACGGTACTCGTAGGATCGGCCCCCGTGGTAATTTCTTTGACACCTTCAACAATTGCGCTGACGGAGGGTTCAAAGAACTCTTCTACCTCGTGCCTGAATGGGGGAGGGGAGATCGCATTGGACTTCCAGTGCATGAGAAGACGCAGCTCACCCCAGTAAACTAAACTTTCCACCCCTTACGCCGCAACGTGCATCGTTATCCCGCGGCGAGCCGAATCTCACGAATTGGTCTTTACTGCTGTCTGAGAAGGTTTCCTTCAATCCAGCATCGAAACTCTCTGTGAAAGCCGCAAGGTCATCCTTATTGTTGAACTTGGAGTTCTTGAACCTCGCTAAAGGAGAGAAAATAAGACGAGGAAACAGGCACAGGGAGAATCTCGAGCTTGCCTTCTGCATAATCTCGGGCCCTAGAGGACACGATCTCGGCACCCTGGTAGAAGCCTGCCGTCCCTATTAGCCTGGTGGGTCAAATTGCAAATGAGATCGTTACATTTTGGCTCGTGGAACTCTTCCACCTCCAGTGGTGTCGTAGAATTCACAGTGTAAGAGCTAACATCGACAGTTCCACCGCCAGCATCAACGACCAAAACCTTATGCCCGGGCTTCAAACGATTGGTCAGGATGTGACCTCGGAGTTGAACGGGAAAAACACTACCTTGAGTAACTCGCCAGATTTTGTGTTGATCATACAAAAATTGAAGGTCGCCTCTCCCTCGGTGACGAAGGATACACGGAAGAGGGCCTCATCTTCCGTAAAGATTGAGGCTTGGACAACCGATTTTCGCAAAAACTCCTGTTCACGGCCTTCCCATCGGTTGGGGTGTGAGAGCATGAGGTCGATGTTATGCTCGAGGCTTTCCCACAATTCCTTCCCCATGGGTTCACTTTCCTGGATGAAAGCCTTTGCAGAATCGAACAGGTAACGGATGATGTCTGCGAAAATGTCTTGGAGAGATTTGCCCTCGGGCAAATCTGTGGTCATGTGTTTCTTCGCAGTCGCAGGCAACTCCCCGGGGGAAAGTTTCAATTTCCACCTGAGCCCACATTAACCCTTGAACGTTGAACCCTGATATATCGGAGTCCCACCATCGAACTTCGTGGAGGTTTTCAGCTTCATCATCGTCCACGGTACCCTTGACGCCACGGAAGCTTCCATCGTGATCATAGTACAAGACGGATGGTATTTTGAAATTTCCAACCGCACGGTTACCCAAGAACCTGGACGGCAAGGTCAAACATTGAGAAGGGGAAAGAGGTCAGTGAGGGGATTGACTACCTTCCGACGGATTGAACCTCGGGGACCAACCCCGGGTCAAGGAGCACATACGAAACTCCGCTGTAGGTAGTCCCTATGTCGAATGCGAGCACGAGTTTTCGAGTCCTCCCTTTATAAGGCGAGCGCGTGATAGCCATAACTACAAGGTAGGAGAGACTGGAAGGGGGGACATCCTGAACAGGAATCGATATTTTATCAGACGAAGTCGGGTCCGCCACACTTTAAGCTCAGCCACACTTTTGAATTAGGAATTTCAAACGGGAACAAATGCGCGACCTGCAGCTTAAAGCGCCCACACGCCGCGTGGAATCCCATCTTCCTCTCTCCCCACCATCTCACCTCCCATGTCGTCCATCCGGAAGATCCAAACTCGCGTGTCGTCCACCCTGAAGAAAGTCTGGGTGAAACTCCCAACTCAATTCATTTTCTTTCTGGTGCTGGTTTATTTCTATGCTAAGGTAGGAATACCCATTGCCACACACTACGAATCCGCGAGATTCAAGGTTGTATCCGATTCGTTCAGAACGCCAGTCGCAGTCCGACGTCAACTCCCGCTGTCAAGGCATTAGAGCGCGAACTCGCCGAAGAGAAGGCCGAACGTGTGAGGTTCGAGCAAGAATACCTGAGGGCCAAGGCTGAAGCCGATACGTTCGCTGAGGCGAAGGGGAAGTTAGAGGACGAGATTCGGAAGGGAAAGGACGAGGTTGAGAAGGCAAAGGGCGAGGTTGAGAAGGCAAAGGGTGAGGTTGAGAAGGCAAAGGGTGAGGTTGAGAAGGCAAAGGGTGAGGTTGAGAAGGCAAATGACGAGGTTGAGAAGGTCAAGGAGCTCCTGGAAGCACGAGAGAAGGAAGTGGGTCACAAGGACGCAACTATCCAACGACTTGAGAAGGAGATGCAGGCAAAGGTCAGTCAGGCTGGAGGGGCGATGGGTTCCACATCTTACATACCTGACGTATTTTGCGGAATTCCTCACGAAGGTCGCCGAAACACGAACAGCGGTTGCACATGCTCAAGAGTTATCCACACGACTATCCGAAACGAATAAGCTACTTTCGGATAGGACAACGGAACTCAGCGCTGCACAGGTGTTCCTCACCAGGGTCGACGCCGTTTCGGAGGCGGAGGTGTTGGGTATCGTTGAAAACCTCAACACCCTCATTAGCTCTGCCTCTGGCGCCATTTCAGGCACTTGGGACCAACGAGAACCTGTACCTGGGACGCTTGCCGAAGAACCTGACCTGAAGAAAATCCGTGATGACTTCGGTAATGCGATGATCGAACAGATCGCTGCAAGGAACTATGTTGCCGTCACCCTCGCAATCGAAATGGCCCTTGTCCTGTTTGTCAAACGGGTCACATCGGGTTGGGGAGGCGGAGATACGGCGGGGGCGCTGCGTGAGATATACGGCAAGATCTCTACCAAAGGCGAGTGGGACGTGCGTGTTCGACAGTAAGGCTGACCATTGCGTTGATAGAGGGTCAGACAATCGCATCAAGGTGGAGAACACTGACGAAACGTTACATGCCCCCTCAAGAACCACCCCGGAGCGAGGAGATAATCGGCGATCTCGCTCGAATCCTGATGATCACCCGGTCTTTTGCCGACTTTTCGGAAGCGATGGAATCTGTAGGAAACTGCGCAGGTATTGAAGTCAAGGCGGTAATCGTAGCAACTCTCCAACTGGATGATACCATTAAGGCCAAGATCGCTTCGAGTGACATGTCTGTCTACATTGTACCGCCCGGGGAAACCTTCACCGGAGAAACCATGACGGACGTGTTCAATGAGGATGGGACAAGTGAGGAGGGAGGAGAGCGCAACAGCGTGGCGGGGACGATGGAAATTGGGCTTCTCCAGAGGACGGGCAACGTGGAGAAAATACTCCGAAAACCAAAAGTGATTCTAGGGCGGGATCTGGTCGAACCCGAAGGCGAGAGCGAACGGTAGGGGAGTGTTTGTTGGGAACGTTACAGTGTTCCGAAAGCCGTCTTAGACGCGCTCTTGGTGTACGCATCCTATTACCCTTCATAAATAACCTTTGCTGGACTCCTTGCGGGACATTAGAGAACGCGGCTGAAAACAAGGGGAACCGTCACCTTCTCTCCTCATTCTGGTAATGAAGGTGTCGATGAGCCGAAACAGCGAATCCAAATGAACAGATCGTGCGTACCCCTTCGAACCACTTCACCTCAGCCTTCATCTCCGTCATCCCAAATGAAAGAACAACCCAGAATTTCCGACGATAGAACGGACGAGCACTCTCCGCTTGGGTGAAATGGACCGGTGATCGTTTTAAGGGGAAAACTGGGACATTCGAAACGTCGGCTTTGATGGCACACAGCGCCTTGTACTTGTCTTTGTGCTTTCAAGTCAGATACGGAATCAGAATAGGCAAGTAAAGTGAGCGATCGCACCCGGTTCAGTGTCTATCCACTGAGGATTAGCCGAGTCCCCGACGTAGCAAATGATCTCGCATGAGGCGATGGTGGTTTCCACTTGGCGATTGCATTCATGCACGAATACCCAGGAAAACTCGCGATCCCGTGAAACCTTCGTTCCCTACATCACCGATTATCAGTACCTGGGAGCGCCATGGTAATCCCCCCGCCCCCACCTTCTTCAGAATCGCTTGGTATCCATTGGGCAAGAATACCTTCCCAGAGGGGTTGACAAAGGCACTCCTCCGCCTTCGTTGGTGTTCTGGATCGTTCTGCTCGAACTCACGAGTACATTTCACACCGTACGTGAATCTTGCGACGCGATATATAACGTGGTTGTTGAGATAGCAGGAGATCGAGCCCTCTGACACAGCATGTCCACTTGGATCTATGTAAGAGACAACCGGTGCAATGAAATTCAGCGAGCTTACAGTAGATGTTCCGGTTTGAACACTCGGATGTGCATAAACCGGAGACGAGAGACCAGTTTCTCGCAAAAACGAGATCCCAAAGAAAGGCCACCAAGAAAGAACGCTGTCTGTGGGTAGTGTTCAATTCCCTCCAGCGAGCGTTAACAAAGAGACACTGACCCTGATCTTGGAAACATTCCCTTGCCTCTGAACATTTATCGCCTCGACCAAAGCTGAAACACAAGATTCAAACATCTTGGCGACGGTCGGGCTTGAAGGATAGTTCTATAATCCAGCGAGGACAGAATGGATTCGAGGACGTACTGTACTTCCTCTGTCCTCTGATCTGCAGGAGAAGACGTGAATTGTTCAAAGGACTCATACATTTTCAACGCTTCACGCTTGTCGACAGCCCCTGAACAAGCGTCAGGACCGATGTCAGTGAATAGAAGGAAATTGGTTACGATCAAGCATTGCCCGCAATTGAACGGCAAGTACGTGAGAGCCAAGAATCAAGCCTGATATCCGAGGGAGCATTCAGTGGATTGGGGGCTGAAAACCTGGGACCGACGTACTCTCTGGGATGTTCATCTCTTCCATGACGACAGGGGACCATTGTATAATATTATAGGAACCAACGTCGATAGTACCTGCACCAGCGTCGAGGACGAGAATACTTGCTCCGTTCTGCTAATATGGGCATGAGCATTTGGCTGGCGGAAGGAGTACGGTGGAGTATAACTCACATCATCTTTCAAACCCAGTTCGTGTCTGTGGCGCATGATGTAGTGCAAGTTCGCTTCCCCCTCACTGACAAATGACATTCTACTCGAATGGGTGTCGGGGAGTAGTCCACTTTGAACCATGCACTCTCGCAGCACGTCGTGTTGTTTCCCGCCCCAGGTGGTTGGGTGGCTGAGAATGAATTGTGCGTCCCCATGTAAGGATTTCCAGAGGAACACGCCATCCGGATGTGCGTCCTCGATAAAGTCCCTGCTGCAGCCATAAAGATATTGGAGGTAATCCGAGAGCACATCCTCTTTTGTCTTGTTTGGGGGAAGAGGGCAATGAAGTCCGAGGTTTGCGGCCCTTTTAGGTCCGAAAAGCAGCTTGAACCTGTCAATGCATTTAGGAGTTAATAGAGATACGGCGGGCCCGTAATTGCAAACTCGCCATGCAACTTTGATCCAACCTTCATCTGCTGCTTCGGCATTAGTTTCCGGGTTCAATGTCTCCGCACCAATCGCCCGCAGCTGTCCGCCTTGATCGTAGTAGATCGCAGACGGGACCTTTTCGATACGGTCCGCATGGTGTTGAAGAGGAAACCTGGGGAGGCTCTGTCAGAGTCGTAGACCGGATTAACAGTGTAGGCAGCGGTCACACCTGTTCACATTTCTGATCGCGGGGATTCGGCCGGGATTGAGGATACAATAGGAGATAGAGCTGAACGATGTGCCGATATCAAATGCAAGACAAAGCTTGGCGGATGTCCCGTTGTACGGTCGTTGCCCGGATGCGTTCATTAGGGTGGTGGTGGACGGCGTCCTGGAGGTGAGAGAGATAGACATTGGCCGTCGTCCGGGTGGCCTAACCCGAATGACACGCCGCAACCACGATGAGCCTCATTTCCGGTGGCCTGGCCACGCTAGGTGACCCAAAACTGCACGAGGCGACGGAGATGCCGTATTGGACTGAGATCGTTGCGGACGCTTCCGCACTAGGAGAAACCCAAAGCCAGGGATGATCGAATGGATTTGCATTCTCCATGCACTTTGCCGTGACGACGGATGTACTGGTCCATGTGGTGTGGTCAAGGCCAAGGACCGTTTCTGCACAATTCTTCCGCCTGCCGGGCTCCCGTGGGAGGGGGCGACACGGTTCGAGCTTCGTTGTCGACTGTTCCTCCATCAACGGACGTTGTATCGACATCTGATGTGAACAACCAAGTGTATGCAGACTACGCACTGCGCCCCTCAAGTATTGAGTGTAGAGCCCTACCGGAGATTGCAGCGCTCACGTTACAGATCGCATCCCCTCTCTCAACTTGTTTCCCCCCCTGAGGGTGTCAAAACCATTTCCTTCCGGCTACTGTCCTTTACTGAAGCACGCTCTTTCGCTACGACTGTTATTGGAACACCCCGCCAGCTCTCAACATGAAGTCGTTCCTTTCCGTCTTGTACGTCCTGGCAGCAACCGTCTCGACCGAAGCATTTTGGACCATGAACATGAGTGAGTTGTCCCTCAGACACATATGGAGTGCGATCCGCATTTTTTTCACGCAATGGCTCACGGTTTTCTCTCAGAAAATGTGCTCATCACTGAACGTGTCGACCCTGTCAACTCGCCCGGCGCGATCGCTCCCCACGTTCATACCGGTTCGTGTCACAGTGTCGCCGGAAACGTTTCAACGTATGCTTAACCTGACCTCCTGCCGCAGTCACAGGTGGCAGCAATTTTGGTCCCTATGCCAACTCGGAGGATCTTCGCGCCAGCAAATGCACTTCCGGGCCGATCGTAGAGGACAAGTCTAACTACTGGACGCCAACCCTGTACTTCCAGTGGGCCAATGGAAGCTTCACAAGCGTCGAGGGAGCAGTTTCCGTCAAATACCTGTTCAACCCTGGTGAAGCTACCCCGTTTCCTGATGACTTTAGAATGCTTGTTGGCAGTGCGACTTTCCGATCCAAGAACGAATCTGGCTTCACCTCGGACGAAACTTTCCTTTGTCTCAGCCCGTTGGCTCAACCCTCTCGTCATGATACCTTCCCAATTCTTCAGTGCCCGGGCGGACTCCGGTCCCAAGTTGTACGTTCCACTTCACCGCATTCATCCACAGAAACGAACTCACGTCCGACAGATGTTCCCGAGCTGCTGGGACGGAAAGGTCTATCTCTCCGTGGCGTTCCTTGACATGTATTGACCCGAGCTCCCCACAGAATCGCGATTCCGATGACCACAAATCTCACGTTGCCTTCGCGACCGACGGAAAATGCACAAATCCTGCGTACCCTGTAACCCTCCCCCAAATCCAAGTCGAGGTTCACTGGGACACCATCGAGTTCTACTCCCTCGCAAAGCACGCTCTGAACCCCAAGCAGCCTTTCGTGTTCTCCAACGGCGACGCTACCGGGTACGGCTTTTATGCTGCATTCCTGAACGGTTGGGAAATCGAGGTGCTCAAGCGAGCCGTCGAGAAATGCACTTGCGGAATGTACGGAGACGTGAAATGCTGTGCGGACGCTGGCATATTCACCATCGACACGACCTCTCAATGCCGCATCACCCCACATGTAGAGGAACAGGGTAAGTTTCACCTCTTCCCACCTGGTACACAAAGCCTGGTCCCTCTTACCGCCCTCGTTTGATAGTGCAAGGCACGCTCGGTGGTTTGCCGGGCAGCGAGTCTGATTTGGAATCCGGATCCCAGAAACATTTTACTCCTTCTCCCGCTTTCACGCCCAACGTTACTGTCTGGACCCAACCGGCCGTTCAACAACGACCGAACTGGCACAGGATGATGCGTAAACGTGAAATGAAACACTCAGTACCCGTGCTGTAGCTCTGCTCCTTTTCTTGCTCAATGTTCTCCCTTGTTTTCTTGTCCTCTCTCTTGCTCCCATCCATTTTACTGTTTATCTCTTCCGTATCAATTCAGCCTGGTGCTCGACGCACCGCAGGTTGAACTCCTCGTGTAGACCACGCTAAACATCGTGTTTCCTTGCACCCCCTTGCCAAGTACTACGCACTGAGTACTCTTAACCGTGAGGTTGAGGTTCAAGAATCATCCATTCGCTCGGAATACAGAAGGTCTTTCTCCCCTACAACCTTTGGCGCCACGCTCATAGCCGCAACCAACGTTCTCGTCCTGTCCTTGATCGCGGCCTTCATTTCCCTATGCAACACGTGTCCTGCACTGGTCGCCAACTGAAAAATCTCCTCAAACCTATCCACATGCAACCTCGTCTCCATGGTCAAAAGGGTGATGTTTCCTGTCCTCGGCATCATTGCCACCGTAAGATGAGGGACATCGCTCTCCTCTAAAGTCGATAGGTCGAGAAGGGGCGAGGCGGACTGAACGCCTCCGGTGACGGCACAAACGAAATCTAAAAGGGGTATCCCAGCGGCGGCGAGAGCCAAAGTGGTGGCGTTTATGCACGCCTGCAAGACTCCCCCATCTTGTTGTAAAACATTAATGTAGATATCGATCTGAGAGCGGGGGTACAGGTTCGTCTGGATGGCAGGTTCAAAAGTCGCCTTGATCGTCGATGCGAAATCCAAAACACGTCTGGGATAGAAAATTAATCTGTACATACTCGGAAAGAGGGTTCAAATAGCTTACTTGTCATTCCGGGAACGTTTTCGCCTTTCTCCCATGCTAAATGGCGCAATCGTGACTTCGACGTTGATGTTCGCTCGGTCGTGCAGGGTTTGAGAACGCATTTTGGCCTCTCGCGGTCCAAACACCGACGCAGAGACCTGAGTCAAGCCATGCGAAAGCAGAGCAGAGCCATCCGCCGAACCCTGTTGAGAGAGATCGATGATGATATCTCTCAGTTCGTATTGTTTCCGACCATCAGACCGGAAGCCACCGTCATTGAGGATCTCGACCCTCGAGGCCTATTCACGGCAAGCGAAAAAAATGATTTCTCAGAGTGAGTGTGTGAATGAAGTGTCAAAAAATTTGTTTTCGCACCATGACACGAGGGGTGTGGTCGTGATTTAGGATCAAGGCCACCGGCAGAAAAGTTCGATCGGGTCCTGATGATCGGCGACGGCGCGTCTCCGGGTTGTCCTCAACGCGTCCACCCAACCCCGGACAACCCGTAGCTGGTGACCCCCCCACACCCCCTCCCATGATGCAACGCATCAAAAGTAC
>Ga0307517_10012701_pt1 | contig 11520 bp, 8 predicted proteins | sample 23_EM_MG_FD_194515 | JGI IMG/M metagenome (GOLD analysis project Ga0307517, IMG submission 194515) | Populus trichocarpa ectomycorrhiza microbial communities from riparian zone in the Pacific Northwest, United States - 23_EM | ecosystem: Host-associated > Plants > Roots > Unclassified | place... | reverse complement strand
AAAAGACATACTTTTTACTCTCGTCCCACTTTTCACTCCTCAAAACGTTCATTTGGGACAACTTTTTTCGACATAAAACAGTTGTCTTCGCATTTCCCTCCATCACACCAAATTTCGGTGCCCAAATGGGGCAACTCATACTATTCTATTGCTATAGCTATATTTTTTTTACTCTCCGAAACCTACATTAACCGATCTGATAAGCTCGGAAGCCGGCGGAAAAAGTTCAAGCTAGCCGGAGGCATTGGGTCTCTAAACATGGGGTGTCGTAAAAAATAGAATCCCAAGGCCACAGCTACCATTTTTGGTGGAACCACATACAGTATCAATGTTATAGCCAAACATACCGCTATGAACAACTTTGTGGCTCTCGGATCTCTCCAACTCACCAAAGCTTGAACCCTCTCCCCTTGGGTTGCAAAATCGCCCAAAACTGTTTGGACTCGGGCTGCCAACATCCTTAACCTGTCATAACGGGCCCTTATAATTTCGGGTGGTCTCATGCTTGGTACTGTGTCGAATTCCTCATCTAGTTCATCCGAGTCAACGGTTTCTGCTTGTGATAACCGGATATCCATGCCTGCCGGTATCTTAGGCCTGAACCTATAGTACCAAACGCCAATCAAGAACACATATAAGAACCCTGTTGGGACTACCAATTCCGGATACCAAACAAGCACCAAATACAAAATATGAACCAATACAGTTGTGACCGAGTTTCTCCATCTTCGAATATCATCCAACCATTTAGCCAACCCGACAGCCCATGCAAGAACTGCTACGATTCGAAACCAATTGGCTTTACTCTTTCTCATGCTCCATGCATGAGAATCCGCATCCAGCATGTACCTAACCACCTCTGGTCCCAATGGTGGCTCGGACCGCGCAAGCCACAAAGAAACCATTTTGGTGGCTGCACCACGCAATGCCTCTTGTTGGGCTACCCCGAGCGGCCGAAGATAGTGCATTTTAGGAAGCAATGGCTGCCCATAAACTGCACAGGTATCCGGTAATAAACTCGGGCAAGCAAACCGAACGGCTAATTCGATCTCACCCATTTTCTTCAACCCGGTTCTTAATAAAACCAACAAGGGATACGAATTCATGTACACCTTGTTGCTCTCCAATGTAGATACTCGCATACGTATTTTCCCGATACGGCAATCAGGTTTATCATCAGACATTTCACCAAACATGTGCCAATTGTCGAAAACCCCAATGGTGAGAACAGTGCTAGGATCATAGACCTGCCAGGTATACTTCTCGTTCCAACGTGGCTCAAAGCTATCCGTGATAGTTCTTGTTCGGACCCATTTTTTGCCATACTTAGCCACACAATAAGCATCGGTCGAACCTTTGCCCCCTCCTTTGGTTTTCATGGGCAGCAACCCACGAGCCCCTAAAATCCCCAGCTCCAAAACCCCAATAGCTGGCTTCCATAGCTGCTTAGCCGTGGGTCTAAAATCACTGCACACGTGCGCCGCTTCATCAAGCACGTGATACCCTCCTTCCAAACAGAGACGCAAATGGATTCTCCCACGGTAGGACCCGCCAGTAGCACAGCCTGCTCCCCCAGTGTCCCCGCCGCCTCCTTCCAACGCGAACCATTTGGATGCCACGTGGCGCTCATCATACCGTTGCTCGATTGAGCTCACGGGAATTATGATGTGCCCGAGGAGTACCGCTTCCTTGGTGGTACGGTCCTCCACTAGCAGAATCAATGACTCTTCCAGCGGCTCGCCGGCGACGAAAATTAGGTCATCGATCCATCGGAACGACGTACTATGATTGCTCATGGACCCTCGCCTCGTCCTCGCCGATTGGAACCCCAATTGAGCTTTGATTCTGATATCCGGAACTGTCAAAGGTGGCAGATTGGACGAAAGGTGAAGATCCTGAGCTTCAATAACCGTCACTCTCAAATACCACAGCTTAGGGGACTGGTAAACCTTTGAGCGCGTGTGAGAGACGTAAGGGGCGTCTGAGCTCCACGCTTCAGCAAACGCATCATCAGCTTGAGTCCCAATCCATACAGAGAGCTGGATATCACCAGAAACCCTATTACATATCTGACCAGCGGCAGCGTCACTTTCCAATCGGTACCACTGAGGAGCAAGCGGACTGTCCGGCGGATCCCTCACCGGAACTTCAGAGATATCAAAGCAAACACCGCCGAGAAACTGCTCCGAACGTGCGTCCCAAACTGAGATCTCTATGTTGCCAGCTGCATTGGGGAGCTGTCCGTCAGTCTTGTTATTATGACCCAATGCAAAAACCTGGTGCCACTCAGGCGAATCCGGTGAGGCACCAGGTCGGTAACTCGCTGGTTTAGACCTCACACAATGAGTTGAGGTCCTTACCTTGACGATAGGACTCTCGTTTTGCGATAAACCACGAGCCTTGACAATGCTGATGAACAAATACTGCATTGGTTCGACAAGATCGTAAGGATGGATCCTCTCCGTCGATTCCGACTTGAATCTGCCAGAAATTACTTTAGGAGAGAAATCTCCGATTGGCGGCCTCAATGTCTTCACTCTGTTATCACCACTGGACGCGACTCTCGTAGTCTGCATCCTCCTCACTTCTGGATGGTACTGAGTGTGGGTTTCCACGTAATGCGGCTCCTCTGGAAGAGGCACTTGTTGCGAACCTAGTGATGGTTCCGAGTTTACCTGCACCACCGGCGGTGGAGACTCCTCGATAACCACAAAAGGAGGCGAGTGAGTCCCATTATGATGAAAATGGTGGTGGTGGGGGTGGTGATAGTCGTGGCAGTTAATCTCCGGTCGTGCGAGAACTTCAAAAACTCTGCCTTCCTCCTCAATAACTGCCGGGGATTTTAGCGGCTTTTGATCTTGCAACGTATCTGCATCCTCCTCCGATGGAGCTGGAGCTTGTTGCTGATCCTCTTCAACTAACTCATCGTAATAACAAATTCTCAGACCGATTTCTCCCCTTATACAGCTGAACACACTTTTCTTCTCAAGAGGGAAGTAAACAATCCCTTCTTCACCTCTTTTAGAAAACTGAGAGCCATACACTTTAACCCTCCCCAAGAAATGGTTTTTACGGCCGCTACCATTGCCGAATTTCTTGTCATTAAGAACCTCGACTTCAAGCTCTTCGAACTCCATGTTGTTTGGGTCAGAAACGATGAACTCCAACGTCTCTTTCCACACGGGGTTGAGGTCACGATATTTCGTGGTGGTTCGTTTTCTTTGACCGTCGAAGTCGGCGATGACACAGGCACTGGAGCTTCCCTGACCGTCTTTGGGGAGAAGATCCCGTGCGTCGACTACTTCTACCAGTAGTTTCCGAACGATATTTGGTGGTTGGGTCATGGCTTTTTAGTTTTGTTCTTTCATGGGGGGCAGTAAATCAAAAACAGTCGTGGTCTTTTGATGGGAAAGTGAAGAAAAGAAAATGGCTTCTGCGGTATGAATTGGAGGAAGTGGACTGGAGAAAGGAAGGTAGAGAAGCGATAATAGCGGGGAGAGGAGAAAATGGGTGCCGCTTCTGCTGTACGTGAAGGTATTATTTTATTCTTTTGAGGAGTTGCTTTTTGAATTTGTGTTTCTTTCTTTTGTTGCTTATTTGGACTTGTGTAGTTATGTTTCCCCTTTTTTTTTTTTTATTATTCTATTCTGCTTTGCTTTAAGATTTTGAGAGGGAATGTTGGAGAGAAATCGCGAGGGAGAGAGAGAGAGAGAGAGAGAGAGATGGGGTGGAGGGTTGGGGATGAGCTTCTTTATTTTATGATCTTTTGCAAGAAAGGGAATGGGATTCTATCCTCTCTCGCCAAGTTTTTTATTTTTTTTTTCCGAAAAGGGAATGAGATTCTATGCTTTCTCGCGAAGGTTTTTTTTTTTTTTTGGCATACAGAATAATTATAGCCCTCGATTACAATTATTCTTTTTCTTTTTCTTTTACCATCTTTAAACCCTAAAGTCTCACGTTATTCGTGTCTCCTTACATTTTTTTTATCTCTCTCTCTATTCTGTACTTCTTTGTGATCACTTGTTCTGTTTCCTTCAAACCCTTCAATGTCCATCCAAACCCACTCACTGTTTACTTTCTTTTCTTTCGGAATTTGAATGGATTTAGCACTGTTTGATTGGGATTTAAATGGAGCTAGTATTGTTTAATAATTGTTGTGGTTTTTTGAGACAGATTATTGATTCTTGTTCATTTGCAGACAGGACAGGTCAGTGTTTCAAGTTGTTTTTCATATTTTATATTTCTTTTCTAATGTTCTGCTTTGGTATCTGATATTGGTATTTTTATCGTGGAGAAGCTATCAAGTTTATATTTTGTGAAGGACCTGATTTGATGTTTGTGTTCAAGTTTTGTACTCATTGTGGAGGTTGCATGTCAACTGGTTTGGGACTGATTTTGAGTCAAGAATATGCTTATCTTGGAAGAGAATCTCTACACAGGATCCATTGGGTGTTGGTTCATACAATGAACAATGATGCATTCATGAGGTATCCAGACTGTTGATGTCCTTCAGTGTTTATTCAATAACTTGCCTTGTATTTTAGATTTTTCAGGCTCATTTTTAGCTCACTTGGACAAGAAAGGAATCACTGGTCAACTAGAACCAAACTGTGTAATAGGTGAATTTGAAGGAGTATCCTAAAATGAATATATGTTGCAATCCGTACACGCATTTCAGCTTCTTTAGCTGTTCTACTCTTTCATTGTCCAGATATGCTTGGAGTGATGCAAAATATCCTCAATTCCTCAGGAAGGAATATGAATTTAACCCTTTGGAAAACTGGTTTTCAAAAATAAAATTTGTTGTGGTATTTATCTGCTTTTATTAGACTTATAAATGAATGTTACAGCATGGTTATTACTGAATTTTGAAGAGCTGTTCATATAATTGTCATAGTGACGGCAAATGTGTAAACTGATATGGGGAGCATTTTTATATCTCACAAACTAGATTATAACATTATTCCTGTTTCATGTATCTGATTTTCACAATCGAATGATAATTTTGTTAATTATGTTGTTACCAAACAAATCAAGAGGAGAGAAAAATTAAATGAAAATTCAATACCCCTTTATTAAAGAGATTAGAGCAGGAACAGAGTTTGTGCTTGTTCTCTGAACTAGAGGCTTCTATGGATTGGTCCACTGCTCTGCTTCAGGCGAATACTGTCAACTACAAAAACTTCATCTTGATTATTATGAGAAAAAATTTCTTCCATAATTGTATATGTGCTGGCAGAAGACACATTGATCTGAATTTAATCTATCCACGAAGTTTCCTTCATTGATAATTAATCTCTAGTTTTCTTGTTTCACAGGTGTAATGCCTTTCAGTCTGCACATTGTCCACCCATCCGCAGTCAGTTCCATTGGCTGGCCTGCAAAAGAGCATGCATATCTATATCTGGTTAACTTGATAAAATGCCGTAGGTAGTTTATGGTACCATCATAACCAGGCATGCTTCATATTCTTTGAATCACTCTAGAGGCCAGGTAATGCCCATCGTGGCCCTTGCTTATTTTAATTAATAGTTGCAGCAAATTTGTTGGCTAGGAGAACTGATTTGTAGCAAGGATCATATTGCACTGTTCATTCCTGTCCACTGAGTAGTGACCTTTATCTATGCTTTGAGCCCCATCTACATTCTTCAACCCCACAAACTCTTTCAGAATTATTAATCTATGTCACATCAAGCCAAGCTTCTACACCTGATTAAATAGGAAACATTAATAGATAGTGGAATGATAACCAGTATCTTTCCTCCACCTTATCTCATCAAGCCAAGCTTCTACTGTGGTTTTTCTTTCCTAGAAAGGGCAAGTCTAAGTAGGAGCTAGTACTTTGATCTCAAGATCTTGTAGCGAGGTTTTAAGAGCTTATGGCCGTGTATGGAGTCCATATATATATCTTGACACAATAATCAAGTATGCACGAGGATTAGTTTTGAACAGAGTGTCCACGACTGAGAGTTCCCTTGCTCTGAAGATTTTTGCTAATGAAAAGCCACATCCTGTGGAACTTGATAGTGCACTTATTGTCGAAAATTTCCAGATCTTGAGCATGAGATTTCTTGCTCAAGTCGTTCAAATTGAGAATATTGAGTTCTGGCAGCTTTTTTTTCTAAACCATCCAATTCTTTTCTTGTGACATCTAAATTTACCAATTTCTTGCTTCCTGGCAACCAGTGGTACGCTACTAAGTGGTGACTGGTGTTGAGTTTTGGTTATAAAAATACTTTGGTGCTTAAAAATTTCTCCATTTCTTAGGTCTATGGTGTATATAGAAAAAATTAGAGATGATACTGTCAGCATAGATCATGAAGAATATAGCATTAAATCAAGAGGTTAAGATTGGAATTTTGGCAGTATGGCTGCTTAGCTGGTAATTAGAATTTGGAGAGAATTTTTTTTCAATGTCTTGAAAAGTAAATTGGGATAGAATTTTCGTGGAAGAGAAATTTTTCTTGAGGAACTCCAATGATAATTACACTGAAGTGCCAATACATGCATAGGATGGAATGGTTTCAATGGCAAGAATTTGTGTAGCTTAATCTGAACAAGTTGTCTGGGTTTGAACACTCTAAACGTGACAAGTCATTTAATAAAAATTAGCTGCATGGAAGGTTTTTATCTAGGGATATCATAGTGGTTGATCTGCAATAAATGTGGAATATAAACATTTGTTTATGATTGTTTAAGGCCTGTAATGCAGGTTACAGCTTGGATTGGTTGGGGACTCTTTATGGGGGTATAAACCTCCTACAATTTGACAAACTATATTCATAGTTGCGGGTTTCAAGATGATATTCTGGTTTAATGGTATGCTATAAAACCTCATGTTTCATCCTGTTTCTGCATATTTTGATGATTTTATTGGTTCAATCTCATCTTCAAAAACCTCTGGAAATGATATCAGTACATCTTCTTTTAGATTTATAACTTGGTACGATTGGTTTAATGATTTTACAAGTTTACAACTTCAACACGGGTGGTTTCAGTTTAGTGAAGTTAAATTATATTCTGGTTTTTCCAAGTTAGCATTCATATAAATTTATATTCTGGTTTTTGTACCCTAGCATTCATGAATTCTCTTTCTTTTTGGTTGAGATTATTCCATGTCTTTTACTGCATTGTATCTTATTTTGCATGCAATGGTACAATATCCTGTTTAACATTTTAATCTACCATTAAATTCCTAAAATCAATCGAAGGATAATATTACATATGACTACGAAATTTATACATTTGGTTTATGTGCTTACAAGATTGTCACCATTATTTGGTTCCAGGATCAAATGCTATTTGCTGTTCCTACTAATGGTTAATCATGGAGAAGGTTGAGCCTAGAAGCTCTCCTACCTAGTGGATGGCTTTCAGGTGAATCAACGAGTTTTTCAGCCATTAACATTACCTCACAGACAAGACTCCCTAAAACTTGATGAATATCTAGGAACAGAAATTCAACATCCGGATTAGACAATTATTTCTAACAAAATCATCAGATTTCTCCAATTTGGACGAGTTTTACCAGGAGTTTGTACGTTTGTCTTGAGGGGATTGTTTATTAATGCATCTTTAAAATGCCTGAATAAGTTGTTATCATCTCATTTCTCTTTCGATACCAAGAGTAGTTACTGTAAGCTTTAGTTCCGAACTGAATCTATTCATTCGAGCTAGCTTATGCATTTCTGATCTGACTGCCGTTTAAATCAAGCAATAACTTGGAGATTAATATTCTCAAACCTCTGGATGATGATGTTCAAGACATTGTTGTTATCGGACACCATAATCCTTCGAAAGACATGAATAATCTACTATTGAAGTCAACTGGCTTGGTATATCCACTGGCTTGGTATATCCTCTTCTGGAACTACATAATTAATAATCAAGTCCAAAACAACGTAGGTGCACAAATGCAGCTTGCTATTTAATATATCCATGTTCAGCTCCTTTCTATAACCTGCAATTTTTTGTCAGGTATATTCTGGGTATGCAAACTCAAGGCATCGACAGCAGGTATGATTCTATCCACAGATCTATGGACAGTCAAGTGTCTGGACTATACCATCCAACTCTTCTGTCAATTTGTATCTGCTTTTGGATTTGTTTCTTTATTTCCTTTTTAACCTCCAAGACATTAGCAATTACAGAGGTCATATTTTAGGGGTGTTATTATATCCCTTGCTCTGACATTGTATTTACTCTGCCAGTGCAATCTTATGGAAGCCTCTTAACTTGACGCCCTGGGAAGTTTTGGAGTGGCCTCGAGGCAACTTTACTCGGTGACCAAGCCCATCTTATTGCTACCATAGTATTCCCCCCCTTCTGGAATGTGTTGTCCAATTTTCTTCTTTAAGATGATGAAGTAGGTTCGGCCACGGCCGTTAGTTTTTGAGCGAGGATTTTGAGATGAAAAATGGTAAAATGACTATCAGAAACGTTTCTAACCAGCTAAAAGGACACCGCAAGACTTCTGAATTCTCCATTATGTTTTTTGCGTATTTCTTTGGTCAAGAAGGAGAATGCATTTCTCATTAATGGTCTCAATGTGTCAGCATGAATGGTCTTCTTTGGACGTTGTTTTTCAAAATATTTTTTATTTAAAAATGCATCAAAGTAATATTTTTTTTATTTTTTAAAAATTATTTTTAACATCAGCATATTAAAATAATTTAAAAATATAAAAAAAATTTAATTTTAAACAAAACAAATTCAAATTTTTATAAAATATCGTTCTGCTTGCCTAAATAGTGCCTTAGTTTAAACATGTGTATATTGGCTCATCAATCCAGGATCTGGACAAGGTTGGGTTATACAAATAAAAATAGAGGGGATATTTAACTTGATGTGACCCTGTAAAAAAACCAGGATGCACCCGGTATAAAGCGGTTGATAATTTTTTTTTTTTTTTTTTAAAGTATCATTGTTTTAATTTTTTAATTTTTAATTTTGTTAACTCAGGTAAATCCAGCCCTTACTAGAAATCAAGTTTAATAACTATAATATTTCCTACCACATTAAAAAAGAAAAAAAGAAAAAGAAAATCCTGTTGTGTTGATCATCAGTATTCAACTCTGTCAAGCAGATGGAGCGAAACGCGTTGAAGATGGTATTGTTTATCTGGACGCAACCATTCATCTGCCTTTATTTCTGATTTTCTGCTATTATTTTCCATGTATTCGTGGTTTGACGAATACTTTTGATGGCTTGGCTTGTTTGCGAAGTAACCCTTAATAATTATTTCATATTCAATTACGTTTCCAAGTTCAGGAGTGATTAATTTCAATTGCGGCTGTCTATTACAGAAGTTTCAAGGATTTGCCAGCGTTAGGCAAGTGATCTCTGCTCTTGTATTTTTATGCCCGAAGTACCCACTTTGATTCCCCAAAGATACAGAATAGGAACAACATTTTGCTATGGCCGGCTTTCCTAAATCTCTTCATGGATTTTAGAATTTTTGGCATCTTGTTCTTCATTCTCTGCCTCTCTCAAAAGTAGCCTTGTGCTGGACTTGATGAAAGCTGGAAGCCCATCTATGAGGAGATTATTTGACATGGAGCACACTAGTTTGGCAACCCATTTTCAGGATTCCAGTGGCTCGCCGATAATAAATCCTATCCCTCTATGGGGCAGTGATACTGATCCATGGGCATCCATCAGACAGACTGGGACTTCTCGGTCCGATGAACCTAGTAACTTTACTTCTGGTAGCAGCAGGAATGGCGACTTTGAATCCAAGGATAGAAAGGCAAAGAAAAGCAATCACAGGTTAACCAGGAAAAAATCGTTTCGGAGTTTGCCAGGACTTCGTTTATGGAGATTTAGGAGGCCTAGTTTCAGGTTGGGACTGAAAAGGCTTAGGATTATGATTTGTGGTAAGATTTCCTGAAATTAGAATGTAACCTTAGTTCGTTTCCTGTTCAAGAAAAGAAAAGATCATAACCTTTTTATACAAAATCAAAATCAAAATCAAAATCAAAATGTTGAAGGAAACAATCAGTTGCCCATAATTCGGAAGAAAGAATGATCTTACAACTTTGTTGTAAGAGATTTGTTTTTATATTATTTACGTTGGAACAAGAAAATAAGGAAAGATAATTAAAAGGGAGATAAATGGAATCAACATATAAAACAAGTAAAACGCTCCGACGAGTGTGCTCGTCTTTTAATCAACTGGAGGATCCTGTTGATTCTGCGTCTGATGACTCTGTACCGGTTCAGCCATACTCGACACATTTCTGTTCATAGATTTTCTTCAAGAACTGTATTTGTATTCGCAAATGACACAGTGATCTGATATCAATCTACCCATGACACTTCCTTCTTCAATGCTGAATTTACTGCTCTGCCTGTTCCATAAGTGTATCCCATAAGTCTCCCCACTTAGCTGAAGTAGCTTGGCATTTACCCATCTTGATTCTACTTTGTTTTCTGGTTTCTTGAAAAAACCACCTATCCTGTTCCAGCCAACTGGATAGAATGCCATGGGAGGCAAGACTGTAAAGTTATACCCAGGTCTTCCAGCCACTTTCTGCACTACTCTGGAAACTAAATAGGGCCCATTATGCCCCCATTTGTTTCCATCAAAAGTCGAAGCAAATTCCTCTATGAACTTGAGTAGAAGTGGATGGTTCATATCAAAGACTAGAACCGCATTGTTCAATCTGGTCCAACTCTTGGACACATCAATGCTTTGTGCTCCAATTGCGTTCCTCAAGTCAGCAAAACTTTTCAGGACAATGAAATCTGTATCCAAGTAAATCCCTCCAAACTTGTATAAGACTGCAAGTCTAATGAGGTTTGATAGATTCTGAGCCAAAGGAATTTCACCAGGGTCTTTGTTCCCACTCTTTATCTCCTCAAACCAAGTTTCTGCTGGGGTGTTCTTGAACAAAAAGGACAAGTCAGGTGTGATTGCAGCAACTTTGAACTTGCGGTCAAGAAGTGGTTTCAGAATCCTATACCCTTGTATGGAATCCAGGTCTCTTGATAGAATCAATAAGCAACCATGAGGGTGGACTTTGAACAAACTTTCCAGGGCCAGGAACTCCCTTCTTCCAAAGGATTCTACCGGCGAAATCCATGTCATGAAGAATCGAACATCGCACTCATTGTTGAAAAACTCAAGAACTCGACCGAGAAATTCCTTGGTCAGGTTGTCTGACTTCAAAATCTCGAACTCCGGCACCTTCTTCCGAAACCATTCGATTCTTTCTTCTACTGTGAGGCTAAAGGGCGGAATTACAGAACTCTGATTTTCACTACGATCAACTTCTTTAATCTCTTCTTGCATGGAACGAAGTGGTTGCTTAATGACAGTCGACATGATTTGTCTTTCAGTTATGCGAATATGTAGCTCACCAGAAATTTCCTTGGTGCTAGCAGAAGATGATTGTAAGGCAATGGTAGAAATGATACCGTTTGCATAGACAAAAAAGATTGTAGCAGTGAATGCTATGGCAGATAGGATAGGGGTTCTGGCACGACAGAGTTGCTGGTGATCAAACATCTTGTGAGAAA
>Ga0307517_10012699_pt1 | contig 11521 bp, 8 predicted proteins | sample 23_EM_MG_FD_194515 | JGI IMG/M metagenome (GOLD analysis project Ga0307517, IMG submission 194515) | Populus trichocarpa ectomycorrhiza microbial communities from riparian zone in the Pacific Northwest, United States - 23_EM | ecosystem: Host-associated > Plants > Roots > Unclassified | place... | reverse complement strand
TCGCATCACCCCCTCGGGCGGTCCGCAGATCTGTGGCGGGCCACCGCCCGAGACATGCATATGGCGTGTCTCGGTTCTGATCGGTTGAACAAAGAACTTGGAAAGTGAGTGAAATCGGTATCCAGCCGACGAGTAGAGAAAGAATCAACAGGGGTTCCCCATCTCTTTGTTCGCAGATCGATCCGGACACTAGAAGTCGGCTTTGCGTGTCCCCGTGGAGTCCTGGGTCGGAATTGGTTTCCCATGGAAGGGCGGCTTGCCCAAACAAGAGGGACTTTGGTTCAGTGGAACCACTGATAACCTTGCCTTGATAAATTCGATCATCGCTTGCACTTGGGTGATAGGGTGAGTTCCAAAATATCAAATAACGTCCACCATCTGACGAATCCTGGTCTCGTGTTGATAGTTAGGGAGATAATGAAGATCTTCCACTGAGATCGCCTCGTTTGGTCACTTGACGGGACCTGCGTTCTGGGGTGACTCCAAAGGTGCATAGGTTGGCTGATCACATGAATGATTTACGCCGACCGAAGCCGGGCCTGGCCGATCTCCATTGTACCTGCCGAGCAAACATCCATGGTCGTTATGAGGAACACGGTATTGCTTTTTCCCGATCAACGTGGACCATGAGATTTTGTCTCACCGGACCAACTGGGAAACAAAGGTATATATGGGCCTCGGTAAAACCGCGACTCTTGAATTCGTTGTAAAGGGCTGCGACAAAGCTCGAGCTGGGGCGCTGGAGGTCTGCGGGACAGTAATCTGCTACATGCGTGATACTGGTGGCTACTGCCGTATCATCCCACAAAACCGGGGTTCTCCGATAAACCCGAAGAATCCAGACCCCACTCCATCGCGCGCGGCTGTCAATGACCGTTACCATACCCGCGGTCGTCCCCGAGGCCTTGGCCATTCGTGTCTATGGCTTCGTTCGTGAACAACACCCTTTTGGATTCAAAGTCAAATTTACTCAGATGGGTCATGTGGGTAAACGGTTCATCGTCGAGCGCTACGTAGTATGTCACGGTATGCATCGTGGTGATGCATCGCGCTAAGGACCCCCTTCCCAAGGGTTTGCCATGTCATAACTTCTGCGCACACTTATCAAGTTCTCAGGGCCAGGGTGTGCCAGGGCCAACAGGCTTACGACCCAGCTCGGATGTCGCAGATCTTCCTTCTATCACCTCTGTGCGTCATTTACCGTTTCATCATTGCACAAACTACGCATACGTACGTGCTTAGTATGGTACAGGCCTGAATTCGACAGGCCATCCGCGGTAAGGTTTAGTTTCGGCCGGTACCGATAGTGATACGGGAGCAATTCTGAATGGATTCGAGGGTGACAGTGGTACTCAATTAAGTACCGTGCATCTCTAGCGTGCCCAGCGCCGCGTAGACCTCTCTCGTGAGAATGACGCTATCTGGTCCTCACTGTACATCTTCGTGGAGTCTGCCGTGGTGCTGTGATAAGGAGACTGCGTATACTTTTACTTGACGATGTATACCGCAGATCACCGGTATCGCGATAACGTTACGAAGGTAACTGGTGGACTTCCGCCCAAAGCCTGCTTGGTCATCAACACATTCTTGTGAGGCGCTTGGAAGCGGCTTCGGATTCATTGTTCAGTGAAGCTTCGTTTCGTGATCGTTTATCAGACTGTGCAGGTAACCAGGGTCAGCGAGAGGTATTCTCCACAAGCCATGAGAGAGGGGGTGCTCGAAATTCTCAGGCTGTCCGATGCATGCCGTCGTGTGCGGTGTTGGGTCTTCAGTTACGGAATCAGTTGTAGACAAGGTCGGAAAGGCCTCTGCCGAACACGGACACTCAGACGCCCCACTGACTCGATATCGTGATACACATAATTGAGCCCCGTGTCTTAGTGCAGCCAAGAACCCAAACTAGACGCTGCCGCTTTCCAGGTTTCCACCAGCCAGAGGAACGCACCGATCTTTTTGCAAATGGGAACCTCACCCGCTTCTGGTTTGAGATCACTTGATGTGGGACAAGTCATGCTGAAACGCCCCAAACGCCCGAGAAGCGTAGGACAAAGGTCATGGGGTCTATGATCGATTCAAGTGCGACCGGGAGTACCTTTCCCTGGCTACCGCTCACATTGAAAGAGCCTCCTCATGCTCACAGCACATAATGAGTTTTTGCTGATCCATTGTGCGAGCGTGGTTGGTTTAGCGTTATTCGTAATGAATCGTTGAGTTCAATTCTAATCTTTCCGGATCATGGCCCTCAGCTCCTTGATCTTGTGAGTACACAGTATATGCGGAACCGATTCGTTGGATAGGGGGGGTGTACTTGCGCACTCTCTTTGCGAACACCGATAGTTGTTCCCCACAACGACAGGGCGGAGTCGGCGAACACCGTTCATCGCTCCCATGCATCAAATCGTGGAGAATGTCATCTTCTCCCTTGGGCCTGGCGATCGAGCCTCCTCAGCCCTTCCCGAGACTAGGCTACGGTGTCCTTAGTTTCTTGACCCGACAGATCACTGGTGTCAACGATTAAATACACCACGGAGCGTGAATCTCCCTCGTTCTGGGCCCTAAATGTCATGACGAAGGAAGGTTGGACAGTATACAAGAAGGTCAGGAGGTCGGGTCTTCGGACGCAATTCCAATTTGACATTGACAAATAACAAGCGCGTGGCGAGGGTGAGAAATCACCTGCAAACCGTTGAACCGTGCTTCCTCCCACTTCGGAGGTCCGATATGAAGTCGGGGTTGCGTTCGGGTCAAGAACGTCCTACAGCTCTGGATCGAATTGCACATTGGCAGATCAGAATGAATGAGAGGGTTGGTCGGGCAGCAGTTAGATGAACGGGAGAGGAGTTCCACGATGGAACACGTGGTTAGAAAAGTGCCATATCCTCATGGACCATCACAATTTAGACATAGCCTGTCCGACGTTCCGAACCTTCTGGCGTCCGCCGCACGACATCGAGACCAGCAGATGTCTGCACATACAGTCTAAATCCCGCACAATGCCGACGCCAATGCAGACAATCGGATACAAAGCCGGACCGTGGGCTAAGCCGGATGCAGGAACGCCTGTAACTGCAAACGAGAAAAACGTGCACAAATGAACGTGAGAAAACCGAACCAACTAGAACCAAGAGGTAAAGAACGCCGTGGGACTAGAACGCCATAGAACCCGTAGCCGTAGAAGTAGTAGAACGAGAACGGCCTGAGGCCGAGACGTAAACCCAAAGAGGAAGGAATGGACTGAGAGTTGCAATTTCAAAACGCGGCGATTTGGATATTGGAACCATATTGCCCGGGGAGAGCCGCATGGGCTGTACCCTTGTAGCCCATGTAGGCTACACTTTGAGGGTTTCACCAGCGTCAAGACTGGACCCCGCAGCCGTGATTCCGAGGGGGGTGACCGATAGATGATAAATGGTGATGGATGGATGGACGGGCCCACGGAGTAACACGGAAAAGAAAAGTCGAGATGGAAGAATGGAAGAAAAGACTCACGTATTCGTCGTAGTGGTGGAGCACTTCACGAAGTTGCTTGCGGGATATCTCTGCGTGGTAGAGGATCTCGTCGTCCGTGCATTTTCCGTCAAAATATTGATGTATGCTACGATAGATGTCAGAAAGTGAGTGGAAAAAAAAGCTGAGGGATACTTGCGCTTCAAACCGTTTAACGATCCACGAACTCTTACCCTCGCTCATTTTGCTCAACCACCTTCTCTCCTTGGGTGTCGCACGACCAGGATCAGGTATGATCGAAGGAACATTCGGATCGTCTTCGTCCTCACTATCCCCCTCGTCGCCATCAACATCTTCCCCCTCAAGATCATCTTCCCCGTAGTAGTCTTCACCAGATTCGTAGAATGGGCTCTCAGATATCACGTCATCAAGAACCCGGCTCCGTCCCCTCAAGGCGCCCCCAAGGTTATCCCGAGCGCTCGACCTCCGACGGGACATGTAGGGACCCTCGTACTCACGGCTCAACGCACGAGAGGAGGATGTTGAAGGCAGCCTACGAGTCCTCCGCCGAGCTTCGCGGGGCGAAAGAGAGAACCAATTCGGAGAACCCTCGAAACTACTCGGTTTTACAAGGTCAGGATCTCCGTCTCCGTCCCCCGCTTCCTCTTCTGGCGAGCATTGGGTCTTCTCATCTGTATCCCCTTCATCTTCTTCGATGACTTCTTCAGCCAAGGCTATACCTCTGTTTCGCCTCCCTTGACTGCCGCAACCGTCTTTCTCTGCTCGAGTGTGTCGAACAGGAGGGTGGAACCGAGCATTTTTCCCAGACCACTTGGTTGCCCTCTCAGCTCGCTCCCTCTCCATATCCTCCGTACACTTTTTCTTCACCTCCACGCTCGCCGCGACCCTCACATGTAAATGGAGCGTCACCAGGAGATCGCGTTTGAGCATCCAAACAACAACGTTGTGAAAGAGCGGGAGAAGTGATTTATTAGATTGCACCACTGTTGCATAAAAGTGTTGGGCGGCATTAGAATTAGGAGGTTGAGGTCGATCCCGGGAATGAGATCCGGGGTTCGACTTAGAGTTGGATTGGGAGCGTGAGGGTTGTGTCGGATAGAAGCCGAATTCACCGGTGAGTGCAGGCGCGGGGAACTGAGAAGAAAAGACGGAATCGGGCGAGGCGACGGAGGCGACGGACGCTGTAAGGGGAGTGAGATTCTGAGGGGCCATTTGCGGAGGAATGGAGGTCGAAATTGCGCTCAGAATCTGGGGGAGGGTCGGAACAAAAGGATAATGTTGAGAAAAGTCTCGATCGAAATCCCTTGTTAGTTCGGTCAGTCTAAAAAGTCTGCGTCAGAATATACGAGGGAGTTGCGGTGAAGTAACCAACGGAGCAGGGAACTTGGGAGCAAGAGTGAACACCGTCTTGAGCTGCTGGTGCACCAGATCGACGAGTTTTGCGCGGCGGTGATGTACTAACCAACGGACTGTTGGGTATACTTGAGTGGCAAGGTCCCAGTCGAGCAAACTCGCCATATCCGCCAACCTGAGACGTCGTGACAGTCAATGCAGCGAACTCAGGAACGAGAAAGAACACCCACGAAAGTGTGATGGATGTAATCTCCAGGAACCTGATCAACTGTTCGGCAACCTGCCTGTCCTCCGGGATAACGTTCTGTCCGGCGATCAAATCCGCATAAAAGGCATTTCCGTCCTCCTGTTCTCCATCGTCGAGGAGCAATAGGCTCTTCCAGGGCGCGAGAGTGGGTAGCCTCCAAGCGAAACCGAGCTCCTTTCCCCATTCTTCGGTGCCGAAGAATGATTCTTCGTGTTGCTGATAATCCAAAACGATATCGTCGTCGTAGTCGTCATAGGAAGTGCTGTGCAGGAGTGAGTCGAGATAAGGCGGCAGCTGGAGTTCTAGTGGTAAATCGTGAATTGTGATGTTCGCTATCACCCCTGCCTTGACGGCTTCGTATAGATTCTTCATCGCCTGGGCGAGACCCGAGACACGCAAGACGTGTTCAACATAGTCTGCGAACCGTTCGCCCCGTGAAACGTATTGGTCCTTGAGGTTAATCAAAAGATCTGATTCCTGCTCGACGTAGTTCGAGAGAACCTGTTCTTGATACAAGACGGCGGTAACGGTGAAAGCGATGTGTTCGTATATAATGTCGAAGTACTTGGAGACGTTCCCGGAAGCGGACGATGAAGGATCGGGAAGATCCAGGACGAGGACGAAGTGAAAGGTTTTTAACCACGAGGATGGGGAATTGGGCGCGGTGGCAGGATCCGATGAGTCAGAATCACTTGATCCTTCATCATCTGCGACAGGCGTTGGGGGATCTACATCGAGGAGTGGGGTCATAGGTGCACTGACCGGAGCGGTCTTTGGAGCCGAAGATTTGCGCAGGCCTCTCCCGCGACGGGCGAGGAAAGAAGGTTTGGTGGAGTGTTTATCTGTTCGTGGAGTTTTGAATTTCCAGGTCGCACCCTTTTCGGCGCAAACAGGATGGCCGATGAATGCGAGGTCGTCTACGATCAATTCGAACTTTTGGTGACATAAGGCCTGGTTCGGACACAAGAGACCGGCGAGGAACTCCGCAGAGTATCCCAATAGCTTGTGATAGTTGTCGGAGGAGGACAAGGAGGAGTCCTGGAAGTGATGATTTGCGGTTGGGGTGACAGAGGAATGGAAGGAAGAGTCCTGGATGTCGTGATGGGGCTGGAGATTGATCGGAGAGGTCCTCCCGGAGGCTCTGGAGGAGGAGTGAGCAGCGAGCGGGTGGGAGTTGCCGGTGATGTCCGACAGAGAGTGATCTCTCGACCGATCCGGGGGTCCAGACCACGACCACAGATAGTCCCCATCGTCGCTTGTCAACCCTGCAGAGGATGCCTCCGAGAGGGCTGACGAAGAGGACACGGTGTCGGAAGAGTTGGCCGCCTTCCACGGATTGTCTGCCTGGAGCGCGGGCGGATGGCTGGCGGGGTTCTTTGGGTCTGGCCGCGCAAGTCTAGGGGATGAAGCGGGCGTTGGGGGCCATCTGAAGACGAGAGCCGGGCCAGTGTTTGCAGAATGGGACACGAGGAGGAGGGCGATGAGAGACTCCATCCGCTCGTCGAGACAAGCCCAGGTGCCCCCTCTTTTCTCGACTTCTGTTTGGTCGAGAACGGTCAAGTGTTTCAGGATTGTTTACATTTGTTTGTCACCCCCCGCCAATAATAATCATGAATATCATTGTGGCTAAAGAGTTGCTTGTGGTTAGCGGCGGCTGGAATCTGAATCCCCGTTCGAACACCCCCTTCCTCTCCATCCATGGCCTGCCCGATAACGCCCACCGCAACGGCGGCAACGACAACGACAGCCCCAGATGAGAGACTTCACGGTCTGGTCTACCCACCCAACTTCCTTTCCTCTCTGCAGCTTCTCCTCCCAAGACCCCCACCTCACCAACCCATTCGCGCTCTATCGGCCAAACAGTTTGCTCAAATCCACCTCCAAAGTCTTCTCTCCCATGCTCCAGATTCAGTCCTCTTCCCCTTCCTACACGGCCTAGAGGGCGATAACGAGGTCCAGATTCGGTTCTTCTCTTCTTGCGGCCGTGCATCTAGGCGGTCGATTCTCCCCAACTATCGCGGTCTCGTCTGGGTGGCATGTGACGACGACCATCCGGAAGTTCCCCAGTCCAATAACTCCTCCCCCGTCTACAGCGACGACGACGACCTGGATGATGATGACTTTTCCTCTTCCGAGATCGAGTGCGACGACCTGTCACCTCAGCCATTTGAAATGGACATCGACCGTCCGCCGTCGTCCAAGTTAGAGATAGACACGAACGACCTCCCGCATATGCACCCTGTGCACCACCGTGCCATGTCTACCACCCCCGATTGCCAGCCGCCGGTGTATGCTGTCGACTATGCCTACTCTAACACTCACCATGATCGTCGGCCGTCCAACGCGTCTTCCTTCACAGCATCTTCACTCAACTCTCCTGACTCTGCAACGACATTCTCTACCTCTACCTCAGACCCTGCGACGTCCCAACCACTCAGGGACGATCCCAGGTCGGGGGAAAGTCCTCCCGTGCCCACGTCCCTTTCTCCCTCTCCCCCACCCCCGATGTCTTGGGCGTTGACCTCCTCTTTCCGTCCATCTGAATTGTTGGTTAATACGCCGCACGGCCCTGAATTTGTAAGACCACGTGTGCCGGATGGGATTAGCCTCCGAAACTTTGGTATCCAAGTCGTAAGTTCAATCTCCGATCAAGACCCCACATTCTCACAGAATCTCGCGCAACTAATCTTATCTCCATCTCTCTCGAACATCAGCCCATCTATGCCACAATATCCGACATCGTCGTCTACTCCGCAAAGGGGGCCACTCGGTCTGCATTCGCTCTCGCTGAAAAGTTTAAGCGGGCCATCGAGGCTAAGATGCTTGAGAGGCAGGAGCGACTTCGCCAGGACGGTGACCCAAATCCGGAAGCCAACCTGATTGCCTACAACGTCTTTGTCTTGACGGCGACCCTCCCAGAGATTTTGGAATCCCTCCCCCATCTGATCACTCGGTACGAAGACATCGAATACAAACACCCCGCCAATGATGCTCCCGTGACTCTCAAGGCCAATTCAACTATTTTCGCCCATCGAGAAAAGGATGAAATGCGGGATCTCACCAAGGCTACAGAGATCTTTTCGACATCTCCTCCACCCGACCATCTCGTTGCTTCCTCCCCTTCGACCCACTGGGACCCAGCGATCGGCCAGGTTTATCTCGGCAACGCCAATGATGTGCCGATCGCTGATGAATGGGTTCCTCACTCACGCGGATCACACAACGCGGAAGATCCGTTCAACAGTGTCTACAATTCTCCCACTCAGGACGCTGGCTTCGACATCTGCATCGAGTGCCACGACTTTGCTCAATTCCCCACTCCTGCCCACATGCGCGCCGCCGACGAGCACCTTTCTGTCCTCGATGCCACGTGGGCGACGCAACACTCGAAGCTGTTGGACGAAGGGGGAGAATTGCCCGTTCGACCGCCTCCAAACGCCAACTCGATTGTTCATTTGACGTTCCCAAGTTCTCCGCCAGCCAACGGGGGGACGATTAGCGCTCTTGCGGCATTTATCGCGTTTTTGGACAGATGGTTGAAGGTTCCTGGTGATGACGTTTCCTCTTCTGGCCCCGATCAACCACCACCCTCGGCTTCGCGGAAACGCGGAGTAACATTCAGTTCGAGCTCGTTGCCGCCCCAAACGTCTTTTATGAATTCTTTCTTCTCCCCTTCGGCATATACCAACTCGGCAAGCAGGTTCCGTTCTACTTCGGCTTCTTATTCTCCGCACAACGATGGCTCTTCTTCACCCTATCGATACTCGCCAGGATCGGTTCGCACTCGACCCGTCAAGGTTCTCATTTACTCCGCCGATGGCTACACGGAATCATCCGTCCTCGCCCTATGCCTCCTGATGGCCCTGAGAGGCTTGTCCCTCCCCCAAGCGTACCTAGAGCTCCAGGTGGTGAAGAGGCGCAGCTTCTTTGTGTACCAGAGCGACCTGGGGCTATTGAAGAAGGTCGAGTCAAGGCTGAACCAGGATCGTGGACGACCCAAGATGACCGATCCGACATCTCCATCGCCATCTTCCACAGGCCCTGGGACTGGGATGAGCGGTGTTCAGTATGTGAATGGCGTGGAGGGTGGGACTGAGGTCGGCTGGAACCCCGGCTTGAGACCTGGTTGGCCGCAGCCCGTGGTGGGTCAAGGCGCCGGAGGTCACTTGAGCAAGGGTGGAGGTGTAGGTGCTGACTCTGTCTCTGGTGGTGGACACGGATATTCGGCGAGTGTCGAAGAGTTACCCGTTCAGATGCAACAAGCTCAAACGCAGGCCGACAACAAGCCCGGTGCTGGTCGGGGCACTAACGACTCTGGTAAGACCGTCAACATCCCGGGGTACCCGCCTGGGTTTAGAAGGCAGAGGGCGAGTACTATGCCGATGATGTCGACTTTTGCGGACCACCAGAGCTGGTTCAACGACCCCAGGTTTAACGGCAGCTTCCCCAGTAGGGTGTTACCGTTCTTGTATCTCGGAGATCTGTATGTCGATCCTGTAGCCTTCATTGACAAGCCGACTGAAAAATTTCGCAGCAACCACGCCTCTAACGCGTACATGCTTCACGCTTTGGGTATCACCCATGTTGTTTCCGTTGGGGAGTGCGCGTTGGTACCGCCACCTGAGTACAAAAGTCCTTCCTGTCCGCCTCCGCGTGATCGCAGGGCGTCATTGTGGATCGAGGAGAGGGAGGGGAGAATCAAGGTGTTGGACATCCAGGGTATCTGCGACGATGGTATCGATACCCTCGAGCCTCAGTTGGGGCCAATCTGCGATTGGATCGAGAAGGCGAGGTTGGAAGGTGGACAGGTGCTGGTACATTGTCGGGTGGGTGTGTCGAGGAGTGCTACGGTAACCGTACGTCCGATTTCGCTTTTTATGGTGGTTTCGCCTCATGAATACCGTACAGATCGCCTATGTGATGAAGCACCTTGGGATCCCTCTCGTGGACGCGTACCTGATTGTCCGTTCCCGACGGCTCTCCGTTTTGATACAGCCGAACATGAGGCTTTTATACAACCTCCTAGGTTGGGAGCTCAAGCTGATCAAGGAGCGGTGCGAGAAGGAGACCAGAGAAGCTCGGGGTGTCGATGAGCCCTCCGAGGTCCAAGTCCCCGAGAATGAGCTTCGAGAGGGACTGAGTAGCTGCCTAAACTGGCCGTATTTGGCCAGGGAAGTCCATGCGTTAAACGAGAAGTATTTGCATTGAGGTACACATCCCGTTTCTGTCTTGTCTCCCTCATGCGAGATGACTTACGAATGTCCGCCAAGGTTTTTCAAGGTTTTCTTTGGGTTCCAGCGACTTTGTACATATCGCCCTCTTCAGGTTCTGGTCTTCTCCCTATCGCAACCGTTTTTCTCTCCCCTTTTACCTGACCCCATTATTTACCCGATCCCCCGCTTTCCTTCATTCCCACCCACCCCCCATGTTCGCTTGGGCAGTTCATGTGTTTTCCTCCCGTCATGTGTTCATCATCTGTAGCATCATCGTTCATAACACCGAACGTCTCACCATCGTCGCCATCGGCCGTTCCTTTCCGTTCATGTATGTAATCACCCTGCACGCTCTCTCAATTGTCCCGTTTACAGCATCGTATCCATGCCATGCCTTCTCTCTTGTTCGGCTCTATCAGTTGAGGGGCTTGTTGTTTTTTTCTTTCGTCCATCGGATTGTACACGTCCCTGTTTGGTGTTCGAAAATGTAATGTACCGTGTGCCCGTGATAGTCTGAGATCTGATCAGGGCGATGAATAGGGACAAGGGAAGTTGATATCGATAAGTAGCCTCGTACGGGCGGGTGGACTTGGCTGAAATTTTTGGCTCCCGATTTCCCATCAGTAACATGGCGTTTTACTTTTCTGTCGCTTTAATCGTCCTTATTTCAGGAAAAGCCGGAAATAAGAGAAAAGTGCCAACTTCCTGAAGTTATGTCTTCAACTTATATAAGTTGAACATGAGAGCTTGCGAAATCATCGGAAAAGTCCAAAAGCCTATCAGTAAAGTAGGCATCCAACTTATTCGAACTTAATCTTATTATTTGTGCTTGTCTACCTTGTTTTTTTGATGGTCCACGCGCGTCAAATGCAAATAATCAAAATAATGCGGGATAAGCACAGAAAACCGCAAACAAGCTGCCTGCCACGTTTACTGATGCGCCAATAAGTTGAATTTGAAGTAGTGACAGTGATGCGGTAATCTATAATAATCTATAATAAAAGGGAAAGGTGACCTTCCCACACTTCCTATTGGTTAGATAAACCGGAATCAGTATAATGTCTCCTTCGGTACTTTTATATCGCCTGGCCTCTGTATCGCAGGCATCGCGTTGTATCTCCTGTACCCATCCTGTCCCCTACGCTCGGTTTGCCTATGTATTACGTGTACCTTCGCGCAATGCGTGCAGCACCTTAATCTGATTCCACGGGTTTTGCAGTAGCACGGTGAGGCAACAATC
>Ga0307517_10012698_pt1 | contig 11522 bp, 13 predicted proteins | sample 23_EM_MG_FD_194515 | JGI IMG/M metagenome (GOLD analysis project Ga0307517, IMG submission 194515) | Populus trichocarpa ectomycorrhiza microbial communities from riparian zone in the Pacific Northwest, United States - 23_EM | ecosystem: Host-associated > Plants > Roots > Unclassified | place... | reverse complement strand
GCTGGGACGACCCCGCCTCCTACGACGCCCTCACCCACGGCCTCACCGCCCTCGGCACGTCCGTCGCCGACATCCACGGCGTCCTCGTCACCCACCACCACCCCGACCACCACGGCCTGTCCGGCCGGGTCCGGGAGGACTCCGGCGCCTGGATCGCGATGCACGCCGCCGACATCGACGTCGTCCGGCGGATCCGGCGCGCCGAGCCCGGCGTCTGGCTCGCGGTGCTGCTCGCCAAACTCGCCGCCGCCGGCGCCCCCGACGAGCACCTCGCGCCCCTGCGGTCCGCGAAGGCGGACGGCCGGATGCGTACGCTCCCGGGGATGGGGTCCGCCCTCCCGGACCGCGAGATCGTGCCCGGCGACCGGCTGCCCCTGGCGGGGCGCCGGATCCGGGCGGTCTGGACCCCGGGGCACACGCCGGGGCACGTATGCCTCTACGACGAGGAGCGCGGACTGCTCTTCTCCGGGGACCATCTGCTCCCCGAGATCTCCCCGCACATCGGCCTGTACGAGGACCCGGACGACGACACCGTGACCGATCCGCTGGGTGACTATCTGGACTCCCTGGAGCGGATCGGCCGCCTGGAGGTGGCCCGGGTCCTGCCCGCCCACCAGTACGGCTTCGCCGATGCCCGTGGGCGGGTCGCGGAGCTGCTCGCGCACCACGCGGAGCGGCTGGCGGCGCTGCGCGAGCTGATCACCGAGGTGGCGCTCACCCCGTGGCAGCTCGCGGAGCTGATGGAGTGGAACCGCCCCTGGGAGCAGATCCCTTACGGGTCCCGGAACATCGCCGTCAGCGAGGCCGAGGCCCACGTACGCCGGCTCGTGAAGGCGGGCCTGGCCGAAGCGGTGCCGGGGTCGGACCCGGTCGCGTATCGCGCGGCGTGACCGGGCACCTCCTACGGCGGCCGGATCCGATGGACGAAGAGAGACGAACATGGCGCACCCCGAACAGCCCCTGGTGGAGTACTTCTTCATCATCGCCTTCAGCTACCGCGAGAACGATGCCGAGACCTTCTCCGGCACCTTCACGCCCACCCCGGGCATGACCAGGTACGACGTCTACAACCGGATCCACGCCGATCACCTGCAGCGGATGCCCTCGCTGATCCGGGGCGGCTGCAAGGTGACCTTCTTCTCGCTGGAGCCCAATCAGCTGGGCTGAGCCAGGACCGGGCCCGCCTCAGAGCCGCTGCAGGATCGTGCCTGTCGCCAGCGCGCCGCCCGCGCACATGGTGATGAGGGCGAACTCCTTGTTCGTACGCTCCAGTTCGTGCAGGGCCGAGGTGATCAGCCGGGCGCCCGTCGCGCCGACCGGGTGGCCCAGGGCGATGGCGCCGCCGTTGACGTTGACCTTGGCGAGGTCCTGGTCGAAGACCTGGGCCCAGGACAGGACGACGGAGGCGAAGGCCTCGTTGATCTCGACCAGGTCGATGTCGTTGAGGGACATGCCGGCCTTGCCGAGGACCGCCTTGGTCGCGTCGATGGGGCCGTCGAGGTGGTAGTGCGGGTCCGCGCCGACCAGGGCCTGGGCGACGATGCGGGCGCGCGGCTTGAGCCGCAGGGCGCGGGCCATGCGCTTGGAGGCCCACATCACGGCGGCGGCGCCGTCGGAGATCTGGGAGGAGTTGCCGGCGGTGTGGACGGCGGTGGGCATGATGGGCTTGAGGCCGGCTAGGCCCTCCGGGGTGGTGTCGCGGGGGCCCTGGTCGCGGTCGACGAGGCGCCACATGCCCTGTCCGGCGAGCTGTTCGTCCTCGGTGGTGGGGACCTGGACGGCGAAGGTCTCGCGCTTGTAGCGCTCCTCGGCCCAGGCGCGGGCGGCGCGTTCCTGAGAGATCAGGCCGAGGCGGTCGACGTTCTCGCGGGTGAGGCCGCGGCGGCGGGCGATGCGCTCGGCGGCCTCGAACTGGTTGGGAAGGTCGACGTTCCATTCGTCGGGGAACGGCTTGCCGGGGCCGTGCTTGGAGCCGCTGCCGAGCGGCACACGGCTCATGGCCTCGACACCACAGCCGATGCCGATGTCGATGACGCCGGCGGCGATCATGTTGGCGACCATGTGGTTGGCCTGTTGGGAGGAGCCGCACTGGCAGTCGACGGTCGTCGAGGCGGTCTCGTAGGGCAGGCCCATGGCGAGCCACGCGTTGCGCGCGGGGTTCATGGACTGCTCGCCGGCGTGGGTGACGGTGCCGCCGACTATCTGCTCGACGGCGTCGGGCTGGATGCCGGTGCGGCCCAGCAGTTCGCGGTAGGTCTCGCCCAGCAGGTAGGCGGGATGGAGGTTGGCGAGCGCGCCTCCGCGCTTGCCGATGGGGGTGCGTACAGCTTCGACGATGACGGGTTCTGCGGCCATGAGACCTCGTCCTCTCCTCGGCCGAGGGGCGTCCCGGCGCCCACGGCAGAACTAGTACGCGTTCTAGTTCCACCTGCAGTCTGCTTACCGGGGGTACGACCACGCAAGAGTCGTGCACGCAATCGGCCGCCCAATCAACCGCGCAATCGGCGGCGTCAGTTGTCTTGCGGGTTGCCGGGGCCCTTATTACCGTCGAGGCGAAGGAATCTGATGGATCGTCAGACTTGGAGCGTCGATGTCCACCTGCCCCGCGCTTCCCGACGGCTTCGACCTCACCGACCCCGACATCTACCAGCACCGCGTCCCGCTTCCCGAGCTCGCCGAGATGCGCCGGACCGCCCAGGTGTGGTGGGTCCCGCAGCCGCACGGCGTGGCCGGCTTCGGCGACGACGGCTACTGGGCGGTGACCCGGCACGCCGACGTCAAGGCCGTGTCCGTGGCCCCGGAGGTCTTCTCCTCCCGGGCCAACACCGCGATCATCCGCTTCAACGAGCACATGAAGCGCGACCGGATCGAGGCCCAGCGGCTGAGCATCCTCAACCAGGACCCGCCCGAGCACACCGGACTGCGCCAGATCGTCCAGCGCGGCTTCACCCCGCGCGCCATCCGCGCCCTGGAGGACGCGCTGCGCGAGCGCGCAGCGCGGATCGTGGCCGGCGCGGCGACCCGCGAGGGCGGCAACTTCGTCACCGAGATCGCCGCCGAGCTGCCGCTCCAGGCCATCGCGGATCTGCTCGGCGTCCCGCAGGAGGACCGGGCCAAGATCTTCGACTGGTCCAACACGATGGTCGGCTACGACGATCCCGAACTCGCCGTCACCGAGGAGCTCGGCACCAACGCCGCCATCGAGCTGATCTCGTACGCCATGAACATGGCCGCCGAGCGCCGGGCCTGCCCCGCCCAGGACATCGTCACCAAGCTCATCGCGGCCGAGGACGAGGGCAATCTGTCGGACGACGAGTTCGGCTTCTTCGTGCTGACCCTGGCCGTGGCCGGCAACGAGACCACCCGCAACGCGATCACCCACGGGATGCACGCCTTCCTCACCCACCCCGAGCAGTGGGAACGCTTCCGGGCCGAGCGGCCTGTCACCACCGCCGACGAGATCGTCCGCTGGGCCACCCCCATCACCTCCTTCCAGCGCACCGCCACCCGCGACACCGAGCTGTGCGGCGCGCAGATCAAGGCCGGAGACAGGGTGGGGCTCTTCTACGCCTCCGCCAACAACGACCCCGAGGTCTTCGACCGGCCCGAGCTCTTCGACATCACCCGCGACCCCAATCCCCACCTGGGCTTCGGCGGCGGCGGCCCGCACTTCTGCCTCGGCGCCAGCCTCGCCCGGATGGAGATCGGCCTGATCTTCGACGCGATCGCCGACACCCTGCCCGGCATCCGGCTCGACGGCGAGCCGCGGCGGCTGCGGTCGGCGTGGATCAACGGGGTGAAGGAGCTGAAGGTCAGGTACTCGTAGGGGCCCTAAGGCGTCAGCCCGGGAGTCGGACCCGGAACCAGGCGCCCCGGCCGAAGCGTTCGAGCGTCACGGTGCCCCCGTGGGCGGCGGCGACGGCGGCGACGATGCTGAGCCCGAGGCCGCTGCCCGCCGCCGTGGTGCTCGCGCCCCGTACGAAGCGGTCGAAGATCTTCGGGAACAGCTCGGGCGGCACGCCCGGCCCGTCGTCGATCACCTCGATGACCCGGTAGCCGCCTTCCTCCGTGCCCAGGGCCAGGGTTGTCGTGGTGCCCTCGGGGGTGTGCAGGCGGGAGTTGGCCAGCAGGTTGACGACGACCTGGTGGAGCCAGAGCGGGTCGCCGGTGACGGTGTGCCGGCCGGGCGCGACGATCAGCCGTACCTGGTGCCCGGGGTGGATGTCGCGCACGACAGCGACCGCGTCCCGGCAGAGCTGGGGCAGATCGACGCTCCGGCGTTCGAGCGGCTGATGGAGGTCGAGGCGGGTGAGCAGGGCGAGCTCGTCGATGAGGGAGGCCATCCGCTCGGTCTCGGCCGCCGCCTGCCCGAGCGCCTCCTCGGGCGGGCCGCCGAGCTGGACGAGCTGGACGTAGCAGGAGACCGTGGTCAGCGCATTGCGCAGCTCGTGCCCCGCCGTGGCCAGGAACTCCCGCAACCGGCGCTCGGACTCCTGCCGCTCCCAGGCCTGCCGGCGGAAGAGCAGCGCGACGCCGGCCCCCGCGACGGCCAGCAGCGGCAGCCCGAAACAGGCCTCGACCTCAAGCAGTTCATGGGCGGTGAGCGGCGCGGAGGCCGTCAGCAGGGTGTCGGTGCCGGCGCCGAGGATGACCAGACCGGCGGCCAGAAGGAGACCGGCCGCCGGCCAGAACATTCTTCGCTTCCAGCCGGTCATTTCCACGGCAAGAAGATCCTTTGTGGGCATTATCTATCGGAGTGCTCCAGCTGGGGAGCACATCCTGACACATACCGATCAGTAGCTACAGATCTACCCACAGGGAACAGCGCCGGCTCCGGCTCACCGCTTGGCGGCTGCCGCCCGTACCTCGTCGAGCAGGGCGTACATCGTCGCGCCCGGGCAGTCCGTCGCCATCCAGTCGCGGTGGCCGCCGACCGTGGTGACGTCCTTCTTCACGCCGTTGACCGGGTTGGTGTACGTCACCTTGGCCTGCGGGTCGAGCCCGTGGAAGCGGGTCAGCACCGAGATCAGCCGCGTGAGCGACCGCTTGGCGGCGGCGGTCGGCCCCTGGTCGATGAGGGTGCCGAGCAGGGCGATGCCCAGGTTGCCGGAGTTGAAGCCGCCGGTGTGGAAGGCGGTCACGACCTTGCCGTCGGCGTCGTGGGCGGGGATGCCGTCGTCGCCCGAGTAGCGGCCCTCGTAGATCCGGCCGGCCTCGTCGATCAGGAAGTGGTAGCCGATGTCGCCCCAGTCGTTGGTGATCGCGTGGTACTCGTAGATCGCCCGGACCGTCGCCGCCGGGTCCGGGTCGTCGTTCACGGTGTCGGTGTGGTGCACGGTCAGCACCTGCGCCGGGTAGTACGCCGTCGGCGTGTTCTCCGTACCGTCGGCCTTGAACCGCTTCGACTCGTCCGCGCCCCACGCCGCCCGCGACAGATACTCCACCCCGCGCACCCGCGTCGGGTCCGAGGGCACCTCGCAGTCGCGCTTCTTGCCGTCCGTCGTGTCGATCGCCAGCGACCGCACATCCGTCACCCCGGACGACGCCTTCACCTCGTACGCGGTGACATCACCGGCCGCCACCAGCGCCGTTCCCAGCGTGCCGTCGTCCGCCGCCGCGCTCGCGCAGCCGCCGGTCACGTCCTGCCACGCGCCGTCCGCGAGCTTGATCGCGGTCCCGTCCTGCTCCCCGGCCCAGCGCAGCCCGACGTAACTGATCGGGAAGGCGGCGGTGGCGGCCCCGGTGCCGTCGGCCGCCTGCGCCCGGGTCGCCGGGAACTGCTCGGTCGTAGTACCGGTGTCCGCGCTGCCGGACGCGCCGGACGTGTCGGGCTCGGTGGCCGCGAACACCACCGGCGTCAGAGCCGCACCGACGGCCACCGCCCCGGCCGCGCCGATCACCCCCCGACGCGACATCCGCGACTTCGCGCGGTGGGTGGGGGTGGGGGGTGTGGGGGGATTGGACATGGAGGTGACCTTCCGGTTCCTTGCATCTCGCTACGCGCCCGGCGACGGCTTCAGCTCATGGGCGCTTGAACTATCAATCGACCCTATAGCCCCTTCCGTAACACCCGCGCTACAAATCGAGCCGATGATGTGAAGAACCCATGGGCCCGGTCATGCGCGGTTCAACCCTTCGCGACCGTCCACCCCGTCGACGCCGCCCAGGGCTCCGCGACCTCGACCACCAGGTCCACCACCGGGTCCTTGATGTCCGCATACACGTCCAGGTCGGCCACCGACTCCGCCAGCACCGCCTTGAAGCGCGCGTACGCCGGCACCGCCCCCGGATGCGCCCGGAACCAGTCCCGGAACAGCAGCGCCAGCCGCTCGTTCGGCGAACCCGCCCTCCGCACATGAAGGTTGACGTCCAGCGCTCCCTCCTGCCCGGCATCCGACCCGCGCCGCCGCCAGTAGCGCTTCGCCCAGCGCGCCGGGTCGTCGTCCCGCCCAGCGGGCACATGATCGCGCTCGTACGGCAGCCGCTCGAAGCCCCGCTCCGCCAGGGGCCGCGCGAAGGCGCCCGCCGCCTCGTCCAGGTCCGCGACGCTCACCTGGAGGTCGAGCACCGGCTTGGCGGCCATGCCCGGGATCGACGTACTGCCGATGTGCTCGGCGCGCAGCGCCAACGGCCCGAGGGCGCCGCGCAGTTCGGCGAGCAGGGCGGCCGCCTGCGACTGCCAGGCGGGGTCGTGGGCCACCACCACGACCGGGACGGCGGGACGGGGACCAGACGCGTCGGAGATCATTCCGCCGATATTACGTACCGTCCCGACCGGCCCGCCCGGCACAATGACGCGATGGACATCCGGACCGCCCGCCTCGACGAACTCCCCCTCCTCCAGGACATCGAGCGAGCCGCCGGATCCTGCTTCCGCGACATCGGCATGCCCGAGATCGCCGACGACGACCCCCTCCCCCTCGACGAACTCGCCCGCTACCAGCGCGCCGCCACCGCCCTGGTGGCCGACGACGGCACCGGGACCCCCGTCGCCTACCTCCTCGCCGAGCCCGTCGACGGCAACCTCCACATCGAGCAGGTCTCCGTCCACCCACGCCACGCCCACCGCCGCATCGGCCGCGCCCTCATCGACCACCTCGCCACCCTCGGCGCCGCCCCCGCCCTCACCCTGACCACCTTCGCCGAGGTCCCCTGGAACGCCCCCTACTACGCCCGCTGCGGCTTCCGCGTCCTCCCCGACGACGCCCTCGCCCCCGGCCTGCGCGCCATCCGCCACCGCGAGGCCGCGCACGGCCTGGACCGCTGGCCAAGGGTGTGCATGCGCAAGGAGATCGCGCACAGGACGTAGGCCCTAGACCGCCACCGTCCGCCAGTAGACGCTGCCGTCCGGGTGGCGGGTGAGCCACCCGTCCTCCACGAGATAGCGGCGCAGCGCCGAGAAGTCCTCGTGGACCGTGAGCAGCGCCTCGTTGATCTCCCGCTCGCTGTAGTCCCGGCCGGCCTCGAACAGGCTCTCCGTCAGATGCGCGAGGAGCTGCTCACGGCGCGCGGCCTTGCGCGGGATGGCCGTCAGCCGTCCGCGCGAGAAGAGCGCGGACACCTCGTGGGTGCCGCTCGCGGTGGCGGTAGCGGTGGCGGTGGCGTTCGCGGGCATGGTCTCTCCTCGCGGGGTCGGGGTTGTCACCGTCGGAGCGTGCCACAGCGGCCCCGCCGCGAGCATCGCAATTTACGGTGTCCCGGACCCCACCGGGCAGCGTCCGCCCGCGGGCATGCGAGGCTGGGCACATGTCTGTTGTGAAGATCAATGTGCTGACCGTGCCGGCCGAACAGCGGGAGATCCTGGAGAAGCGGTTCGCGTCCCGCGCGGGGTCCGTGGAGGGCTCGGACGGCTTCGAGTGGTTCGAACTGCTGCGCCCGCAACAGGTGCACTGATGTACCAGTACGACACACCTATCCTCTGACGCCCTTCGGATTGGCGCGTTCCTTGCTGATCGTCGCGTAGCCGAGCAGGAAGGCGTCCGCGACTACTGACCTTGAATGCGTGGTGTCGTGGGGGCTGACGGGTGGTGATCCCTGCGGTATGCCGTGTGTATGAGGTACGCGCAGGGTGGGGGTCTGACTGATGAGCGTCGGGCCTTTCGGGAGCGGTTGCGGTTGGAGGCGGCCGAGCGGTTCGTGCGGGGCGAGGACAACGCGGTCGTCGCGCACGATCTGCGGGTCAGCTTGCGTTCCGTGCAGCGGTGGCGAAATGCCTGGTCGCAGGGTGGTCCGAGGGCCCTGGCCTCGAAAGGGCCGGCCTCGCTGCCGCTGCTGAGCGATGAGCTGTTCGCGGTGCTGGAGGCCGAGCTGGACAAGGGACCGCTCGCGCACGGCTGGCCGGACCAGACGTGGACGCTGGCGCGGATCAAGACCCTGATCGGGCGCCGGTTCCACAAGAGCTACACCATTCAGGGGGTGGCGGCGCTGCTCAAGCGGCATGGCTGGTCCTGCCAGGTGCCCGCCCGCCGTGCCGTGGAGCGTGACGAGGCTGCGGTGGCCGGCTGGGTGAAGGCAACGTGGCCGCAGGTGGAAGCACCGCGGCGGCGCTCGGGGCCTGGCTGGTCTTCGAAGACGAGGCCGGGTTCTCGATGACGCCGCCCACCACCCGCACCTGGTCCCGGCGCGGCCGCACCCCGATCGTGCGGGTACGCGGCCGCTCCCGCCGCCGCTTATCGATCGCCGCCCTGACCTGCTACAAATCCGGCCAGCCCTCCCGGCTCATCTACCGGCCCCGCGCCGACACCCGCCCCGACGGACGCAAGAGCTTCGCCTGGACCGACTACCGCGACCTCCTCCAAGCCGCCCACCAGCAACTCGGCGGCCCGATCGTCCTGGTCTGGGACAATCTCAACACCCACCTCGCCGCCGGAATGCGCCGCTACATCGCCGACCGCGACTGGCTCACCGTCTACCAACTGCCGTCCTACTCACCCGACCTCAACCCCGTCGAAGGCATCTGGTCGGTACTGCGACGCACCACCACGGCCAACCGCGCCTTCACCGACCCCGAGGACCTGATCGCCGCCGTCCGGCGGGGATTACGCCAGCTCCAGTACCGCAGCGACGTACTCGACGGCTGTCTCGCCGGCACCGGACCCGTCCGCACCCCACCATGACGACATCACGCATTCAAGGTCAGTAACCGTCTGGGTTCCTATCTGGCCCAAAGGCGCCTGCCGCCCGTTCGACCGGGGCATCATCCGCGAGATGGTGCCATCAGCGAGCAGCGAGGCTTGGGGTACCGGAACTGGTTTTAGCGGTAGCGCTCAGCGCTCTCCAGTGCGGTCGGTGCAGGCCCGCGCACGGCGCCGAAATCCCGCACCGGCCGGTCAACGCCCACACTACGATGCGCGGATGAACGAGCTGGCGCCAGCCGGACAGCGCACCCTGTACCAGCGCGGGCCGCTGCGCCGCGCACTGCTGGACACCTCCGTGCTGACCACGGACATCATCGCGGCCACCCGGCGGCCGGCCCCGTCGTCGTTCGTCGCCGGGGCACGGGCGGGGACGGTGCGGTGCCTGATCCCGGTGCACGTGTGGGAGGAGGTGCCGCGGGTGCTGGCCGACCGGCACCACGAGGGCGGCCGGTTTGACCTGGGGCGGGCACTGGAGCTGTGGCAGTCCCGGTACGCGCCCGTCTTATACGTCGTGGACGCCTCCGACCTGCCGATGACCCCGCAGGCTCAGGTTCTCGCCGGACGGGACGCCTCCGATGTGCCGATGCTGCTGCTGCCGGGGGTGATCGCCCCGGTGGTCATCATCGGGACCGACGCGGACCTGGTCGACAGCGGGCTCGCGGTCAGCGACTGGGTCGCCCTCCGCACGGCCCTGGGGGACGTAGGCGTGACGGAGGGCCGGATGGCCGACCTGGAGCGGCAGGCCGACGTCATGCTGAACTTTACGGGCAACCTGATTCGCGAGGCGGTGGTGCAGTTCAGCAATCCGAAGCGGCTGGCGGTCGCGGCGGCGGTGGGTACGGTGGCGGCCGGGGCACTGTACTGGCGGCACCGGAAGCGCCCGCGAGTCCCTTCACAGCGGCAGCCTGTGCTGCCCGTGGTGCTGGAGCACGCCTCGACGCGGATGGCCGCACTCACCGCGCGGCACACCCGCGGTGAGGATCTGTGGCGGCAGGCGGAGCTGGGGACGCCGGGCGACACACTGCTGCACCGGGTCGCCCGGACGCTGGTCAAGTCCCGGGAACCCCTGACCCGCACGGCGATCGTGGAGCGCCTGGGCGAGGCCGCCCCCGGTGCCAAGCACACCGAGCGGATGGCGGCCGTCCTCGACGTGCTGGACGCCCACGCGATGTTCGTGGACGTCACAGGCCGTGGGTACTGGCAGGTCGGTCGCCTCGGCGGCCGGTAACCCGGCGCCCGGCCCGGCCGGTGTGGTCGGTCAGCCGACGGCAACGACGTCACCGTCGGCCGCACTGGAGAGTGCTGAGCCCTACCGCCAAAAACCGGTTCCGATGCCCCCCGGACCCCGGAACGAAGCCTCCGTTGCCATGGCCTGGGTCTGGTGGCGGTGTCGGTGCTGGCGCCAGAAGGCGAAGCCGTTTGTGAAGTCAGTCGTTAGACGGTGCGTGGTGACGACAAGCCCGAAGGCCACCCCCTGGTTTCGCAAGAACACCGCACGGGAGAAGTGGCCGACCGCGTTGCGCGAATGGTCCGTAGAGGTCGAGAGCCTTGCTGCAGCGGCAGCACAGCTCGAACAGCTGATGAACCGCCGGGCCATGAGCACGGAGATCGACGCGAGCACAGCGTGGTTCGAGGCCGAGGACAACTGCTCCGCAGCTGCGCAGGACCTCCGTACGGCCGCGGCCGCCCTCCGGCAGGCCACCGCTGACGCTGCCCGGGCCCTCACCGAAGACCGGCCGATTGATTGAGCTCGTGGGGAGCCTAGGGGCTATCCACGAGCAGAATGGGGTGATGGACACTCCCACGCCCGGCGCAGCGGCCGAGGCCCGGGTCAAGCGCTATCTCACGGAGCGGGGCTACGCCTTCGAGGTCGAGCCCGAGCTCGGCATCGCCTCGCACCCCGACTACTTCGTCACGGCCGCCAGCCGCATGGTGGTGGTCGAGGTGAAAGCCTTCGAGACGTTCGGGCTGTTCGAGAAGATGGTGCCGGGCGAGCCGGATGAGCCGGGTGAACTGATGTCGCGGCCGCTCAGAGACGCCCTCCGCCCGATTCGCCGACAGATCTCCACTGCTGCCGGCCAGATGCGGGATCTGCAGGACCGCGGATGGCCGTTGGTCGTCGTGCTGGACAATCCCGCCGGGCGGCCCATCCCGCTCGGCGCGCATATGGTCATCTCTGCGATGTACGGCGACATCCAGCTGGTGGCCCCGCCCCTGGCGGACGGGTCGCCCGGCGACTTCCAGAGCGTCGCCGGACGCAATGGCAAGCTCACCACCGACCATCCCTACGTCAGCGCCGTCGCCGTCGTACGACACGACGACTACGAAGCGCGGTGGGTAGCGGAGTGGATCGATACTCACCGTGCCGAATACGGCGACGACTTC
>Ga0307517_10012696_pt1 | contig 11525 bp, 4 predicted proteins | sample 23_EM_MG_FD_194515 | JGI IMG/M metagenome (GOLD analysis project Ga0307517, IMG submission 194515) | Populus trichocarpa ectomycorrhiza microbial communities from riparian zone in the Pacific Northwest, United States - 23_EM | ecosystem: Host-associated > Plants > Roots > Unclassified | place... | reverse complement strand
TAATTTCAATGTTAATAAAAAAATGTGAAGAGATAGATTTATCCTATTCAATTAGGTAATGTCAATTGAACCGTATGAAAGGATTATTCGCCTCCCCCCCCCCCCCAAACTGTGCTTTCTTGGCTTGTATTATCGAGGACAAAATCATCATTACACTATATTAATCTACAATGCAATAAGTCTTGCTCCACTGTTTTACCGAAGACCCTTAGTTTTTTTTATAATGTTGAGGTTGTCACCTAACAATTTCAAACAATTTCAATTTTGTATTAAATTTGGTCACCTAATAATTGGGAATCATTTTGATTTTCGTGTGTTATCTTTCTTTTCTTTACAAACTTACTATACAAAGCCAAAGCAAATGAATTCTCTAATATTTTTGTATTATAGGTGTTGTAAGAGAGGGCATTTATAGCATTAACAACCCTCCCTCTAAAAATAGAACAACAGAAATCCTCACGAATTACAGCCCTAAATCGTACCAAACGACTCAGTAGAAATCATAGCAACTTTCATCCAAGAATCAAACTTGTTTTCTTCTTTTCTTTGCATGTTTGTTGACAGACTATTAACCCCTTTTCTCACCCGAAACCAAGAGAAATCCTCATGAATTACAACCTCAAATCATACCTAAGGACTCAACATAAATCACAACATCTTACACATATGAATCAGTCTTTTTTATTTATTTTTTAGGTTTATTGCCAGCGTGTGACACCTATGCACTATGTTCTACACAAGCAGTCCATTACCTGTGTATGACTCCCACGCGTTGCCTCTTTGGCAAACTGATTCCATTTTTAGTTGACATTTGTAGCTCCCGAAGGTTATTTTCGAACCCCTAACACATTGAACTATTTATTTCTAGTGATTTTTAACGTGTTGTTGGTTTTTGAATTGTGATGAATTTGTGTTGGGTTTTATTGATATGTGAATTTGTTCCTATTATTTTTTATTTGGCATGTTGATCGATTTATATTTTTATTAACTATCTAGGTTTTCCTTCAAATATCGCATTAAAAGTAAACAATTTTATATTATATATATTAGTGAAGTGTATATACTTTTATACTCTTATTTTTTTATGATTGGTATTTTTCTCGTAACTTAAAATCAGTCCAGAAATTGTAAATCTTAATTAGGTTTTTCCTCAAACGTCACATTAAGGATAAGTAAGTTGTAAATATTGATGAGATTTATCTTTGTGTTCTTACCTTTATTTGATTTGATATATTTTATGTCATCCTTATAATTCAAAATCGACATAAGAATTGTAAATTCTAATTAGGTATTTTCTTGAATGTCACATTAAGAATAAATAACTTTATATTTTTGATAAATGTGTAAGAATTAGATTTGGCATTGTGAATGAGTGGTACTTTGGACATAACAAAAAAAAAAGGGCCAAACCCAATTAACCATAATCATGATTTTAAGCCCAACACCCGTATTTGAAAAGTAAGGATTAAGCCTTGTTAGTAGATTTAGGTTCCAAATCACTATTAAAGGCTTGAATAGTTTCACACCATCAATAACCAAAATACATACACTCATTTAGATAAATTCTTAGCATGTAAGTATCATATGTACTTTATTATTAAAAACAAACACGAAACAGCTTATCTTATACATGGTGTTATATGGTGATTTTTAATCTTTCTTTTAGTATAATTAGCACTTTATCTAGAATCTCTAAAAATTCATTCAGAGTTTCTAGTTATCATAAAACTAGTTTATCTTATACATGGTGTTATATGGCTACTAGCTCATTCTAAGTCATGAGGCTAACTCACTGTTGTAATATTTATTGGATGATAATTTGATATATAATAGCAGCATTATATCCGATTGATTCTCTTATATGATTATATATATGTAATTTTATATAACACTATAATAATTGCGGGAATGACACACCACGACCAATATATTGCATCAAATCATTTCCATTTATGTAAGTACATGATTACCACCCCTCTACGCGGTCTCACATTGCTTGCATTATTATCCATATATCAAATATATTAATATCCTATTTGTTTTTGCGTTTTAAAAATATTTTTTTAAAAAAATAAATTTATTTTATTTTTTTCTTCAATGTTTTTTATATTTTCAGATTATTTTAATGTGTTAATATCAAAAGTAAATTTTAAAAAATAATAAAATATTATTTTAATGCATTTTCAAGCAAAAAGTATTTTAAAAAACAACTACCACCATGATTACTCGGTGAACTATTCATTATAATACTGGACTGATGTCTATAGCCTTGGCAAAAAAATTGGTTGTCTTTGGTTTAGGGGTATCTTGGTATTTTCACACGGGTTATTCGTAATTATTGATTCTTGTGAGGATATTTTTGTCTTTATAATATTTTTATGAATAGTAAAATAACAAAAATACCCCCAAGACTAAAAAAATCAATTGTTTCTGTTAGGGGTGTATAGGTATTTTCGGTTTTTCATATACAAAAGAATTACAAATGTACCATTGGATCAAAAACATTTACTGCATTGGGGTCAGGGGTATTAAAGTATTTTGGTTCTAATTTTGTTGGTTTTCATTAGGGTACAATAGTAATTTACCATTAAAATAATATTTTTTAATTAGAAAAAGTTGTTGGCTCGTGTTCAACACTCGCCGACAAGTGGGTGGCGTCTGCATCATTCAGGTGGCACATATGACGTCACTCGATGGCCAAAACTGGCCTTCCACCGTCTCCTAAGATGCACCACCGTATCCTTTTCTATATGAAGTGGCGCGTGGTAGCTTACAATGGTCCGTTTGTCGCTAATGGTCATTTGATTTTCTTTCGCCAACTTTTCTCTCTATTGATAGGTAATATATATTGTTGTCCTCTTTGTTTCTTACTTTTTAATTTCGGTCCTCATTCTTTTAATTTTTTATTTATTTATTTTTCATTTATAGAAGTTTTTTCTTTTCAATTTAGTCATTCAATTACAATTTTTCATATGTTTTTTTTTTAATTTTAGTCCTCATTCTTTCAATTTCTTATTTTGTTTTTATTCCTTTCATAGAAGTTTTTTTGGCTTTCAATTTCATCCTTCAATCAAATTTTTTGTTGTTTTTTTTCTAGTTTGACATTCATTCTTTTGATTTGTGTTTCCTCTTATTAAAGCTATTTTCAATTCAATTTAACCCTCCAATTTTATCACTGTAATTAAAGTTTTTTTTCACCCTCATTGTTTTTAGTAGTTTTTGTGTAATTTATTTTGTTTCTTGATGTCACCTTTCTACATTTAATTTATTGGATATTCGACTTCGTACAATCTTATCATTCTGATTTGGTTTTTTTAATATTGGTTTTGTGATTATCTTCATGTTTGTTTCTATGAGTTTATCATGGTCTCATGATCTAAATCACGAGTTTTGCATGCTTTTTTTTAATATAAGTTTTTTTAGTTGTTTTGTTTCTGTTTGGTTTTTTAAGATATTATTTTAATTTATCTATAATTTGTTTTTATACAAATGAGGTTTATTTTTAAAATAAAAAATATTTATTTTTAAATAATATTGTTGATGTGTTCAACCTTGCGTAATATTTTTTATGGCATTGGTTTATTCAATCAGTTTCATTTGTATGTATTTCTTATGTCATGAGATCTTTAGGGTGTGGATTTATCTTTTATTGATTGAAATAAATAAGATTAGTAAACACAATCGAGTTAATATTTCATTCTATATATATGATTGAATATCTTGATCTATATTCATCTTTTAATTTTTTTAATTGGTTATTGCTAACCATGTTTTTTATTTATTTATATAACTAATTATTGATTTATTTAATTAGATACTTATATAAGTTTTTTATTTTACACTTAAAATTTTTCATGTAAAAAATATATTGAAACAACATGTATATCCAGAATTTAAAAAAAAAACAAATTATAACCGGCGGTGAATCTTAGGTTAGCATGTATCTGATGCCAATCCGCTTTGCTTCTTTGCTCAATAATTGCCCACTGAGTTGATTCCATTACCGTTCACCTCCCAACCGTTTGTTTCCTTGAATTCCATTTCAGATAACTTCTCTTTCACTAAAGTGTGTGTGTGTATATATTTTAAAAAAATATATTTTATTTAAGAAAATATTAAATTAATATTTTTTTATGATTTTAATTTTCTAACATTAGAAATATAAAAAATATGAAAAAATTATTTTAATTTATTTTGAAATAAAAAAATAATCTTAAAAAAACTCTCCACCACAATGATAAAAAGAAACTATCACCATATTTTTTTATTTAGTTTGAATCTTTGAATTAAGATAAAAAAAAAAAACTACTCACTTGAATATATTATATCAATAAAGAAATGTGTTTTTGAATGTTTAATTTCTATATATTAACACGTGAATTAGTCTCAAGATAATTTGATCGTAGAAAAATAAAAATAGGAAGTCCTTTGGGACATAGCAAGTGCATTGATCAAGGCGATCGACATGTCTGAAAACTACGTATGTTATTTTCCATTACGTGCTGATGCCGGAATTTCTATGGCGACAGGACATGTTCTTGAGAGATAATTAGAATTAAACAGCTAACAACCCTAAAGCTACGTACCATGCTATATATGGTCCCTGGCCAGTATCTAAGACATAATTTACAAATTGTTCGAAGAATTATAGGAAGTTGAATCATGGCAAATATTAATATTATTAAATCAATCCATCTAATATGGTTTGGTCACGTATTATCCTCTACTTTAAATTATCCATATATATTAATTAGTTTGTCCACTCACTTATTATACGGTAATATATACCATATAATTAGTCTTTAATTGTTGCATGGAGGGCCTCAATCTATTGTAAATTGGAAACAGAAGATTTAATTTGACTACAAATAGAGGAATTGAGAGGTTGATTTGATCAAATATGGAAAGCTTGAGGACTACGTGTGACTTTTGCCCGGGAATCGTATGATCCATCAATACCATTAATTATGGTAGGTCGAAACCTAACTAAATTGGTCGCTACTTATTTGAACTCATAAAGGGGTACGTTGGCCTAACTAAATTGTAGTTTACTTTCTTTTTTTATATATAATTAAATGCCATTTTAATTTAATCCAAGAATACATTACATACAAACCACTTAGGATGATGATCGTGTGAAAAGATAAGCTTATGGGCAGGAGCTAGGCTAGGAGGCCATGAGTTGACTATGGACATTATTGGAAGAGGTTAGTAGTTGTTGTTTTTTAAAGTGTGTTTTTTATTTGTAAATGTATTAAAATAATAGTTTTTATATTTTTTTAAAATTATTTTTTATATTAACACATTAAGTTAAATGATTTAAAATTATTAAAAATATATATTGATTTGAAATAAATAAAAAAATTATTTTTTTCAAAATTATTTTTAAATTATAATAACAAACCGGATGGTTTTTTTTTTTTTTTTTGTAAATTATTGGCTAGGATGATATTAAACAAAATAGAAAAAACTTTTGTAGGGTTGGGAGGTGTCAATGTCATGGCAATCGTAACTTAAATTGGGTTGCATGATTAGAGGTGGATGACTGGATAGGGATTCAAGTCAGGGAGAATTTAGTCATTTCAAGCCCAATCAATGTGGCCAATTGCCCACTGAATTCCAAAAAACGCACCAAAAAGCAAAGGTGACCTACATGGCCCAACTCATCGTCACCAAAAATGCTGTCGCCATTTTGCTTAGGCTCTCGATAACTCCCCCTCCCTTTTTTTTTTATACTATTCTATTTTGCGTTATTTCCAGATTTATTAGCTTTTCCTCCAAATTTTTTATAAGTTCTTTTTCTAGATTTGGTGGGATTTATCACTCTGCCAGCCTTGTTATTTATTGATGTGTGTGTGTAGATATATGTACAACTAAATTAAGAGAACACGACCCTTTTCATTGTTTTCCTTTTAACCAGCAAAAACAAAAACACTACTGAAGATTCCGCAGCTTAATACTTGAAAAAAAAAAGTTTTTTTTTTAATTTAGATTGACAGAGCTACTCCACCGAATTAAGATAAACAAATTAACCACGGAATATCTTCATAAAATCCTTGCGAGAATTCACCCTATATTTCCTATATCTTCCCGGCCTTCATTTTTCTTTTTTTTCAGGTTGTTGTAATTGCTAGGAGATCACTCCCATGCTAGGTGATTCAAGTGTGCTAGCAAGCTCTAGTGATGTTGCGACCACCGCGACTAGGGTCGTCCCTGAAGGTGGTGAAGTTTGCGAAGTTGGCGATGCAGGTGGTTTTGGTTCAAATTCAACCGAAGAAGATAAGAATATGGGCGGTGATCATGAAGGTGACCGGATGAATTATGGTGCAAACCGGTGGCCTAGACAAGAGACTTTGGCCTTACTGAAGATAAGGTCCGCTATGGATGCAGTGTTTCGGGACTCAAGTCTAAAAGGTCCATTATGGGAAGAGGTTTCCAGGTGATGATTCGTTTTCCTTCTTTTTCCTTTTTCAAGGTGTTCGGTTAAACAAAAGTTTTAAGCTGTAGCTGATCAGTTCGTGCACGTAGATCTGTGAAGTGACTTTTTGCTAAATTTTGGGCACTTTCGTGGATCCTTGGCACAATGATATCTTACAGTTTTCTTGGTATTTGGATTTAGAGCGATAATGTTGGTTGGTTGGTTCACTTTGAGGGAATTCAGTATAAAGAAGAGAAAAATAATGTTAATTATGATGCTCCATGAAGAAATCCTTCGCAGTCATGGTGCTTCCTTTTCATGTCTGGATCTATTTTTTTTTTTTTTAAAAAAAAAACGTTAATAATAATACATCGATGAAGGTTTCTTTAGTTAATATAGCTTTTGTTTTTAAGAAAAAATTCAACCATTCTGATAAACTAGGGAATTCCCAGTGGTCATAGTTTGTCAGAAGTTCTCTCATCTTTGTTTGGATTTTCTCTCTTCGTTTTCCTTCCATCTTAGTTTGGCTTGGCTTTTTCTTTTTCTTGTGTCTATCTATACTCAATTTATGTGTCAATGTTTCTATATGGTAAATTCAGAGATGAAGTACTTGAAATCTTCTTGACTGGCAGGAAACTAGCTGAGCTTGGTTATCATCGGAGTGCCAAGAAATGCAAGGAGAAATTCGAGAACTTATACAAATACCACAAGCGAACCAAAGAAGGCCGAACTGGTAAATCCGAAGGCAAAACTTACAAGTTTTTTGATGAATTAGAAGCTTTTCAAAATCACCATTCACATTCAGCACAACCGCCAACAATATTGGCACCGCCGCTGCCACCACCAAAAGCTCAAACTCCAACCGCAACAACTGCCACATTGCCGTGGACTAATAGTCCTGCTATCGTCTCTCATGTTACTGTTCAATCGACAACAAACCCTATCGATATCTTGTCTCAAGGCATTGCTACACCAACAACCATCCACAGTACAATTAGTCCGATGCCTTTATCTTCAAATTCCCTGAATCCTTCTCAAGATACTTTACCATCTTCTTTACAAAACCTTGCTACACATCTTTTTTCTAGTTCTACTTCATCATCAACAGCATCAGATGAAAAATTGGAAGGAAGTAGGAAAAGAAAGAGAAAGAGAAATTGGAAGGACTTTTTCCTGAGGCTAACGAGAGATGTCATCAAGAAGCAAGAGGATTTGCAGAAGAAGTTTTTGGAAACGGTAGAGAAATGCGAGCATGAAAGAATGGCACGCGAAGATGCTTGGAGAATGAAAGAGATGGCAAGAATGAATAGACAACATGAAATTTTAATCCAAGAACGATCCACGGCGGCAGCAAAAGATGCTGCAGTTTTTGCATTCCTGCAAAAGATATCGGGACAGCAAAACTCAACGGAAACACAAGCAATTCCACAACCCAAACTAACGCCACCTCCAACACAGCCACCTCAGCCTAGGCCACCACCCACCAGTCTGGAACCGGTTACAAACTTGGTGGTTTCAAAATGGGATAATGGAGAGAATGTTACTGTATCCAGCTCTTCTAGATGGCCAAAAGTGGAAGTTCAAGCTCTTATTAGTCTTAGAGCCGATCTTGATATTAAGTATCAAGAGCATGGAGCTAAAGGGCCTTTATGGGAGGATATCTCAGCTGGAATGCAAAAGCTTGGATATAATAGGAGTGCAAAGAGATGCAAAGAGAAATGGGAGAATATAAACAAGTATTTCAAGAAAGTAAAAGAGAGCAACAGGAAGAGGCCTGGAGATTCAAAAACTTGTCCATACTTCGACCAGCTCGATGCTCTATACAAGGAGAAAAATAAAATGGAGAGCAGAGTCAGCACAGGTTATGCTGTCAAGCCCATTAGCACGATGGAGCCATTAATGGTAAGCCCGGAACAACAATGCCCTTTTGAACAAGCAAACCAGCCTGAGACAATCATTGAAGATAACGAAAGAGATATTAACATCGATCACAATATCGAAGAAGATGATGATGATATGGATGATGATACTGAGGAAGAAGATGAGGGAGTTGGTTTTGAAGTAGTAGCAAACAGACCAGCTTCATTGACCAATGGTGAGTAAGTCAAGGTAGGAAACTTCGTATCAAAATTACACTGTCATGGTACAGACAAAGGGGCTAAAATTTCCAAATTCAATTATGAATGAACACATATCGATCATTCAGAACTGAATTAAGGTGCATGCAGCGCTGAAGCTGTCCGATCGATTGATGAGAATGCAGGTTCTGGTTGCCATGTGAGTACTGGTGCCCACTTTTATTTTTGCCCATATTTGTACACATGGATTCCATTCTATAGTGGAAATTAGAGCAGTTTTTTACTTTATCTTTTTTTATTCAAATTAATAATTAACATTTGTTAATATATATAAAGCTGTGGAGAGATAGGCTGGTTGCCCTCCTTCTTTCGCAAACAATAAATATTTTATGTGATGTTTGTCTGCATAGGTAGATATAGAGAGAGAGCTTCGCGCAAAGAGCAAATAAACCAGTGTTGTATCTGTCATATTCTGTTCAGTGGTTGTAGATGATCAAAGAGATAGTTTTTACACTGTATACTTCTGTAGCGTGTGACTAATTGGGAGATTATCTCTTAATACCACTTACAAATTAACTTTGGCCAGCAACATGAGAATGAAAAATTAATAAGAGAGGAGAATTAACCCTTTTGAAGAAGAGGGCCCTCCCCAGCAAGGTCCTGCCAGGAGGAATCTTCTAAGTTATCTGCAATTAAGCTTTGTGTGGTATTATTGATGCATATATCCCATGTGTTGACTGTCAACGAAGCCATCATATTGATTACTTCTTGATGATCAGCCAACCTATCATTGATCAGAAAGGTGACCATTATACGTTGAATATATTTCTCATTTACCATGGTCCATTTTCCTTTTGACTTGTACACGCACCATGATTTTTTGCCCAGTTTCTTGGGAGTATAGATCATATATTGCACTGCCCATTAAAGGCGAGGGTCCACAAAATGAGTGGTCATGGTCCATAAGAAGGTAGATGTTCTGTTATATATATAGTTAGGGCATTAAGATTCAAGGGCTCCTGTAGCTATCATTGCACAGGCACAAAACACAAGTCTATCTTTATCCTCAGTAACATCATCATGGCCTGAACCCGCCACCGCTTGGTGCTGAGAAGTTGTGGACTGAACCCGAAGTTGTCACCGTACCGGTGCCTTCCACTGTTAACTCTGTCGAATTTGTCTGGAATGTTACTTTATTTCCCCTATGAATAGAATATTAGTGTCAAATTGACCTAACAGAGGCAATTACAATCTACAGAATGATGATAAAAATATAATTATCGTTAGTGAGATTCATTATTTGTTATAGAGTTATGATTCGCCACCGTTTTACTGATTTTCTCCTTTATTAATTAACCTTTTTTCTTCAATTGAATTTCATTCAAATCTATATACACAGCTACTCCACAGCTCATTCAACCTAGCTATGAATTTTAAGAGGATGAAGTATTTTACTAGAAAATATTCCGTGTATAAAATCTTTTCTCATAGAATCTTAATTTTACATGGAACATATTTTTTATGTCTGGAAAAATACTTTTTTAATTTTTTTAATAGAGTACCCTGTAAAATATTTTATGGGATATTTAATTAACTGAAAAAAATTTGTTGGTAAATTATTTCACATATAAAATCTTTTCTCATTAAATGTTAATTTTACTTGGAACATATTTTCGATATTCGGTAAGATATTTTTTAAATTCTTTTAATTATTTATATTTTATAAAATATTTTATGAAGTTTAATGAATAGGAAACATTTCCTGAGATTCTAAGTTACTTATATATATATAAAAAAAACAGTTGGTAGGTATTTATACATGGTCAAATTCGCAGTCATAAATGGTAGCAAAAAGATAAAAATAAAAATGATAAAATTCAGATTAGTCTGAAATGATTATTATTCATCAAACAAGAATTTTAATAATTTATAATAGTAATGATCATCATGATTTTTGAAAAATAATTAATTTTCTAAGAATATTATTAATAATCAGCATCATAATTATCAAGTAATTTCCAGTAATAATAATTATTATTACCAACATCGTTTTTTCTTAATAAAATACAAAGTTTTAATTACTTTTTTATTTTATCTATTTTTATGAGAAACTTAATTAATGAGAGAAGAAGGTGATAAAGAAGAAAAGAGAGAGATAATATGTTGAATAAAAGTGAAGGAAAGGATGATAATTAAATGTATAATTAAGAGATATATAGAAGGACATACAATAATTAAAGGAACTAGTTTCTTCGTTTTGCACTAATAATTAATTGGTTCGAAAACTGTCCTCCAAAGGCACTCGAAATAAATAAAAATTAAAAAAAACTACAAACTCTCGGCGAAAACGCATCAATGATTCTATTTTGATTAGCATTAATTAAATTCCACCTAATTAGTGGTAATTGGTTTCATTAAAGTCCCATATCTTGTGATTTTCTCATCTTGCTCGGCCTAGAGATCACATCACGGCCTTAAAATTAAAGCATAAAATCTAGGTATTACGTCGAATAAGCAGCAAAACAAAGAAATTAAAAGATCAAATTAATACTTTATTCAATAATTCTCCCGCCATTTGATGACTAAACTATCCAATTTAACACAATTCTTTATGCCGTTGTGGAAATTGATCAACCTATAGGTCTGTTATAAATAATACAATTCTTTATGCCGTTGTAGAAATGCTTATACACACATTTAATTAAATAAATTGATATTTGTATTTGGCATAAAAAAATAAATATTAAAAAATAAAATTGAATTGAAAAGAAATTAATTTAAAAAAAAACCTAAAAAAATCAAAAGCAACCCCATAGAAAGACCTAAAAGACAAATCAATTCTATAGAATATTGACATAAAAAAATATCAAATTCAACACATTTCAACTTTCAAAATTCGCTATCTATCTTGTTCATGAAACTAGAATAATCCCAAACAAGGCCCATTTAAAAAAAATGTTGAACGTCGAAATAAAAAAAGAAAATAAAGAAAAAAAAAAGTTGACCCACGTTAATTTTTTAAGCCTATG
>Ga0307517_10012695_pt1 | contig 11525 bp, 3 predicted proteins | sample 23_EM_MG_FD_194515 | JGI IMG/M metagenome (GOLD analysis project Ga0307517, IMG submission 194515) | Populus trichocarpa ectomycorrhiza microbial communities from riparian zone in the Pacific Northwest, United States - 23_EM | ecosystem: Host-associated > Plants > Roots > Unclassified | place... | reverse complement strand
ACATTCTTCATCAAATTAAGAATTCTAAAAAATAATAAATAATATATTCTAGATTAATTAATCTTTAAGAAATTACTTTTTGAGAAAAACAATTAAAAAATATTCTTATAAAAAAAACTCCGGCCCACGTGTGTGGGTTTCTCTAATTATTTGTTTTTGCCTAATTAAAAAGAGGATGATTTATTCACCCTTGTTTTGAAAAAAGTAATCAAATATAGCATAATCTACTAGTGAAAAATTAGCCACGTTAGGTGGGAGTAAAGATGAGTTGTTAGATGGTAGCCCAGTGGTAAAAGCTTGGGATCAAGAGGTTTGCTCCCTCTGTGGTCTCAGGTTCGAACCCTGTGGTTGCTCATATGATGGCCACTGGAGGCTTACATGGTCGTTAACTTCAGGGCCCGTGGGATTAGTCGAGGTGCGCGCAAGCTGGCCCGGACACCCACGTTAAACTAAAAAAAAAATTATATGAATCAAAGAGGGATACGTACCATCACGTTTAAAAGGATTTAAATTCATATTCTTTAAAATATTAAAGATAATAATAACTTTATGATTGAAATTAATCGGACATGGATGCCTCGTTTTATAAGAAAATCAACTATATTACTTTAATTTGAAAATTCAAGCTAAATCATTTTCAATTTCTTAAAACATACTATTTATATCATTTGTAGGTCTATGACCAGCATTTATTATTAATTCAATTTTTTTTATACTAGTAAGTTTTTCCCTACAACTTATACTGTATTTTTTTTTAATTATAATAAACCTTGTTTCTATGTCATATGATGCATTTTTCTCCTTTCTATCCAAAGCAGCCCTTCGGACCCAAATAAAAAGAAAGTTACTATTCCACAGAACAAGTCAATCCCAATATTTCTAAAAAAAAAAAAAACAGCAAAACAATCAAGTGGTGTGACATCCAACGATTCCTACAAAGGCAAGTAGCAAATCTCCACCCTTACATAACATAAAATAACCGCCAGAGAGGAGAGGAGAGGAGAAACGACAAAAAGAATCCATGGACCTTATCATTTCAAGCCACTCCTGCAACTCACTCTGCAGGAAACCGGCATTTTACCGGCGAATTTCATCTCCAAACTCCACGACTCAACACTCCACTTCTCTTAAATGCCGCGTTGCTAAAACGACATCGGAGCTTCAATCTTCAGTAGGAGTGAGCGATCGAACCGGCAACAGCTACTCTCCCTCGATTCCAACTCACAAGGTCACTGTTCACGACCGGCAACGAGGCGTTGTTCACGAGTTCCTTGTTCCAGAGGTGAATTATTAATTTAGACTATGTTTGTTGAATTTAATTGACAGTAATTGAATTGCATGTATAAATTTTGTTTATTTATTTTTTAAAATCGAAATGCAGGACCAGTATATATTGCACACAGCGGAGTCACAGAACATCACACTTCCATTTGCTTGCAGGCACGGTAATACGGTTCTCAAATGCCACTCTATCAATTTAAATTAAATTAATTTTTTATTTATTTTAAAAGACTCATGGTTAAATAGGGAGTTTAGAGGTTTTCGGTCGGATATGGTGCATTGGGTCTTTCATTTTAGCTTATTATGAAAAGGAGTGGGAGTGGGGAGGGAAGACAAGAAAAGGAAACCCAACAAATAATTCCTCTTTCGCTCTCTTTTGTTTATTTGTTAATCTATCAATTCTTCCACCCGCTGGAGTAGCTTCCTTTTAATGTATTATGCAACTTATAGCTCACTGCAGTCATGACTTTTTTAGCGCGCATTAAACCCAAAACTTAACTTTATAAGAAAGGAAGTGCTAGTTTTATTAGATCTCATGCATCTGCGTTATTGACACTACCAAATCAATAGAAAAAATTACTCCACTGTTTTCTGATAGGCCACTTGATGATAATTTCTGTATGATTTTTTTCTTCTTCTGAGAATAGGATTTCCTGAGTATTTACTCTGCTGTCTATGGCCCTTTCTATTTTTCTGGTTAGAATTGATCTAGATGAAATGCTATGTACTTGCAGGTTGTTGCACCAGCTGTGCTGTACGTGTTAAATCAGGGCAACTTAGACAGCCAGAAGCTTTAGGGATCTCTGCTGAGTTGAAGTCGAAGGTCTGTGCCCTTTATTTCAGATTTTTTTCTTAATTTTTTTTATCGCAGTGACATAGCTTCTGAATATTACGTATAATTTAGGTTTATGGACATTGTGCTCTAGGGACCTTGTAGAAGGGGCAGAGTTCTGAAGCTTCACTTTATACCAACTATGCACAGTTGTCTAGAGGCAACAAATTAAATCCTGTTTAGTGGACGAGTTCAGGAAGAAAAAAAGACAATGATAATTGAATTGGATATCCCATGCCTCTCAATAAAGCACGACATGGTTTCTTAGAATAAGTATAAAACATAACATGGAATTGAAGGTCTAGTTTATTCTTCTTCTTCTTTTTTTTTTTCTCAGAAGTAAGAGGTGAATGAAGGGCTTATATTTTATTTCATATTTAATAGTATTCAGATATTAGCACCATGATTGAAAGTTCTGTATTTTGTGCTCTTTAGTTTGTAATGATTTGGTGCTTTATGCTGTTAGGACATCTTTGGCAAATCATTTTGGTCAAGCTTGTCTTTTAATGAACTTTTCCATATTTTTCCCTCTTGGATGCCAGAGATGTAAGCTTATGTGAAATTAAAAGGATTGCATAACACCCACGGTGATCCTCAATTGCAGAAACAGTAAAATCAAATTTAGTCAATATGAAAGACCTCTAATTTAAGTGTATTTTGAAAAAATCCTTCAGATGTGGAATTTAAAAGTGGGTGGTTGCATCCAAGATCTAGCTTTTCTTATGCTTAACATCGCAAATTTTAAATAACATCAGAAAGAAAATTCATTGATGAAAGTAGTTAACATTTCTGTTCTTGCTCAACTTTCTCTTGTTGTCTAAGCTAGTATTTCCAAATCAGATAATTTAGCTGGCTGTGTTTGAATTTGCAATTTTGTGATGATAATTTACCATGTTCTTTGAAAATGTATGATTTTGACTTGCAATCTGCAGGGATATGCACTTCTTTGTGTGGGCTTCCCGTCTTCTGATCTTGAAGTAGAAACACAAGATGAGGATGAGGTGACTTGCAAACTCAATTTTTCACTTTTGAAAAACATCATTTATGTTTATCTGATCCTCACAAGAAATAGAAAAAATAAGACTGCAGTGTCATGAAATTATTCAGGCGTTGAATCTTTGTTTGCTTGTAGCTCTGAAAACTGGCTTGTGCAGGTGTATTGGCTTCAGTTTGGAAGATATTTTGCCCGAGGACCAATTGTAAGTTCCAAATTCTTGAAACATGCTGTGAATGAAGAATTATGGTAACCAGTGCACATGTTTCTTGTTTTGTTTCCTGTCAACACTGTCTACTAAAACATCATACGAGGACATTATAAATAAAAGATAAGAAATTAATGCAGTTCCACTAACTTAAATTATGATCAGCACGTACAAATTAGTGAACTGAATCCAGCTAGAACATAGATAAGAAAAGAAAGAAAAAACCGAGGGAGAAAAGGGAAGACGTACATATGCACATAGTCCAGCTAAATATAGCAGGAGTCATATAAATCTAGCTAGATTTTTTTACATTAGAAATAAGCAAGATTTTGAAGACCCCACTTGAAACTAGTTTCAGAATAGCATTAATTTGGAGGCTTGCAAGACCTAGGATCATGCACAGAGAGGAGAGTGCACGGATTAGGTCCAGAAGGTGCCACATGATGATTACCATGCGGAAAATAGTCCTTGTATGCTAGTGGCTTCAAGCCTCGCAACTACTGGATCAGTAATTCCAGCAGTAAAGACCAGGAACAGAAGGATTGCAGATTTTGCTCCAAGAAGGAGAGTTTTCATAATGCACACATTCATGGTTTGATTTTTGGAGAAACAATATGGGTGATTGATTTTTGTAAAAACTTAGTAAGATACACAGACTAGGTAATTGGTGAATCATGGGAATGTGGGATTGGTTGATAGATGTAGTTGATGCTTATACACAGAGACCTATAATTCAGCAGGAAAAAAAAGTATGTTAGTATTCTGGAGTCAAATCCAAGGAGACAAAATAAGCTAAAATACAAATAATATAACAGTCTAACGGCCTCAGGTCAGTGTGTTATACAGATATGGCACTGTATCATGGTCCAATTTATTAAGACCTAAGTTTAAAGTAAATACATCTATATAAAAGGAAGGCCACTTTTTTTTAAAAAAAATAAGCGAGAAAAATAAAGGAGACAGGTAAAGACCAAGTTGCATTTTTTGGAGGGGTTATCTTACTCTTAAATGCTTCAATTCCACAGGAAAGGGATGACTATGCGTTGGAGTTGGCCATGGCTGATGAATAGGTAATTTAGTATACTTGATCAAAAGTGAGAATCCATCTAGTCTAGCAAGCGGATTGCTTTTTCCCTTCCTGTAATTTTCATTATGCCCTCCTAAATCTTTTTTAACCATTGTATGCTATATATGGTTTACAGGTTGATTGGATGTTTTTCATGATATATTGAAACTTCAAACGTGATTCATTGCATGAATGAAGTTGTGATGATGCTCTTGACTTGTAGATATGCATTAATTTCCATCTTGTGGTTTTCTAATATCAACACATAAAAACTATATATGAGCTTTGCTGGGAGCCTTATAAGCTGTGGGGCTTTTAGTGCTTGTTATGACTGCTATATTTGAAATTGCAGTTACGGAGAAGAGAGAATTCAGCAGAGATGCTCTCTATTTGGAATGTGTACAATAAAGCCTGTTGGCTCCTATAGTAATATAGATGTATAGGTGAACCTAAAGGCTACAAGCAAAAGGTCCTCGTAAAAAGAAAAAAAGAAAAAAGGAAGACTAAGCAGACGTTCATGCATGCTAAAGTTTTGTTATGGTGATAAGAATTAGGAGTCCCCCCAATTGAAAAACAAACAAAAAGCCCGGGTCTCCTAATTGCCTTTTCCCGTATATGAAGACTGCCTATTGACCAATTGAACTTCCTGAAGGTTTCTTTCTTGCAGGCTAAGTTATTTTGGCGATAGAGAACATACCCTTTGCAGTCCTAGCACAACACACCGCCTCTGATTTCTGAATTTAGGGTACGTCTTACTATGATAGTGAAAGGACGTGTAATTCTATAAAGGTCTAAAGTAGTTTGTGTTCTGTAAGTTGAGAAAACAGCTGAAGCTAGAAAAGCAGATTATATAAATAGTTCTAGATTAATAATTCGAGGAAACTGCATATATGGGGTGCAATGAAAATGAAGAAGCAGCTCCTGCAAGATAGAACTGATCTTGTTGTCGATCCATTTCCTATATCAATTTATTCTAGCGTCAGTATTAATGGGTTATTATTGAATGTGTTCTCCGTTTTCACCTGTATTAACACACTGATGAGCCCTTTGCACAGGCGTAGGAGCAATATTGACGTTAGGCTCTTTCCAATAAATCCAAGACATGTTGGGCAGATTCCATTTCCATTTACAGAACAATCGTCTAGGCTGTGTATATAGCCGAGGATGACCCTTTAGAATTATTAATCTATCCTAACCAATAGCAAGCTCACCGAACAAAGATCTGGCCAATCTTTATGTGCTTCACATCCGTTGTTGGCCTCTTCAGCTTATTGAAGTTCAAAAGTCTGGGAATCTCCGTTCTTTCTTTTAGTTTCGCTTCAATTGAAACTTTCTGGTCTTTCGTTAACTTGCATATGAATCTAAGCTGAATTGAATTATTTATTTGTTTATATATATATATATATATATATATATGCGTTTTATCCAGATCATAGTGACTTGACTTGAAAGATGACCAGAACCGGTCGTATGGCATACAACAATACTACGTTAGCTTGCTGTCAGCATTATTGTCACTGTTTGTTGCACACAGTATAGCATCATAAGCATTGCTATCCATCTTCACGGGCCTGCTTTCTGATAGAAATGTTGATGGGAATTGCTTGGTTTTTGCTTTCTTAGCGAATGACTCCTACGTAACAAGGAACAGAGATGGATCTATCAGATCACGCTCGATGGACCACCAAAATCAGCCTTTTAGTTTCAACTTGATTCATAGCGTGGCTGGTGGTTCTTGATTTATCTTCTTCCTATAATCTCGAGCGATAGGGATACACATGCAGGACATCTCTGGCTGCGTCTGGCATTGTTTTGAATCTTATCTCGTTTAGATTGGACTATCTTCGGGCTGAAAGATGACGACAACCGAGTGACCGTAATCAAGGTAATCTGCGGGACTGAAAGGGCGCAGGCTATGATATTTGTGCTGATGACCCTTTAGATGGTGCCAATGCATAAATTGAAGGTGAATGACTAACCTCTCAAGCTCATGAAGTTAACAAACATAGAAGTTTTTAGTGATTTTAAAGTTTATAACACTTCAATTGCTCAAATTAATAATCTCTAAAAAAAAAAATTTAAAATCTAAACAGTTAGCTACACCTCTCATGTAAGCGCCTCTAGTGTAGCTCTTTTTTAAACTGCATGCATCTCTCAACTCGCACCATCACAATGCAATACACTCAATTTCATTAAAACCACCTTTTCCCCAGTAATTACCGGAGCCCAAAATGGGTAACTTTCTGAATTAAATTGCAGCTACAAAAGAAAAGCAATTACAGCAAGCCTTATCACTGAACCGGGCTCCAAGGTCCTTATTCAAGGCCCCAATAGCGACCCTTGATTTGTGATGGCAGACTTATGTAGACATGAGAAGTTTAGCGATGAACATCCATGGACAAAATTGGGGTCCATGGACAGCAGTTGGTCTATCACATTCCCGCAAGTGTAGAGACGAATATACCTCTTTTCATATTATTTTTTGATAAATGCATCCCCTGAAACTAGTGGCAGTTTAGGATTCGTTTCAAACGGGTTTTTTTAAAAAAAACTTGATTTTTTTATTTAAAATTAGTTTTTTTAATGTTTTTAAATTATTTTGATGTCAAAAATAATTTTTTTAAAATACAAAATATATTATTTTAATATATTTTTAAATTCAAAATATTTTAAAAAACAACATTGCCACTCCCTCAAATAAACACAATTTACTTTTAATAGAATGAGAGGGCAGAAATAATTTCCGCATAATTAAACAACAAGAGTTTCCGTCTTTCCGATATGATAATCCATTAAGGAGCTAAGGGGGGAAAAAATAAAAATCGCATCACCTGGATTGGGGATAATTGCATTATTAGTATACTAATTTTACAACCTTTCAATCGAGTACATGAATGTTAAATTTTTTTGTTTTGAGTACACCGATTTTTTTTTTATTTTCAATTAAGTACTTTCACCCACTTTCTATTATTTTTCGATGATGCGTTGTTTGTTCTTAAATCACTATTGGTACTCCAATATTCATTTATATCAACTGAGTACATGAACTTTAATATTTTTTTATTTTGAATCCACCGATTTTTTTTATAGTCAAGTACTTTAGTCAATTTTTCAACTAAATAACTCCTAAATTATTCTTAAAACTACCTTCAACTTTGGATCAAACTAAACTTAACTCCTGAATTTTTTTTTTAATTTGAATACCTCACACTATTTTTTTAATTAAAATAAGCTCTTTCATTAATTATTAATTATGACTGCAAATGATAGCCTATAAACGTATCATAAGAAAATGTGATTTGAAAAGTAAAAAAAAAAAAAAAGTAATGTAGAGACTGGAATCTGGATGGAGGGGGCTATTTTAGTTGTATTATTGTTTTTTAGTTTTAATTACTTGTAAAATAGTTTTTAGTCTTTATGTTGATGAAAAAAATCTTAAAAGAATTTATTTTAATTTAAGATATTTTTATTTATTAAAAATAACCTTATCTTAGAGTGTAACTTAAAAAAAACACACGTTAGAAAATAAAAAATTAACTAAAGTACTTGATTGGAATAATAAAAAAATGTAGTTGATTGATATAAAATAAAAGTTGAAGGACCAATAATGATTTAAGGAAAAACGACACATCATCAAAATAACAGAAAACTTAACGGAAGATGGATAGAAGTACTTAATTGAAATGATTGCACGTTAGACAACTGTTCTTTCTGCTCCTTCCTCTCTAAACTTCAGGAAAAACCTGAACTCAGTGCTGTGATTGCACGTTAGACAAGAGAGCTGATATTTCTTCTGTGAATGGTGATATGAGATATGGTCAGATGTGGAAGAATTTCAATGGCATTTATTATCTTCTAAGCTATTAAAGAAATGAGATATGCTTGTGTTCTGAGCACAAATTTTAGGTTTCAGTATACATGTGCAATCAACAGTGAAGTTGAAGCCGAGATGGGTGAAATCTTGTAAAGGAGGTGAGCCACATGGTTTGCCTAAGTGGTGTTGGAATCTTCATTATTTTTCTTTGAAATTCCTGGATCATCTACAAAAGGGACCCAAGGAAGTTGATTGGATGACTCGTACTGTATTGCAAAGGACTAATTACTGTATCCCAGCTGAAGAGAGAACAAGATCCCCATGGTGAAAAAAAGAAGAAGAGGAAGATGGGTGAGTTCAAACCACGAGGAAAACGTTTCTGGTAGGGAGTTGATTGAAGACATGACCATTTTTCATTTTTGTTGCTCGAGGAAGAATTCTGAAGATAGAAACTCTTCCATGAAGGGGAGGCGTGGTCACCTATTAGGTTATAAATACTTCTTAAAATATCTCTTTGGTACCCTATGTGATCTCTAATCCAAGCAAGAAGTTATCTGGTCTAAGTAAATGACTTTGTAGAAACTGTTTCTATTGAGACCATTTTTTCAGAGAATTCCAAAGCAGAGAGAGAGTATGTGAAATGAATCTTTCCGGTGCACCTGATGCTACTTGTGCAGTCACATATTGTTAAAGTAGAAGAAAATGAAGTTCATCTTATCACAGGATTTCCAAATGCACTCAGAGTCAGAGTCTAAAAGTCTTTCCATAGAATCTTAACACTTCACACACATTCATTCATTCATTCAAAACTGCTTATTCATATTAAGTAGGTAGGTCACGCAAACGGGAGATAAAACATAACTCTATACTTGTGGCTGGAGGGATTTTCCTCTGCTTCACCAGGAGATGCTATCGTCGGAGGATTATATTGTAATATGCAAAAACATACTTGTAGAATCTGTAATGACCAACTTAGTACAGCTGTGTAACTATTCAGGCATTGAACTTCTCTTCAGTGGCGCTTGTCGAGACCTGCATCATCCAACAAACAAAGGAAAAAAATCAACAGAAAGATGTAGAGGTTTTGAGTGTTCATCAGAAGAAAAAAGACCCTTGATTACTTAAATATTGGTATTAACTTCTCTTTAAGATCATTTTATCCACAGATGTAATTCATGTTCTAATTAGCCTCCACGCGCGGGGTGCTTTAAGGTTTTTGTTGGCTTGAGGTCTTGAACACCTATGAATGCCATCTATTACTTAGCCTTCAACTGCTATTTCAGGAATGGACCCTATCAATTACTTTAGGGGCTTCTGAACTAACAAAATAAAAAAAAAAAAGAGGAAAAAGGTTATGTACTGACCCCAATTGGTGTCACAAAATTGCAAACAGCACATTTCACAGACCGTGCTCCATATTGGTACATCAGCAGCATCCTGCAGTTCCCGCAATTGACATGTGCCACTTGATTTGCTGTCATATTATGGATGTGATGTTTATTTCCCAGCTTAATCTTAAGCAAAAAGTCTTTCGGCAGGTAATACATTACATAGTAGAGTGGTTGAAAAGCAATAGGTTCTCAAGTTCCTTACCCTCCAAGGCTAGATTGACTGTGTGACAACAAGAACACTGCACACTGGTTGCTCCACGGATGTACATGAGTAAGGTGTGGCAACCTCCACAAACCAACTGGGCCATTTCCGTGCCTATTCATATATTTTTGAACAGACAAGTTACTATGTTCAGATATTTCTCTGGATGTCATAAACAATTTATATGTGAAAGTGTTGTTTCTGCATCGCAGCAGTTCATCGAATGGTGAATGCATCTGTTGAACATTTCCATAACACAATAGCAAAGGGCCAAGGGCTGATAGGAGGGGAAAGAAATTTTATTTCTGGTTTAAGTTATAACAACGATGGAAAAGATAAATGTCTTGACTATTTCTCATGTATCAAGGAAGATGATACAAAATTGGATCCTATTGCTATCGATGGATATGAAACAAGAGAACTCTTTAGTCTAAACTGGATTTAACAGATTCAGTTTTTGATTAGTAAATATATGAAGATTGTTTAGTGAAATGATAGATTTACTCGTACCAGGAGGTGGCACAGCTGTGACTGCATTGCAAACAGCACAGCATACAGAGGTTGCTCCAACTGGATAGAGCAACAGGTTTCGACATCCAGAACACACAAGCTGGCTCTGTGCACCTGAAAATCATCATCAAATTAAAATATTTACAGAGCTAGCACCTGATAACGAGCAATTTAAAGTATAGATTGCATTTGCAGTATCAAGTAATTAATAATAGCAGAAAATCTGTACTCGTGCTGAATCACATGATGCATAGTTTTATTCAAAGAAAAAGAAAAGAAAGACTAGCATCAAAAAGTAGATGCAAGATTCAAAGGGCTCTTGGCCATTCCCTTTAATTCCTCGTCTTCTTTTTCTTTGAGAATTGAAACGCACAGGAAATCCAAAATAGTTTTGACTTTTGAAGCTAAAACAAGTGCGCAAGAAACTAACATACCATTGGCTGCTGGAGGAGGAGGAGGAGGAGGAGGAGGAGGGGTAGGAGCATATGGGGCTGGAGGTGTTGGATAAGGTGCAAGAGGAACTGGCATTGCAATATCTCACAAAACTTGTAGCTTTCTTTTCCAATTTCCTACAAACTTACAGAGTCTTTAACACACAAACCACAGCCCTTTCTCCCATTTCCGCAATGCCTGGAAACAAGGACAGCACATGAAAACAAAGATGCACAATCAGTGCTAATGTTATAGCATTACAGATGTACGAGTAGCTTGTGCAGAACACAAGGAAGTTGCAAATCTAAATTGTAGCACTATTTCGCCTTGGCAAAGGGAAATAGTATCAGAGAAAAGGTAATTAAACACATGATTATTAACAGAAATAACCAACACCCAGTTGCCTAAAATTATGCCTGGAAACCATACAAGAATGTTTGCTGGATATCATTTAGAGAAATAAACAAGCCTGGAGAGATTAAGAAACACAGAAATCCAGTTAAAGTGGGGCAAGCACGCACCTTTAACGACTTGCAGACGCACTTGAGAGAGGAGGGGGAGGGAGAGAGAATAAAAGGGGACAATTTAACTAAGTTGGCTTATTAGATTGTCTATCCACACAACTACAATTTAGCTATGAAACTATGACAAAGTTGTAACCAACATTATAGAATAAATGCGAGAGCTTGGTTTTGGATTAGAGGAGCGAAAGTGAGTCATCCTACAACCGATCCAAGTAATTAGATTAACTTGATATTTTGAATGTTTAAAGTATAAATACAAGGACCATATTAG
>Ga0307517_10012694_pt1 | contig 11525 bp, 9 predicted proteins | sample 23_EM_MG_FD_194515 | JGI IMG/M metagenome (GOLD analysis project Ga0307517, IMG submission 194515) | Populus trichocarpa ectomycorrhiza microbial communities from riparian zone in the Pacific Northwest, United States - 23_EM | ecosystem: Host-associated > Plants > Roots > Unclassified | place... | reverse complement strand
GGCCGCTGGTTCAACCTGCGCCCGTCCAACACCGAACCGCTGCTGCGGCTCAATGTGGAAGCCCCCGACCGGGACGCCCTGGAGACCCTCCGTGACGAAGTCCTCGGCCTTATCCGCTGACCCGCCGGTCCTCCGGCGCCCGTTCCCGACCACCGCCGACGTCCCCACCGGACGGGCACCTCCCAGGAGAGACCGTGAACGATCACCACCCCTGTCCCCATCGGACCGGGGCACACCGCCGCAGACGGATCCTGCCCTTCGCGGCCATCGGTCTGGCCGTCACCGCGCTGACGGCGGGCATCCTCAGCGCCTTCATGTCCACCGCGTCGGCAGTGGCCTGCGGAGGGCAGGTCCGCTACGCGTCCAGCACCAACACCATCTACGTCACCTCCGGCACGGTGAGTCCGTCCACCATCGTCTCGCTGTGCGCCGGTGCCCCGCTGAAGCTGGTCGACTCCACCACCCACACCTGGGAGCTGAGCGCCGATCTGGTCGTCCAGAACGGGGCCATCCTCAGCCTGCACGGCACCTCGGTCAGCGGCGGTGACGTGGACACCCTGCGGCTGCGCAGCCTGTCCGACAACGCCGCCACGCACGTCAGTTCCATCACCGCGCAGTACGGGAAGATCGACATCAACGGCGTCCACATCACCTCCTGGGACGACGCCGCGGGCGCCCCCGACACGGGCCCGGCGCTGCCCGCCTCGACTGCCTCCGACTCCCGCGGCCGGGCGTTCATCCGGGCGCTGTCCTACCTGGACTCCGACGGCACCCCTCGTGAGTCGCGGATGGACATCACCAACAGCGACCTCGGCTACCTGGGCTACTACGCGGCCGAAAGCTACGGTGTGGCCTACAAGGGCCGCGGCTGCGACGCGACTCATCTGAGCGTGTGCGCCGCGCTGAACGTGTACGGGTCGGAGACCAACAGCCGCTTCCACGACAACTTCATGGGCACGTACACCTTCGACGCCTACGGCATGACGTTCACCAACAACGAGTACGACCACAACGTGATGTACGGGCTCGACCCGCACGACGACTCCGACCACCTCACCATCACCCACAACCACTCGCACGACAACGGCGACCACGGGATCATCTGCTCCCAGCGCTGCGACCACCTGCTCATCGCCTACAACGAGAGCGACCACAACGGCATCCCGCCCTATGTGCCGCCGGGTGACGAGGACTTGGCGGACAACCAGGTGCACGGCATCATGATCCACCGCGGGGTCACGGACAGCGTCATCCGCAACAACTACATCCACGACCAGCCCAACGGTGCCGGGATCGCGGTCTTCGACAGCAGCAACGACACCATCCAGAACAACACCATCACGGGGGCCAAGTACGGGCTGCGCTACAGCGTCGGCTCCACGAACATCACCACGTCCTTCAACACGGTCACCGACAGCGGTCTGTACGCCGTCTTCACGTACCAGGGCACGGACATCCCGGCGTACACCAACTCCACCGGCCGCCCGACCGGTCTCACCTTCATCAGTAACACCTTCACCGGAACCGGCAGCAACGCTGTCAAGCTCAACCAGAGCGACGGCACCGTCTTCAGCAAGAACAAGTTCACCGGAACCCTCGCCTCGGGAGTGCTCACCCAGTTCTCGGCCGGCACCGTCTTCTCCGCGGGGAGCGCGCCCAGCACACTGACGTACTCGGTCAAGGGCGACGCCACCACGCCCGGTGGCATCGCCTTCCCGGACGCCTCCGGGTCCCGGATCGTCGTCCTGGACTCCGTCTCCTCGGCGACGTTCACCGGCGGCACCGGCACGGTCTACAAGGTCGGCAGTCATCCCGCCGTCACCACCGCGCTCTCCGTCTCCAGCGGCAGCACCCTCACCCTGACGGCGGCGTCCGCCGGCACCTCTGCGGTGACCGTCACCCCGCTGCCGGTCGCGGTAGTGCCCACCGGCGGCACCGCCACCGCCCGAGTGCCCGGCAACGCCGTCGCTTACGTGACCGCGGTCACCGCCGCCAAATCCGGCACCGATCTGGCCTTCACGGCCTCGAAACTGACCTCCGGCGCCACCTACGTCCTCACCGCCGGGGGCACCACCGTCGCCACGGGCACGGCCTCCTCCGGCGGCACTCTCACGCTGCACGCCACCGCGAAGAGCACCGCGGAGGTGGACTACCGCTTCGTCAAGTCCGCCTGAATCAAAACCCCGGGGGTTCGCCGTCCGCCGCTGGGGCTCAGCGCAATTCACCGGTTGGTCCTCGCCGTCGCGGTAGACGGTGGCCACGTGGTCCTGGAAGACCCGTACTCGGAGCGGAGTCGCACCGGGCGCCCACTCCCAATCTGATACAGCATCAGCTAAACCGGATGCATGACAGACGACGCAGGACCCATAGCCGAGGCCCACAGCGAGATGTATGCGGATCTGGCCGCCGTCGGCCCCTACGGAGCCGACCTCGGGCATGCCCTCATCACCATGGTCGAGCCCCACCCCGGCCGGGAGCGCGAGTACAACCGCTGGTACGAGGACGACCACTTCATCGCCGGTGCCATGGCCATGCCCTGGATGTACGCGGGACGCCGATGGGTTGCCACACGCGAGCTCCAGCAGCTGCGCTACCCCGAGAAGTCCGCAGTGGCGCAGCCGGTCACGGCGGGCTGTTACATATCGGTCTACTGGATCACGGCGGGCCGCTACGCCGACCACATGCGGTGGACCGTCGGCATCAACAAGCGCCTCAACCGGGACGCCCGCGTCTACCACGACCGCACCCACGTCTTCACGGCCTTCCAGGACCACGCCGTCACCGTCTACCGCGACGGCGCCGCCGGGCCCCGCGACTTCCATGCCCTCGACCACCCCTACGCGGGTCTCGTGGTCGAGGTCATCGACGCCGAATCGGCCGGGCAGCGCGAGGAGTTGCTGGAGTGGCTGCGCGTCAGGCACCTGCCCAAGCGGCTGGCGAGTGGCTCATCGGCCGCGATGGTCACGGTGTTCAGGCCCACGCCGCTGCCGTTGGACCGCATGTCCTACGTCAAGCAGGTCGAGGGCACTGACACCCGGCTCACCCTGCTGTGGTTCCTTCAGCGGGACCCGCGCGAAGTGTGGGAGGAGCACTTCGCGGGTCTCGGCGAGGAGACCGCCGCAGCCGGCCTCGGCCGGGTTGAGCTGGTCGCTCCCTTCATTCCGACGGTGCCGGGGACGGACACGTACGTCGATCAGCTGCGCTGACAGGGCGGGGTGGGGCAGGGCAGAGGCAGAGGCAGGACAGGAGACAGCAGCGTGCCCCCTCGGCCAGGACGGCGGACCGGTCGAGAGGGCGTGGAGCGTGCTTGCTGACGGACCACTACGGGCGGGTGAAAGCTCCCCGGTTGACCTCCGCCACGAAGGCCGACCAGGCCTGGGAGGGGAAGCTCAGGCTGGGGACGGCCAGGTCCTTGGAGTCGCGTACGGCGATGGAGTTCTCGTCCGGGAGCGCCACTTCAAGGCACGCGCCGTTGTTTCCGGAGTAAGAGGACTTCCACCATGAGAGGGCGGGATCTTCCCGATGCATGATCGCTGCTCCGATCGTGTGTGATGTGTTGCGATGTGCCCGTGCGGTTTGGGCACGACCTGACGTTACGCTGCAACATCACTGTCCGGAGAGGGGTGTTCACCCAACCGGATGGCATATTCCAAATGCCTTGCACACGTTGCGGAGTATGGGTGTACCGTTCCGCCCCCTCAGGGCGCGTACTCCTTGGCCGCGTCAAGAATGAACTCCCGCGACTTCTCGGGATTGAGCGCCTGCGCGCGAAGATATTCGTACATCATCGCGTACTTGTGAACGTCGGCGTGCTTCTCCAGATAGAGATCACTCGTCACGCCCTCCAGATACACCACCGACGAGTCCGAGCTGTCCTCGAACTCCAGCACCGCGAAAGCCCCGTACATGCCCGGGTGGGCCCCTACGTCGTGCGGCAGGATCTGGACGGTGACATGCGGAAGCGTGCTCATCTCCGCGAGATATTCGAGCTGTTCGGCCATCACCGGCGGCCCGCCCACCACGCGGCGCAGCGCCGATTCGTCGATCACCGCCCACAGGCGCAGCGGGTGCTCCAGATCAGCGACCCGTTCCTGCCGCTTGAGCCGCACCTCGACCCGGTTCTGGATCTCGGCCGGGGTCGCCTCGGGCCCCATGCCCAGGATGACGGCCTCGGCGTACGTACGTGTCTGCAGCAGTCCGGGCACGATCAGGGACTCATACGTGCGCAACGATTCGGCCTCGGTCTCCAGGCCGATGTAGACGCTGTACGGAACATCGCCGAATGCGTGCCACCAGCCCTGCTGGCGGGATTCGCGGGCCATGTTCATCAGCGACTCGACCAGGTGGGGGTCGTCGACCCCGTAGACGCCGCAGAGGTCGCGGACATCGCGCTGGCTGATGCTGCGCCGGCCGTTCTCCAGACGGCTGATCTTTGATTGGGAGACGAGCAGTTCCGCCGCGACCGCTTCTGCTGTCAGGCCCTTCATCTCGCGCAGCTTGCGCAATTCGGATCCGAGACGGCGTCGCCTGACGGTTGGATTGACGTTGGCGGCCACGGGACGTGCACCTCCGGCATCGAATGGTTTCTGCAGTGCAGTGTGCTGTGCGCTGCTGTTGTGTACTGCTGGTCAGCAGCCTGCCACTACCGGTCATCATCGCGCTGGGAAATGGTCGTATGGTCGGCTCTTCAAGCAGCTCAGGCGGCCGAAGCGGCCGAAAAACAGCGACGCGCGGGCCGTCGGCCGGTGTTGACCGGCCGGTGGCCCGCGCGTCGCAGCGGCTCCCGTGACCGGGTCGCTGGGGACGGATGCGGATTTGGGTGTCCGGGCCCTGCCTCCGGACACCGGTCCGTCCTGATGTTCTGGCTCTGCCTGGTGGCTCTGCTCTCCTGGCTCCTGTGCCCTGATCTCCTGCTCTGTCAGCTCATCGGACGCCGGCCCGGGCCATGCTCTGCCCCGCCGCCGCGGACCGCCCCTGCGCGGGCGGTCGCTTCGGCTGTGCCGCGACACCGTTCTGCACGTCCATGACCGCGTGCGCGACGAGGCCGCCCATCGGGTCGTACCGGATCAGGTCCCTCAGGCGCGATCGCGACGACCGGCCTTCGTTGCCCGGGTAAAGGTGCTTGCCGAGCCCCACGGCATGGGCGAGCGCGGCCAGCGCCGCGGTCCGCGGGTCCGGCGGTACGCCGGTGCGGATCGCGTTGTCCAGCCGTGACCTGATGTCGCGGCTGACTTCGCTGTCGGTCGCCTGATAGCGAGTGGTCGGCAGCACCCCGCACATCTGCCCCGCCACGGCATGCACCATGCCGCACCGTTCGAGATGCGCGAGATACGTCTGGCGCAGCCCCAGGCGGGGCCCGCCGATCCAGTGGACGGCACGCACGGGGCTGCCGCGTCGCCGCAGCAGTTCGAGCGCGGAGTCCAGGGTCGGATCTCCTGTCGGCCGTGGGTGCACCACGGCGATACGATCCCCATCAGGGGCTATTCGCCCTGCCAGAGCCAGCTCCACTAGCTGTGCCCCGGCAAGGCCTAGGTCGAGCGACTGCGGCTGCGCCGTGGTGCCCGTGGTCGGGTCCAAGGCGAGAAGCAGTAGCTCCTCCGGAATACTTCTGCGGCTCCTGCCCATCCATGCCTCCCCGCGTGGATGAAGACAGGGTGACGCCTCTCACAGCTACCTGTCGAGAGCGCCTTGCCCGTTCGTGCGGGAACCGACTCATATGTCGTTCTCGTCTAGCGCGGGAGCGGCTGCTTACGGCGGGTCTCTCAGAGGCTTCTCAGCGTGTGGCTGGACACTGGTGTTGGGAGAGCGGGGCGTCGGATGACGACGGCCCCGCATGACGTGTGGAGGAGGTCTGCGTGGCGGGCGAGTCCCCCGGCAGGGCGGAGCAGCAGGAGTCGTCGGGGGAGGCGACCGGGCGCAAGGCGGAGGATCCGAGGCTCGCGGTATTCCGTGAGCCGGAAGGGGCGGAAGGTTCCTCCGGTGCCGATCGTAACGATTCGGTTGCGGATGACGAGGCCGGTTCGGAGGATTCACCGCAAACGGCTCCCGAGGGCTCCGAGAAGGAGTCCGGCCCCGAGGGGTCGGCGGATTCCGATCTACGTATTTCCGATGCGCAGGATGACGTAGCGGCCGTGGACGCGGAATCCGCCGAGGATACGGAGGACTCCGCACCCGAGGATGCTGAACCCGCCGTGGAGCCGGTCGACGAGACGGCGGACGCGGAGCCGGAATCGGAGCCAGAAGCGGAGGCCGACGCCGAGATCGCGGAGGAGCCCGGGGACGAGCCCGAGCCGGCGGTCGAGCCGGAGCCGGTGGTCGAGCCGGAAGCCGGAGCCGAGGAAGAAGCCGAGGAAGAGGCTGACGCGGAGCCCGAGCCCGAGCCCGAGCCGGAAACCGAGCCCGAGCCCGAGGACCGGCCTCGTGAGGGCACGCTCGTCCTGGCCGCGCGCAGCGTCGCGGAGGCGCGGTCCAGCGTGGCCGCGCCCGAGGCGAAGCCGCTCGCGGACAAGCCGCCTGCCCGGCCGGTGGGCACCTTCGTGCCCCTCGTGACGGACGACGCGCCGAGCGAGCCGCCCCGCGAGCGTACGAAGACGATGCCGCTGCCCCCCGAGCCCGGGGAGTCGCTCAAGCTGCTCGCGGAGCTGACCAACACGCCTCCGCCGCGTGAGACCGCGCTGCGGACCATCGCCCGGCGCTTCAAGATCTGGACGCCCCTGGTCCTGCTCCTCCTGATCATCTTCGGCGCCGTACAGGCGCTGCGCCCGCTCCCCAGCCCCGAGTTGAAGCTCACGAGCGCGTCTTCCCACACGTTCGACGGCAGCGAGCCCTCCCTGCCCTGGCCCGGCGAGGGCCAGGCCGTCGTCGAGGTCGAGGGCCTCGGCAGCCTGGGCTCGTCCGGCAAGGAGAAGGCGGTGCCGATCGCCAGCGTCGCCAAGGTGATGACCGCGTACGTCATCCTGCGCGACCACCCGATCAAGAGCGGCGCCCAGGGCGAGACCATCACCGTCGACCAGAAGGCCGAGGACCAGTACGAGAGCGGGTCCGCCGAGCAGGAGTCGGTCGTCAAGGTGACGGCAGATCAGAAGCTCAGCGAGTACGAGGCACTGGAGGCCGTACTGCTTCCCTCCGCGAACAACGTGGCCCGCCTGCTGGCCCGTTGGGACGCCGGCTCGGAGACCGCGTTCGTCGCGAAGATGAACGCCGCCGCCAAGGAACTCGGCATGACCAACACCACGTACACCGACCCCAGTGGCCTGGAGTCCACCACCGTCAGCACGGCGAAGGACCAGGTCAAGCTGGGCCGGAAGGCGATGGAGATGGACGGCGGGGTCTTCGCCAAGATCGTCAACACCATCAAGTACAAGGACAGCAACGGCGACTGGCAGTCGAACTACAACCAGCTCGCCGGCTACAACCACACCGTCGGCATCAAGACCGGGACCAGCACCGCCGCCGGCGGCAATCTGCTCTTCGCCGCGACCCGCGAGGTCGGCGGCAGCAAGCAGCTGATCATCGGTGCGATGCTCGGCCAGTACAAGTCGCCCATCATCGACACGGTCCTCGCCAGGAGCAAGGAGCTCATCAAGGCCACCCAGGAGGCCCTGACCTCCGACCTGATCGTGAAGAAGGGCGACGTCCTCGGCTACGTCGACGACGGCCTCGGCGGCCACACCGCCGTCATCGCCACCAAGGACGTCACCGCGGTCGGCTGGGGCGGCCTCAAGGTCGGCATCTCCCTCGCCCCCGCCAAGACCGGCATCCCCCACGAGGCGAAGGCCGGAACCACGGTCGGCGAGCTCACGGTCGGCAACGGCGACAGCGAGATCAAGATCCCGGTGGCCCTTGAGAAGGACCTGGTGGAACCGTCGCTGGGCACGAAACTCCAGCGCGTCGCGTAACCGGGTCGGGGGGCAGGCAGTCCGCCTGCCTGCCCCCACCTACCTGGTCCATCAAGCGCCCGCGCGCGGGCGGCCGCTCAGGCGGAGAGCTCGCGCTCTAGCGGCGTACGGAAGCGCGGGGTCACCCGCACGTCCCCCAGCCAGCCGCCGAGCCGGGCGGCCTCGGCCGCCACCGCGGCGGCGGCCTCCGTGCCGCGGTCGGCGAACAGCCGGTGGGCCACGGTTCCGTCGGCCCGTTGGGCCCAGCCGCCGACGACCTCGCCGTTCCACCACACCGTGGGGCCGATGTTGCCGGTGCGGTCGAAGAGGCAGGCGCGCAGGGGCCCGGCCTCGGGGAGGTACCAGTCCCGCTGGGCCCAGCCCATGGGCGTCGGGTCGAGGGCGGGAAGGAGCGCGGCCCAGGGTTCGCCCGCGGGGGTGGGGGAGTCGTCGCCGGGCAGGACATAGCCGGTGCCCTCGTCGAGGGGGACCGGCTGCGCGCCGGACGCCGCCAGGGCGCCGCGTACGGCGGTGAGGGTCCAGCCCGTCCACCACTTGAGGTCGGCCTCGGTGCCGGGCCCGTAGGCGGCCAGCCAGCGGCGTACGAGCTCGGTCCGGGCCTCGGCCGCGGGCGGGCCGGGGAGCGGGGTGCCGACGGCCCAGCGGTACTGGCTGCTGGTCCAGCCGCCGGCGGGGCGCCTGCGCGTGATGCGCCCTTCGGCGGCGAGCACGCGCAGGATGCGGGAGGCGACGTTCTGGGTCGCCTCGTACGGCTTGCCGCGAGCGACCACGACCTGCGCACGCAGCCGTGGTTCGGCGGCGCCGAGCTCGGCCGCCGTGGCCTCCCCGCGCTGCGCAAGGGCGGCGAGGGCTGCGTCCTCGACCTCGGCGAGCCAGGCGGCGTCCCAGCCGCCGCCCTCGGCAAGGAATTTGAGCAGCTTCTTGCGCTCGTCGGCGGCGATGGCCCGGGCCGCCCCGGCGTCGACGACGGGGGCGGAGGACTCCGCGACGACGAACATCGTCCTGCGCATGGCGAGCAGCCGCACCAGAGAACGGTCCTCATACAGGGCGCGTTCGGTGTCCGCCGTACCCGGCGTGCGCAGGCGCGCCGCGACCGACAGGTACACCGTGGCGGGGTCCGTGCCGTGCAGCGCGACCAGCGATTCCGCGACCGCCTCGGCGGACGCGGCCCGGTGGCCGGCGGCCAGCCGATGCCGGGTGGCGAGCCGGGCGCGCCGCTCGGCGGGGCCCATCAGTCGCGGTCTCGCGGGGGCCGTTGGCAGTGCTTGGCGGCGTTGCCGTTCCCGTAGCCGTACGCGTAGGCGTTGCCGTGGTGCGGCCGGCAGACCGGGGCGCTCTCGGTCGGCTCCGGCGTCGGGGACGGCGAGGGCTGTGCCGTCTCGGACGGGTAGGCGGTCGCGGTCGGCTTCGGGGTCTCCTCGGGCGCCGAGGCCGAGGCCGTGGGCTCGGCCTCGGCGGTCGGTTCGGGAGTCGAGCTCGCGGTGGCCGTGGCCGTAGCCGTAGCCGTCGGTGTGGCCGTTGCCGGAGCTGTGGTGACGACGGAGGAAGGGGACGAAGAGGAGGCCGGCGGCAGCACCGCGAGCGGCGGGACCGAGGTGGCCGTCAGCGCGGCGGGAGCGCCGGTCGGCGTACTCGATGTGCTCGGGCTGCTTGTCGTGGTCGCCGTGCTCGACGCACTCGCCCCGGGTGCGGGCTGCGCCGACTGCCCGGCCGCCGCCGTCACCGACGGATTGTCGTCGACGGCCCGTTCCACGAGCGTCGGCTTGGAACCGCCGGTCGCCATGGCCACGGTGACCGCGATCGCCGCGGCAACCACCGCGATGCCCGCGACCCCGGCGGCCACCGCGGAGCCGCCGAGCGACCCGCCGGCCGCACCGCCCGCACCGCCCACGCCACCGCCGACACCGCCTCCCACGCCCCCGGCCTTCCCGGCGCCCGCCACCGCGGAGGCGGCGGCACCGGCACCGGCGCCCGCCCCCGCTCCGGCCGCCGCCAGGAAGCGCAGCGCGCCGCCGCCGACCAGCACCAGCAGCGCCGGGCCGACCAGCGCCGGCAGCCGGTTGTTGGCCTGCATCAGCAGCAGCATCCGGGCCCGGCAGTCCTCACAGGTCTCGGTGTGGGCGCGCAGCGCCGCCGCGTGCCGGGGCGAGTCGACGTCCCGTACGTGTGCGGGCATCCGGTCCCAGAAGTCGGCGCAGGCCGCGTCCGCGGGCGTTCCCGGCTGCGCGCGCAGGAAGGCCTGCCGCAGGCCTTCGCGGGCCCGGCTGAGCAGCACGGCCGTGGCGTTGCGGTTGGTGCCGAGTTCACGGCCGACCGCTTCCAGGGGCTGGTCCTCGGCCTCGGCGAGCCACAGGGCGCGCACCCACCGTTCGGGGAGCTGCTTGAGGACGTCGCCGAGCAGATCGACGTACGCGACGCGCTGCGCGGGGTCGTTGGCCGCGTCGTCGGCCGTCGTCCGCTGCTGGCCGATTCCGATTCCGATGCCGGTACCGGGGTCCTGCGGGATCTCGCGGGCCGCCGCGGCGCCGACGGTGGTGGCGAGGTTCCGCAGGGTCGTGGCCAGGTAGGCGGGCACGTTGTCGATGCGGTGTCCGCCCGACAGCCGCCGCCAGACGCGGAAGTGGGCCTCGGCGACGAGGTCCTCGGCCTGCCAGGTGTTGCGTGTCAGGGTGCGGGCGTAGGCGACCAGCCGCGGGTGCTGCTCCGCGTAGACGAGGGCATAGGCGTCGGTGTCCCCGGCCTCGACGGCGGTGGGGGTTATGTCTTCGAAGCCCTCGGCCTCAGCCATGGTTCGGCAACCCTTCTCGAATTCCGGGCGTCCGGACATTCGGCACTATAAGGCGGCGACACGCCAGTTGAGCTATGCGGCAGGTCACAATTATTGATGCGTAAGTCGCGTAATGAGGGCGGGCGGTTCCCGGTCTGAGTGGTCGAAGGAGTGCGAGCAGCGCACCGATCACGAAGGGATCCAGCCATGCTCACCGACATCGATCACATCGTGCAGGTCCGTCTCTGTGCACCCGGCGCCGGAGACCAGGAGGTCAGCGCCACCCTGCGCTACCACCGTGAGGACCCGCTGGCCGTGTGCCTGACCTTCCCCGCCTCGGTGTCCCTGGACGGCACGGACGTCACCTGGACCTTCGCCCGCGGCCTCCTCGCCGCCGGGCTGCGCGCCCCGTCGGGCGACGGCGATGTGCACGTGTGGCCGTACGGGCTGCGCCGCACGATGATCGAGCTGCGGGCGCGCGAGGGCATCGCCCTCATCGACCTGGCCGTCGCGGATGTGCGCGCCTTCCTGTCCCGGTCCTACGAGGCCGTGCCCGCCGGCGCGGAGGTCCGGCACATGGACGTGGACGCCGTGCTGGCGGCGCTGCTGGGGGACGAGTGACGGGCATGTCCGTCAGAACCGAAGAGGCCCCGGACGTGGCCCCGGACGCCACGACGCTCACCACGGCGCTGACCTGTGCGGCCGACCCCGGGACCGCCGGCAGCCTGCTGGCGGTCCAGGAGACGCCGTTCGGCACGCGCGTGCTGATCGGCGACGCCCGGGGCCGGGCCGTCGTCCTGCGGGCCTTCCGTGCCGCCGCCGGCCAGGCGTCGACTCTCGACGACCTGGTCGGCCGGCTC
>Ga0307517_10012693_pt1 | contig 11526 bp, 6 predicted proteins | sample 23_EM_MG_FD_194515 | JGI IMG/M metagenome (GOLD analysis project Ga0307517, IMG submission 194515) | Populus trichocarpa ectomycorrhiza microbial communities from riparian zone in the Pacific Northwest, United States - 23_EM | ecosystem: Host-associated > Plants > Roots > Unclassified | place... | reverse complement strand
CTAGCCACTAGAGTCAGCCGCACGTGCAGCCTGAAGTCAGCAGAGTTGTTGATGCGCTAGCAGGTGCTTTGCACGCGCCAACAACTTTTTTGATTTTTTTAATTGCACAAAACAAAAAATGCCCTCAAGACCAATTAACAATCACAAACAAACCATGAGAAAATTACTACAAAGCCCCTGAATTCATGGCTAAAAAATTGGAATGACATGGGTAATGTCATAATTCCACTATTCGACCAAACATGAAAATACAAAAATATCATTGTGTAGAAAGCATTGAATTATTTTATTCCAAAGTTACATTCAATATTTTACTTCGCATTTAAAAATATAATTACTAAAATAACTCCACTTAATTTTCAAAAAACATTTATGTCATGAAAAAAAAATCATCCTACTCTGGAAGAGAAAATAATAGGGACAATTTAATAATTATATTATTGAAATAAATAGCAAATTGTATTTTAGAGCACAGTAATATCACCATCAGCTTTTAACTTTTTGTTAATATTCAATTTGTCATCAAACCTTGAAAAAATATATTTAAAAGTTGTGCTGTTAGAATGTTTCCCATCACCATAAAAATTGGAGCATGTCATCTCCTATAGACAATTCAATTACACTGCTATCAAGGCAGTAATCAAAACCAACCAATCAGTGTGTTTTTTATGGCTAATGGAAATTTATATAGTAATTAATTTAAGAGTTTGTACATCAAATATTCACATTAATAATAATAAAAAAAATCAAGGATATAAATATACAACGCACCTTCTCGCTTGATATTGCCCTCAAAATCGCATTATCTCTTTATGTTCGAAAAAAACACTCAATTCCTTCTCTTTCTTAACCACAATGGTTTTTTTTTTCATTTGTTTTAAATGAAAAAATTGATATTTTCTTCTTGGTTTTTTTAAGGTATTAGAAACAAATTAGTGCAATATTCAATAAATTAATATTAAAAAATAAAATTAAAAAGATAATTTCAATTAACTCTAGTTAGTATGCTAAAACGACGATCTGAGTCATGAGAATAAAATAACTCAACATAAAGTAAATTAAAATAAATTATGAAATACAATCTTCAATAAATCAATATTAAAAAATAAAATTAAAAATAAATAACTTGAATCAACCCCAGTTAACATGACAAAATCACGACCCGAATTATAAAACTGGAATAACTCAATATAAAACAAATTATAAATTATTAAATCTTGAATAATGTAATTAAAATTAAAAAATTAATTAAAAAAATAATATAAATCAAGTCAACTTACTAACCATATAACCCAAGATAAAAATAACCTCATTGAGAAAAACTAAAACAAATCATTAAAACTAATTTATAATTAAAAAAAACGATTAACTTGATAGTTAATTTTTGGAGGATGCAAGTTGACTTGTCATTACCGCCACAGCACACGAGAAAATATGACCACAACCCGAAATCAACAGAGGCAGATGCTACCAATAATTGTAAAATAAGGGCAACAATGAGCAAACCAAAGCTATAGGGTGAAGATGATTAAGAACTTAAACAACAGGGACCAGTATTGTATTTTATCTCCTCCTATCACTCTTCTTCTCTCTGATTTTACGTCTCATCACCATAAGAACTGGACCAATTCTTCTCCAAAAAAACAATTCAATTCTGCTTCTATCAGGGAATAATCAAAATGAAACAATCAGAGAGAAATATACAACGCACTCTCCCTCTTGATATTGCCCTCAAAATCGCATCATCTCTTCATGTTCGAAATAACATTCAATTCCTTCTTTTTTGCAACCACAATGGTTTTTTTTTTCATTTGTTTTAAATGTAAAAATTGATATTTTCATATTTTTTTTAAAATGTTTTGAAGGTATTGGATCTGTGTTCATTGGGTAGTTGCTCTCAGTTTTGGAGGGACTCATGTGGGTCCGATTCTATATGGGAGTCACTTACCAAACAGAGATGGCCTTCGCTTCATTCTTCTTCTTTCGACCCCAACACCAAGGTTTGATCTTTTCTGTTTTTAATCGCTTTTTTCTGTTTCTTGCAGCTATTTCTGTGAAAATGAAGCAAACCCAGTTTTATTTCTTCACTTTAGCTGTGTTATTCAATCTTATCAGTGAATTTTGTAATTTCAATCAGCTAATTCTGTTATTTATAGTGATACGTGTTGAAATGAATCAAACCCTTTTATTGTTATTTTCATTCAAGCTGTGTTATTGAATGTTGCCTATGAATGTGCTTTTTGAATCTGTTAGTGATTCGTGTTAAAATGAAAGAAGCCCATTTGTTAGTTTTTCTTATTATAGATGTGCTATTGAATAATGGTAATGGAATTTTGATTAAAGCTTCTAGGTGCTTTAGTTATGGTGAAAGGTAGTTTGCTTTATGTTGATTTCATTTCACGGTTTTTATTATCAGTGTACTTTTTCACTTTCTTTATGATTCAAATGCCACGGAAAAGAAAAGAGATTGCCTTCTTTGATAGAAGACTGTTGTGGCTGTGTATAAAATGTGACAAATTATTGCCAAGTATGCCATTGTGAGCTTGCTAATTTGAAAGTTTTGTGTGGAGGTAGGGGTGGAAAGAGATTTATATAAGGATGCACAGAGAGAAGGCGGGTAGTGCTGCCGAAGTAGTTGGGTTTGTGGAGCAATGTTCTCTGTCTGAATCAATTGATGTTGGGGACTATCAAAAAGCAATTGAAGATTTGAGTTCCATGCAGCTTTCTTTTGAAGATGTGCAGATGTTCCTTTTCAAACCAAAGCTTAATGTGCTCCTTAACTTGGTTGGCTTGCACTACTGCATTTTCTGCCTTGAAATGCCGGTAAGTACCCCTGCACTCTATGTTCTGTCTAATTTAGCAAGTCAGTTGTTTCTTCAATTTAGAAGGATGTATGTGGGCGGATGATAGCATTCTTTAATGCTTTGGTAAGAAACCTCCTTTGGGCCTCCTTACCATGACAAATCACATTCAAGCAATCCCTCGTAAATGCTTAGAAAAGCCTGTCTATTGTACAAAGTTTTTGTAAATCTGACAGCTGTGTGTCTTCAAGATAGATAGGGGACAAGAAAGTGATTCCTTTGCAGCTCAACTGTGGGCTTGGTCAAGTCAGTTCACCAGCTATGCAAGTCAATCTGCTTTGTAGTTCCAAAACTTGATTGGGAGCTTATATTTGACGAGCGGCTAGCACAGGTCAATTAGGCTTTGTTTGAGATTAATGTTGTGGCTTTCAAGAAATCTAGCCAGATAGAAGATCAAAGAGAGAGAAAAAAGGAGCTATCCTTAAGGCACTAGCCAGCATCAATAGCAGAAGCAGGACTGGCTAACTTGTTATTGTTAAAATGTACCCCATGTGCATCAATATGTTAGAAGTGCTTTGCTTCGTATTTGTGTCTCATTGTGGGCACTTTAACCCTTTATAGGACCAAGATCTTTTCTAATCATATATGCTGTTTGAGTGAATGACTCTTTTCTGATATTTGAGCATTGCGGTTGGCAGGCTGACTGTGTTATGGACACGCTGGTGGGCTGCAACATCTTAGAGCGTAAAGTGCATGTTAAATGGTGGAAGCTTGGCAGGTGGTTTTATGGCTTCCGCATGAGGGATGAGTCTTGTTCTTGTTGGGTTTCTCTGGAAGATCTTCTAACAGGCAAAGGGGAAGAGGTCTTGGGGGTCCTTCGCCGAGGTGCTGTTCACGAGGTGTTTCGTGTTGAGATCTCTATTTCAAATCCAACATCAACTTCCTGGTGTCAAAGCACACAGGGACAAGGTTAAGAATGTAGAGTGGCGGGCTTATTGCATGATATGTTCGCTCTCTTATTATAGTATTTCAGTGTACAGAAATAGAAGGTGCTCTTTGTGCTTCCCCATGCGAGATTTCTATTGCTGGTTCCACATTGAACTCCCTGGTCCTGCCGAAGCATGCAAGGAATGGACTATGGGATGTGGCAAGTGATCAGTTTATGTTCATAAGGATTTTATGCCAGTATGTTGTATAGTTGATGTTTATGTAAATCCTCGTTTCCGTCTTCTGTGAGAAGACAGGGGACTGAAGCTGAATTGTACAAGTGACGAACATGTAAACTTTAAGCCCCAGACAGGAAATAAGTGGTAAGTGTGTTTGTATACGTTCCTGTAGTTTCAAGTATCCATACCTTTTTAAATTATGTTGTTAGCCAAATGCTTAAATCATTAAACCATGCACCAAGTCATGTTCCTCAAGACAGGACGGGTCTGAGACCAGAGGGATTTGAATTATGTGATCATGAAGTAGCATCCCTTCCGTGCGATGTGGTAACAAACAGGGATGGCCTGCTGTAAACTTATTTAAGAGAGCTATATTATCTTCACTCCTTTAAAATTTGGTTGCAAAAGGTGCCGAGCATCTGGATCTAGCAAGTGATATTTTTTTATCTAAGAATCTTTGGCATCCTCATCATGTCAGTTTGAATCCAAAATATCGAAAGCAGTTTTCAATTTCAAGTTTCCATGAGAGAAATGAAAAGCTATCAAGAAGGCCAGCAATATTGCTGGAAACATGTTGAGTAGAAAGGAAGAACTGATAATGAATCACAGTAAAATGTATGTTACTAGCAAGGACAAGAAAAGAAAAACGTAATCTAAAAGTTTCTAAACAATAGTAAACCAAATCTCTTATTCACAACGAGTATCTGATACATATTCATGTTTCCAGCTCTTGGAGGCCGGATCCGACCAAAGACAATGAAATAGATGAGGTGGAAAGCGAGGAGTCAACGACAACGATAGATAGCATAAGGAGTTGGCCGAGGTCGAGGGCTACAGATGATCATGAGAACAAAAGCTATGATAATCACCATGAAAACTTTTGTCATATCAAAGGCAGCATCATCAGATTCGGAGCAGCAGACCTTCCCCATTGTATACAAAGACTTTGATGAATATTCTTGTGTTCTAAGCCTCTTTGGAGAGAGAGGGACGGGATATATAAGGCCATCATAAGTCACGGAGCGCGTAAAAGACTATAAACTTCGCCCCAAGTAAAGTTGACTTGGAATTATTTTTATTGCTCGGTCTTTATGGTTCGAGTTTATGATACTTTTAGTTAACTAGTTGGTCCATAAAATAAACAAGAAGGGATATTTACTTATAGCAATTAGCAAGTAGGTCCGATATGAATATTGATAAATTAAATAAAAAGGGAGGTTAGATGTAAATGGATGGAATACATTGGCTGGTCCTATAGTTTGGATTTTTTTATCATATACGTCTCTATGATTTCGGTTTGATCATTATCATCCTTATACTTGCGATTCATGCATGGTTATGTCTGATCCTATAGTTTCAGTTTTTTTTTTTAATCATATTTTGCTTTTATTGCTTTGATTTTTTTTTTTTTATCATATTTGCTCCTGTGATTTCGATTTAATTATATATATTGGTATAAGAATTATAAGTAAGATGATAAATATGATCAAAACAAAATTATAGAGACAAATATGATTAGAAATCTAAATTATAGGGACCAACCAAAGTATTTCTTCCATTTATATCTAAACCTACTCTCTTCTCTTTTTTTAATCAATATTGATATCTAACCTACCCGCAAATTGCTTTAAGTAAATAACAAGATGCAATATTGGCCTCCTTTCTTGTTCATGGACTCTTTCTGTGTTACCTTGTTGCAACTACTTAATTAAAATTATCAATATTTCGTGTCAACCATCTTTTTATAACTTGATAATTAATTTTTGGAGGATGGAGTTGACCAGTCATTGTCTCCATTACAAAGCAAAAAACTGTTCGCTTTCACAACGATGAGGTAGAATGCACCTGCTGTTCTTTTCCTCTTTGGCTCTATATTTTTGTTCAGAGGAGAAAGAATGCAGTAATGATGAATCAAATGAAAGTGTATTTTATTTGCAAGACAAGAGATCAAAGACACAATCTAAACGTTTCTAAAGACTTGTTATTCATAAAGAGTAGTATCAAATACATGTTCAGGTTTCCGGTTCTCATTGCAGCTGCTAACCAAAAATAGTGAAAATGGAGGTGGTTTGTTGCCTTCAAATGTGAGGTACGTAGAAATCAGCTGCCCCAGCACCAAGCATCCTTTCCGTCACAACCGTGGACTTCCCGTCAGCTCTATGCCATCACATTACTGCTGACAGGCATAGCATCTATTTTGAGACACCAAGAAAATGAGCGAAGCTAGGGTATTCTGGCTCCCAGCCTATCTCCTCGCGAGTCTTAGAGTTGTTTAATCTCTTGCCTAAAGGATCACTTGTCCCTGCATTAACGAGACATGTGATGTGCAAATTGCAGGTATAGTATTTTAATTAACAACAACAAGCATCTCTGTCAGACAAGGGGAAAGAGAAGAAGTCATAACGGTTCTTTAGTCCATAACTCATCATAAGGAGCACCTGTAAAGGCCACAAACTTTTTGCTAAACTTCCCGCTTTTAGCGACCAAGTCCATAACTTCTTGCCTGCAGATCGATTACAGAAGAAGAAACTTTTAAATCTTTGAAATTTCAAGACAGGTTATCTATCATCAACGGCAATTACCTAGATAATGGATGGTTGTCACAACCCAAGAAAATCCGGCTCCGAAGTTTCTTCTTCAAGATTGCAACAGCAAGGGAAGCAGCATCCTATTAAAGTAACACACAAACAAAACAAATTAACAAAAACCAAATCAACTTCATTGTTTTACATCACAAACACTAATCATAGTGCAAAGACATGCTAGCAATGTGAGAACGTAAGAGGGCTGCTGACAGTAAGAAGAAGCACCATCTAAAGCATGTTGTATGACAAGAAATGAAAATCCTTTGAATCAATAAAAACGCAGAATCTGGAATGTGAATAACTCTTACCAGACACAAAATAACTACAGTGGAAGAGGATTACACGCATGACCAAAAAAGAATGTCAATTGTAAATTCAGAAGAACAAAGAGCTCGACCTCATAGTGAATAAGATTCAGGATGTGATCTGGACGAACTTCAACAGTACCCTTCTCCAACCAGTAAGCATGCGCACCTCTATCTGCTTTGTGTCGGCAGTCAAGGTTAAGTGAATCCACCACAAATTTCTAAAGTTTCCATTTCAACTGTTTATGAAATCCACATAATTAAGGACTGAGAAGGATATATAAAGTCCTGCCAATCTAATAGCACAACCACCACTCTCCAGCACCACTTTTTCTGCTTTCAGAAGGACATCTGTTCTGGGGCTTCTCCCAATGGGCACTACCGGAGAGTCCTGCATGGAATATTATTGAGACTCAAAAGCAAAAATAGCATAGTTTCAAGTTTTACTGTCTTCAGGGCCAAGGGCCAGAGAAGGCAATAGAGCAATTCATTTGACTTGTCAATAAGCCAAGTTGAGCTTTTATTCACGGGAAAAGCCTGTTTCTGAATATAGAGATTAAAGAAAAGGTAAGCATTGTTTCTAACAATAATTCTTCGATTTTATTCATACCTCATTGCACTGTCCATTGTCAAAACAATCATACGGTGCAGAGCTTGATGTAAACACGAAAGAACCATCCCCATTCCAGCTCAAGGCAGCTTCTCTGTTTGGTCAATGGTCCGAAGAAATAACATAATCATTGAGTAACATCATGTTGCCAATCACAGATTTTAATGTCTACTTCCTCTCATATGTGTGCAACTCTCCATCGTATTGTATACCCAATTGTTCATACAAAGCAACCCTAAACTACCCAGGTTGACTTAACCAAGCAACTCAGTTTTAATCGAACAAGTAAAAAGGTGGATGCAATCAAAGCAAAGATAGCCCATCATTTTACAGTCACGAGAACACTCTAAAATTCTGATCAATAAAATCTATGCAATCAGGCACCACGTTACATTTGCTTATACACAGTACAACTACATCCTTGAACACATCAAGCACCCATTTTATAAGCAACAAAGACACTAATCTTTATTACCTTACATCACCAGGGTAATCCGAAGTTCGAGAAGGCGGAGCACAGAAAATGACATAAGGATACTGCTGTGTTGCTTTAGTCCCTTTCAAAGATGGATTGATACCCATTTTAATCAATTCATCATGGTGATCTGTAGTCACCGTCTGGCCATAAACTTGACAACCCGGATGTTCCTACTCAAAAACATAATCCCATAAATTTCTGATCTTCAACACAACACAAACACCCAAAAAAGAAAAACCACACAATTCTCCTTCAGTCCTAAGCATTCAAAGTCAGAACTAGAGACCAGAAAAGAACAGATTGCAACGATAATTATGATTTTGTAATGAAAAAGAAAAATTACCTGGCGCCATTTCTCAGCGACTAAGCGACCAAGAACACCAGGACCAACAATCAGCAAATCATTCTCCCCAACAAGACCAGAACTTGCGGTCCCCAACTCCTCATTTCTTGCACCTTCAAGAACCGAATCAAGAAAACACTAAGAACCCAACACGGCAAAAGAAAACTAAAAACAAGAAAACCCCGGCAACATATACCAATAGTAGAGAACGCTGAGACTTGAAGAGGTGCTGCCATTGAAGATAACGTTAGTTTGGTCTTAGACTTTTGGTTTTTGTACAAAGATAGTAATGAGACGGTGCGTTTTGGAGTGGAGAGCTGTGGGGAATGATGGTCAGCAATGCCAAGACTGCGAGGTCTGAGAGTTAGGCAACATCCGGTTATGGTATCCATAAAAAAAAAAAAAAAAAAGATATTAAGGCGATGGGACTAATGGAGTTGCTGATTGGGTTTATTGGACTTCGAGATTTTAACGTTTATGTGCTTCGTTTTGGTGGCTGCGGAGGATTAGAAACTGGAAGGTTAGTGTGTCATGGTTGGGGTAATGTGCACTTCTCGCCAACCACGTTTTTTTTATTTTAAATACTTTATTATTGTTTTACGTGCATTTTTTATTTATAAAATATTAAATTAATAATACTATACACGGTATTATCAAACACATAATAAGTTATATTTAATAAACCTTCTTATCTAATTTTATATATGTAAATAATTTATAGTTTCTGAATATATATATAAAATAAGTGTAGTTTTTTATAATATTTTTTTATTAAATTTGTTTGAAAATGTAAATAGAGGCTAGTTCAGAGGTTAAGTGAGGGTAGGGAGGGCATGCATCATTTGCTTTCTTGAACCTCCATTGTCATCCCTGTTACATGATATATATTTCAAATTGAAGTTAATTTTTTTTTTAAAATTAACATGGATGTCTGGATCAGCTTGTGCATATTTTGACTAATTCCATGGGCTCTAAAATTAACAATCATATAAGCCTCCAATGACCCTGAGGTTTGTAAGACTCAAACTGGTGATCTTTAAGGAGCAAACTTAGAACCTAATCAGTTGAATTACATCCCTTAGAATAATTGAAGTTAAGTTCTTGAATTATCGTCTTATGGATCAATGAGTTAATTAAGTGAGTTAATTTTATAATCTAAATTGTTTCATATTTCATGATATTGATGAGTTAGCATGAATTAATTAAATTAAAAAACATTAGAGTTCGAATCTACTATAAATGATTTTTTTTTTAAGTTAAAGATTTAATTGTGTTTAATCAAGTTAATTAAATTAACTAAAATTAAATTAATTAGTTTGATTTAATTTTCTTTGTAATATAACTTGAAATTTAATTTGGATTAGACTCTGAATCATCAAATTTTCAAAATAATATTAAATATCAAGAAAAGTAAAAATACATATTATTATGATCTTAAAACAATATTCAACTGTAGGTTTCATTAATTCATTGATATATATATATATATATATTCTTAATCTTTTTTATCCATATATTCTAACATTTGGCATCGCTCTAGCAAAAGTTTCATAAAAATAAACATTTGCTTTATATGAAGTACTGGCAACCGATTCCCTACCCATTTGAACAGCCATCCTTAATAAGTTACACAACAATTTTTTAATTATATCTCTTGGATTAAATTAAACCAGTTTATCCGCGCCCACTTAAAAAATCCCTACCCAGCTTTTTTTAATTAACTTCTCAACTCTACAACCTAAATTATAAATTCTATATGTTAAATTAATTTTTTTTATTTTATTACATTATTAAAAATATAAAAATTGATTTATTATCAATTAAATATCGAAAGATAAAATTAAATAAAAAACTCATAATAAATTATGGAATTGAAAAAAATATATATAAACAAAAGGGCTAGAAAATCTTGGTCGGACTCTTTGATTAATATTTAGTTTACTCATCAAACCTGTAACATAAGTTATGGATTTCATTATTGGGTCAATTTTATTTTTTTTACTTATGATAAAAAATTCAAGTTTTTATTTACTATCAATTCAATACTAAAAAATAAAATTTACTAAAAACTCCACACAAAATGATGGAATTAGAAGAAAAAAATCAATCATGTTGTGTTTGTTCAAAAGAGTATGGTGTGTGGGTCTAATATATATATTCATTTTAGTTGTATTTATAATTATAAATTAGTTCTTTTAGTCTTGGAAAATAAATTAAACAATTGATCATGCTTAATTTAATATATATTTATTTTAGAAAAAATATCTTATTTTCGTATTAATTTTTCCATAATATCTTTTTCTTTTTCTTTTTTTCTATTCTTAAAACGAAAAAACAAAATAAATTTAAAAGAAACATGATTTTGTTACCATAGCTATAAAAATATAAGGACTGGTTAATTATTTTTTAAATTATAGGAATTATTTAATTCATTTTACAAAACTATTAGAACTAATTTAGAATATACTCTTTGAATTATAAAAAGAAAGATCCTTGAAAGATTATTTTTCTCTTGTTATGTAGTCTCCTTGAATCTATTCAATAAAATCATGACTAAGTGATAAAAAGGTTTTTTTTTCTAACAATTTTCTGAATTCGAACTTCAATATTAACAATAAGAAAACTTTATTTCTTTCGAACGTATAAAATCAATGTAGAAGTTGAGACGTGTAAATTAATAAAAAAAAATTACCTTTAATTGTTGAATAAAAACACTATTACTGGAAATAAATAACAAGCAGAAAACTTGATATATAAATTATTGCCTGGTCTAGCGGATTGATGCAAGACTCAATTAATATGTGATTTAGATTGGTTTAAATTATAAATAAAAATAAAAAATAATTTGATAAAAACAAAATTATTTTTAATTATTATTTTTAAATCAAATTAATTTTAGACCTAACTCAAGCCTCACCTTGAGTAAATATCCGGATCAAATTTTAAAACTATCACATAAACTTGAATATCTTCTCCGCAAGCAATGCGAGTCGCAATTCCAAGACCATGATAACTCTTTCGAGGCCTCCTCCACGTATTTAAGTTCAATTACACCATTTGTCGTGTTACATGTGTTGTGTGGTGTAAATGTGTGTGATTTTTTATTTTGCAATTTAACCATTGATTTCAAAAAAAAAAAAACATGAGTTTTTATTTTATATTAATAAAATGGGTTCGTTAGCTTAGTATTGTTTTTGTTATTATATTAAATCTTTTTAATTTCTTTTTTTTTTACAAT
>Ga0307517_10012692_pt1 | contig 11526 bp, 7 predicted proteins | sample 23_EM_MG_FD_194515 | JGI IMG/M metagenome (GOLD analysis project Ga0307517, IMG submission 194515) | Populus trichocarpa ectomycorrhiza microbial communities from riparian zone in the Pacific Northwest, United States - 23_EM | ecosystem: Host-associated > Plants > Roots > Unclassified | place... | reverse complement strand
AAGATGCTTACCATCTGGTGACCATGCAATACAAAGCACCCAATTCTTATGTCCAGCATCAAGAAGTTCATACATGATCAATGCAATAAGTATAAAGGTTGGTCCATTTTGTTAAGATAATCAATCACAACAAATAACTTACTCTGACCACTCAGAAAAATAAATAAATATGAAAGTGTTTCCAGAAAGAAACAAATTTGAATTTGTCACGGTACTGTCTTTTTTGTATTCTTAAGCAGCAACTTCAACTACTAAGCGCAAGCAGGATGAAAATAAGAGATGGCTTAGATTATCAACCAGTACATGTAAACATCGGTGTCTGGGTGTTCAGATCCCATAGACGAACAGTGGTGTCCCCAGAGCCACTGGCCAACTGTCGCCCATCCGGACTAAAGGCAACTGAAAGTACAGCTTCTGCATGACCTGGAGTGACATAAAAAGAAAAGGCAGAACATGTAAGAAAAACAATTTAACACCACTCACCTGGGGTGCTGGTAATTTGACCAAACAAAACAATGAAAACAGATCGTACATGTAATGGGGGGTAAAATTCTTGAGAGGTAGAACTAAAAGAGTTTCATTGGAGATGACCGAAACTAGCTAGTTACTCAAAACCGATATAACAGCAGACAGAAAGCAACATTTCCATCACTCATAACTGTAGTTAAGCAAGCAGTTAAACAGTGCCCTAAATTGTTCATACAATAACTCTCGATACAAGAAGGAAACCACTATTATACCAGTAATAGTCGCAGAACAACGATTTTGTAGAATGCCAACATTTCAAAAAGATGCGGTGAAATACATATTTTTATTTAATGGGGCTTAAAAAAAAATTTGATTAAATACTATTATTTTTAAACACAACAATATAATCATTACGCTTTAAAATAATAATATTTAAACATAATTTATTTTTAAATTCTAACAATTTAATAAGTAGTCTCTTTGTTAATTTTTTAGTTCAATTAATAGGCCGGTTGATATAATTATCTAATATAATTATCTCAATCTGTTTCACACAAAACTATAATTTTATAATTTTTTTAAAAAGTTAAAATATAAATTAATTTGTAAACTAAAAAATAAATTCTAATTAAAATAATAAAAGATTATTATTCACGTAATAGTTATTTTTTATTTTTTAGTGTCAATTAGGTGTCCAATTTAACTGAAAATTATAAACCAATAGATCTGTTCATCCCTAATTTAAATCACGGTATTCAAAAGTATACTATTTCTCCATGTTAGTTTGTGATTTATTTTTATTTTTATTTTGTATACTATTTGCCCAATTTATTTATTTTTTTTAAAAAAAACAATGCAGTGGGCTCATAACAGCAAAGAATGCCGTAAAAACCTTCACATTTATATGCATGGATAATAATGTCTCTGGGAGCCCTTCTTATTTTAGGCTTTACAGAGAATCTTTTGGTTGTTTCGTTTCTCTCACTATTCCATTCAGAAGCAAGGCCTTGTCCAAATCTGACATGAAGACGGCCTTGAACTTCTTTATCCAGTGTTCATCATATATATTTGATTTGACTGTTCATTGCTATAGATGTTGCAAGTGCGACAAACACCAAGTTGCAGCACAATTCAAAAGGTAGATGATTTTGGAAGAAGGGGTTTTCTTGTATAAACAAGTGGCTAGTACAATTAGAATCAGAAGTCTGCTTCTTTTTCATCGATCCCCAATTAGCCAACTTTACATGTATGCCTGAAACAATCCCCTCCCAGGCGCCAAACAGGCAAGGCCCCTCTACGAATCTATAAGCATCAGGAGTTGGACATGTCTGTTCACCCCGCCGCATACATCTGCCCGTTTTCCTGCAGTTTTTCCCGTTTCATTCTATTTTCTGAAGGGCATGAAGGATCTGGATTGAATTTGGGTCCAAACTGATCCAGCCAGCTCCTTTTTCATCGAACATATATATTATCATCATTAGCTAGCATCATCAAAGCTGGATTCGTTAGTAGGTCCATGTAATCATAATATCGCTTCTTGAAGACCAACCTTGCCACTAAGATACAGGTGTGTAGGAATGTCACATTTATGAAGGCTTGGGACTGCCTCTGTCTGTGTGAGTGTTAATGATCCTGTCAATGCCAGCAAGGGCTCTAACAAGAATGTTTGACTCTCACTTTTTCTTTCCTTCTCTTTTCTCATTTCTTCCACTAGTGAATTGCTTGTGTCAATACCTATTTAGTCGATCAAGAATATATATATAAAAAATGTAAGATCCAGAAAGCACATTGGCATATAGAGTTCCTCCATTAGAAGTCTTAAAAAGAAATTCTGTATTCTCACCAGCAAGATATCCACCATGGACGTAACCACTAAATCGTTCACTGGTGTGTTCACCAGTGAAGAAGATGCGTCCTACTGGGGCCTGATCAAAACAAGCAAGATTTAGAAATGCATTTCAAAGCACACTCTTTATTTATTTTTTTCCCTCCCTTTCTATGAAAGAACTGTAACTTCGAATTGCCATGTACAGCCAGAGTGAAAACAGACAAACACATGCAACAGAAATAAGATGGAAATACCTTAATGTCATGAACATCTTGATTGTCTGAAATGATGGGGTAGTTGCTGTAGCTGCCACGCTGGAATCTGTTGTTCCACCAGCGGGGCACAAGTATATCAGTGGCATTGGGTATATGGGGTCCAAACATGTCCCTAAGCACCCCCATGGCTTCTTCCAACGTCTCCTTGTCAGACTGTGCTTCAACGCGTTTCGATTCCCCATTCGTCAAAGTCACGACCAGGATATTCGAACCAGGATATGCATTTTCCATGTGCTGATGACAAAGCAAAAATCAGCAGCCAGCTTGGATAAATCCAGCGAGTTACTAACTATGATTTGATTATTAAGAGATACTATGCTTATCAATCAATCAAATCTATTTGCCATTTTAACGGCATAGAATCTGCATTGATATTACATAAAAAAAAATACTGAAAATGATGGGGATAGTGAGATCCCACATTGCCTCCGCAATAGACCACAGATGATCATTAAATTATTTCAATCCTCTCCTAATCAAGTGAGAGGAAATAATTTTAGATGTTGTGGGTCTCAAAATTGATTATCATGTCTCCGCATAGAAAAATAGAAAGTAAGAACAGGCTGACATTGCAACCGATTCCCTCAATTAAACTAATCTCACCAGCTCTAATACAATGACAGAAAAACCAGGTGCGTCGTAGCTTGAAGAACAATAAAAAACAAATAATGCAAGAGATTCTAGTTTGCTATCTGTGCAAGAAAGCTAATCAACATTTTTTTATCATGATGCTGAAACTGTTTGACGCTAGATCTAAGTTGCCAAGCAGCAAGCTGTGTGCGTATTTTCGATTGGAAATAAAATATCAACATCATGCAGTCTCTTGACAAGTTGACTTGCTAGACTAAAGGTTGGCCTGGAGTTGCTGTTATTGGAAATTTTAAATGCAAGGCACGTTGGGACAGGCACAGAATCGAATCGTTGTCTTGAAAAGGGCAAGAAGTTCCAAATGTAAACAGTTGTTTTCAAATTCCACTCAATATATAGAAGCAAGCAATGCAGAATGGGGAACAGCAACTTGGGAAGCAAAAACAAGGAGGAGAAATAACCTGCCAGAAAGTGTAGTATCCCCTTCGCTCGTGAGCGTAGATGAAGAACTCTTTTCCGGGACCACATGGCCAGAATTTGTATGGGAAGTTCAGGAAAATCTTTGTATATACCATCACATCACATTTCTCTATGGCTTCTGTTTTCCACCTCTGCATTATTATTATTTTTTTCATTTAATTAAATACTTGTACAGAGAACAATTACTTATAATATGATGGGAGTCAGCTTTAATATCTTAACTTCCTACGGAAAAAAATAATCCAGGTGATGTATTTCCTCAATTTAAGATCAAGGGAATAAAAGTTCATACTCCCCTGAGGCATTCCCGGAAGATCTACCCAGCAATTACGCAAATCATGTGAACAGATTGGCATCCTATAACCTTCACTAGAAGGTACAGATCACATGCTGAGCCCTTGTGTATTTTACAACACATAGGCTTGGGCAATTTGACAATGATTTTTCCGTTGAAAGTCCGGCAAGGCAAGAAAAAGAAAATTACGTAATTGAAGCAATCAAACCGCAAGATTCTTAACCGGTGCCTTGTAATTTGCGATGTTTAGCTCTTCCTTTTCAGAGTAATAATCTTACATCACAGAAACTGCTCACTTGCCTGTATCCCAGGTCACTTGATCAAATCACAAAGATTCTTACGTACGGTTCATGGCTAGATGTTGGAGTTGACACACCAGTGTGTCCAAGAGGAGTCCACCATATGTAGGCTAAGGTTAAAGAAGAAAAGGGAAAAAAGAGTTATCCCTGACATTGATTTTATTTATTAATTTACTTTGAACAGATCCCTAGCTATCATTGTTCACTAGCAGTGTTGATGGGAAACAACTGTTACAAAATAAAAGATAAAAACTTGAGTTGTCTCATTAGGGCCCTACGCGTGGTGATTCAACCAAATGATCCACCAAGGAACAGCCAGCCAGCCATTTGTGAGCCTGTGGGTTACCAATTCTGTGGATCACCGTACATGCAACCCACGGTTTTTGCTCTCATAAAGACAGTAAGCCACCTCGAAAAGCTATCTTTTGCATCATCAAACCACCTAAACCTTGTTTAATACAGGGCCTAGCTGCCATGAATTCTTGACTCTTCTACTTAATGATAGTATTTAATTTCCTGGGCCACAACCCTAAATATCGAGGGAAGAATCCTGCTACTCCTACTCCCCAGGGCCTAGGTCCTTGTCCCTATACAGGTATAGATTCCCCTCCATTGGACCAAGACACATTGAAAGCTCAAGATGTGACCATTGCAAACCAAAGGGAAACAAAATAAAGACATTGCAGGCGTACGTAGTGCATTACGACAGATAAAAGAGTATCAGAACCATCACCTGAGAGGGATTATTTATGGATATTTGGAAGCAGCACACACATGACTCGTTAAGTAAGTTAAATAGAGGAAGAGAAGACGTACGGGTAAGGGAGGCCTGAAGGAAATGAGATCACTCTGGAGGACACCAATGCTTACTGACAAAATCACATAATTGGCTTCGTAGATGCAACCATCCTCCGTTTTCACAACAACGCCGTTTCTCGAGTGCTGTAATTCCCTGACAACCTGCCCCAAATACGTGCCACAAAATCATCATACATTAAAAAAAAACAAAAATAGTAAGAGGCAATAAGATTATAAGAATTTTAATGGTAATTTTTTAAAGTATTTTTTTTATTTTTTAAAATTTATTTTTAAAGCTCTCAAATATGAGATGGTAAAAATGAATAGTACTACTAGCAGAATCCAAGCAAATCAACAATTATTACAACTCAAATGATCAGATTCTGTGAAGTCAAAGCAAGAGATGGAGATGGAACAGAGTCGAAGAAGAATCTAATTGATGTATCTATTAAAAAAAAAAAAAAACCAACATTAAAGTATATTGTAGTGCTAGCTCACTGTTCAATCACCCTAAGGTTTCATTAGGTTCTGAGCTCTGACTTTTTAGAGCATACTAGGCAATCTTTTTTTTTTCTCCCCTTCTATTTTGCTTTAGGTAACAGAATACAGGAAACATAAATGAAGAAATTGACAGGCCTAGCTAATCTCATGTTCTTTGAGTTGATATGACACCTCAACCTCCTAACCGTAGTGGTCTAATTCTTGTCAGTGTTAGAGCAACTTGGTGTTCATGGACCTACAGATTCAAAAGCGGTAAAAAGCACTTTACTGATTGAAAGATGACGAGGAACCTTTTGCCAATCAATGGCTATATGATTGAAAAACGAAGCATGTTGGTGGGTCAGTTTTTAATGGCTCTATGTAGGGGTCCTCACTCAAAAAGTTCACTGATAGTTTGGTTTGTTTTCATCATCGGGATTTAGCAAAGGGTCAAAGACTGGAAATTTCTAGGTCTGGCTGGATTGCTAGTGACTTGGTTTCCTTTCAGCTTTTCCACGGACTGAAATTATGTAAAATATAATATAATACTAACAGTGGATGCTAATCGACAGAGTCCATTTCCATGAAAGGTGGTGAACATTTCAATAAAAGCCCAGCAAAAATATTCCTTTCGTAGCTCCAATGTGATAATGATATGAGGGGAAAATATTTAAAACTTTACCACTGTTGAAATATTGGAAAAATAATAGAACCCAGAAAATAAAATGGTTGGATTCTTGGCAAAATGGTAGTATGAACAGAATATTTAATAAAAGGCTTAAAACGTCATTATCTGCAAGCTCCAGAAGTTGGTCGATCAATCTTAACAGCAACAAGATAGCTTTGCATCTGCATGCATACAGAACAGAGCACAGTTTCCGATTTTTTTTTCTTTTTTGCTGTTCCTTCTTCTATGTTTTCACTCTATTAAGAATTAACTGTGCCCCGTTGCCTTAATAATTGCATAAAAGCGATAAACAAATCTAAAACAGAACAAATCAGAAACAACAAAAAAATAAAATAGAAATCAAAAGGTTTTTCCACTTCTTTCTTTCTTGTCTGTTGTAATTACCTTGTTGAGTTTGAGACGGTTGTCCAAGATTTTGCCCTCAGAGATTAAAAGAAAATTCTCAGCCATTTTGTAAAGCAGGTGCTCATAGCCTCTTTCATCTGCTACTAGAAATTCTCTTTCTCCAAAATCTACAAACGTTGATATTGGCTCTACCTCTGTTTTCACAAAATAACCCATCAGAGTCTCTGTTTCTGTCTTCAATCAATGATTATAATAAAAGAAAATAAACCCGTTTGTGTTTTTTAATCTGTACTAATTGTTTTACAAGCTAAACCAGACTAACAAGATACTTTCTTTTCCTGGGAAACAAGCAGAAAATAGAGTGTAAAATCAATTGGAAAACCAACCTGCCATCTCAAAGTCATGAAGGATAAAGTCAATGGCAAGCTCTATTGGCGTCTTTGGTGAACTAAACAAGCACAAAACATCAAAAATTTAAGAATAAAATTGGTTAAGACCATCAAGAACTATATCTTTATTGATTAATTTTAGCGGTAAAAACCAAAACATCACATTAAAGACTTGGAATTTACCTAGGCGGTTCATTAACTTCACCGACAAGGTTTGCTTCTAAACTCTTCAGATTCTCAATTGCTAAGTCCACCGCCTTCTTGTACGAGTCTGCCGCCACTCCACTAGGATATATTTTCCCACTGCACCAACAACACAACCACTTTCTTTAGCGTCCGAAAAAAAATCATGTTCTTGAGATTTCAGTGTTTAAAGTGTCCAAATGTTGTAGCATTTTACATCATTTAAAAAAAAAAAAAAACATGTGAAGAAAAATAGAAAGCTCAGAATCTAGCCGGGATACAGGTACCTGCGATCATAGATATTATAGCGAGCATTGCTGTAATCAGAGAAACAAGTGCGGAGGCCAGATTGAGAAGCAAGTTCCCAAACAGGGTTGGACTCTTTACCACCAACTCCGGCGATCCAACCGGCTCCAAGCTCAACCGAAACGCCACCGAAATTATCCTTTCGGATCCTACCACCTATACGGTCTGAAGCTTCCAGAATCACCATATCCTCTATTCCATTCTCCGCCAATACCTTTCCCGCGGATACACCTTTAAGACAAGAAACAGAACAAAATACCTTAATTTTAGTCTCGAATTACAAGTGTTCGTGCATGTATGTATCTGTAGGTTGGGAATTACCTGATATTCCAGCGCCGATGATGATGACGGAGGAGCGTGGAGGGGAATCCATGAGAGGGAGGGAGGGAGAGAGGTGTGCGTGTTTTGTGCGCTAAGACATGAAGAAATAGCGGGAGTCAGTTTATATAGGTGTTTTTCTGTTATTTTTATTTTTTAACGGTGGTCGATGGACGTGCGTCTCTTTCTCTATCATCATGAAGTTTGACCGGGTTGACTGACGTCGAAATAGGTAGGTAGTGCTGGTATTAGATCGAAACTTAGAATGTGATATCAATATGCGAAATTTTTTACTGTGCTTATGGAGTTATTAGTAATATTTTATTAATTATTTTTTGAGATTCAAAAGGTTAAATATATATATATATATATTTATTTATTTATTAAAGGCCAAGTGTCGACGGTCTAGTATTATTTTTATTTTTCTCGGCTGTAAGCACAAGTAATAATTATTAGTATATTATAAAAAAAGTATACTCTTCTTTTATATATATATATGAAGACAAGGGGGGGAGTTACGTGTAGGTGAAGGGGGCAATTTTCCCTTCTTAAATTTTCAAAACATTAATCTTAGTATATAAAAAAACATTATCGTCCGTCATTGATCCAAGAATTAATATGAGCCGGTACAACTAATCCTAACACAATATATATAAAACTAGTTGTGGATTTGGTATTGCTAGCAGCCTCCTAGAAGATAATTTTTAAAAAACTAGAGGGGGGTGTTTGTGTTTTATTGAGATTTAATCTTGGAAAAATTAATTAATTTTGGAAAGCCTAAAAAAAATAATAAACTCTAACTTGTAAAATGAAAAATTGATTCTTCTCTCATTCTTCCGCTTGTCTCACCTGAATTTCTCTGCGAGTCATTGAATTCAAGGAGTTAGCGTGTCCGAGCTGTCAATTTTAGAGTGTGAATGGCATTAAATAGGGGGGGCGAGCTGCCCGTGACATTCGTTATTTTGTACACCTGTGACACCGATTTAACGGCTAGTTTACATTGGGCTGTCACGTTTGGCAACAAGAACTCAGCTTAATCGTGGCCTTACATTGCATTTTTTAAGGGTCGACTACTACACAGGTCATACAAGTATCGGGGAAGGAAAATACCAAAGAGATCAGGTGTCCGTTTGTTTCTGACGTTTGTTCAGTTATTACAGGTTCTTGTCACAAGATTGCTTTTGCAAAGATGCATACGTTTCGTTAGGGTGATATGGCTTAGACCATATTAAATGAAACAAATGTAGCTTGATTTGAAATGTTCCTTTATCCACTCTTCAAAGAAAGCCAATTGAAATAGAACAGATCGATTACAAGATTTACATACTGTGTAATGACTTTCAAAATCCAAGTTGTTTAGGAATAAGACCGATATATTGGATAACCGATTAATCTCTTAGTTCAAGCAATATGATTTATTTTTTCTAGTCAAGATGTCTAGCGACTTGGTGTGAAAAACTCAAGTGGTTGGCACCTGGTGATGTTAGGTAAGCCAATATGGCTGATAATTGGTACCTCCAAAAAGTTCTTTTTGATGGATGTGTTAACTCTCATATATTTATGTTAGTAATTTTGTAGAGAGAGAAAAAATAATAATATTTTAGAGAGATAGACTTAAAAAAATAAATATGCTGAAAGTGTTAAGAATGAAGAGATTATAAACCTTGAGTTTGAAGGACTCATAGTGTATTTATAGCTCATTAGTCTTGTCTTTTTCTGGAGAAGAAGAGCTAAAGTGTAATTTTAGCCTTGTGATATTTTGAGTTGTATTCCACTCAAAATAATATGTATAGAATTAATGTAAAATAATAAGGGACCCACGTGGAGTCTTAGAAAAATTTTCAAATGAGTGTTGGGCTAAGGCAAGGTGCTCGAGCCCATAGAGATGAAAAATGGGTCAAAACACGTTGCCTAGACCCAAACATGTTGGGCTTGAGTGTGATGACCTAAGCGCTTCTTGGGTGTTTTTTTGGGATTTTTTCCCTTTTCTTGAGGGATTTATTGGGCCCGTTTTATTTGGATCCGTTAGTAGCTTTACGAGTCTTTGTGGTATTAATTTATAAAGACTTGAAAAAATACTCGGTTATCATGACAAGTTCGTTGAATTTTTTTCGCATGAGAAAAGAGGTGAAAACCCTGAATAATATATCGAAGAGCCCATGTGTAAAGGCATGTACCATGGTTAAAAAAAATTCTAAGTATATAGAGGAGGAACCCATACTTAGAAAAATTCTCAAATGGTTGTGGGGACGAACCCATGTCAACGTCCATGCTTAGAAAAATTTCTAAGTGGCTAGGAGGACAAATCTATATGAACGCCTATACTTAGAAAAATTGCTAAGTGGTAGAGGTGATGAACCCATGAAGGGTAGTGCTATTGCACCGGGGAAACCAATTTCATCTGCTTGAGAGTGGTTGCACTAGACCTCCCTAGGATGGCATGAGGCATGAAAGCCCTTAATTGGGGGAAAATCTCACCGAAGAATGGGAGGTCTATAGCCTTCCTAATGATGGTGTGGTGGCTTGGAAGCCCTCCATTGAAAAGTGGTCAATGGTGTGTGAGTGGTATATGACCTTCCTAAGATGACATGAGACACGAGAGCCCTCCATTAAAGAGTGGTGTCAGTTCAAAACTATATTGAAGAGGCAAGAGATCCAAGAACAATCCCTAACGAATTGATGAGAAGCGTTTTGGCATCACTTGAAGAACATGTCAGTCCGAGACTGTACTAGATAATGAGGGATTTGAGATCAACCACTTATGAATTAGCGAGAGGCCATTGGGCATCACCTAGAGAATGTGTCAATCCGAGACTGCACTAGAAAATATGAGATTTGAGATCAACCCCTGACAAATTGGTCAGAGGTCATTTGGCATCACCTGAAAAAATATGTCAGTCCATGATTGCACTGGAGAATGGGGGGTCTAAGATCAACCCTTGATAAATTATTGAGAGGCCCTTAGGCATCACTCGGAGAATCATTGCAATAAGGAGATCTTATACTTATCCATTGGAGATTATGGGGTTATTGCCTTATGAAGACCAAGTTCATCCCCTTCAATGAGAGTGATGTTATTGCATTAGGAAGACCAAGTTAATTCCTTCCTTGAAAAGTGTACGAAAGCCTCCATTAGAGATTTGTAGTTAGAAAATATATGTTAAAGATACTTTATTTTTATTTCAAAAATAAACTTACATTCCTATTAAGGATTATGCATCCTGAGGTGATTTTAGTGATATGTATAAGAGAGGTTTTTATAATGAACATGTCTTGGAGGTAGCGACAAGGTGTTTGCTTTGACTTCCCTGATAAATTTGAATTAGTGATCCTTAGGATACACCAAATGACCATGAGTTGATCTTTCATGGTTCTTCCTTAAGATTTCATTGCTACTATGAGAATGACTTCACCTGGAAGGTCTTTCATGTTGGTTGTTCTTGTAAAAAAAAAAAGGCTCGTGTCATAGTAAACTAGTCTTTTCCTCCAGTATGTGATTTTTCATGACTTGTTTGACATTAAGCAAGCTTCTATCTAATAAGGCATAAAATTTTCTCTAGATGACATGTTCTCTTACCCCTTTTATCAAGATCTCTAAGCCTACGGACTCAAGAAATTCTTCCACCTTAAGTATCTTCTCATTGAACCTTTTCAAATATACTAGTGTAGACTCACCCTCTTATTAGGTAACACCAAATAGTTTCGTGGAAAGTATGTTGGTGTTGAAGCGCGTCACTAACTTAGCACAGAGGTCATTGAAACCATCAATGGAGTTTGGCTTAAAAT
>Ga0307517_10012691_pt1 | contig 11528 bp, 9 predicted proteins | sample 23_EM_MG_FD_194515 | JGI IMG/M metagenome (GOLD analysis project Ga0307517, IMG submission 194515) | Populus trichocarpa ectomycorrhiza microbial communities from riparian zone in the Pacific Northwest, United States - 23_EM | ecosystem: Host-associated > Plants > Roots > Unclassified | place... | reverse complement strand
TATGTTTACATATCCCGCCCTACCAGGAATACCCCCTGCACACCCCGCCCTCTCATCCGGCACCCTCGGCAAGCCAACCACCCTACCCGCTGTCACAAAGGACCCTATTACTAATCCTAACCAACCCAGCAGCACGGCAAAAGTCCTTTTTTTTGGGTGGTGGGGAATACCCGGTGTGGATTGATCATATGGTTTAGACAAGTCCTGGATATTGATATATAAATGTAGCGACTAAGGCTGGAGGACTTGCATAGGGATGGGTTTCGCTAGCCAGACCCCCTTGGGCACAAGAAAACCTTTATGTTTGTAAAATTTGCGATACCTTGTGCGTTGCCCTGACTTACCCAAGCTTTTCACGCAGGTTTAGCCCTTCTGTCTTCAGAACTGGGGCGGATGAATCAGTTTCAACCTGAATATGCAAGAATGAATCCCCCTCAACCGCCTGTCGCTCATCGGGAATCTCCTCAGAAACAACCTTTACATGCCCCCGCCCACCGACAGGAAGCTCTGCCGACCCCAAGTTCCAGTTCACTTTCATGAACCGATCGCCCCAAAAGTCCAAACTACAGCCGGCTGATGAAAGTTCAGATCCCCTCGCTCTACGATCTGGAAGTTCTACAAACACCTTTTCCATAACGCCCCAGAAGTGAAAACCTGCGGCGTTGATAGAATCTCCTTTGAGCGAGCGCATACAATCGTTTAAGCCGCTATCAAACTCCTCTCCCGCTCAACGGAATGGATCGAAAACACCTGGAACTTTCGTGCCCTTGACCCCCAGCGCAACCTCAAGTTCATTCTCCAAGGCGTCGGCGCCGTCTCTGAACATTGTTGCGCCAACGACAACGACCAAACAAATTGCGAATATGGCCTACGTTTCCGTCCCTCCCAGTCCTTGGAAAACCCCGTTGTCTTACGTCTACTACGTGTGACACTTCACACCCTCCTCAACACCCTAGGACTCCAGATAGCGCCATAGGATATTAAAAACATTTCCGTCTGCAGGAATCACTTTCTAGAGCAGCAGTCCGTTCCAAATCAATAAAGGAGTCGAAGGAAAAGATAAGCGAATTCACAGTGTCGGCGACCCTCTCTGCCTCCTGTCCGCATCAACAATCATATCCGCCGCGCGGTCCCTTGCATCCTCCAAACACATTACTTCGTCCTCAAACGCCTTGCTCCCCAACGCTTTCCTCAATGAAAGCAACGTATACCCCCTCTCCACACTTGCCTTGCTGGATGGGCTCGGCGGGCTTGACAACGCCGAAGACGAGTGCAAACCACACGCGTCTTTGTGAGCATCAGGGAAGAGCTGACGATACAACGACAATGCGACGAGCAACGCCCTTATCTCGCTGTCCGCACCCACACCTGCCTCCTCAGGATCGAACGACAAAACACCTTCAACCGACTTCCAAACCCTCTCAAACGTCCTCCCCAGCTCAGCTGCCTGCCTGCCGAGCTCATGCGCAGCCTCCACAGTCCTGCTTCGTTGATTCTCCTCCTCGTTGACGCCCGCAGCCGCATCGTCATCAACAGCTCCAGCGAACAACGTTGCGAGGTGTTTCTTCATCCTCGCCTTGAGTCCCTTGACCACTGCCACAACGCCGAGCAATTCAACAGAGGTATAGTCCGTCCCAACTGAAGGAGTAGCTCTGGACAAGCACGCAGCAACTTCGTCCATATCCAGGGCACTGGTTAGAGAATAGGGGACAGAATGGAAGGCCAAGTTCGGTGGGGAAGAGAAGGATGAGGCTGAGGGTGAAGACGAGGAGGCTGATGAGGAGGACAGTGAAGATGAGGAAGGTGACAATGGAGATGACGAGCCTGGCAGAAAGAGAAAATGCGCCAAGGCGGCGACGAGTGCATTTCTGGTGAAGAAACCAGCAAAGAAAAGAAACCAGCGCCTGCACGGGCAATGATTCGGGTATCCCAGAGAAGAGGAAGAGAGGCAGACTGAGGAAGGTCCTGCCACCGCCTGTTGCCCTCGTGGGAGAACAGGACGAAGTTATACAGCCTCCGACTGCGTTCGCCGCTACGCAATGCCAACAGCTGCATGAATGGGCCGCCCAGCTGCAACAGCTGCAACCGCAGCCACAACAGTTCCTTCTCGCAGTCTTTGCCCTCTTCTCTTTCTTCAACTCGCCGCTTATCTCATCCTGGTCTTCCGTGTCTTCAAATCGTGGCCCACATACTGGCGCCATCCTCTCAGCCACCCGCCCCCCGCTGGCTTATGCCCCTGACATCGTCTCGCAATTCGCGGGTCCCCAAATGTTGTCGGTACCTGCTGGCTGGGAGCGGAAGGAGCATGCGCAACTCTTCCAACTCTTCACATCTTTGCTTGTCCTCGCCAGTTTCATCTGCAGCTGGTTGGGTCTGAGCTTTGGACATGAAATCGGGAAGGTCATTGGGAAGAGATCAAGTCTCCGTCAGAGTATTACTATCACAACGAAGAGACACCAGAATACACCCGTGAGCTGCCCAAAGATGGGTGAGGAGATTGTTCTCCGAGGTTGGTCTTTTTTTATTCTAATTTCTAAAGATGGGAGCTGAAGGATTTTTTGCTTAGGGTGACAAGCCTCGACTTTATCTCTCTACAAATGTACGCAGGCGTATCGTTCGGCCAAGGCAGACGCATCCGTTTCCGACCTAACTGCGCTTGCCCTGGTCGTCGCGAGCACGACAGGCGCCCTTGGTGGCCTGGCCAAGATCAAAGCTCGATTCATTTGGGACACGGCGAAGAATACCAAAGGCAAAATCAGTGAGCAGTTGGTGTTTGAGAAAACAGGGTCTTCAATCCAGCCTGCTCCACTTTCAATCTTTGCTCGTGCTTCTTCAGCACCCGGATATATTCAGCGGCCTTGCCCAACACGTTCGTCTTGCTGTACTTCCTTGCAACCTTCACACCGTCGACGAACCCATGTAGACATAGATAGATATCAAATCGTAACAATCGTAACAAAGTCTGAGCTGGCTGTTAATTCCGGACCAGCGTGACAGCCTCCTCCCATTGCTGATGACTCGTTGCGGACAGCTCTGAGCCTTTTGCACAACAGAGTATACCCACAAGCGATCTCCCAAGCTCTCATCTTGTCCTTGTCTCTTCATCTAATCCCGATTAATCCTCTTCTTCCAGTGCATCCTAAAGCTGTATTGACGTATTAATGATCTGAGAAACAGGAAAGGTATGTAACATTTCTGCATCTCAACGGATGCAACAGAAAATATGAATGGCAGAATGACATTGTCAAAATATCTCTATATCGTCAATGTCATCAACGTGCATGTCGCAATCAGAGGCAATTTCCCCTTGTACATCAGAAAACTCCTCGAAATCGACGTCTGGAAGGGTGGCGTTGGTCCCGTCGTCCAATTTTTTCAAATATGCATGGACATTCTTGTGATGACGTTTTATGTATTCTTCAATGGGCCAGCTATGCGCAAAGCGCGCCACGTAAGGTTGGCGTTCCTTCACCTTTCAGGTTAACTCAGCACCATATGCGGATCAAAGTTGGCGATGCGAACTTACAACCCAATATATCCTTGCTAACTTATCCTTTGGCTGATGCTCCCAACGCTCCTTAGGATCAAGGCCAGCTCTCTTGAGGGCGTCCTTTATTGTACACTTAAAAGTTAGGGTTAGACTCATGTTAATACATTCAATGGCTCAAAATCTTCTTATGCGGATGCACAAAAATTTGGTTTGATTATTTGCCAGACCCATATCTTCCTGAAGCTTAATGGGACTTCCTTTAGGTCGCGGAATGAGGACTTGAGCAGCTTGGGAGTGCTGGGAGGCATTGGCACGATTGCAGAGGGACTTTGTACCAGTGCTACTGGCTTGATTAAGCAGCTCAGCAGGCATGGAGGTCCTCGCTTTATGACTAGTAGCTTGGCCTTGGAAGAATGAGCCTCCATAAAAATATTAAGATAGGAATACTCACTTCTCATATCCGCAGGCGCTGTATGACCTTGACCAATAGTAAGAGAAGAGAAATCAGTCAATGAATTACTTGCCTTGCCGCTTTTTCTATTAGCGGTTGGTGCAGCGTGAGATTTGCGAATCAATGTTATTAATTTTTATTTATAATTGACTTTGTTGAGCTTAGACAGCTAATATCTATTATAACCTTAGGTTCCCTATAATTTGTTAAACCCTTGGTTAGCTCAGCTACCAAAACGCTAATGGACGACGCACCGCATCACACTCTCTCAACCACTCTTTACACCACCGTTTCCTGCCCTCATCTCCAAGCCTTCCAACGTTGCAACTTGTCCAAGTCCATGTCTATTTCCCAGAAGAAAATAGCGAAAACCCCATACCAATCTACATTGCCGGTTCTTGATGACAGTCGATATAAGAAAGATATAAAGGAATCCAAAATAACTTGGGAACTAACCTATCCACAACATTGCAGCCATGCGGAAAGCGAAACAAGAACTACTGAACAAACCCAGTAAGTCTTGCAAATAAAAAAGTCCAGCTGCTTACTTTTCTACAGCGTGGGACAAGAAGAACATAAAGAACGCACCTCAAGTAGAGACTTCGACTTTGAAGTCTACATCTGCACCAGTGGCACAGAAATCCAATGTGCCAACAGCGCGCAAACGTTCAGGATCTGCAATAAAACACGTCAAGGCTAATGGAAGTAAGCTCTACAAAAATTCCAACGGTACCAGAGAACTTACTGAGATGCCCTTTAACAATAGGGAATAGCGTGGTTGAGCATGAATCCAAAAGGCAAAAGACCTCTTCTATGGCTAAACAAGGAGACAGCAGTAAATTTAGTAAGTTTCACTACAGATATAGATTGATAACGTATCTCTTACCATCATCTGGGTTCATGGAAGCAGGGGGGCATGTCCAGCAGAAGTACCGAGCGCCAACAATGGATGTTGAGGATGAATCAGAGGGAGCTAGTGATGGTAAGTAAGAGAAAGTGAACGTGATGAATGAAAGGATGCTGATGACTTTTCAGATCCCATGACTGGCTGTGAGAAGTCTACCAGGAACATCACTGCGCAGAAGGCTGCCAAGCCCGCGAAAGGTGAAGAGGCAAGGGAGGAAGAGGACAAGGACAAGGACGAAGAGGACGAGGATGAAGAGAACGAGGATGAAGATGAAGATGAAGAGAATGATGAAGAGGACGAGGAAGGCGAGGATGAGGTTGAAGATTGCGATGATCCAGATCCAGCCAAACTGTTTGATGAGGTAAGCTTGCTCAATTCCAATCTAACCTACTCTCGCTTCTGCTTCCTGTCAGGCCGTTGTCGTCGTAAATGCCTGTAGGCATCCAGGTAAGTACATTGCTATATCAAAGTTGCTCAGCTCACTCCCACTCCTTGAATGCAGCCTCTGCCAGGTTCCACAGCAGCCCACCAATATCCAAGGACGATGCAGCGGATGTCGAAGAAGAGCAAAATGTGGACAAACCTGATAGTGACACTGAGGACCCACACGCACATTTTGTTTCCAATGTAAAGGTGTTTTAACCTATTCTTTATATTTTACTGCTGATCCTGACATTGCAGAAACGACTTCAATCCATTAAAAAGAAGCTCGAAGGAGAGGTAGCGTCTCTGCCCTTTTTCTGCCTTCCTTTCGCCTTTATTACCATTCTTTTGTAGTGTCCAACTATCAACAAGAAGTCAACTTTGGCAACGGCGCCCTCTGAAAATCGCGATGAAGATGACAACTCGGAGTGGCTTCCGCACACGAAAATTGAACTCACATTTCAAGGTGCCACCCCTCGCGTCAATCTCAAACCCCAATCAAAGGATATCAAGGCACTTATTCGCCGTGCAGTCGATCTGGGCGAGATCTACATTTTCCTTGGCCCTCCGGAGGATGACGATATTCAAGTTGATGACACGCCCAGCATGCATACGCCATTCAGTGTTACGGGCCTCCATCGCATTGCATTTCAGGCCTTAGTTGCAGCTGCTCAACAGCTCGGACTAGATGAGGAAAAGGATGTTGTTGATAGGTTGTACAACGGGTCCGAGAATTTTTACGTGAAGCCATTATGCACTCATGTATGTTTCATTGCTCTAAAAGTAACATTGCTGACTTATTTTATTTAATATCAGGTTTTCCAGAGACTCGGGCTTGCTCGAGGAGCTGCTCTGGGGAAGATTTGCTCTGCGCTTCCCTCGGTAATCAAACTCGACAAAGGAAATAAAGTCTTTATCAGCCGCTTACTCCATAACAACAACTACATCTACCCAGAAAAACCTAATGCTGAGGTACGAAACATTCATACTTTGTGACACATCTCATGGGTATCTTGCTTGACAGGATTATGCGACTAACAAGCCTTACCAGAACGGCATTGTTCTCGAAAGCCTCAAGATCGCCTTTGGCTCAATGATGAACATACGCGATCCCAAACTCTATGGATACTCGCATGAAGATTACTGCAAAGAACGTGAGGTTCCAGCATACATGGTGGCTGTTGCTGCCACAGCTGTAGGATTTTACTCTCTTTCCTTTTTTCTGTTGTCTGATCCTCATTCCAGGACTACGCAACCCTTCAGCACATTCTTTATGATGGCAATGGCAATGTTGAGCTCTCTACTCCTGCCCTCGAAAGTGTCTTTCGTGGCCATATGATCCGACTCTTTGGATGGTGAGGCAAGAAGCTGGCAATCTACCACAAATTTACCCATCGTCTGTATAAAGATATTATGTGAGTCTTCGCATTGCGTTGATGAGGTAACAGTCTAATTCCAATCTTTCAGTGCTAGCAGCATTGGAATTGTTGGCGATCAGACTGCGGAAGACATCATCAAGGAGGTAGATTGGGATAATATGGAGGATTCAGATAATGAGGCTGGCGCTGCCTAGTCGATTCTCTCTCTCTTGCCTATTCCTTGTGAATCCTGTCCATAAATTCAGTATTAAATTGCACCCCCATTCTTAAAATGCCTATAATCACTTATAATTAATGTGAATTATGATGTGCAGGCTCCAACCCTACTCTATAAAGTCTGGTAATTAAGATAATCAACTGTGATTATATGCCAGAATCTGACCTCCAGCCACTTGTAAAGTAGGACAATTTGTGAAAATTTCAGATAAAAGAAGGGCAATTCTAGAGGGGGGCCATTATATGCCAGAATCTGACCGTCAGCCACCCATAAAGTAGGACAATTTGTGAAAATTTCAGATAAAAGAAGGGCAATTCTGGAGGGGGGCCTTGGATTATTGACATTATTGATAATGTTGACAATCTTATAAAATGAAAATACTCATGACAATTATGACAGACTACGCGGTATTTTATGGAATTTATGATAATCCTGGCAAGAGGTTTTTCCTGATCAGTGGCTCAGTGAGGCAGGAGCAAGGTTTCCCTGTTTTGCTAGCATGTATTAATACGTTGACAAAAGTTCCACCATCCTGATACGTGGAGCGTGAAATCGACGTGCTATAACTTGTTCCGGAAGGACTCAGCGATCACATGCATGGGCATTGGATATTGAAGAACAGGTTGATTTGAATTCGGAAACGGGGGTCATGGAGTGGGAATTAATTCTAGTATTCGTAACACCTGCGTGACGATCACGCGGGTGTTACTTCTCGTGAAATTGCTGTCTCACTCGTGACCAAACTAGAAGGGTTTGCGGCAGAGAACTATTCACCCGCCCACATTCTCATCGGCCCTTCTACCTGCAGATTAGGCTCACTGGGTCTTATTCAACCTCGACTCTCAAGCCATCAACTCTTCATCCCGCAGACTGAGCCCGCAGAACGCTACCCTGGTCAATTTGATATATTCTAGGATGAAAGTACGACAACAACGATGGTGAGAAAATGAGAGGCGGATTATCGAGGACTCTGAGAACGCATCTAGGATTTAGGGGACGTTGGTGAAAATTATATAACGGTGCTGCTGCCCTGCTGGTTCCCCTTCCGAATGTCTGAAGTCTATCTGACGCACCTCTTGGAGTGAGTTTTATATATTGAAGAATTTATTTATAGGCATACCTGCGCATCGCAGAAGCGGAGACGGATGGGGGCTCTTAGGTGGGTATCCACCTTGGCCAGGGATAGATGCCATGCTCTCTCGGCTTCGATAATTTTTTTCGGACTATAAAGCTTTGATGTTCATAAAACGCTCCATCCAGAGTTCATCCTCAAATATTCCTCCATTGAAAATACACGCCATGAGAACTTTTGTAGTCCTCATTTTGACCCTGGCCGCGAGCGCGGTGGCTCGTACTTTCACGGTTCGTGTTTGAGTGTATCTACCTATCTTACATTTTTAACCGTCCCTCATCTATCTACCAGGTGTACAATTCTTGCCCGTTTACCATTTGGTGCATTGAAGTTTACTTTCCTTGTTGAGCGGATTGTAACTGTTTCTTTATTCTGTATTTTAATCGGCGGTATATACCTCAGCGTTGTGTACCCCAAGAAAAATTTTCTAATCAGCGCGTTACGTAGCTATTCACCGACTTGAATGTTGTGCCTAATGTCCCAGCCTTCTCAACAGGATAATTTTCAACAATCCACAACTTTAATTTCGCCGATTGATAATCCAGCTGATATACAGTTGGGAGGCGCAGGCATTTACAAAGGTCTCATTCCATGTCCCAGACAACTGGAAGGCGGGAAGAATCTGGGTAAGTTTTGCCGCACTTCGGCACACCTTAGTGCCAGTGAAGAGGAATAGTATTTTGATCTTAATTCTATCCTTCTAGGGACGACGCAACTGCAACTTTGGAACCAACCGGGGACCTAGTTCGTGCCTCACTGGTGGATGCAACGGCGGCCTCCAATGCGACACTCGCACAGGAACTCTATGTTATTTTGGAAGCCGTCATTTCAAACGGCTCTTACCTACTCCCTGCATTGAATAGGGCATTCCACCCGCCACCGTCGCTGCGTGGACCTTGCAAGGGGCTGGTAATTCGGATTGGTATGATGGTAAGGATATTTTAGAGAGCTTTTTCATACCGTCCAGGAATTCCAAGTGCTAATCCGGACATTCTCCGCAGTGTCCCTAGTTGATGGTTACAACCTTCCCATGAGGTGATATATTCTTTCTTTCTTTACGTTCTCGAGTTTTGATTTCTCAATAGAATCACCAATAACGTCGGGTGCCCTGTCGTTGACTGCGCCATTGATCTTGGCCCGAATTGTGGGTCCTTTATGTCCACGGCTTTAAGAAAAACAAGGACTCATGCGTATTACCTCAGGCCCTGCAGCGTTGAAAGGACCTTACGATTCTTCTGGATTCCCCGTTGGCTGCAAGTCTTCTTGCAATGCCAATTTAGATGGGAACCAAGCTAATTCCCCCAATTGCTGTACTGGCCAACACTCTACCCCCGAAACCTGTCCAGCGTCTGGTGTTGCTTTTTACAATTATTTCAGTATGCAAAATTCTCTCGCTGTATTTTTTTTAAATCGGGTGTTTGACTGTTTGACTTGCAGAATTGAACTGTCCCAGGGCAATGGCGTATGCCTATGACCAGGCTAGCAGTACAGCGTCATGGACCTGCCCCTCAGACAAGAAGGCTGATTATACGCTGACATTTTGCCTCTGAGCTTTTTGCATTCTCGAGCGCAGACTATTCCCGAAGTTTCTTTGTTTCAATAAATAATGTTTCGAATTATTACATTGCTTACCCCAGCCTACACTGATACCCTTCTGTAATTTCACTTTTTCCCCCAAATATTGTTGGTCATCAACATCACATTTGCCTGGTCTTAGAATGGTTGGATGGTTGAGAGTATAAATAAATTCGGGGGTTCATCGGCTTTGTTTTTGTCGTTGCCAGGCAGCCTGTCACAGAATCTGTACACTCTTTTCTTTGATTTACATAACCTAATTCGATAATTAAACTCCATGTTGGGTCGATATCGAATTGCAAAGAAAATGTTATGTAAGCGTGATTTCGGAATCAACGTTCAACGTTCAACATTCATTCGACTAATGAATTCCCCTCAATCCGGCCTTTTGTTCGTCATTTTGAATCTAATTCTCACATATGTGCTCATCCAGAATATGTCGCTGGGTTTTTTCTGCGTTATCCAGCAAGAATTATATGGGAACAGGGCTATGCAGCCGTTGTAGAGGATTCAATCCCAAGGACCTCCCAGTCGCCTGTACTGTGTTGGAAGGTAGCCCTTGTTCCGCATGCAAAGAGGGGGGAGACATCCGAGGTCAAATAAAACGACTGGAAGAAGAGATTATAAAACTCAAGGAGAAACACCACGCACTTCGAGCTACGATAAACTCGATCCATGATCCTTTTACTCACAAATTCCCCCCCGAAATCGGTTCTTACATCTTTCGCCTTTGCCTGCCGACACTGGACTTTGGAGAACTCTCCCCATTGCCCAAACGAAGAGAAGTGACTGGAGCATTGAGGCTGGGAGCAGTATGTCGGAAGTGGCGCCAGCTGGCATGGACGACCCCGAATCTCTGGGAGATGTTATACCTTTATATTGGGCCGTCAACAACGAACTCTCTAGCCAAGTCGTTGCCTGGTTTAGTCAAAGCATGGCTGGGTCGATCAGGAGTGCTTCCTTTGGCTATCTTCTTCGTCAATGATTATTCCAGACGATCCGAAGTCGAGTTCGCAATACCGCGGATTATAGAGGTTATAAATTTACATTCAGGCCGGTGGCGAACCCTCCTTCTCAATGTGGGTGACGATATCCCTCGGGCCGAGCTTTTTTCTGGTTCCACGCTTCCCAATCAACTTGTTCACCTTCAGCTGGCAATCAACTGCCCAGGATCGCGCACTCAAAAATTCGTCATGAAATTCAAGCCCTTCCCTACACATTTAGAACTTGGGAATTTTCCACCGACGTCGATCGATATCGGCTGGGACAACCTCACACATGCAAGTCTCAACAGTCTGAGCGCTAACGAGTGCCTCGAGGTCTTACGGCTAGCACCTAGTCTGGAGTATTATCGTACTGGCCAATTTATAGAACCTTCTGGTGGACCCACGGTCAACCTCGACACCCCAGTTATCCTCCATTCACAACTTCGTATGCTGGGTACTTCGTACGGAGCAACAAAATTCTTGGACGCAATCGTCGTCCCCGCCCTCGAAGAATGGACGCACCATGGGCATGGTAATCGCTCACTCGTGACAACCATGGTATCCCTCCTCAAGCGCTCAGGTTGTTGCCTCAAGATGTTGGACTTCTCAGCTGCCTCTTACGATCTCCCCACCTTACTTCAAGCAATACCCTCCCTTGAGCGCCTCCAGCTAAAGTACCAGCCGGACGATGTATTGCACGATATCCTCGGTCGAATATTCCGCTCACTTGCTGATGGGAGTATCATCCCATTAGGTGACACCACCCACGAAACGTTTCTCCCTCGCCTTCAGTTTATGGAGTATGCAACACCATTTTCCTGGGATCGCGTACCGCAGCTCTATCGTCAGGGCGACAGGCACTCGCTAACACTGAAGTTCTCCACCAATAGGTCACAGACTAGTGATGAAACTGCTATGGAACTTTTAAAGCTCGTCGGTGATGGAGCGAAATTTCAGATTCTTGATAC
>Ga0307517_10012690_pt1 | contig 11528 bp, 6 predicted proteins | sample 23_EM_MG_FD_194515 | JGI IMG/M metagenome (GOLD analysis project Ga0307517, IMG submission 194515) | Populus trichocarpa ectomycorrhiza microbial communities from riparian zone in the Pacific Northwest, United States - 23_EM | ecosystem: Host-associated > Plants > Roots > Unclassified | place... | reverse complement strand
TTTGGTTAAAATTGTGGTTGAAATTGAGGTTGAATAAAAAGTAGTTTAATGTGTTTGGTTAAACATGCTTTTCAAATTGAGGTTATAAAATAACTAAAGGATATATATATATATATATATATATATATTGATGGTTTTTAATTTAAATATTGTAGATTTAATTACAACTATTACATCATTAAATAAATAATACTTTATATCAAATATTTTTTATTATTCCATTAACTTATCTACAATTTCATCACGTATGAAATTTATCTGATAAGGACTATAGTTTCCATAGTTTTTTTAGCGTGCAACAAAATCAAGTCAAATATCATCAGAAATAAAATTGAAATTGTGATCAAATTCCGCAAATGATACGTCATCATGCGATGTCCTTCTAATTTATGTAGTGTTATTGAATAATATTAAACACTAACTTTTCGAGTAAAACACAATTTAAAAAAATAAAACTTTTTTCACTGGGTCTGACGCGGTCTAATGAACAGTGGAGACACTATTCACGTGAACAGTGCCACGTAAAATTCACCTGGATGTTGTTTACTTCTTGAGGTGAACAGTGCGGAGTGAATTAATTCACTCCGCACTGTTCACCTCAAGAAGTAAACAGTGCCCAGGTGAATTATTCACTTGGCATAGACGCGGCAAAACGAAAAAGCAGCTCTCAGCTGCTTTGCGCAACTGGCGGTTTCAACATAAAATATATGGGTCCCACACAAATAGTAAATTGAGTTTGTATATTACCAAACATGTTGTTTATGCGGTTTGCTTTAAAAGCTAAACCTACCGCGTAAACAAACACCCTCTTAGACCCCATTTGTTTGCTGGAAAGTAGTTTCCTTTTGGAAAGTGAATTCCGGGAAAGTGAATTATTTTCCGATGTTTGATAGTGTAATGGAAAATAAGTTGGAAAACACTTTTCAGTGTTTGGTTATGTCATGGAAAATGAGCCGGAAAATAACTTATTAATGTTTTATTTTTTCAAGTTTATTAAAATAATGAGGAACAAATCTTACAAATTAAAAAGTTGAATGAGAATGAATTTGAAAAAAAAATATAATTTCATAAATTATCTCAAATAAAATAAATAATAATCAAAATAATAGAGATCAAATCTAAAAAATAAAAAAATTAAAAGATGAAGAAATTTAAATAATAATAATAATTAACATTTCATAAACTATTTCTAATAAAATAAATAACAATCAAAAGAATGAAGACCAAATTTAATAAATAAAAACTTTCAATTAAAAAATGATAAGGAAAAAACAAATAACAATTATAAAAATAAGAACCAAAATTAATATAAAAATTAAATTCTAAGGGATGAAATTGAAAAATAAATATTCAGCAATATTTATTTGATATAATCAGCAAATAATATGACGTTTTTAAATTTTTCACAACTTCTGGAAAGTGTTTTCCACCCAAAATAGAAGGAAAACACTTTCCTGAAAACCAAGCCAAATTTTCCTTTGACTAGAAAGTGTTTTATGTTGACCAACTTTCCTAATGGCAAACAAACACAGGAAAGTTTGGAAAATGATTTCCTGGAAACCAGTTTCCGGGAAACAAACGTAGCCTTAGACAAGGAAACTCTTCCAATATGGAGTTGACGCGGGTTTCAAGTAACTCTCATAGAACCACACGAATATCACGAGTAGTTGGTCCATCTAGGTTTGATGGTAATGTAATAAGACAAAGTTAATACTGGAAATTGTTAATATGAAACCTCAGTTGATGATATATGCTTCATATTACTATAAAGAATCCGAACCAAGTGAAGACAAAGATGGCCATTATATTTATAGAGTTGAGGTTAAGGATGAAGATTGAGAAGATAAGAAAGATAGGGATGCTAAGCTAGTTCAGCTTGTTAATCAATACATGACCTTTTCTGCTCTTGAATTTGAGGTTGTGAGTGAGGATGACCAATATGGATGCAATGATTAGACTAATATTCGTAGGCATTCGGGCTTATCAGTTGATGAATTGGAGGTTGAAAAAACAATAGAACAAGTTTGAATGTATTACTTTAGTTAATCGTTGGTAGTATAAGGTCTATTGTTTAACTAAAACCTATGTTCAGTTGCAATATATTCAGGAACCAGTTTGTAGATGGTATTTACATGGGAGATATCACCAAAGGTATAATTCATAAGGAATCTCAAAATCGAAAAGGCCACACACATGTCAGAACCCTTTTTTTTTCAACACCATCGTCAAATTGACTTAGATCTCATTGTTGAGGTGATGTTGATAATTATAAAAAGAGATTATGAGCATGGTGTCTCATATTAGAAGGCATGGGTTGCTAAGTTGAAAATATTGGAGCGGTTTTTTGGTACACATGAAGAGCCATTTTAAAACCTACCTAGAATGCTACAAGCCATCAGAGATTAAATCTATAAACAATTATCACTTGGGATCATAAAATAGTTGATGACAATAAAACAACATTTGAGAGAGCATTTTGGGCATTTGGTGATTCAATTGATATGTTTCAATATTGATGTCCTTTAATTAGTATTGATGACACTCATCTTTATGGTAAGTACAAGACAAAGTTATTGGTTGGAGTTCCTTATTATGTTTCCTTATTATGTGAATAATTGAGTTATCTGTTGTGTTTTGCTATTATTAAAGAGACAAATAGTAATTGGAGTTGGTTTTTAAATTTGCTTCATCGATATATAATTGGTAGTCGCACTGGGTTGTGTATTATATAAGATAGACATGAGGGGATTAAGAATTCCATAGCATGGATTTTCCTCGAGCCTATTGGATATCATCAATAATGTTCACCACACTTTATGAGTAACTTTAACACTATGTTCAAAATTGTTGCCTTGAAATATATACTATATAGGATGTGTATATGTAATGTTCCCTATTTTAGATAAGGTTAATACTTCATAACATGTCATGGTTCATTGAAAAATAAGGTGATATACATCCCTTTTAAAAATAGTATTTATGTTTAAAATCAACTGGTCCTTCACCAAAATTCCTACTAAAATTTAGGCAGAGTTCTCTTTATATCTTAGACATCTCAAGTTATCGACAATCACCTATACATTTCTAAAACAATTTCTCAATTCTTGATATAACCATTATAGATCTTTTCTTTTACCACAACATGACAACCACATGGTTGTCATCATAATCAACTCATGACAATCAATCCTCCTGGTAATCCAAAACAATATTATTTAAAGCTATAAAAATATTACATATAACAATACATATTAAAATTTTTCATACGAATTAAGTACACACATTCAAAATTAAACTATTTAGGATACATATCATAAAATAACAAGTTAGATTACATACAATCCAAATTATTTGATATAACCAATCATACAATGTAAAAAATCCATTACTTAAGGCTAAACAATATTAATACAACCCTAAGCTACTACTCTTGACAAGTCTACAATGAACCTGAAGTCAAACAATAAACGTTAAAATGTATCTATTTGTTAATATAACATTAAAAGACATATAGTATTCAATCAAAGTATTCTTTAATTCCTTTTTTTTTCTTAATTGAATCTTAAAGTTAACAATTAATCATGTAGTCAATATCTTAAAAGTCAACTCGATCTCGATCGATCCCTCCTCGATATTCTTACTCTAACTATCCCTTTCAAAGAATATCAATGAACTTGACTACCTTATTTAATTGCCCATAGATTCATCTATTTTTCACAAACATTAACAAGCCCATCCATCCTTCACGAATGCCTATAAATCCATCTAACTCATCTTTTTCTTTCGCTCTATACCATTAATATTCAAAATACAATTTGCATTTAAATAATTTGTAATCATAAAATTCATGGAATTCTTATTGCAGTATAAAATGCAGAGCACCTTCTTAGAACCTGCAGATTCCCTTGTTATTCTCAACTGCTGCTCCCCCACTTGTACAACATCTCTTGCATTAATAGGGCCAGGACTATTATAACTTAATAATTCATTATCAAGATTCTATTTAGATTCTTACTTGGTTTTATATTGTCAACCAAATTAAAATGGATTCAAATCATTAATTCACATTTTTTTTTTGATCAAATGTAAGTAATTGTATAGATCAAAAAGTGAAACAAAGCTGGAAACCAGCAAGTCAGAATATACAGGCTCCCTTGAACAAGTGAATACAACAAAAAAGAGGGACATGCTCCCTAAACAAAGATAGCAAAACCAGCAAGCTTAACAAAAAGCTGCAGTAGACCAGCATAACCAGCAGCATGCGCAGCCGATAGCAGAACGCATAACTTAGAGTCCAACCAAAAGCAGCAAGCTTCTTCAAGCCCAGAAGATGCACATAGCTTCTAGAGCAGCACAAAACCAACACAAAGGTGCCAAAATACAACCTGTGTTGCAGGATATAAGCACAACAGTATAAAGCCTTTCTGTGAACCTCAAAATCAGCATAACCGCAAGGAGACAGCAGCCCAATAGTTTTGTATAAGCTCCCATGATGAGCTTAGAAGGACAGGAGCCAAAGATAGCCATGGGAAGAGCCTTCAGCAACAAACAAATAATCAGCTACAGACCAGCAATAAAAGCCAGCAACAAACAAGCTTGAAACATCCAGAAAAACAGGCAGCAACTTCAGGAAGCTGAACAAAATACACTGCATAAAGTAACAACAAAAGCCAGAGAGGGAGGCCAAAAACCACAGCAACTCCAGCAGACCAGAGCATCCAACTCGCACTCCCTCTATATATTACTTATAGTAGACAAAGCAACCATACATAGGAGGCATCAATATATCAAACTTGCAGCAATGCTTGTCTCTAGGACACCCCCACCAATGATAGAGACGTCACTGGAAGCCATCCCATACAACAAACAGTAAGGCTGCTCCGTATACAGAAAGATATACAACAAGTGCAAATGCTAGAGAAACCTTACACATACTCTAATCATGCTCATCTATTTCCATGCAACATGTGACTTTGCTTAAAAACATAACCTAACATATAAGCCTTCACTTTCATGCATCCAGAATTTCTCTATAGTCCAATACCTTTAACTTTTGGCCTTCATATTAATTTCCTACCTTAACATACTTGAGCTATCATAATGGCCCTTAATTTTCCATGTATTATTTCCCCAAAACTCTGCTTAGCTTTTAGATCATGTGCTGCTGTCACTATATAGTTTTTTCTTCCATGTATACTACCTATAATGACTTTCATCACATTACCTTTGGGTTAACAAATCATCCATTAGCCAATTTTCACTTTTACTATCCACCATTCATCCATATATCAGGGTTTTTGATAACCTTAGCCTCTACTTATATGGTTAATTAGATCAAATAATGATGGTCACCAATTACCATTAATGCCATTTGTCTCCACACAATAACAAACTATTCAAACAATGTCGATCATTAGTAACCATCGAGGCCATTAGTTCTCATACAAGGACATACTAATTAAACTTTACTTCAAAAACTCCTATACTAAGTTCTCCACATGTTTTTGGTAACACAATATATTATTCCAATTCAACCAAAATCCTATTCATCATAACACCTTACATATTCTTTGGGTGACCTTAACCTGATACCCATCTTACCCACCCCATTCTTTACCTAATATCTTATTGTATTTACACTTATATAATTACCCTGTCTCGAATCTAGACATAAATCATGATATTGCTTATTTTTATTATCTATTTTGAATACTTTGCGTCACCATTCTTTTCTATATACCTACTTTTACAACCAAATGCAATACTACCCATTTGAAATGCCTAATTTTTTACTACCAAATATGAAGTTTCACTCCCCAAATCTAATGTTGTCCATATTGGGAATACACAATTTCACTTCGTCGTGTATGTATACATTTCGATTCTATAAATCAATACCTTTTCCACTTCCACTAAGATACCTTATCTATACCACTTCAATTACAACCTTTATCATCATGTTCTAACTTTTCACATTAAACACCCATACAACTATTGCTTTTCAATATCTTGTATCACAACTAATGCATACTTTGCATTTCCTAATATTCATTAACTTGTTCTTTTCACAACACAATTATTTTATTATTTAGAAATAATACTACAAGAAATAATAACTACTTAAATAATATTTAAAATTTTTGAGAGTCAAGGTGTTGAACACCTTTCTAGAGCCTGGGTATGTTCTAGCGCTCTAATTTGCTATCCAACTCTAGCAGCCTTCCCTGTATCAATAGGATTACAATCTATCATAACCATATTAATATGATCTAGGGATCTTTTTTTGAATCCTATTTAACTCATGTTTATAAATTAATAACAAAGCAACTCATAGGATGTAATGTTCACCCTTACTTTGCAAATGTCATAACCATTACAAAGGTTCCAAATCTACCATTTACTTATGATGCATTCATTTATTCATGCAATAATGTATTACAAAGCATTCAAACACATCATCTATCATCGATGTGCCCAAATCTAACCAATTTCCATACTTAACATACATGTTTTTCATTAGATATATGACTTCATTAATGCAACCTTTTTTACCCAAGTTATATCATTATATAACCTTGGTTGTAAGCATACTTTCACTTAGTACAATGATTCCTATCATCCTTTTTCTTTTTATGAAGTATTATTGGCCAAAAATTAATGTAAATATTGAAGTGACTAGCTTTGATTAATGAATGATTATTTGAGTTGATGAAGATGAAGATAAATTTGTTTAGATTGTTAATTTATCTAAATTAAATAAAGAATCAGTCAAGTGATTATTTTTGTAATTATCTAGTTTGTTTGGATAAATTATATAGAAAGTTCAAATAAGTTTTATACAAGTTATCCAAAATTAACAGTTACATAAATGTTTTTGTGATACACGATAACAATATATTAAAAACATAACAGACTAGGAAAATTGAAGATATTGTTTATTAAAGGTTATTCTTATCATATGGATATGTATAAAAGGAATGAGAGCAGCACTTGCAACAAAGTAAAAGTGTCCAACCAGCTAAGGAGTTACACATAATTTCACAGTATATACTCTTAACACATGACTGGAGTGTGAAGAACCTGCAACTCCTAGGGGGAGTTCTTGTGTTAACTATTAGAAATTGGATATTCTAATTAGGATGATAATAGTTTCAAGATCGTCAGGTATTCTGGCAAGCTACTACGATAGAAGACAAAACAAAGTATTTTGTCTTAACAAGTAAGGTAGTATAGGCATAAAGGATTTGTAGTCAAATATACTCCTCTTGCAACCTTCCAAACTAGTGAAATTTATCTATTTTGGGTTTGGCTGCCCCAACGAGTTTTTTTTAATCTTTTGAAAAGTTCTTCAAAAGGTTTTCCCTTCGTAACCAAATAACTTGTTCATTTAAGTTTTCCGTACTTATATTTATTTGATTACTGATCAATGTTTGCCAAGTGTTAGTAGATTGCTTTTTAACATACAAGGACAAAAAGGGAATTGTCAAGTGGTATCAAGGCAGGTTCACTTATTATAGAGTGAGATCTATTTTTCCTATTAAACATGTCAACACTAACTTCACCACCACAATTCAATGGTTAAAAGTATACCTACTTGATTATGAGAATGAAAGCTTTCCTCAAATCATTAGATGAAAAAGTCTGGAACTTAGTTGAGCATGGATGGACCAAACTTGAAACTCCTTTTAGTGACTGGACTAGAGACAAATCCACTTATTATAATTGGAATAATAAAGGCTTAAATGCTATATTCATGACAATGTCTCTTGATGAAATTTAGAGCATCTCCATATGTGAGATAGCCAATGAAGCTTGGGATATTTTTGAAGTTACTTACAAGGGAATTAAGGTAGTGAAAATTCCAAATTCCAAATACTAAACTCAAGATTTAAGGAGATAAGAATGTTGGAAGATGAATTTTTTAATATGTTTTATACAAATATTAACAATATTGTAAATTCCAGATTCAATCTAAGATAAAAAGTGGAGGATTCATGAATTGTAAGAAAGATTCTAAGATCCCTACCTAAAAGATTCCAATTAAACATAACAACCATAGAGGAAAGCAAGGTTCTAGACACTATATGTGTTAAAGATTTGGTAGGTTTCTTATAAACTTATGAATCAATATTGCCTTATAAAAAGAAAGGTAAGTTAATTACACTTGAATCTATTAAAAAAAAAACATGATTATTTTTCTAATGATGATCTTAATAGTGAGGATATTGCTTTTGTAGCTAGAAAATTCAGGAAATTCATATTGAAGAAAAAGAATAATGGTAAAGATAAAAAAGGCAAAACATTTGCCAAAAGAAATGAGTCAGAAAATGAAAGTAAAGGTAAAATTGAATTTTAAGAAAAACTTAAATATTTTGAATGCTTATGATATGGTCACTTAAGAAATGAATGTTCTGATTTCAAAAGAAATAAAGGAAAAGCCTTAATGTTACATTAAATGTTGAATCTGATTATGATAATTCTAATTCATCATCTGATAATGAATTTGCTTTTGTTGTTTTTTCTAGTCTTATCGATGAATGTACTGACATGCACCAAATAATCAATACATTCAATGATTTTGATAAATACCAAATTGTTAACAGACTCAGTAGTTTTGACATAAATCAAACTGCTAGTTATTCTAGTGATTCAAATATTACTTATATTATTGTCAATCATGAATTAAGCTTGTAGGAAGCTTATATTGACTTATATGAAGAAGTCATGAAAGTCGAGAAATTGAACAAAAAGTTGTTCAACAAGTTGACAACTATGGAGAACGAGAAGAACAATCTTGCTGAGGCTTTAAAGTTGTTAGAAGTGGAGATATCTAGATCTCTCACTAAGCTTAAAGTACTTAAGAAAGAGCTGACAATGTGCAAATAATCAAAGGAATAATTAGCAGCACAAAAACTTTATGGACTGTTGAAAGTTTAAAGGGTCAGCATTGATCGTACAAGTTTAGGATACATAACACATAAATTTGATCAATAATACATTGATAACCTCCTTTTCCAAAGGACTTACCTTTGTAAAAGGTAAACTAGAAGAGATTATCATGCCTAGAGACCAGTCAAATAAAGTTAAAACATGTAAGTCAAAAGCATAGTTTTAAAACCCGGTCCGGCCCGGCGGGTCAACCCGTTTGACCCAATTGACCCGGGGCTGGAACCAGGCCGCGTTTAAGAAAAAACCAGCCAGAGATTTGGCCCGGCAAAACTCGGTCGACCCGGAGGGTTGACCCGGGACTAGTAAGACCCGGGTAAACCCAGATGAGACCCGACTGTTTTATACACACACACACACACACACACACACACACACACACACAAGTAAAACGTCATCGTTTTAGCCATTTACTGCGAACCCATTTGCAACATGAAGACAAAAAACCTAAACTCTTTAATTTGTAAAGCCACATCAGTTGCAAAAAAAAGCAGAGGAATTTAAAATCTGAAAATCATTTTTGCCTTTGCTTCCTCCTCAAATCTTAAAATCTTCTTAGCATGCAATGGGAAGAGAGATGTATGTTGGGTGGTGGTGGTAGATGTCGTGGGTTGGTAGATGGATGCATTGGCGGTGCAAGGAGAGTTTGTTGAGCAGTTGTTTGGAGGGGGGTCAGATCTTGTGGTGATAATGGCGATCCAATTTTGATTTGTGTGGGTGTGGATTAAGGGTTTTCATGGTGAAAATTGGCGCATGTTGGCAAGGGAAGGATTTTGAGGGCAAAGAGTGAGGAAGATTAAAGAGAAAATGAAATAGTAGGTTTCTTGTGATTACGTGGAGGTGGCAGATTAGAGTGATTGAGGAAGTGGCGCACGTTAGCCAAGCAGTGATCTTGGGGATAGAAGATAAGAGAGAAAGAAAAATGGTAAGTGCAGCGGATAAAGGATAAGAGAAAACAAAATAGTGTTTTTTTAGTGATGTGGTTTTGTGGATTGCTGAGAAGGTAGGTGCATGGGACAAAAGGTGATGTTAACCATTAATGGGCAACTTTTGGAGTTTTATCAGAGAGATAATAGCAAAAGATTTAAAGTTAGTGGCATTTTTCTTTTTTAACCCATCTGACCCGTGACCCGGGTCAACCCATCTAACCCGTGACCTGATCATTATACCAGGTTGACCACCGGGTTGGGTTTAAAAACTATGGTCGAAAGGTAAGATTATTTTTACTTGTGAAAATGTAGGACATGCAAAAGTAAACTATCTCAATCTAGGAAATAGATTTGTTAAGAATAGTCAGGATCTAGAATATAAAATTGACTTAGTATTACATCAATTGTGTATTATAGATAAAGAACTTGGTAACTTAGTAGGTTGTGATAAATCTTAAGAGTTTGGAAATTCTAACAAAAGAAAAATGAAAATCAATGGGTATTTAAGAAAAAGACAATATGTCTAGTAGCACATACATCACTAAAAACAATGAATAATAATTTATGGTACTTAGATAGTGGTTATTTTAGACATATGTCCGAAGATAAAAATCAATTCAAAAAATTTAAATCCTTGAGTGGAGGATTAATAACCTTTGAAGATGGAAGCAGAACTATTGTAGAAGGAAAGAGAAGTATTGATATTCTTGGTTTACCTACTTTTCATAATTTTTTGATTATAAATGGTCTTAAAGTTAATCTATTAAGCATAAGTCAATATTGTGATGAGAATCATAATGTGCAGATTTTTAAAGATGAATATATCATCTACAATCATGCTAGCAAGTGGATCACGAAAGGTACCAGAACCTTAGAAAATTATTATAGAGTTTCAACCTTAACTACCTTAGGTTGTCATGAGGTAACACTAGATCATACTGATCTTTAACATTAATACCTTGGTCATATCAACTATAAAAACTTGTCAAAGATCTCTAAAAGGAAAGCAGTACATGGCCTACAAAATCTTTGAACAATTAAGAAGATGGTGTGTGAAGCATGTTAGGAATGAAAACAAACAAAGGCTCAACACAAGAAGACTACTAACATTCTGACCTCAAAACCCCTTGAATTTTTACATATAAACCTAATAGGTTTAAGATATATTTGGGCTATTCTATTAAGATTAAAGTATGAATCCTTTGATCCTGCGAGAAAACTATTCATAAGACTGCAAACAAAAAAGAATATTTCCATCTCTAGAATCCACAATGACTATGACAAATAATTTAAAATTACAAAATTTTTATATTTTTATGATGAACAGGGTATACATCAAGAATTCTCTACTCCTATCACTTTTTAGCATAATGGTATAGTTGAGAGGAAAATAGACCTATACAAGAAATGGCTTCAACTATACTAGATAGTATGAAAAATGTATTGTCCTTTGATGTAACCATATTATTCGATAGTTTCACCTATATTTAAATAGTGTTTTGCCTATGTTTTATATATAAAATGCCTTGATATTCTTTATTTTATGTTTGAAGGCACTTTTGGATGAAAGATGCAAAAAGGAGTAAATTGGAGATAATTGGCAGATTTGACCTTTAGTCGATGTTTTGTGCAGAGCGTGAGCTCTAGAGGTTG
>Ga0307517_10012689_pt1 | contig 11530 bp, 10 predicted proteins | sample 23_EM_MG_FD_194515 | JGI IMG/M metagenome (GOLD analysis project Ga0307517, IMG submission 194515) | Populus trichocarpa ectomycorrhiza microbial communities from riparian zone in the Pacific Northwest, United States - 23_EM | ecosystem: Host-associated > Plants > Roots > Unclassified | place... | reverse complement strand
GCTGGAGCGCTTCAGCCAGATCGCCATGCGGATGCTCGGGCCGCACGGGCCGATGGCCGGCGGCCGGCTGATGATCATCGGCGGGCCCGGCGACAAGAAACTGGCCCGCGCCCTGCAGGACGTGGTGGCCCGCAACCGGTTCATCGACCTCACCGGCGTCGACCTCCTGACCGCCTTCGCCTGCCTGAAGCAGGCGCGGCTGTTCATCGGCAACGACAGCGGGGCCATGCACCTGGCCGCCGCCGCCGGGATCCCGACGCTGGGCCTCTTCGGGCCGTCGGACGAGGCGCTCTATGCGCCCTGGGGGCCGAACGCGCAGGTGGTCCGCGGACCGCGCGAGTATGAGCAGATCCGCGCGGTTGACCCTGGCTTCACCCAGGCGCTCTGTCACATGATGGACCTGAGCGTCGAGACCGTGGCCAAGGCCGCCAAGTCGCTGCTGACCGCAACCGAACCCAAGATGGCTGAGACCCCCAATGGCTGAGGCTTACGACCTGATCGTGCGTGGCGGCGAGGTGGTGAACCACGCCGGGCGCGGCCTCGCCGACGTGGGCGTGCGCGGCGGCAAGATCGTCGCGGTGGGCGACCTCTCGCAGGCCAGCGGCGGCGAGGTGTTCGACGCGACGGGCCTGACGATCATGCCGGGCGTGATCGACACCCAGGTGCACTTCCGCGAGCCAGGGCTGGAGTGGAAGGAGGACCTTGAGACCGGATCGCGGGCCGCCGTGCTGGGCGGGGTCGTCGCGGTGTTCGAGATGCCGAACACCGAGCCCACCACCACGGACCCCGACGCCCTGGCCGACAAGCTGACCCGCGCCGCCGGGCGCATGCACTGCGACCACGCCTTCTACGTCGGCGGCACGCACGAGAACGCCCAGTGGCTGGGCGAGCTGGAGCGGCTGCCCGGCTGCTGCGGGATCAAGGTGTTCATGGGCGCCTCGACCGGCACCCTGCTGGTGCAGGACGACGAGGGCATCGAGCAGGTGCTGCGCCATGTGAACCGCCGCGCGGCCTTCCACTCCGAGGACGAATACCGCCTGGCCGACCGCCGGCCGCTGGCGCGGACCGGCGACTGGACCAGCCACTACGAGGTCCGCGACGCCCAGTCGGCGATCCAGTCCACGGAACGGCTCGTGCGGATCGCGACCGCACTCGGCAAGCGCATCCATGTGCTGCACGTGACCACCGCGCAGGAAGTGGCCTACCTGGCCGCGCACAAGGACGTGGCCAGCGTCGAATTCACCCCGCAGCACCTGACCCTGGCGGGGCCGGAAGACTACGAGCGGCTGAAGGGCTACGCCCAGATGAACCCGCCGGTCCGCACCGCCGAACACCGCGCCGCGCTCTGGGCCGGGCTGGCCAGCGGCGTCGCCGACGTGCTGGGCTCGGACCACGCGCCGCACACCTCCGAGGAAAAGGCGCGGCCCTATCCGGCCTCGCCGTCCGGGATGCCGGGCGTGCAGACCCTGCTGCCGGTGATGCTGACGCACGTGGCGGAGGGCCGGCTTTCGCTGGAACGGCTCGTCGACCTGACCAGCCATGGCGCGAACCGGCTGTTTGGCCTGGCCGACAAGGGCCGGCTGGCCGAGGGCTTCGACGCGGACCTGACCATCGTCGACCTGAAGGCGCGGCGCACGATCAGCCACGCTGACATGGCGAGCCGCGTCGGCTGGACCCCCTTCGACGGCATGGAGGCCAAGGGTTGGCCGATGGCCACCATCATCCGCGGCCGCGTGGTGATGCGCGACGACGAGGTCATCGCACCGCACCTGGGCGAACCCGTGCGCTTCTCGGAGACCTTGGCGGGCTGATTTCCCTGCCTTCCCCGTCCACGGGGAAGGGGGACCATTGGCCGAGCGCAGCGAAGAGCCGATGATGGAAGGGCGGCCTCAAGCGCGGCGCCCAGTCTCGCCCCCTCCACCACTCGCTCTGCGGCGAGCGATCCCCTCCCCCGCTTCGCAGGGAGGCAAACTATTTTCGGCCCTTGCATCTCAGGGCTCGACTAGGGGCCTCTATCGTACAGCAACGTTCGTTTCAGCTGTCGGAGAGCCCCGTGCCCGTCGCCGTCCAGATCCTCATCGCCCTGATCGTCCCGGGCATCGTCCTCATCCTCTCGAACATGATCCGCCTGCGCGAGCGCATGCGGGTGCTGGACATCGTCCACGCTGCGGCGCTGGGCGGAAATCCGCTTACGCCGGAGATGCTGCGCTCGCTGCCGGGCGGGGGGCACATGTTCCCGACGGCGCAGCGCGATTTCCGGCTGGGAGTGCTGCTGGTCGCGTGCGGCGCGGCCATCGCCGCCATCGGCCTGTGCGTGTTCATCGCCGTCGCGAGCGAGGGCGGACCGGCCCTCGCCATCGGCGTCTCGATCGCTGCGGCGGGCGCGATCCCGGCCTGCATCGGGGCCGCCCTGGTCATCCTCAGCCGCGGCGACAAACGGGTGGTCGAGTCCTGATCGCCTCGCCCTTCACAGCCCGTGGAGCCGTCACGAACCCAGGCCCAGGCCTTCAGGGCCGCGCTCAGCGACATCGAGCTGGCGCGCCTGGCCGACCACGAGGACCGTGGTGCGGCCGGCGAACTGGTGCGCCGTTCGGCCCCGGTGATCTCCGACCTGCTGCGCCGGATGGGCGCGACGGACGCGGTGGCCGACGACATCACCCAGGACGCCCTGGTGGCGGCGCTGCGCAGCGTCGCGAGCTACCGCGGCGAGGCCGCCTTCGCCACCTGGGCCATGAAGATCGCCGCGCGGCTCTACCTCAAGCGCCGCCGGCGCGAGGCGCGGACCGAGCTGATGGCCGAGCCGGTGGGCGCGGACGTCGGCGGCCCCTCCGCGGAGGTGGGCGCCATCGCCCGCATGGACCTCGACCGCGCGTTGCAGCGGCTCTCAGCGCCCGAGCGGCTCTGCGTCTCGCTCTGCCATGGGGCGGGCCTGAAGCACGACGAGATCGCGCTTGCGCTGCGCGTGCCCTTGGGCACCGTCAAATCTCACGTCACGCGGGGCTTGAAGAAGCTCCGGATCCTGATGACCGAACCCGGGAGTGATCCGAATGGATGACGCCGACTTCGAAGCGGCCCTGGCCGCCGCCTTCCAGAAACCCGCGGAGGGAGTCCAGCGCCGCGAGATGACCGAGACGATCCTGCAGCGGGTGAACAGCAACCACTGGGCGCGGGCGGGCGTGCTGGCGGGCGCGGGCCTGGTCGGCGTGACCATCGCCGGCTCGGCCCTGGCGATCACCCAGCTGGCGCGGCCGATCGGCGCCTGGGCCATGACGGCGCTCTACGACCTGCGGTTCCCGGCGTCCTACGCCGACCCGACGCCGTTCATCATCGTGGGCTTCGTGCTGACCGGCCTGACCCTCGTGCGCAACACGATCCGCGATCTTTGAGGGGTCACTGTCGAATCCACCCGGCCGTCCGCGTCTCCTGACTGACGCGGCTCATCGCGTCGCAGATATCCAAGGGGAATTTCCCGTGCAGTACATGCTCCTGGTCTACGAACCCACGAACAGCCCCGAGGCCCGCGCAAAGCGCCTGGCCGAGGTCGGCGCCAAGCATATGGCGCTGGCCGAGGAGCTCCGCGCCGCCGGCGTCCAGAAGGACGGGGCCGGCCTGCAAGGCGTCGAAACCGCCACGACCGTCGCGACGGCCGCAGGCGGCGCCCAGACCCTCCACGACGGCCCGTTTGCGGAGACCCGCGAGTACCTGGGCGGCTACTATCTGATCGAGGTGCCCGACCTTGACGCCGCCCTGGCGGTGGCCAAGCGCGTGCCGGTGGGCGACGGCGGCAAGGTCGAGGTCCGGCCGCTGATGGTCTACTGAGCCGATGCGCGGCTGGGCGGAGGCGATCTCGGCCACGAGGCCCCGGGTCGTGGCGGCGCTGGCCGCCCGGCTGAGGGACCTCGACCTGGCCGAGGACGCCTTCGCCGACGCCACGGCGTCCGCGCTCACCGCCTGGCCGCTGCAGGCTCCGCGCGATCCTGCCGCCTGGCTGTGGCGCGCGGCGCTCAGGCGGGCGATCGACGCCAAGCGCCGCGCCGTGACCCGTGCGCGGTATGTCCCTGATGGCCCTGCACCGGACGCCACGCCCGAGGAGGTCCTGATGGCCGCCGGCGAGCCCATCCCCGACGAACGGCTGCGGCTGATCTTCATCTGCTGCCACCCGGCAATCGCGCCTGACGCCCGCGTCGCCCTGACGCTGAAGGTGGTATGCGGCCTCTCGACCGAGCGGCTGGCGCGCGCCTTCCTGGTGGCGGAACCCGCCATGCTGCAGCGGATCACCCGGGCCAAGCGCAAGATCCGCGACGCCGGCGTGCCGTTCGAAGTCCCCGGCCGCGAGGCCTGGCCGGAGCGGTTGGAGGCGGTGCTGGCGACGCTGGAGATCGCCTACGCCCAGGCCTATGAGGACGCCGCCCTGGCGGGCGACGCGGCGGGCTTCGCAGCCGAGGTCATGCGGCTCTCCGGCATACTGGCAGAGCTGGCGCCGGAGGAGCCCGAGGTGTTGGGCCTGGCCGCCCTGGTGCGCTTCGCCGAGGCGCGGCGGCCCGCGCGACTGGACGATACAGGCGCCATGACGCCGCCCGACCAGCAGGACACGGCGCTTTGGCGCGCCGACATGATCGAGGCCGGTGCAAACCTGCTCGACCGCGCCGCCGAGCTGCGCCGCACCGGGCCGCGCCAGATCATGGCCGCCATCCACGCCCTGCACCTCAGCCGCTCCGAGGATCGCCCCACGCCCTGGGGCGACATCGCCGCGCTCTACGAAGTGCTGGCCCAACTGCGGCCCAACGTGGTCACCGCTGTCAACCGCGCCGTCGCGCTCGGCGAAGCGTTCGGCGCCGACGCCGGCCTCGAGGCGCTGGCCCAGGCCGAGGCGCCCGAGGACTGGCTCCCGTACCAAGCCGCGCGCGCCGGGCTCTGCGCCAAGGCTGGCCGCACCGCCGAGGCCGCCAGGGCGCTCAAGGCCGCCTTGGCCCTTGGTCCCGCGCCGGCGGAGCGACTGTTCCTGCAGCGGCGGTTGGCGGCGCTGGCCGGCTAAGGCTTCCCAACACCGCGGGGGCTTGGAATAAGGCTCTCATGGACGCCGATCTCCGCACCTCGACTGCTCCGTTCCGTGACGCGCGCTATGCGCCGCGGCGCCTGGAGGTGGATGAGCGGGCGGGCGGCGAGATGGTGCTGACCAACCCGACGCCCTACGCGACGCGGTTCCAGACCATGACGGCGGCGCTGGAACACTGGGCGGGGGTCTCTCCGGACCGCACCTGGCTGGCCGAACGGTCGGGCGACGGCTGGCGGACAGTGGCCTATGGCGAGGCGCTCGAGCGGATCTCGGTCCTCGCCGGCGGATTGCGCGGGCTGGGCGTCGTGGGTCCGCGGCCGCTGCTGATCCTCGCGGCCAACAGCATCGATCACGCGCTGGTGGCCTACGCCGCCATGAGCCAGGGGATGCCGGTCGCGCCGGTTTCGCCGCAGTACGGGCTGAAGGGCGCCAACCTCGCGCGCCTGACCCACGCGTGCGAGGTGCTGAAGCCGGCGGCCGTCTACACTGAGGACGCCGCCCTCTTCGCCGATGGGCTTTCGGCGGATGCGCTTGCGGGCCTGCCGGTGATCGCCGCGCGCAACGCCCGGCCGGGCGACGTCGCACTGGAGCAGCTGTTCCAGGCCAGCGCCGTTGCGGCGACCGCCACGCCCGACGACCACGCCAAGTACCTGCTGACGTCAGGCTCCACGGGCCTGCCCAAGGCGGTGATCTGCACCCACCGCAACGTGTCGCTGAACTCAGCGCAGATCGAGGCCTGTTTCGACGATCCCGAGCCGCCGGTGATGGTGCACTCCGCCCCCTGGAGCCACAGCTTGGGCGCCAACTCGATCCTGCACATGGGCCTGCACCGGGGTGGCACGCTCTACATCGACGCCGGCCAGCCGACGGCCGCGCGGTTCGCCGAGACGGTGCGCAACCTGAAGGACGTCTCGCCGACCTACCAGAACATGGTGCCGGCCGGCTGGATGCTGTTCGTCGACGAACTGGAGAAGGACGACCAGCTGGCGCGGCGGTTCTTTGAGCGCGTGCGGCTATTGCAATACGGCGGCGCGGCGCTGGGCCAGGCGGTGGCCGACCGCATCCAGGCGGTGGCGGTGCGCACCGTGGGCGAGCAGATCAGCTTCGGGTCCGGCTATGGCGCCACCGAGACCGGGCCCACGGCCTGCAACGTCCACTGGCACAACGGCCGGATGGGGATGATCGGGCTGCCGATCCCCGGCACCTCGGTGCGGCTGGTTCCGGAGGCCGGCAAGCTCGACTTCCGGGTCAAGGGTCCGCAGGTCACGCAGGGCTACCTCGGCAGGCCGGAGCTGTCGGCCCAGGCGTTCGACGCCGAAGGCTTCTATGTGCTGGGCGACGCCGCGCGGTTCGTGGACGCCGCCGATCCGCGCCAGGGCATGATCTTCGACGGCCGGCTCTCGGAGAACTTCAAACTCGCCAGCGGCACCTTCGTGGGCGTCGGCGACCTGCGGATCGGCGCCATCGGGGCGATCGGCGGGGCGGTCACCGACGCGGTGGTCTGCGGCGAGGGGCGCGAGGCGGTGGGCCTGCTGCTCTATCCCAACCCGACCATGCCGCGCGGGTCGATCGAACACGCGGTGATGTGGGGTCTGGAAACCTACAACAACAGCGCCAAGGGCTCTGGCGGCCGGGTGGCGCGCGCCCTCATCCTGCCCGACGGCCCCGACGCCGGCGCCGGCGAGATTACCGACAAGGGCTACATCGCCCAGGCGCTTGCCCGCTCCCGGCGCGCGGACAGCGTCACGCGCCTCTTCGCCGACCCGCCCCCTCCAGACGTGATGGTGTTTTGACATGAACGGCGCCGACGCCCTGCTCGCGACCTTCGTCGCCAACGATGTCACGGCCTGCTTCGCCAATCCCGGCACCAGCGAGATGCAGTTCGTCGCCGCGCTCGACCGGGCGCCGGAGATGCGGCCGGTGCTCTGCCTGTTCGAGGGCGTGGCGACCGGGGCCGCGGACGGCTACGGCCGCATCGCGGACAAGCCGGCCTGCACCCTGCTGCACCTGGGTCCCGGCTACGGGAACGGTGTCGCCAACCTGCATAACGCACGCAGGGCCTTCACCCCGATCGTCAACGTGATCGGGGACCATGCCACCTATCACCGGCAGTACGACGCGCCGCTGAACTCCGACATCCCGGCGCTCGCGGCGCCCAACTCGCTGTGGGTGAAATCGGCCGACAGCCCCGACAGCGTGGCCGGGTTGGCCGCCGAGGCGATCACCGCCAGCTACGGGCCGCCCGGCGGTCCCGTCAGCCTGATCCTGCCGGCGGACAGCGCCTGGCTGGAGACGGCGTCTGAGCCGGTGATCGCCCAGAAGGCTGTTCGCCCGGCGCCCTCTGCGGAGGCTGTCGAGGCCGCGGCCCGCGCCATCCGCGCGGCGACCAAGCCGGTCCTGTTGCTCGGCGGCCAGGCCTGTCGCGCCGAAGCCCTGGCGCAGGCCGCCCGGCTGAGCCTGGTCGGCGTTCGGGTCATGGCGGACACCTTCGTCTCGCGCCAGCCGCGCGGCGCGGGCGCCTTCGCGCCGGCCCGCATGCAGTACTTCGGTGAGATGGCGCTGCAGGACCTCGAGGGCACGGACGTGATGGTCTACGCCGGGACCACCCAGCCGGTGGCGTTCTTCGCCTATCCGAACCGGCCGAGCGTGTTGGTCCCTGAGGGCTGCAAGACCCTGACGCTGGCGGCGCGGAGCGAGGACGCCGTCGCCGGCCTGGCGGCGCTGGCCGATGCGCTGGGCGCGCCGGTCGAGGGTCCGAGGCAGCCGCTGAAGCGGCCCGACGCCGCGCCCACCGGCAAGCTCAACGCGCACCTGGCCGGCGCCAGCGTGGTGCGCCACCTGCCCGAGGGCGCCATCGTCTGCGACGACAGCGTCACGTCCGGAGCCGGTATCGCGGCATCCAGCCTGACGGCCGCGCCGCACGAGGTGCTGGCGTTGACCGGCGGGGCGATCGGCATCGGCCTGCCGCTGGCGGTGGGCGCGGCGGTGGCGGCGCCCGACCGCAAGGTGCTGGCGCTCTCCGGCGACGGCTCGGCGATGTATACGGTGCAGGCGCTCTGGACCCTGGCGCGGGAGAATCTCGACGTGACGGTCGTGGTCTTCGCCAACCACAGCTACCGCATCCTCAACATCGAGATGACCCGCACCGGCGCGGGCGACGCCGGCCCGCAGGCCGCGAAGCTGCTGGGGCTCGGCGACCCGAAGATCGACTGGGTCCCGCTGGCCAAGGGCCTGGGCCTGCCCGCCGTCCGTTGCGAGACCGCCGAAGAGTTCGAAAAGGCGTTCGCCGCCGCCATGGCCCAGCGCGGCCCGATGTTCATCGAAGCGGCGATCTGATGCTCCCCTTAGGGGGAGCTGTCAGCGAAGCTGACTGAGGGGGTTCCAGCCCACCCGGTCGGTCAGCCGCGAGTTAAACCCCCTCCGTCTCGTCGCGTATCCGCAACGATCCACCTCGCGCTACGCGCTGGGGGAGGACCTACAAAGAAAAAGGCCCGCGGGGTGAACCCGCGGGCCTCGTTCGTTTCGGGCTCTCGCGAACCCTAGGTGTTGCCGGGCAGCTTGCAGCCGCCGGTGAAGGCGCAGCCGGTGGCGCTGACCGCGGTCACCGGGCCGGTGGTGTACTCGATCATGTAGCCCTTCAGGCCGTCGGCGCAGGCGACTTCGAGCATCAGCGTGCCCTTGGCCGTCTTCGCCGCCAGACGCGAGTTGGACACGACGCAGGTGGTCGAGGCCTGGAACTTCTTGAGGTCCGCGGTGAGCGCCGGATTGCCGGTCTCAGGCTTGTTCAGACCGCAACGGTAGCCGGCCACCAGCGCGTGGCCGCAGTCGAGGACTTCGCCCTTGCCGCCGGCCTTGAAGATGCCCACGCCGCCCTTGCCGCCGGTGCAGACCAGTTCGACCACGTCCTCGCCGGCGCCGGCGGGGAAGATGGCGTACTTCTCGACCTGGCAGTCGGAGCCGGCGTTCTTGGCGAGCTTGGTGTAGAGGCTGGCCTGCTCGGTCGCCGCCTGGCGGGCGTCGGTGAGCGTGCAGCCCCCGAGAATCCCCTGGGCCTTGGCGCATTCATAGGTGGTCGCCAGCGCGCCGGCCGGCGAGATCTTGTAGATGTAGCCCTTGCCGTCCTGGCAGGAGGCTTCGAAGAAGTTGGAGCCGTCCGTGGCGGTGCCGACGAACCGGCGGTCCTTCACGGCGCAGTTGTTCTTCGCGTCCGCGGCGTAGCGGTCGACCACGGCCATGCGGGCCGCGGGATCGCCGAGCGCGCACTTGATGTTGCCGCCGCCGCTGTCGAAGTTCAGGCAGTTCTGGGCTTCCATCTTCTTCGTGCCGTCGTACGGCGCGCTGGCCACCACCACGTAGCCGGTCCCCCCCTGACAGGCGATTTCCAGATAGGTGCTGGTCTTGCTCTGGCCGATGCCGCGGGCCTGTTCGGGCACGCACTGGACGTTGTCCTTGGCCAGCGCCGCGGCGAGCGCGGCCTTCGGGTCGGCGTTGCCGGGCAGCAGGCACGGCAGGGCCGGCGGCAGGTTGGGCCCGGGCGGGGTGTTGGCTTCGACGCAGGTGAAAGCGGTGGGCGTGGCGCCGACCGCGGCCTGGATCACATAGCCCATGGCGCCCGTTCCGCAGGCCACTTCATAGTAGCTCTGGGCGGGCGTGCCCTTCTTCTTGTCTTCCGGCGCCTTGCCCACAAAGCGGGCGTCCGACACCTGGCAGGGAAGCGCTGCGGCGGTCACGAGCGGCGGGGCCTCAGCCATGCCTTGCTTGCGTTGCGCCTCAGTGACGGCGGGCGCTGCGGCTTTCGGCGCGGACATCACCGCGACAGGCGCCAGCACCGCGACGAGGAGGGCCGCGGCCAGCCCCAATCCGATTGGCCTCATGATTTCCATCTCTCCTGGGTATTGCCTTTAGGGCTTTCCGCCCTACGGGCGCACATAAGCGCCGTGATCGCTCCAGGGTCAAGATGACGAAGGAAGCTGGCCTAACTATGGCGCAGTTCCAATGGCTTAGGCGTTCGCGTTGCGCGTTCCGCGGATCGCAGGAGTCCGAATCCTAGGCGCCCCGGACCCGCAGATGCGCGCCCGCCACGCCGACCACCTCCACCCGCGATCCGGCCGCAAGGCCGTCGCCCTCGGCGAGCTCGGCGGCCCACTCCTTGCCGTCGATGAAGACGCGGCCCGCTCGACCGGCGAACGGTCCGACGACCACGCCGTGGTGGCCCACCAGCCGCCCGATGTTGTCGTTGATGTCGTGCCCGTGGTCGGCGGTCACCGAGCGCGGGAAGTAGCGGCGCGCCAGCAGCGTCGAGACGATGGTCAGGAGCGCGAAGATCAGGAGGGCGACCGGCAGCGAGATGCCGGCGACGACGGCGACGAGCGCCACCACGGCGGCCGAGGCCGACGACGGCAGGATCCAGCCCGAGCCGGTGGCGACCTCGATCGCCAGCAAGGCGGCGGCGAAGGCCATCCACACCCAGAAGGGATGGCTGAGATAGAGCTCCGTCAGATCGGGCATGATCAGGTCTCCGTCGTCGGAACCGCCGATCCGCCGCGCGAGGTCCGCGGACGCGGCGGGGTCGGTTGCTGCTGCTCGGCCTTGGCGGTCTTCACCAGTTCGCCGACACCGGCGATGGTCCCCACCAGCGAGGCCATGTCGGCCGGAATGATCACCGTCTTCTGCTGCGGGCTCTCGGCCAGCTTGCCGAAGGCTTCGACGTATTTCTGGGCGACAAAATAGTTGATGGCGTTGACGTCGCCGTCGGCGATGGCGTTGGACACCAGCTCGGTGGCCTTGGCTTCGGCGGCGGCGGACCGCTCGCGGGCCTCCGCGTCACGGAAGGCTGCTTCCTTGCGGCCCTCGGCCTGCAGGATCGCCGACTGTTTCTGGCCCTCGGCGACGGTGATGGCGGCCTGCTTCTCGCCATCCGCTTCGGTGATCACGGCGCGGCGCTCGCGCTCGGCCTTCATCTGCCGGGCCATGGCGTTGGTGATGTCCGGCGGGGGCTGCAGGTCCTTGATCTCGATCCGCGCGACCTTCACGCCCCAGGGACTGGTGGCCTGGTCGATGACGTCCAGCAGGCGCGTGTTGATCTGGTCGCGCTGCGACAGCACCTCGTCCAGTTCCATGTTGCCGACGACGGTCCGCAGGTTGGTCATGGTCAGCTGGGTGATGGCGAAGTCGAGGTTGGTGACGCGATAGGCCGCGGCCGCCGCATCCATCACCTGGATGAAGACGATAGCGTCCACCTGGACCGACACGTTGTCCTTGGTGATCACGTCCTGGCGGGGCACGTCGAGGACCTGCTCCATCATGTTGATCTTGCGCCCGACGCCCTCGACGAAGGGGGTGAGGAAGCTCATCCCGGGCTTCAGCGAGCGGGTGTAGCGGCCGAACCGCTCGACGGTGTACTCGCGGCCCTGCGGCACGATCTTGATGGCGCCCAGCGCAACGACCGCGGCCAGCACCAGAAACACGATAGCG
>Ga0307517_10012688_pt1 | contig 11530 bp, 8 predicted proteins | sample 23_EM_MG_FD_194515 | JGI IMG/M metagenome (GOLD analysis project Ga0307517, IMG submission 194515) | Populus trichocarpa ectomycorrhiza microbial communities from riparian zone in the Pacific Northwest, United States - 23_EM | ecosystem: Host-associated > Plants > Roots > Unclassified | place... | reverse complement strand
TAACTAAATATAAAAAAATTTAATATTACTGAACTAAATTAAATTGTTTTTGAAAGTCACTTATTTGGTATGCTAACATGGATGAGCTTGAACTAGGTTTTTTTTTTTTCACCTTTTTTCAATTGTTATTTTTTTCATTTTATTTACCATCGTTCTATTTTTTTATTTGCATTATTAAATTAGTAGAGGTTTTAAATTCAATCGAGTCAATAACCCGAGTTTTAATTTTAATTTTATTTTTTAGAAACACTTAAACACACTTAATTTTTTTTACATTAAAAAATAAGATCAACCTACAATATAGCATGATGCACCTATCTAATTATCACTATTTCGACTTTATATATATATATATATATATAAAATTTTGAACCGAAACCTAAAGTTGGAGTTTTTGGTGTGAAATAAGGATAAAGAGAAAGCTATGACACGTGTTAAGAATTTGACGTGAGGAGTAGGGAAATTCCATGACTCCAACTTTCCCCAAGGTCAATAAAAATGAATAAGAAAGCGTACGTGTCAATCGGCTATTGGCAAACACACGTAACAGGTCTGGAGCGAAGGGTTTTATTTCTCATTGATCAGGAGCAAGAAGACTGTGAAACAGAGAGAAATCAAAGAGAATGAGAACGCAGTCAGAATTGCTATTAGCTCTTTCAATCCTCTTCTTTCAATCTAATCTTTTCTGCTATGCGCTATATGGGCCTTCATCTCCTGTACTCCAATTAAATCCTTCCAACTTCAAGTCCAAGGTAACTTTCTGATAAAACAAGATTGTCTTGTTTGGTTTCTGAGAAAGACCCGAAAGAACAATTTTTTTTTCTTTTGTTGTTTAGAGATATTCATAATTTTATTGCACTAATGCTTCCTTGAATATTGGTAATGCAGCTAAAGGAATTTGGTGTTTAGTTACTGCCAAGTTATTTGAAATTTGGTCAGATATTTTAGATCTGACATGTAATTATAGAATTTTCTTATGTAGAAATAATTTTGTTGATGATGAAGAATATTGATTATTATTATTATTATTATTAAAAAATGATTCGTTTTTTTAATCATGATAAATTTGCAGGTATTGAACTCAAATGGAGTGGTTCTTGTAGAGTTCTTTGCACCATGGTGTGGGCACTGTAAAGCTCTCACTCCAACTTGGGAGAAGGCAGCTGCTGTTCTGAAAGGTGTTGCAACCGTGGCAGCACTTGATGCTGATGCCCACCAGTCTCTTGCTCAGGTTTTCTTCCTATATTACTAAGTAGTTGGACCCGCTTAGAAAGAATTCGTTGTTACAAAACCTATTGTTCTGCTTTGAGAGTGATGTGTGTGTAGTTTCTACAAACATTATTTATAGTGGTTTTGGGATCTAAGAAGAATTTTTGCTATGAAAAGCTCATTAAGTATTTCTAGTTGTCTATCATATGCCTTTCTGTTGAAGGGCAGATGAAATTTTGCATTTTATTTACTTTAGAGGAGAAGACATTATTTTTTTGTTTTCTTTGAGGTAATTTTCACTACATTTACTCTCTAGATAAATATCTTTTCTTTCCTGGAAAAGCTTTAAATTGAAATATATATTTATAAGCTCAATTTTCCCATTTGGCCTGCTGTGAGTTGTCATTTTTCTTGTAATACGAACCACCTAAATCTTGTAGAGAGATGAATCCTAGCTAAGTGATCCAAATTTCCTGTTTTTGTGTTTTTCATATGCCAACTTTATGTTTGTGGAACCAAAACTGTTTGATTGCTATGCAGGAATATGGGATTAGGGGTTTTCCGACCATTAAAGTGTTTGTACCTGGGAACCCTCCAGTAGATTATCAAGGGGCTAGGGATGTGAAACCCATTGCAGAATATGCACTTAAGCAGGTTTGTTCTGTTTGAAAAATATCTGAATCTCCCCCCACTGTGTTTTGGCCTAACAATGCCATTCTTGTACAGATAAAAGCACTTTTAAAGGATCGTTTGAATGGAAAGTCAACTGGAGGATCTAGTGAGAAATCTGAAACTAGTCTATCTGTAGAATTGAATTCCCGCAATTTTGATGAGCTGGTACTCAAAAGTAAAGAACTGTGGATTGTCGAGTTTTTTGCACCTTGGTATGTGTCCTTTGTGCCGGAAGCGATCTTCTATGGTTAATCTTTACTTGCTAATGATTAGTGGCTATATTTTGCTTGAGCTGCAGCACTTTATGAACTGAAATGACAGCGATCATATGCTATAAATACCATCCTAAGCAAAACAAAGATATGACATGCATGTATTCATGAGATACTGACTTTGTAGCCTTCTTAGGTCACTGTTGAAGAAGAATAAATAGTCCTGCTAAGTGTCCTGGAAGAAAATTGACATAGCTATCTTTCTTTCCTTTTTGCTGTGTTAAAATATCTTTATTTAGTGATCATAGAATGGTTGTTTGGATATGATATATGATGAAGTATTCCTAATGAGCAAGTTCAAAAATTATCTTGTTGCTTGCCTGCTATAAGTTGAATTGCGAAAGCTAGGTTTGAGAATAAGGCATCATGTTGCTCCTCTCTGCATTAGCTATTTGGTGACAAAACATATCCTTGCTATAATTTTCAAGGTGTGGTCACTGCAAGAAACTGGCTCCTGAGTGGACGAAGGCTGCCAATAACTTGCAAGGGAAGGTGAAGCTGGGTCATGTTGACTGTGATTCTGAGAAGGTAACACATCGAGCTTCAGATTCTTTTTATTCATAGCTAAATCTTGCTTTCCACATAATATATGTACGAACACTTATCAGGGAAATTGTTTTAGCTGTCTTTTTTGTCCCTTGAGTCAGCATACTTTTATGTTTAGATTAATAGGGTATGGTTTTCTGAGAAATTGTAATGTGGTGCTAGGTAACTTTTTTAAGTATTCAAGCTATGAGTTATAAGATTAAATGTTTTGGGCAATATATGTATGTATTTGTACTTCATAGAATGCAAAGATGAATATGTTTGCTGTTCCACCATGAACAAGAGATCTCAGACAATCTACACGTCATTCATCAAAAATCCACAGTTCTCCTTTTGTTATTTCCATAACGTTTCAAATTAAGCAGTTATTTTCTGTAGTTAAACTTTTCAAATAATTTTGTTAAATGACATGGAAGTGCTGGGGTGGGGTTTTCAGTCTCTGATGAGCAGGTTCAATGTACAAGGATTCCCCACCATCTTGGTGTTTGGTGCCGATAAAGATACTCCTATACCATATGAGGGTGCTAGAACTGCCTCAGCCATTGAATCATTTGCTTTGGAGCAGCTGGAATCAAATGTTGCACCACCTGAAGTGACTGAGCTGACCGGCCCAGTACGCCTTTGAAATCCCTAACATTATCTTGATTTCAGTGGATCTTTTATCATGAGAGCATTTTTATAACCATGATTGTTTCATGTATAGGATGTGATGGAAGAGAAGTGTGGTTCAGCAGCCATCTGTTTCGTTGCTTTCTTGCCCGACATTTTGGACTCCAAGGCAGAAGGAAGGAACAAGTACCTTGAGCAGTTGTTATCTGTTGCTGAGAAGTTTAAAAGGAGCCCTTACAGGTAAGTTGCTGACAAATCAGTTTATATTTCTCTGTGTGTGCTTGTGTGTGTGTTGTGATTTTAAATTATTCTTGAATATGTGAAGGTCTGTACACCTTAGGAACCATGATGTTTATGGAACCCAAACATGTTGAAATTTTTTGCTGACTAGCATTTCATGCCTGCAGCTATGTCTGGGCAGCTGCTGGTAAGCAGCCAGATCTTGAAAATCGGGTAGGTGTTGGTGGATATGGATATCCAGCTCTGGTAGCCTTGAATGCGAAGAAAGGAGCGTATGCCCCACTTAAAAGTGCATTTGAACTTGAACATATTGTGTAAGTGTACTATTTTTAACTCATCTTTGCACCTTGTTGTCAATGAACGAAACTTTAAAAATCAGCAATTTGCTTTTCCAGAGAGTTTGTCAAGGAAGCCGGGCGTGGTGGGAAGGGAAATTTACCTTTGAATGGCAATCCAGAAATAGTGAAGACTGAACCATGGGATGGTAAAGATGGAGAGATCATCGAAGAGGATGAGTTTTCCCTTGAAGAATTAATGGGAGAAGATGCTGGAAGCAAGGATGAGTTATAACCAACTTGAAGCACGCTTAAAGGAGGAGAACGAAATTTTAGCTTGGATACGATTTTGATGTCGCCGAGTAATTTGTCTGTGAGTCTTTTTCTTGTTAGGATGTTTGTCAATCTTCAAATCTCAAGTGCTACCCTTAAAAGAGGAGGTTGTTGAGGAACAGCTATTGATCACAATGAATATGGTTGAACTTTCCATGGCTGTATCACATTTACTCGAAAGTTTCCATGGCAGATTCCCGCTCTTCTGTAGTGTTGCTCTTTTCTCCATTATTCAGAAGCTGCAGAATTTACAATCACCATGCCACTGCCCAGCCATGTGCTGGAATGGTTTCGTTAATCAAATTATCCGTGAAAAGAAAAGTGGCACAACAAAATTTGGCTCTTGCTCCCCCGGCAATTTTGGTTCACGACGATGAAAAGTTCGAGAAAAAGGAATTTAGTGTTTCTTCTCAAAATGCCCTTTAGACTATATTAATTTAAAGAAAGGAAGTGGTTATGGTTTCTATCATCTGAGGAATTAAGTTGGTCATGATATCGTGAAGCACCTCCTCCACCTCTTCTTCTTCTTTTCTTGTCCTTTTTATAAATTATTCATTTTTAAAGAAATTTCATTAGCTAAAGTTTTATATTATGGTAGAAAAACAAAATTAAAAGTGAAAGGACAATAATAAACTTGGTGGGAAAAGTATATCATCGCTGGTTTTTTAATTTTTTTGATTCTATTGATTTTTGTTTCTTTGAGTGATTATGAAGTGTTTGGGATAGATAAGTGGTTTATAGAGATTTTTATGGTAATTTGAAAGTGTTTTTAGGTGAAAATAAATGAGAAATGAATTTTTAAGCTAAACCTGATTCTAGTAAATCAAAGATATTATTATCAAATTTAAAATTCATAGTTATAATTTTACTTGGAAATCAGGACCTCCCAATGGTTGACGCCAACTATTGTTTTGGATCCTTTAGACAGTTTGGTCCTTGATTATATATGAACTCTTCAATTACATGCAAAATTGAGGTCCTCACTTTAGTTTAAGTCATTTTCTTTCAATTTAGTTTCTAATTATATAATAAGTTAATAACTCTTCAATTTAGACTTGAATTCAGGTTGAACTAAGCCAGTGCAGGGCCAATCAAAGAGAGAATACGGAAAAGGGAAAGAAAAATGACAACTGACCGTCTGAGTTAACACGTTTTGATCGTGCCCATTTCTCTGAGTTGCAATTTTTTCTTTTAACTATAGTTGATCATGGGGTGATATGCTTGGTCTCAGCCTAAAAAATAAAAACAAGAAAATATATCATAGTGATTTTGTTTTCTAAAAGCTGACTCATGCTTTCGAGTCACCTTTGACCCCATTCAATCAATTTACTCACTCGAGTCAACTTGTTAGTTTGAAGTTCGGTCTATGCAAACATTTAAGGTCGAGAGGTACCGTGTTTATCCGCTAGACCAAGATTTATGGTACCGGAAAAGAGTTCCCGACAGCCTGCTCATTTGTTTTTACTAATATTGAGTTTCGTCAAGGTTTTCTTTGTATGTTATGAGACTGCAAGAATATTACCGGCACCTTAAATCTGCACTGGCAGCGAGCTCAGGCAACAAAACCAGTAGGAACTAAATCATTTACCCAGTAAAACCGACCGCTCTAGCTCTAGCGTCTCTTCAGCGCAAGCAGCAGAGCATCATCCAAAGCATTGCTACCTTAAATTTATTCCCATCCACTCCACTAAAGTTTGCTGTGAATGGCCGAAATACTAGCTGCAACTAGAGCATTTACTACAATCCCTCTACCTTCAAAACTTAGCTGGATACAAGGATCCATTTTTATTTTTAACCGAACAAATCCTTTGGGAGGCCGCTAGTTCATCGCATTTACAGAGTTCGATGAAGTATATACCGCAACCATTTACAAGTTATTGATTAGGATGTTGGTTAGCATTCAGCTGTGCGTTTTTCTTCCTTCATTTCATTTGATCGTCGTTGTTGCACAATCGTTTTGTCATCTTTATCTTGGAAAACTTGGAGTTGTATCCATAGCTATGATTCTAGATCAGTTGTGCTCACAAGACTTGTTGCAGAGACACTTGTATATGGAAAGAATACGAAACCCCAACTATGATTCATGAAGGTTAAGATTACCTTAAATCTTGATATTTTTTTTTTAATTTCATCTTCCAACGATGAATTTATTAAAAATTAAATTTTTTTTATTAATATTAATATTAATACTCGAACCATATTACACTCCTCAGTCAAAACTAATAGTAATGCATTAATTGATGTAGCCGGTGAGCATAACATGTCCGTGCTAGCTATTACAAGACAAACCCAAAAGGAAAGTTCATAGAGAAGCCTGAAATAGATAAAGAGTACAAAATCAGTACGTGAATATTTTTTTTTTTTCATAATTATTAAGAACCTAATGGAATATATATATATATAAAAACCCATTTATAAAATAATCACACAAAATATGTGACGAGCATATATGGCAATGCTGCCGTGCACACCACGCACATAAGACCATCAAATAAACTTGTAGAGCACACGCTTCACCACGTAATTTGCAACGATCTGATTTGTCTTCTGCGTGGGATGGAAAGAATCCCAGAAAACATATTTATCTGCATCCGAGCATGTCAGAAGGCTATTTTGAGCGCATGCATAGCCCATCTCATACATTCCAGTCGCACAGCATGCCACAGATGTAACCTCAAAACCTGCAAATTATAGCAATTATGTTATAATTAACTCTCAATTAAATTATAGGATATTTAATTGCTCAACGGCTGAATTATTATATATATATATATATATATATATATAAAGGGACAGTAATGTCATTACCAATTATTATTGTAATTAAAGCCATTAATTTTTTTATTGTAGCAATTAAAGTACAATGAGTAGGAAGTTTATAAATAAGATGGATGCATCTCTTTCTGAGCCGGTGTCGATTCATGGAAACCGGTCCCATCCATCACAACCTGCCTGATGGACACTGATTTAATGTGCGATTGTTTTATGGTTTAAACTGTATTTATTTATTTATTTGCTTTTTATTATAAAAGGTAGTCAAATTAATTTTTTTTATATATTTTTTTATAATTAAAAAATTAGCAAATACAAACGAAAATACCTATAAAATTTTTTCGTCAATATATTATGATGACCTTTATTGACAGAACTTTCCATCTCTATATCTATCGGTAAACATCGATAGAAAAATATTCTCGATATATATCAAGAGAATTGCAGTGAAAAAATATGAAATAAAAAAAATTAAACAATACGATAACGTGTAATTTTTACAGACAATATTACGTACACTCGTAAATATACCGATAGAAAACTTTTCTCGATATGTACTGAGAGTATTATATAAGGTATTATAGTAAGATTTTAAAAAAATAAATTATATGGTGTTGTGATATTTTTTATGACAGAATAATCAATGAAGTTATTAATAGGATAATTATATCAATAATGCAAATCATCAATAATATTTAATATATAACTTGATGATTTACCATTCTCTCATTTCTAAATATCATGCGAGTCCTCTTCCCCTTCTTCATTCCTAAATATCTTCTTCATTTCTAAATATCATATGATCATGCCTTTCAGGATTCTTGCCTTCTTTTGTAACGTGAGTTTAATTGCAAGATATAAGTAATTAATTATTGAAAAACAAAATGAAGAGTTTTTAAATAATGGTTTATTAAAATTTCAATTGCAAATAACAATACTTTTCATAATCTTTATTTATGACGTAAACTCACGTATCATTATTGTAAAATTTCTAGAAGTTATATTTGAAAGGGGAAAAGAATGAGTGCATGCATGACTGTAAGAAGTTAGAAAAGGCATAAATAGCAGCAACAACTTACCATACAGTGAGGGTCTTCTTATGATTTGCATGAAAATGAAGTAAGGATTTGAAAACACCAAGTTGATCCCAGGAAGTTCCTTGTTTAGTCTCTTCACCAACTTGCTTAACTTGTCATTGAACTCCAAAGCCACAGTGTTATAACTCTGCACACATTCACGCCCACCCATTAAATTCGTGTTTCTTTCCAATGGCATACAACCCATCGGAGGGACCCCCCCGAGGGATATTTTTCGAGCACCTAGACCATAGAGTTCCCTGACAAAGTTTTCGGCAATTCCTGCAAGGAAATTTTCATATTCTGAGATGGTGTACTGTGTTGATCGGCGGCCGCCGGGAAAGGCATAGTAGTTCTCCAGGAAGTCATTTGTTCCTATGCTTATCATGTGTATACCCTCATTTATAATTTGCTTAGCTTGAATTTCTCCAAGATGGGCCCTCAGTTTCATCTGATAGCCCTTGTAGAACAACAGCTGCTTCCACAGTGGTATCACAGACTGCAAGACAAACAATATTGTGCCATGACAGATAAAGTTAATTGTGTTCATGGATAATCGTGATGACCACAAGCTCCTACAGTGACTTAAAAACTGTAACTTAGCCATAAATGTAGCATGGTGTAGTGCAATTAGCTAGGGACGAATTGGTATAGACTGTTCATAAATGACGAAGTAACACATACATACATACATACAAACATACATATATATGTGCGCGCGGGCGCCACGAAAACTGAAACTTGATTGGCACTTACTAGCACATCACTAGTTGCATTATCGTAGCCAGTTGCAGCAGAAGCAAAGGTAACTCCAACAGCAAAATCTGATATGTTATATGCTGTATCCAAGTAGGCTGGAACTGCTGACCTGAGTCCTAGAGCCTGAGAGATAAAATCGGTGGCGATTCGACCATTTGAGAACCTCCCGGTAGGACGACCCCCAGTAAAGTCACGACCATAGGGCTCAAAATTGCTCCTAGCAAGCGTTGGAATGAAATTGTTATTTCCAGCATCAACAGAGGAGTCCCCAAAGACGATAACAGCCGGAATTTTTGCCTGAATTGTTATGACCAGAGTTAAAAATTGAGCCAACGGCAAGAACCATGAAATGAACAACACGTTTGCCATATTTTTCTCCCTTGACTAGCTAGCTAGCCTGTTTCTGTCTCACTACAACTCGGAATAGCTAGCGAGAAGCTTGCGATACATAAATACTAGGAGCAGTGTTTGCTGGAAAGTAAATGACAAGGCTGATTTTCAAGGGCTTGTGGAGAAGGTCGTTGGCTATCTTAATTGCGACTAGACAAGGAGATTCATAATTACGCGTGGGGGCAGAATGGCAGGGATTCATACTTTTACAAGGGCATTTTTCTTCCCTTTCTTTGGACTCGAGGGATATAAATGAAAGAATATATATTAATTTGCCTTGCGCAATGTTCGCGGAATTTAATTTTATTTACTTTAGTTGTAATGAAAATAAATCTTTATAAGAAAGATCAATAATGATTTAAGTTCTAAAAAATATAAATATTATTAGATGAGTTTTTATTTTCTTATTAATGTATTTTTTTATTCTTACAAAAACATATATTTTTCATTAGCAACATGTTTTTTTTTAATAAAAAACTAGAGGTCATAAAAATCTCAATCAATTGAATTTAGTTGAATTGAGGAGGAAAATTGTATCTCTTCAACTTTTCTTGTTCATTTATTTCTTTTTTTTTATGAAAAATATTTGTTTGTTTTTTTACAAGAATCATTGTTTTCTAAACATAAACTTATCATGATCTAAACAGAAATGTTCAACAAAAAAATCATAACCTGATAATTTGTATGAGATAAAAAGAAAAAATAAAATAATATTTAATATGAAAAAATACCATAGATTTGATTTGAAGGGTAAAATTAAAAATTATTATTATTATTAAATTTGTAAAAAGAATATTATTACTATTAAAAAAATAGTAATAAGATTGGTATGGTTTCAGACCCAAGGCCACTAGGGTCTGGCATGTTTAATATTATTATTACAATTATAAATATTATTTTTATTTTTATTATTATTAATATAATTATTAATAAATTAAAAAAACATTATTACTATTAAAAAATCATAAATTTAATTTGAAGGGTAAAATTAAAATTTATTATTATTATTAATTTTTTTAAAAATATTATTGCTATTGAAGAAAAATCATAAATTTGATTTGAAATTTAAAATTAAAAACTATAAGAAGTTTGGTCATGCATGTTTAATATTATTATTATTATTATTATTATTATTATTATTACAATTGTTAATAAATTTGAAAAAAATATTATTACTAATGAAAAACAATTGATTTGATTTGAAGGGTAAAATTATTATTGTTGTTGTTGTTGTTGTTAATGTTGTTTACATAATTATTAATAAATTTGAAAAAAAAAATATTATTACTATTGAAAAAAATAGTAATAAGATCTAGCATGTTTGCCAGATCTAAGGACGCTTGAGTCTGGCTTGGTTACCAGATCCAAGATGCTTGAGTCTGACATGTTTAATATTAGTATTAATATTATAAATATTTTTATTTTTATTATTATTAATATTATGAATATAATTATTAATAAATTTGAAGAAAAACATTATTACTTTTGAAAAAAAAACCATAAATTTGATTTGAATGGTAAAATTAAATTTTATTATTAAAAAAAAATTTAAAAAAATATTATTACTATTAAAGAAAAGCCATAAATGTTATTTGAAGGGTAAAATAAAAAACTATAAGAACTTGGGTTAAACATCTTTAATATTATTATTAATATCATAAATATTATTATTAATAACTATTATTAATATAGTTATTAATAAATTTGAATAATATTATTACTATTGCAAAAAAAAAAAAACAATAGATTTGATTTGAAGGGTAAAATTAAAAATTATTATTATTATTTTCATTATTGTTTATATTATTTACATAATTATTAATAAATTTTAAAAAAATATTATTACTATTGAAAAAAAAAAGTTATAAGGTCTGACATGTTTCTAGACCCAAGGGCGTTTGAGTGTAGCATAACCGCTAGACTCAAGGCTCTTGAATCTGGCTTAACCGTTAAATCCAAAGAGCCTATAAAAAATAGAATTAAAGAAAATTAATTAGGATTTCTGTTTAGGATACTTCAATGATAATTTAATTTTTTATATATATATAAAAAACAATAATTAGGATTTCTGTTGAGAACACTTCAAGGGTAATTTAAATTTTTTTTATAAAAAATAAAAACAAATTTATAAAAAAAATTAATTAGGCATGACTGTTAGATCCAAGTCGCTTAGGCCTGCCTGGTATTGCTGCCAGACCCAAGGCGCTTGGGTCTAGCACGACCACTAGGCTTAAGGGAATTAAAACATTCTCTATACTCTTGAATATTTTTTTGACATTTAAAAATAATAATATCAACCCGCTGCGAAGCGCGAGCCAATATACTAGTAAGACACTAAGAGATGCCAAAAAAAAAATAGAAGATTGAATAAATTGAA
>Ga0307517_10012687_pt1 | contig 11530 bp, 12 predicted proteins | sample 23_EM_MG_FD_194515 | JGI IMG/M metagenome (GOLD analysis project Ga0307517, IMG submission 194515) | Populus trichocarpa ectomycorrhiza microbial communities from riparian zone in the Pacific Northwest, United States - 23_EM | ecosystem: Host-associated > Plants > Roots > Unclassified | place... | reverse complement strand
CCAGAATGCCGATTACAGTTTCGACCTAGTCAATGACAAGGTGTCTTTCTTGGAAAATGGCCAGGAGCTCTCATTCCCCGAGTCAGATGATGACTCGGATTCGGACGAAATCGTAGAAGACGTTGGTGTGGATGACATGCTCCAGTCGTTGACGTTACAGGACAAGGCAGTAGTTGCTGCAAAGCAGATCTTCAGCCCAACCTCGGAGAAGTTTGCAATTACGTCGATTCCGGAAAGGGATGCCGAGTGTAAGTGTCCAGCGTATTGTCACGCCTGCAATTTTTTTCATCTCATGATGCACAGCCTCCTCAAAGCCTGAGACACCACGAGCTACCAGCCCTATCTCGATTTCGTCATCTCAAGGTTCGTTCCGGGTGTAGGTTTCCGAATCGTTTTCTGATCCCCAGCCAGATTTCGCGGAAGCTAAGACTACAGCGGCTGTTCCAAATGTTGCCAAGAAGTCGGCTGGATCCATTCGTCGTCCATCTCTCGCTTCTGGATCCTCCATTTCTGGATTCCAATCAGCTACTACCGTGTCGAAACCTCCCATGAGGATTCTCGCTCCTCCTTCCAAGCGCCTTTCCACAGCCACTACTGCTCAACGTACGAGTGTGGCACGACCACCTACCCGTCAATCTTCGACAACGAGCGGCCTCTCCAAACTAGCTGTGGCCACGACGAAGACCGTAGGAAACTCGACGAACGGTCCTCGCAGAGTTCTCGTTCAGGCGAACGATAAGCCAACTCCTCGAGCGGGCTCTACGTCTACCCTGCCGGGACCCAAGACTCACGGACCCCAGAGGGTTCTCGTCCGGACTGCACCAGGGACGACCAACTCGGCGAAGAAGCCTCTCGGTCCGTCATCTTCCATCAACCCACCTGTCCCGGCTTCCCGACTCCCTGGTCCCAGTCGCATTGCTGTCCCTAGCACCTTAAAGCAGACGACGAGAACATCCAGTACTTCTAAGTCAGCTGGGAGATGGGTTTAGGCGCACTGTTACATCGACCTTTGCACATCTGACGTACTTTGCTTTCTATACACCCACCCCCTCGCATCGTTGTTTTGGCTTATGAATCATTTTGATAGCATTTACCCATGCATCTTGCAGTAGACCGATCTTCATTTTTTTGATTAGCATAAGCAAGCGCCATTTCTTTTGCAAATTCATTGTTCCTGATCCGCTTTCCAATCTGTCCACGAGCGAGTCCAAATGCCATTCAAGACCGGTCGAGCGACTTCAGAATCGAGGACAACGTATTAAATACGACCATACCGCTTGCGAAATACTTCCATTACCGTGAGTCCAAGTGTCCAAGCCTAGCAAGAGTTTGTGCATGTTCCTCGCGGCTAAGTGGTGGACAACGTCGGCTCAAACCTCATTGCCAGTGGCTGAATCCCAGTTGTTTCCCACCTAAGCTCAGGCATCGGAATCATAAACGGTTCTCCCAGTCGGCATCCGTACGATCCTCACTCGACCTTTCTCCCTGAAATTTCGCAAAAATTCCTTGAAATCTGGTCCCACCGCATGCCCAGCTAATAACTGGGTTCCCGGTGTACTCTTGTACCCTGAACCCCGTAATCGGTCAACTTCAAGCTGACACAAGAGACCATCGATCGCGTCCCGGAAGTTCGTGAAATCCGAATTGTTCAACCTTTCGGTTAAAACCTGTGTGGAAAACACTATTCTCTGGAGGTCGACGGGGGTGGCGGAAGCGATGAGGGCTTCTACGACTCGTGTCGGGCGTGCTACGAACAGCTCTAATCCGCGGAGTTCCCGGTGATGAGAGAGGGTTTGACGGTTCATGACTGACTGTGCAGTTCGTCCTTAGCTAGTACTTATCTGAAAACTACACGGAAGGATCTGAGCACGTACTCACGTTCGAATCCATAAAGCGGTTTCAAGCACTCCACGCTCCCTGCGCACGCTGTGACAACGCGACCGTATGCAGCTGGTTTCTGAACGAACCTATGGATAAACAGCCCATCAAGCTCCGGCCGTAGATCCTGACGAGCCTGCCGCGTAGGGGCCGCGAAAGGGGATGGTTCGTCGCCCACCTTGTACATGAGAGTGCGAAGTTGGAGGGGTTGGGAAAATAGTTTACAACGGTGACAAGTGCTCCGGAAAGCGAAACCGCACGTTAGTAACTGGGTCTGCTCTGGGTTGGTGGAACCCCAGAAAACCTGTGAGCGCATGGTTGGGTATGTCGCTGCAGGCAAACCGTGAAAAGCCTGAACGCCGAACGCTGGGGGGTTGGCATTGTGACGGTCGAGTCGGGGCGGGGGCGGGAAATCTTTAGACGGATCCGGCCTGCTGATATGTTCGGATCTCACTCTGACAAATTACAAACATGGGAATTGTCATATAACTGTCATTAGATAACTAGTCTGGAAACATACACGTGAAGCGGACGTCCAGGCACAGGGCGTAAATATTACCTCCCGGAAGTTCCAGGCAGGAATCTAACTCCTTCTCCATCTGCGACAGCGATGATCTGTGCTCTCGCCGTCTTTGACAAAATCCCAATCGCCCTCTTCAGTAATGGGATTGGCAGATTCGAAAGCTCGGAGGGGGTAGGAGGCTCTATGATCTCATAGAATGTCATGATGGTATTGAGCTGACCAGTCGAGGACGCCTGGATAAGAGACCCCATGGGTTTGAACCAAAATTAGCCGTAGGATTCGAGATATTGATTGTCAATGCGTACCCATTCGTGTAACACTTCGGCCCATTCTTCCGGGAGTCGCCAATGCAGGAGGACAGAACGGGTTTGTTTGGCAGGTTCGTAAACCGCAAGGTTCTTCGCAACCATCTGGATGATAATATACTGCAAGTGGGACGGTGGCAAATTCCCTAAACACGCGACATGGCCATAAGGAAAGAAAGCTTTCAATACGAAGGGCAAACTCACGATTGATCCTCGGATTCCTCAACACCTCGTCCCAATCACCCCCACCGATTTCAGCATCCTCGATTCTCAGGGTGAACAACTTCCTGAACCTCGCATAGGAAAGTATGAGCTTTGCCCAGTGCTCGGTCAGGGTTGCTTGTGTAGCGGGATTCGGCTGTTGGCTAAACCCCCGGAAGAGGCGCAGTGAGACGGTTGCTCCGGAGGAAGTGTCATACGAACGTGAAGAACGGCGGTGCGGAGTGGATAGAAGGTAGAAGGAAACCCGTTGAGGTTGTGTGCGTTGATAGTGCCATGGTTGTTGGTGGATGAACGAAATCAAGATATTTCGGCACAAAGTCCGCGGTTGAGGAAACAAAGAGTTGATCAAACTAACGGGAAAACCGCGCTTACCTTTTCGAGTTGGCGAAACGAGGGTAAATTGTTGCTGAGGGAATCGACCCTATAAGTATTTCGGAAAGCAAAACCACACGTCCACGTTCAAAACGTACGTTAACAGCAGCTCGATATTCTTCGGTGAGACCCTAGCCGCCCATAACCGGTATGTCTGCCCGGTAATATCGACGGTGCCAAACAGCCTATTTCATCTATCAATTCCGGTGGGAGATTCAACCTGACCCAGAATAGACGAGAGACCGGATCTATGAGCCGAGGTCACAGGAGGAGCCATCGTGTAAGAATGCGTCGTTACTCATTCATGGTCACTGCAATTTCGAGATTAAGAGGCTATGGTTGTGTGGGGGAGCAACTGGCGCGATGGGGGTGGCTTGGGCGGGTGAACTGATGGGGTGGAAACTGGATTCATCTCTCCAAGTGGACGCTGCGTTAGTCTCAAATATTCTTACTTGGCCAGTGTTGCTGGCATGTGCAATTCTCGCGGGCTTTAGGACTTTTCTCGTAGCCACTCACAGTGTATAGTCCCGACGACGAAATTACACAAGTAACCGCCGTCATCGAGAAGTACACGCGCTATGCGTAGAGACGATATCAAGGGAGAAAGAAAGGTTCAACAATATCAATATCTAGATTAGGTACGGTTGCGATGGATCGAGTAGATCACACCTGAACTCCATGTTCGTCCGAACAATAGATAACCATCCCGTCTGTCTCCACGATCTTCACCAAACCCTGCTCTCTGAATTTCAGCAAGAATCTGCTGAAATCTGGCTTCACGTCATCCTGAGGCGATTCATAAGTCTGGTATTCCACTTCCAACCTGTGTTGATACCCTGATCGCCGTAAACGTTCGACAAGTTGACACAAACGGTCATCGATCACCTCGTAGTACCTCACGAAGTTAGGGTTGCTTATCACCAACTCGATAGAGCTAATCAAAAACGCTAGCTTTCGGAGATTCGTTGAGGTGTTGGATGCGATAAGGTGACCTTCATCTCGTCCGGGAACCAGGCGGCCGAGTGGACTGTCGGGGAACAAACGGGAAAATACTGCTGTAGAATGGGAGCTTCATGTCAGCGACATTCAGTCGAAAGTCAGGAGACGCATTATGACATACGTCCGTAACCGTGAAGTAGCCTCAAGCACTTGACATTCCCCCATTGGGTACCGAGGAAACGATCGCAGACAAGGGGAATAGGGACCAAGGAGAGTACCAGCTCATCGATCTCCGGGCGTAGTTCTTTCAGGGAGTCGACCATCCCCAGCTCCTTGTCCCAGAGACTGTCCCAGAGACACTTTAGGACGAGTCTACCACGCAAGGGTCGAGAAAGGGAAGGCGCGGGTTCCTCGTCAACCTCATATTGATCGTCGCAGAGCTGAAGGTCCGTGAGATTGGGGAAATAATTCACGATAGCAACGACTGCGCTTGCTGTGACGCGACAATTCTGGATGGAGAGTGATGAGAGGGTGTGTTGAAGGGTTGAGAAGTGACCGGCCTGCTGGGGAGTGTCTGATTGGAGTCTCATGGAGGCCAAGGTAAGACGTTGGAGCTGGCGAAACGAGGGCGAGTAATCGCCAAGGGCATTAATTTCATGGGTACCCGCAGCCGGATACTCTAAGGAGGGACGTGGCGCAATAGCTCATCGTTTGTTGGTGAAATATTGTTAAGCCACCCTTGATATGTCGTCTCGTTGATGGCAGTGGCTTCGAAAAGCCGTCTTCTACTGGGGTATACCCACGATTTCGCGACCAACGAGCAGCTTCGCAACGACCGCATATCAGGATGGACACGATCGATGATTTCCCCCAGTACTTCTGGCGGAAGCTTCATTAGGACAATATAAGGCTTGGGTCTATATCAATGAACTCAGGTTGCAGGGGCGGTCTATGTGTGTAGATACATCACTACTCACTCTTGGAGACTCTCCAGGGATTGCTTCCGAAGTGAAAGTTGCAATGCCACGCGACCGGCTGATAGGATGATGTTGGTGGGCGGTGTTCGGTTACACTAAAGAACAGGATGGTGTGGATGAGGAAACGGTCAGGCGAAAAGTACGGGCAGCCCGATTTAAGCTAGCCGGAGTGAGCGTGGGTTGTCCGAACGCAAGAAGATGTTGGGAGAGTACGCGTGGACGGGGAATAATCTAACGTTCTCGACGATACCCGCAGAATGGGTTACAGGCTGGGCGCCTCTCAACGCCTCTCAACGCTTGCTGGAGACCCGAACGGGATGAGAGCCACGTGTCCGACTATCGCTCCTACCACATCGTCATCCACACTACCCCTGCGACAATATGAGTTTCCAAATGCCTTTCTCTAAAGCTCGGGAGAAGGTGAAGCACGGACTATCGAGAATCGGAGGCAAGCTAGGTAGAGGAGGGACCAATGCCGGCGACAAGGGATCCAACCGCTCGGCCTTATCTCTGCAATCAGGGCCTACCAGCATCATGGTGGAGGGCGAGGTCAGGGGGGGAGACAGCAAGACCGGTGGGGGAGGCAATCTAGTTCCACGATCAATGGTTGAAGGGGGTCACGACCCGGAAGAAACCAGCCAGAGTGATCTACTTCCGCTCGTGGGGGTTGAGGGTGGGTCTGGTCGAGAGGGAGGGGACCGAGCCGATGCCCCCCGATCGGACGTTGGGAAGAGGACACCTGCTCATTCCGTCTCGCGAGGTGGGAAGTCCGAGGGTATGTGAACCATGCCATCTCAGTCACTGCCTCTGACACATGGAGCAGGCGATTCGGCGGCTCCTGATCATGTCCACGATAACCCCGCCACACCCAGGGACGAATCGAACTGGAAATCTACCGCGGCTTCCGCTGCCAAATTATTCCTCCGGACGGTGGAACGAGCTTCGGACGCCTTCCCCCCGCTCAAATCTGTTGCTGCAGGGCTCTGCGCTATCCTCGACAGTTGCGAGGTATGGTCCACCTTCTTTCGCTCCATCCGCGATGCTTACAATTCTCACAGCAAACCATGGTCAACAAACGAACGATAGAATCCTTAGCATTCCGGGTCGAAGCGCTTGTCGAATCACTCTGCACACCTATTTTTGAGGGTGATTTCAAGGAGGAAGCGAGGAGAAAGAAGCTAGCACGGTAAACTCACCCTCTCCACGATTGGGAGTTGAAGTTGACGAACGGGTATCGCTAGGAAATTGGGGGATGTCCACAAGGCTCTGGACCCTATGGCAACTCAAAAAGACATTGCGCAATTCTTGAACAACACCGAGAACGCACAGAAGCTTAGCGATCTAGTGGATGACATTTGCGAGGCCGTGATGGAATATCAGGTTTGCGCTCCCAAAGGACTTCCTCTCATCGCGTCTAACATCCACCTCAGACTTCCTTGCAACAGAGCATCTACAACAACTCCCGTCGGATAATCGTAAGACTTTCACTCCAACTGTCTACCTGTGTATCAATTAGCCAACAGGATCGAGCGGACCTGGCCCTTCTCGACCGCATGTACCATGTTGCTGACGCCGGGTACCTCTGTGGAGACAGACAGGGATGCATGAAGGGGACCAGGAGAGAAGTCCTATTCCAGCTCGAACAGTGGTCAAAGGATGAACAAGATAAACGAGTCTTCTGGCTTAACGGTCTCGCCGGGACGGGAAAGTCAACGATCGCCCAGACGTTTGCGGAGATGTGTTTTGCGGACGGGAAACTGGGGGCCAGTTTCTTCTGTTCGCGGGATTTCGATGAAAGGAGCAACCTTCGATCCATCTTCCCTACCCTCGCCTTCCAGCTTGCTCACCGGCATCCACGCTTCCGAGAGGAGCTGCTTCCGGTATTGACAGAAAACCCCGACGTCGGGAGGGAGTCACTCTGTTCACAGATGGAGATACTCATCGTAGGCCCTTTCCAGGTGACAAAAATCCCAACCCTCATTGTCATTGATGCCCTCGACGAGTGTCGAGATGAGGAGCCCGCATCCGCGCTCCTGTCCGTCCTCTCCCGCTACGTGGACGACATCCCGCTTGTCAAATTCTTTATCACTGGCAGGCCTGAACCCCGGGTCCACTCCGGATTCCGTTTGGAGTCACTTCAGCCCCACACAGATGTCCTCAGGCTTCACAAGGTTGAACCCTCTTCAGTTGACAATGATATCAAGCTGTTCTTCAAAACTCGGTTTATCGAGATCACTAAGAACTGATGTGACTGCAGCCTTGCAGAGGATTGGCCAGGTCCACACAACATTGATGTCCTCTGCAAGAAAGCAGCTGGCTTTTTCATCTTTGCCTCAACAGTTGTCAAGTTTGTTGCATCCCACCACCACCCACCTGATGAGAGACTTGCTCTCATCATTTCCCTCTCACAAGACACTTCTCATGAGGGAAGGACAGGTGTTGATCTCCTCTATACCAAAATTCTGGAGGAAGCCTTCCGTGATGTGGATTCCAATGACCATGAGCTCTACTCCCGTTTCAAATCTGTGGTGGGGGCAGTGATCCTTGTCTTCCATCCACTCTCCATCAATGCTCTCTCCAATCTCCTCAGGAACTGTGGTACCCCATCCAGAATCTCCAGTGCCCTGCACACCCTCCACTCTCTCCTCCTGATCCCAGATAATACAGAAGATCCAATCCACATCTTCCATAAATCATTCCCTGACTTCCTTACCAATCCAGGACGATGCACCAATCCCCGATTCTTTATAGACCTTTCAATTCATCACAATGAGATATTGTTTTCCTGCCTCAATGTGATGGAGGAGAGGTTAAAAAGGAACATCTGCAACCTGGACAACCATACTATCCTTAGTGAGGTCAAGGACCTTGAAACACAAAAGGCTACCTATATTGGGGATTCCCTGGAATATGCATGCTGCTTCTGGACAAAGCATCTTAAGGTTTCTGGTAGTCAAAACTGTGTTGAGGAAGCATACAGGGCAATAAATAAGTTCTTTCCAACCTGTTTTCTGTTTTGGGTTGAGGTCCTGGTCCTCATGGGAAAGCTTGACATTGGTGTTTATGCTCTCAATGATGTCCAGCAATGGTGTATTTTGGTAATTCATCCATTCCTTGAGTTTCAGCCAAAAAAATGTATTTACATCTGTTCAGACAGGAGTTCCTGACAAGTGGACAAGTGATAGCAAGCATTTCATCCTGGAAAACTTTGACATGATCTGCAACTCTCCTTCCAAAATATATGGCTCTGCTCTCACACTTTGCCCTTCCTTATCCTGGCTCCATGAGTGTTATACTGGAAAATTCTCCCAAAGGGTTAAGGTAGTGGTGAGACCAGCTGAATGGAGTGCATGCATTCGCACAATTTCCTGGGATAGAGAATATACACCCTGCCTTGCATACAAGAACAACACCATTGCTACTGGTTGTCTGGGCACAAACATTACTATTTTTGATATAGTAACAGGCAGCCAGACAGCTGTTCTCTCTGGGCACAAGGGTTATGTTGAGTCTCTTGCCTTCTCATCAGATGGTACATTGCTTGTATCTGGGGATGAGGATGGGATTGTCAAGCTCTGGGATGTCCAGACTGGCGGGGTTGTCAAAACTTTCAGTGGCCACACTGATATAGTCCGCTCTGTTTCCATCTCAGTAGACAACACAACAATTGCTTCAGGATCTGATGATCTGACAATTTGTTTGTGGAACATTGCAACAGGGAAGTGTCATGTTATAGAGGGACACAATGATTGTGTTACAACTATCAGCTTCTCCCCCACAAACTCTCAACTTCTTCTGTCTGCATCTTGGGATGGTACTGTGCAGAAGTGGAACACAGATGGTCGTCAGATTGGTTCTCCAGTTGCTGGCTACCATGTTGCATTCTCCCCAGATGGCACTCAGTTTGTTTCATGCAAAGATACAGCTGTTACCATTCAAAGCACTGATTCTGGGGCAACAATAGCAGTGTTTGACATTACACATACTGAATCCAACTATTGCTATTTCTCCCCTGATGGGAGGCTTATTGCTTGTGCTACTGAGTATGCTATCTACCTTTGGGATATCACTGTCCCAATCCCTCACCTCATCAAAACCCTTATTGGACACACAAGGAGTATCACTTCCCTAGTCTTCACCTCCTCCCTCACTCTTGTTACAGCATCTAAGGACTGTTCAGTCAAGTTCTGGGAATTTGGTACCTCATTAGCAAACCCAGTTATACCTCAGGCAGAATCCATATCATTCACCTCAGCCCCAATCAGGGCTGTCAGTCTACAAGCAAAGGAAGGGTTAGCTTTTTCAGTTGATTCAGCAGGAGTGATGAAGACCTGGAACATCTCAACTGGCCTCTGCAAGGAATCCTTTGAAACTCAAGCTAAAGATATTTACATGGGAGACATGCAATTGATTGATGGTAGATTGATCATTGTTGGATGCAAAGGGGATCCTTGTGGCTACTGGAAAATTCATATCTGGGATGCTGAGAAAGGTGAACTCCAAACAATCAGTGGAACTGAATACCAACCCAGGGGTTTGAAGATATCAGGAGATGGGTCCAGAGTCTTCTATGTGGATGATTGTAACATTCAAGCCTGGTCTATACAGACAGGAGTGCTTGTAGGCAAGATATCACATGGGTCGGGATATATATACCTCCTTGACCCCCTTTGGATGGATGGTTCAAAAGTCCTAGCTCGTTGTAGGGGGTCATCAACCCTGGGTTGGGACTTTGGGGTTCTAGGCTCAACCCCCACTGAGATATCCACAGCATCCTCAGACAGACCCCACATAGATTTTACTTGTGATATAGATAATAGAAGTATTTGTCTGGTTGGGATTGAGGATAGGCTCACTGGAAATGTGGTTTTCCAGTTATATGGTCCATTGGCAACACCTTCTGCCACACAGTGGGATGGTCACTATCTGATTGCTGGTTATGAGTCAGGAGAAGTCTTGATTCTGGATCTTAGTCATATGCTTTCTTAGTGGAGATATATTTTCCTGTGACTGTATTCATCTGAATAAAGTGGACCTTCAATGACAGTTTTCTTATAAGTTACAATGACATAACTGAGTGAGTGTACTAGCCAGAAGTGCACAGTGTGACTTGTGGTTCTCCAGCCAGCACATTGACTAGGTATGAGCCTGCTGGCATGAGGCACTCCATGATGGAAGGTAAGAAGGCCATCAAGAGGGACCAGTGTCCCTTACTGAGAGAATGTAGCACTTGGACATCTTCACTAGTTTGAAGCCCTCTGGCATATTGACCCCTCATGAGGTCAATGCATGGGTGCTGAAGCTTAAATAAAAGGTAGACCCTACTGAAGTTACAAAATCTCCACACCCACTCAAGCTCTATCTACAGCTAACCACAACCCCTACCTCCTCCTTCAGCTTGGGAATAAACCCCTTGTCACTGAGAGTTCCCATAACCTTGATCTATTTCCTGCATTCCTGATCCCATATGTACCATTTGGCAAGTAGACAAGATGCTTCCCTATCACCTCCCATGTATGAACATCCACCTTTGATGTATCCATGCAGCCCTCACTGCTCAGGTCCAAGGTGAGCTTTGCAAGTTGTGACAAAGTTGAATGATGAAGAAGAGTTTTGGCACAGGGCAGTACAGGAAATGTCAATGATTGAAACATAGCACATGTCAAGATGTTCAATGAGGTAGGCTCACTGGAGATGGGGGCTGGAGGGAAACTTGGTCAGCAAGATGAACTGATATAAATCATGTTATTTGGTCCAGACATACCACAGTAATAATTCCAGAACATTGTCAGATCATTCAGTGTTGTACAGGAAGAGATGAGCCATTGGTTTATAAAGTCTGGCTGGTTCAGGGCACATTCTGTATCTATCTCCAATTAAGTCAACCATGCAGAAGACAGGACCCAGTCAAGCAACCAGCCAGGGTAGCTTCCACAATAGTTGGGATACAAAGTCAAGTGATTGGCACCTTGGAAAAATGGGACTCAGGAGATAGTGGATAGATTTGTTGTGTTCTCATCCATTGGTACCAGGTCATAGATTTTGAGATTGTTCAACTGGGGGAGTGCGGGCAGTAGAGAGGTGATGTTGTGTGGGGTGGCTGATGATCCAGTGAGTTGCAACTTGACCAACCTGGACCCCATCAGTGGGAACCATTCCATGGAAGACAGTTGGAAAACATAACCGCAGTGATCAACCATCAGACACTCCACCCAGGTAAGGGCAAGTAGATATTCTTCGAAACCCTCCAAATATGGTAGCTTGATGGCTTGTAAGGACAATCGGGGGGGGGGGGGGGGGGGGGGGGAGGAAAC
>Ga0307517_10012686_pt1 | contig 11532 bp, 5 predicted proteins | sample 23_EM_MG_FD_194515 | JGI IMG/M metagenome (GOLD analysis project Ga0307517, IMG submission 194515) | Populus trichocarpa ectomycorrhiza microbial communities from riparian zone in the Pacific Northwest, United States - 23_EM | ecosystem: Host-associated > Plants > Roots > Unclassified | place... | reverse complement strand
TTCCTCGTGCACAGCCTGTGAGAGATGGTTTCAGTTTTTCCCATTGTCCGTGATTTTCTGTCCAGACATCATCAAGGACAAGAAGGAACCTCTCTCCCTTAATGGATTCAGAAACCCTTTGCAAAAGAGAATGCAATTCAACCAAATCCGGTGCCCTCCCTTCAAGCTGCTCAAGGATAGCTTTGGCTATCCTAACCTGATCAAATGGTTCTGAAACACACACCCATATCTTTTTCTCAAAATGAGTCGTAACCTCAGCATCCTTATAAGCTAGTTGGGCGAGAGTTGTTTTTCCAATTCCGCCCAACCCTACTAGAGAGATGACATCCATGTCCCGTGCTTCGTGACTACTTTCAGCCAGCAACTTGCTTACAACATTTCTCTTTTCACCATCTCGACCACACACGCTTGATTCATCAACGAAGGCGGTACTTTTTAGTCGCTGAAGTTCATCAGTGGCTCTGTACAGATCAAAGCCATACATAGCTCTCGCTTTGGCAATGTCATCCACTTTTTCACATACTTCTTTGATCTTGAGGGCAATGTCGCGACGTCGAACAACTTGATTGAGACAAAAGCAAGGAGATCCCAGGAAGGAACACCGTATCTTCTGTCGGCTGTGAGTATTTTCTTCAGCATCCCCCATTTTCCATGTAAGAATTGCAGAGCTCCATTCATCTAGCACGTCATCCATATCATAGCATACATCTTTGACCTTGTCTAGCCAATCTCTTACAGCCTTATCCCTCACTTGTTTTCTATCCGCATCTTCAAGGACAGATTGGATATCAAGGAGATTGCTTTTCAGCTTGTCGACTTGTTTCTTCACGCCCCCTACTAGGTTCACCTCTTCATGTACCTATCAGTGTAGATCAAAAGATAAGAAAGTTCAAGCAGAGAAAACATTTCTATGATTTCACGACAAGTTTTTAATTTTTGGTAATTAATAGATTAAATAATTTGTATTAATCTTTCTTTCGCAATAGTTGACACGTACTGTGAAATGGATTGGCTATATTAATAATTTATATATAAAATATTTATTAAAAACCTATTTATCAAAAATATTTATTTTTCTTTTTATCATCATGATGATGATATCTCTGTCTGCAGTCTGCTACTATTCAAGAAGGAAGAAAAAGAATCTTAAATTGTTCGACGTCAAACCTAAATGTAACATAAGCTTGGTGGATCAAAGAAATATAGAGAATAAAAGGATCTGTATTTGTTGGTATTTGTAAAGTCTATAGTTTTAAAGTGAAAAATATTTATCCTTTATAACACTCACTAATTATTTTACAGTTTAATGAGAGGATCGACAACTATTTCTTTTTAGATTATTTCCGGAAATATGAAAAACAATAAAAAGAAATTTCTTAAATAAAATCCAAATCTAGATCTGAGGATTTGATAATTTATTTTATTTTTCTTATAAAAGAAGAAAAAAAGACTTCATTTTTATATTTCTTATTCATGTTAGGGTTAATCAGATCATTGCAAATTGTATGAAAGTAATTACCTCTTGAGCAACAATCCTCGTTAACTGCTCCAAAATTGGCGATAAAAGTGCCTCTGCCATCTGTCTGTTTAATTTAATTTAATTTATTTATTTATTTAAAAAAAAAAAGAGACAATGATGATAGGATGAACAGAGAAGGAGAGAGAAGAGAGTGTGAGGGGAAGGAAGCTGCTGGTTTAGGTAGTTTATATGTACTTAGGGTTTGGTGATGAGGGTTGACTTTTGCTTCAATCCCTGTGCTGTTTCCAACATTTCAATTCAGTGCCTATATTATTGTAACTTTTCAGTCCAGTCTCGGTCAGGGGTTACTTACTAAGAATGACATGCCATTTTGAGTTCCAAAGGTGAAACACTCGTGGTTTTCATTTCTACCGAGTTCTAGGCTAAGGATTATTATTTGTGGAAAGTTATTTCTTCTTCGATTTATAGCAATTATTTGGATTGATTCTGACCTTAGGTTAAGAATGCTGTAGTTTCTACTGAAATGTATCTGATATGAACAACTGATTATAGCATTCTACTGAAATACCTGCTTCTTATCTGTTTCTCAATTTCTTCTCTTCATTTTATGTTATTCCACTAATCTTCCTTACTGGATCATGGTAATATATATCTGTCCATCCAAACTAATTTACACAAACCAAAAGTAGTAACCAATTCAAAGAAGCAGAGTCCAACTTGAATAAAACGAAATCAGTAGTTTGCTGATTGCGGTGTAGTTAAAAGACCTGATCAAGTGGTTGCAGTAATCGTGGAGCTTTCTTCTACTGTAAATGCACTTAGGAAATGGATCCCATTTGGAAACTGTCATAATTGCACTACGAGCTTCGTTTTATGTTTCTTCAGAACATCAGTTTCCAACCTGATGCTTTCATCCTTCATCAAAAAGCTCTTAGAAAGAGTGTGAGGATGGAGTCATGGAGATATAAAGCTCTTAGATGGGCTTTGACAGCAGTTTTGATGATGAATTGCATTGCTAAAGAGACTCTAGAGTCGTATAACTCTCCAGACAAGACAAAGTTTCCTGTCACATTTGATCCTGTTTGATCTTATGGAGACGGACAGTTCTCCACCAATCAGCAACAGAGGGGTAGGGAGGTGAAGAGGAGAGGGAATAGATGAATGGCCAAACAGCCAAGATGTCTTATTTCAAACCCAAGTACAGAGGAATGCCGTATTTTTAGATGACAATGAGTTGATATAAAATAGCAATCGGGTATTTAACTCTTGGATTTCATGCTAGATTCAGCAGCGTTCGGGGTCAGAATGGCATTATTGGGAATAAGACAACTAACAAGAAGTCTTGGGATACAGAAAACCTCAATAAGTACTTTCCAGATGTATTATCTTAACCAGGTCATCAAGCATTAGAGGACTTATGTATATGAGTTTGTATAGAGATATCAAAAGGATGCCCGACACCGTTCATAAGATAAGCCATGAAATTTTAGCAACCTTATCACTTATCAGTGACATTAGAAGAAGAGCTGAAGAACAAACGTGAAGCAAAACAATAAGGAAAATCTTGAAGATGGGTACCTTGTAAAGTCTATGATATTGTTCTGCTTGCTTCCTACTTTTCCGAACCAAAACTCGAAAGTCAGGACCCATTCCACTGCAACAAAATAAGTGTGATTCAGCACTGTTAAGGAAAAAGGTAGAGCAGAGCAACCCTTTTTGACAGAGGCTAATAAGTTGCAAAAGTTTGTAAAAAGTGGCTCATTGAGCAACCAAATAGCCAAGATGTCTTGTTTCAAACCCAAGTACAGAGGAAAGCCGTATTTTTATTTTTCTAAGGAACTACATCTTTGTCCCCCTCTTCTTCTTCTTCCTTTTCTGTTGTTTGTAAGGAACCCAACTACAGACCAACCCTTTTTTTTTTTTTTTTCAGGCACTGCTATCTATCATGGTCTTCACTTAATAACTAGTTTGGTCTGGAGATTCCTTTAACTTGAATGGGCTTGTGATGACATTTGGAACGCACAGGTACTGGTGGACTTGTCTTTTACTTGTAGAAATCATATCTTTTGGTGAGAATTTTTCATGCTAGGTTTGGATAACTTTATTATGATTTAATCCACTAAATTAATGAGTATCATCTTTTATAGATGAATGATTTAGTTTCCAAGGCTTCCTCTCTCATTTTATATTATTTATTATTTTACCCAACTTATTCCTCTCTTATTTTTGGATAAGCTTAACGTCTACTCTCATTCCAGAGACAGCCAGAAAGTATTGTTGCCTATATCGGATGCTTTGATGTATTGTGAATCATTTAAAGACACAATAATCTCAATCATGTTTTTTTTAATATGAATTATATCATAGATATTAAAAGACATGGTATTACAAACTTTCTTGTCTTTCAATCTTTTATGTGTGTTTTCCTTTCAATTTTGTTTTTTTTTTTGCTTCCTTTCCCTCTCTTTTTTCACTCATGCCCCCGATCATCAACTTATGATATTTGTTGTGTCTTTTTTCAATTAAAATCTCTCTTACTCTTTTTGTTTAGGGTTTTTTCTACTTTTGACCCATGCATAATTTTTTCAAAGCTTTTTTTAGATGCCCTTAATCTAGGATTTTTTCACTTTTGACCCTTTTTCAATAGTTGGGTCTCCATTTTCAATATTCTCTTTACTATTAATTTTATCAATGTATTCATCTTTTTAATAAAAAAGTTTTCTCAATTGTCCCCCCAGCTTGGGGTATGATCTAAGTCTAGGTTTTGTTTTTGAAAGAAAGATTATGTCAGGCTTGTATTGGGACGACAAAATATTTTAAGAATTGTGAAAGAAATAAACAAATATAGTCTTTTTTTATTTCAAGCAAGGTTAGGTAGAATTGATAAATTTTAATTTTATCTAATGTAATGGTTTAGATTTGCAAAAAATTATGATTCGTGAGTCTATCATTACCAAATCAATTATATGTCATTACACATACTATTAAAGCTTAGCTTCATGATGTATGGTTTCAAATTTGTATGTGAGCTCAAAATTTGTTTAGTCACTCTATACCTTTTTTTTCATGTTATTTTAATAAATATCGAATCATTTCTGTAACCAGAACTCTTAATTTTGAGGATTGATTAGTTTTAACTTTGTATGTTAAAGTTTAATTAAAATATTTTGTCTTAATATAATGTTAAACATCTATTAACTTCAAAAAAATAAAGAGATAAAAAAAATATTTCATTAAAAATTAAGATACGATCTCAAAACAAAGTAATGAAAAATAAAAATCCCATAACAAAATTGTTGATATATATTACTATCCCCGAAACAAAGTGGAGGTTATTGTCTTGGTTCAGCGGTGTTGATGGCGTAAAGGAGAAAAAAAAGGGAAGTGAGGGATCTGTTATCGGTAAAATAAAAATGAAAGGGCAAAGGTCGAAGGCTATGCACCAGAGATGGGGCTTTCAGGGCTGTTTTGCGAGGTTTTAAGGTTGACTGCTCGCTGGTGGCAAGGCTTCTTGAAAATGGATCTTTTGTGGTTTTTTTTTAGGAGATATCATTTTTATTTTTTTGATTGTTACTTATTTTATTTGAAATAATTTATAAAATTATAATTTTTATTATTTTAATTTCATCATCTTTTAATTTTTTTATATATTAGATTTGATTTTTATTATTTTTATTTTTATTTATTTTATTTGAGATAATTTATAAAATTAGATATTTTTTTTTTAATTTCATTCTCATTCAATTTTTTAATTTCTAAGATTTATTTTTTATTATTTTAATAAACTTGAAAAAAAATATTAATAAGTTATTTTTTAACTTATTTTTCATGACATAACTAAATACTAGAAAGTATTTTCTAACTTATTTTTTATAAAACTACTTTTTAAAAATTTACTTTTTAAAAAAATTATTTTTTTAAAAAAACTTTTCAATAAATAAATGAGTCTTGAGAAACATTTAGCTAAATGTGCAAGGGTAATACCATGAATGAAGGAGACAACAAGTACATATATTTTCTCAAGAATACACGTGTGTGGTTAGGATTTGGTTTGTAATGCTTTTGAAATTATGTTTTTTAAAATTTAAAATAGTTTTTTATTTAGAATTATTTTTTATAGTTATAGATTATTTTAATATGATAACTTTTTAAAGTTAAAAGAATATTATTTTAATATATTTTTAAATAAAAAACATTTTAGAAAACAAATAGTGGCAATAAAATATCCATTTGGAGTGTTTTTAAAATCATTATTTGAAACGGTTTTTACTTGAAAAATACTAAAATTGATGGTTTTAGATCATTTTGGGAAAGTATTAAAAAAAATTAAATAATCCAAGTAAAAAATATATTTTAGGATGCCATTTGTTTGATTGGTTGCTTGGAATTTAAAAAAAAATATAAATAATATAAATATAATTTGACTGAGAGAAATATAAAAACAAATCTATTTTAAAAATAAATTCATATAATGTTTTTTAAAAATAAATTCAATCCTCGTAATGTACCCTGAGAATAACTCAAACAAAAAGGTTTAAGTTAAGCTTAAAGAATGAATAAGCATCCACGTGGCAAGAACAACATATGAGGTTAGAGGTGGAGGATGATACGATACCTCGGTTGTTGTTTCTTTTTTTTTTTAATCATGAATCAAGAGTTATTAAAAATCAGGTTGGTTTAAAATTTAGGTTACGAGTTACATGAATTAACTGGTATTAATTTGTATTTTTTAAAAAAAATCAAAATAATATTATTTGAAAAAATAAAAGAAAAATAAACTAGATTTTGAACTATATCCATCAAATCAGCTCAGATTATAAATCACAAATCACATGAGTAGCGTGATTTTTTATGGGACACAGTTGAGAAAATGGACTGTTTTTGTGTCTTTTCCCCTTTCAAATGTTCTTGACCAGCTTGGTACCGGCATGGAATGGTTAATGTGGTTGAGCCTAGATGATGGCATGCACACAAATTTCATATGAGAAAATCAAAATCAACCTAGTTTAGCCCATCATCCACTCAAGGACGAGGAGTTTATGAGAATAAATAGCCTGTATAGAAGCGGCTAATCTCATAATCTTGTAATTTTGATGCTGGCTCTTGAACTAGAAACCATGTATTAGTTGAGAAGAATTTTTTATATATATTCCTGATGATCATCGTTATACTATGTAATGTAGTGATTCAATCGTGCCATTTCTTACTGTTATCATTGAATTGTGATAAATTGTGAAAATCAACCTTACAAATGATGGCTTGATCTAAACTAGGATGGCAATTGCAAATTAAAATCCAAGTCAACAATAGATTACAATTACAGTAAAGAGGCTTACATATTATTTTAGAAGAAGGGCCAAGGTTATGGAATCTGGAGATTGAAATTCAGATCTAAATTACAGAGGAAATCTGGAGATTGAACCCAGATGAAGTGAATTCTTGCATGACAGCAGCAGTTTCCCTCACAAGATCACTGGCTTGATTCGAGCCCTTCATTAAATTGTGATAAATCAACCAGGGATTGCTTGATCTACAATACTAGGATGGCAATGTCAAATGAATGGAGGAAGCATCAGGTCTCATCCTGTCTTTTCACATGTCGAAGCAAGATGCAGTTGAAGAAATCATGGAAAATCATGTACATTAGCACAAATCTAATCCATGGCATCAGGCCCAAAGCATTTCCTTTTCACAAGGTTCCATACCCATTGCATCAGGAACCTCCTCCCATTCATCCCCTTTTTTCACAGGGGTTCCATACCCGCTGCTGCATCTATTTTTTTTTTTTTTTTTTTTAAAAGAGAGGATGTGAGAAAGGTATATCACAGCTGTATTTGATAGAATAAATGGTAAGTAGGAAATAAAATCCAAAGTCAACAGTAGATTACAAATTATTTGAATCCAATTACAGTAAAGAGGCATATGAAACATATATACGGTGCTTAACACAGCATTGAATGAAATCCTCCATGTAAACAAGGCTTACATCTTATTTTACGTAGAGTCTCTTCTCTCACAACCTTACCAAACTCTGAAGTAGCTCTGAGGCATCTTCTAAGACCAAACTGTCAAACACAGACCACAAGCAAACGTGTCATAACCAAAACAACCCAATGAATGGTTAACAAAATCTTCGATTTGATTCCAAAAATATTATCACTTAGAAAATCTTCAAATGCACAAATTATATATATATATATATATATATATATATATATATATATATCATGTAACGGTAAAATAACCAAAACAAGAATTATTAAATAAAAAACAAAGTTAATTAACTTGTATCTCTTTTTTTTCCCATGAAAAAATGGAGAGCAGAAAATAGATTTGTTAAAAATTAAAATTAAAATATCTACGAAATTCAATTATGCTAATAATTTTGATTGTAAAATCTTTTACCGTTAAGAATTAACACTGGTAGAAGAATTTACCTACTCCCAGTTCAGAAAAATAAATGTTCGGGATATGAGAAACCTTGTGCCAATCTTCACCCATCTCCTCCTTCCCGTAACGTTTCATTAGATTGTGGCAACCACTAATGCGTAATGACTGTAGAGGCGCTGCCAAAACATAGTCTGGTAGTTCTCTCAACAACGGGCAATTGATAATTTCCAAATATTGAAGTTGTGGCATAATGGATATTGAAGTTGTGTTGGCATCTTCTTCTCCCACTGATCTCCTTTCAATTCCATCCCACTGTTCTACTTCTTCGAGACCCTCAAATTCGAAGTCCTTTTAATTTCTCCTTCATTAACACTTTTTATACCTATAAATCCAACATCCAACCTTTTCAAGCTCACAAAGCATGACATCTTGAGTTTATTTTTCATGAATTATGTTTGTGTTTTGACAAATCCAACAATTATGATTTGATTTAGTTGTTTTTGGTTATGGGACACAATGTGGTGTTTTTTATTAAAAAAAAAAACAGAGAGAATGCTAAAAAGAAAGTCACAGCTGCATTTGATAGAATAAATGGTAAGTAGGAAATAAAATCCAACTCAAGAATAGATTACAAATGAGTTTAATCCATTTACAGAAAAAGGGTATATAAAACATATGGTTATTAATACTATTGGTCTGAAGAATCCCCTGTCTGGAAGTTCTTTGAATGGGGCTGTGATGGCATTTAGAAAGCAAAGGTGCTAGGGGGTTTGCCTTTCACTAGCAGAAATCATATTTATTGTTGAAGATGTTTTGTGTAAGGTTTAGATAACTTTATTTGGATTTAATCCACAAAATTGATGGGTATCATCTCTTATAGATGAATGGTTTAGCTTCCAAGTCTACCATTCTGAAACTGAGGTTTAAGAATTTCTTGTTGTGAATTGCTGAAAACAGTTGCTTGATCTTCACTAGGATGCCAATTGCAAATGAATGGAGGAAGCATCAAGATCAGTGGCTTGTTTGAAGGCAGATAGACCCTTTGATCGTTAGATGATGCCTTTAGATGAGAAAGGATGTGAGAAAGGTATATATATCAGCATCATTTGATAGAATAAATGGCAAGTAGTTTGTTTTTTAATCAAGTATTTCAATTTGGCAAAGATAGTGTGTAATTTACCATACTATATTCTTATTCCATACAATATAATTATGGATACTATAGAGCATATACGTACTTTGATCTTAATTAGTCCTTGGCTTAAAACGAATTTGGTGCAGATACAGATTCTATACACGTCCAACTCCAACAAGCCCTAAAAGGACATCAATATTGGATAAATACCAAGGAGCTAGTGCATGAGCATTGTTTGTTCACTCTGTGGCAGAGGCCTCTCCACAACTTCTCAGCAGGAAAGCTGAAAATTATGTGGGGCTTCATGCAGATTGATGCGCATGCTTATTATTTCTTGCCACCTGAATGTTTTCTTTTACATTTTTTTTTTTATTTAAGTTGCAACGCAGTGCGGTTCTATAACCTAACTAGTTTCAACTCGATAAAACTGACTGTATTAATTTTCTCAAATGAAAGCTCGCAGTGAACTTTTAATGCCAGCAATGAGCAGATATGAATTTTTGTAAATAGCTAAAATAAAAAAAATCAAGATTTTCCTCGATTTAGTATTATTGATTGATGTCTAAATATTATTTTTTCATTTCTTTCTCAGCATAACGCCAAACAATTTAATTTCTCCGTCAAAGAAAACAAGACTAATTTATCAGATCTCCGAACTTGATTTGTTTTCTTTGCTAAAACTTCCTAATCGTGTATACGAGCATTAAAAAAAAAACAGCAATAACAACAACAATAATAATAATAATTATAATTACTATATATTTTTTAGAAAATATTTTGATGGGCACCTTTACATATTTTCCATAGAAAGTGTCTAAGATGCTCTATGATTCGATTTCAATCCAATTACATATTTTACATATTCTTGGAAAATCCTCTCCTTGAATTCTTTTTGCCTTTATATCATAAATTAAAAAAAAAAACCCTATTCATGTTAAAACAAACTTTTCTAGTTTAATTTTTAAGAATACAATGTTTAATACGAGAGATTATTAAATAATTATATAATATTATAAATATTATTGTTATAATTTTACTTTTCACATGAACAAGAAAGTATTGCATTAAAAATATATAATGATAATAAAAATCTCTTACTATACAAGGTAATTGGAGTTTCTCCAACTCAATATATGCTGATAAATACATGGATGTAATTATACTGTTATTTGTGGATATAATTAAATAATTAGTAAAAAAATAGATTTTCATGATTAAAAAAAATGAGGAAACTTTGAAAAAAGAGAGACAAAAAGAGACATGATATTTAATGTCTTTGATTATTTATTTAAAAATTGATATTTATTAACATTTTGATACTTGATAAGAGGAACTCCTTTTGTCCTGAGGAGCCTAAATCTTTTGTTCATCTAATGATTGTTTATTTGAAAAATGGGGGATCTAATTGGAAATGTATATTGTTTGTAACCCAAATGAGAATGACATGATAATTAGAGAAAAAACAAGATGTCATTTTCCCAAAATAAAAATAAAAGAGAGGATATGGTGGTGGGTCAACGTGTCAACAAACCCATTAGGCCGAGAGTTGGTGAGTGCTGACTTTTCGTGGTGGTCCCACTTGCTAGTGACTGGTGCTCAGTGAGGGCCCTCGGATGGGCTGGTGGGCTGCCGGTGGGGGATGTTTTCTTTTGACGGTAAATTATGGTAGTTTCCTAGCAACTCTTGGAAATGAAATTTTCAGTTTGTTGAAATTTCCATGCAATTCTTGGAAAAAATTCGTCCAGAGATGATGGATCCTTGATGAAAACAGAGCAGTTTGTAAATGCGTTCCAAGAGTTTCACGGGATTTTGAATTTTTTTGTTTAATTTTTTTTATTGTTTTTAAATAATTCTAAGATACTAATATAAAAAACAAATAGGAGCAGCCAAATCATTAAGCCAAAATTACGAGGAGCATATACGAAAAACAAGAGGAACTTCTTCCAAGTAGGAAAGGTGTCGCAAATGGATGAAATGCTGATAGCCTGATAATAATCCCATACAACTTTATCTTGTTTCCTAGGAAATCTTAGAAAGATTATGGCAGATATCCAGAATAAAATTGAACACTGTTCCAAAATATAATCCAATGTTGCAATATAGATCCCTTCAAGTTCGTAGTTGATCCGAACGTTTTTAAACCATTACATGCTCAAACTGCTCCCAAATTCTCTGGAGCTTGATCATTCTACAATTCTCACTTAATGAAGTACATTGATATTATTTGGTTCAAGCATCTTACCCTCATGAAGGCCAGCTCTCCCATACGCATCTTACCCTCATGAAGGCCAGCTCTCCCATATGCATTTCAAGAAGATCAGATTTGCAGAATAATTCAGAACCAAATACCACTGAGCTTACCTTCCCATGAAGGTTGATCAACAGTGTATATGTGTCAGTAGAGGGCTGGCAGCCATCACTTTTCATTCGCTGAAAGATCTCAATTGCTCTTTGAGGGTTTCCAGCCTTCATTAACCCATCAATATAAGCATTGTATACAAGTGCACCTGGCCAAAATTAGAGTATA
>Ga0307517_10012685_pt1 | contig 11532 bp, 14 predicted proteins | sample 23_EM_MG_FD_194515 | JGI IMG/M metagenome (GOLD analysis project Ga0307517, IMG submission 194515) | Populus trichocarpa ectomycorrhiza microbial communities from riparian zone in the Pacific Northwest, United States - 23_EM | ecosystem: Host-associated > Plants > Roots > Unclassified | place... | reverse complement strand
GGTCGATCCTGACACTGCCAACAGCAATGACGACTTCCATAAAGGGGGCTGGCAAAACATGAGATGATTTACCCGACCCCTCTTGTCGCGTTTAACATCCAGGCCACCTCGGCCAAGGACGATGCAACTTGAGTTTAACAACACCAAGAGCGGGATTCAGAGCAGCAACCGGGCAGAGAGAATTTGTGCGAAAGAAGCTCAGGTAGCGAAACAACAAGTGGAATTTATTTCCACCTGGTCAGTCATTTTCCTCACCAACAGGCTCGACATCGTCAGTGATAGCATGTCAAATCCCACACAGCTTCGTTACCGAGGAATTGCAAGAACACCCTACCCCATCCCTTCGATCCGACGAGCAGGAGCATCGTTTGGCGACGAAGTACATTCGCGTAGTTGTATCGAGTCGTGCTTGTAACCATCTTGAAGCTGCATACTGTCCCGGTGGATGTCTATTCGAGTATTCTCTTACATGAACCAACGCCTGCCTGAACCCAACTTTCATATATCGTGATCCGTAGGGCACATCACATATATCGAAGTCTGTCTAGGAGAGACTAAACCCAACTACTCAAAAGCCACTCAAAACGATTTCAAGAGCCCGAACGCGAATTAGAGAGGAGATAAGCAAAAACAAGAACGAATCAACAAAATCCGTGGCAGAAGTGCGCCCGCAGAACGTAAGTCTGACTTCACCAATGTGTGCAGTAGTTATACTCACAGCCCCTTTGAGTAGCACTGGCGTGCCCTATACCCCCAAACTCGCTACCAAAAGGAAATCGAAACAAAAATACGGAGACTACGTTCGGTAGTCCTACTCCCTATATCCCTACCTTCTACACGACAATCAGGCGCACCAATATACACTTGGCTAGCCTTTTTTTTCGTGTCATACGGACTGGGAAGAACGGATGGGCGATGCGATGGAACCTCATACAACCCACCTCACTCCAATGAAGGCTGGCGGCGTCTACCTGCGAAGTTGCTAGGTACGACACGAGGATCTGTATTTTCTGCAGTTTTGGAATCGAAGTGGAAGAATGGATGATGTTTAAGAGTGGGATATCTCTGTATTCAGTGCCGTTGACCGCCTCAAATGATCTATGAAAACTACGAGCAAGAAACAAGTACGATACGGTCGCTCGCGAGCTCCAGTAAGTTCCAATTTCCCCTTGTTGACGAACTTTAGCGTATAAAGGCGCGCCGCTGGTGGTGGATATCTGTGAGGACCGGGTAAAGTAACACTGGCCGGCTACCCAACTTCCCACTACCGCTCTGCACCATAATTCGCCAACTCATTCCTCTTTCTCCTCCATCTGCTCCTCCCATTACAGTGCTCTCACTGTCACGGAATACGGCTGTAAAGACCGCCTCGTCAGTAGATCTAGAAAGCCACAGGCGGACCTGAGTGTTATCAATCGACACAGGTGGAGTGGGTGGGTGGACGCCGCAAATTGGAATGGAGGCAGAGTGAGGTGAGTGTGTATGTAGGCGGGGAGATTTCTGTGTCTCGCAACCAGCGAACCGGTGAGCCGATTAGATTAAAATCTCTTACCAGTGCACGTGACCTGGTAGCAGTTTTCCGTTGTCGAACCGTGAACGACTCGAATCCATGAGTCTGGGCCCAGCACTTCTACCATCTCTACCGGCCGACATTGTATTAGGTTCTTCGGGTCGTACCTCGATGCCCCGACCCTCTCGGAAATATGGTACCAACAGGAAGACCTTCTCGCTCGGTTGTGTTTCGATCTAAAAAAACCACCTTGTTCGTGATGTTGACTCTTCAAAGCTTCAAGCTTCAAGCTTCAGTCCCGAGCCAGGCAGTTGCTGTCTCCCTCTTGTTGCGTATCTTCTCTTAGCCTCAGCCTATCCTATCTTCAACATGCTTCACGCAGCCTCAACTTCTCAACAGTATCAATAGGGCGTCCTTCGTCCCCCAATTCAAAGGCTACCAACACGTACATACCACGAGTCGGCTCTCGCATGCGAAGCTCGTGTTGAACTTCGGGTTAGATCTAGAGGTTGGGTCGAGAGCTGTTCTGCAAATGGTGGCTAGACCTAGGTTGGCATTCGATCCAGCAGACCCATCTGACGCTACCAGGGTGGAGGAATTAATCAGACGCATGGAAGTGGGTGACGAAGTCGGTTTATCAGGGGCTAGGGAACCGTTACGAGGCCTGTGAGAGTACGCGATCATCGAGGAGCACTCTCGCTGTTACCAGTTCCAGCTCTTGATGTGGAAGGACCACGAAACGGCATCGGTGAGAACCGGTGGTTGAATATTGGGATTAAAATTTAGAGACGAGGCAATCAACCAGGAACTGCCCGAGAATCGACATTTGGATAAAGAAGCTAGGCTGACGGATACCCAACGCTCAATTTGCCGTGCTGGATATTTGACGCGACCACCCGTCCATTTCCTTGCCTCAAAACTGCAGGATCACCCACCGCCTGTACTTTATATATCTGCTCCTCTCTCCCTGGTCAACAGCTGTACCACGGTCACTCCGGTATATGACCTTGTTCACCCTGCACCAACTTTCGCTCAGTTCCTTGACCGTGAACGATCACCAATCCGCCCAGCGCTGCACGACAACGTCATCACCTATGAGCCCGTCTACCTTGAAGGAAAGATACACAATTTTCAGCGACACATAGCTGCTCCTTACATGACGAGATCTTCAAGTTTCGTTCCGTCCATCATTCGTCTGACTTTGCACCAACATTCAGCCCGCATTCCCCACAACCAGCAAGAAATCCTCTGATATTTTACGTTGCTGCACGACGACAGCTTCGTCATTTCACCGACACCTAGCCTCGATTTTTGTGTCCTTGCTTCGATTTTCTAGTCTGCGCCGATGGTGAAATTGGGGAAGAGGAAAGCATGGCGGTAGCACTCCCATCGCCGATGCTGAGAGAAAAAAACCCATTTCTCACTTCTTACTGTCGACAATTCCTTGGGGCAACCCTCTCTCCTCTGGATCTCCAGCGGCCTGGCCACCCCAAATTCTACACCCCACACACCTGCCTCGATATTAGCGAAAAGGCCAAACTATGGAAATGTTGGTCGCCATGTTCAATATTGCGAACTGCGAAGAGGGATGGGCGGGGGGTGGTCAGCGAACGGAGCTCAGGAGGCGTAAAACACATGGGATTGGGTTCACATGATTAAAGGTCTATCTCGTCAATGCTACACAAGCTCTTTACTGACGACGTGTCCTTCTCTAGGGGAAGACATTTTCGTTGACGAGGCTCAAGATCATGATATATTACATTCCTCATACATGACGACCATGAGCGCCATTGGGTCTATATACACATGGTTAGTCATGCTGATTCGCATCTACCTCGCTCGTGTGGCCTAAGTGGGATGAATGGTCGATTCAGTTGAGGTAGAACAGCGACACGGAGAACTCGAACAAATGTCTCCCTAAACGAACGCTTGCATTCCCACCTTGAACGCCACATATACGCGATCTGAATAACGACAATTCCACCTCTTTCATATACCTGGTCAGTGGTGTTTATCCGCCACCTCACTACTGTGTTGGGAGGGTTGGATCTCCGAATCAACTTACCTTGTTTACTTTCTACCCACATGGTGGAATTGTGTTTGGTGTATCGGAAAACGAGGGATTGGAATCTGTGAGAAAACGAGGGCGGCCCCGACATTTCGTGGGGCCTAGGTGGGAAGAGTCGTAATGGAACGGCGGTGACGATGAACTTCAAACGATGCACTAAGTATCTTACCCAGCGTTGGGGCGAATACACTCCACTCGAACGCCGCATACACGCGAAGGGATTGGGTGGAACCTTTCAACCTTTATGACTTTGTAGGACAATCTCGAGTGGAATTTCTCCTCACAGTCATCCAACAGCGGTGGCAAGCCTTACATCCCGAGCTTGTTCGAGATTCTAGATGAGGAACAACGGCCGAGACATTGGGAGTTGTGAGGCGGCGTGTACGCTCTGTTACAGTTGGCTCAAACTCGCACTGAATCCCTGTAAGAGTGCTTTAATCGATTTACTTTTGTCAAATGATTTCATAGAAAGTCGGTTGAAGCTAATGAGTCCGATAAAAGAACGGTTACAAACATTCACATCTGCTGAAGCAACAACCTTCCGGGAGAAGTGCTGAGTCGTCGAAGGAGTGGCTGGCGCGATAGCGACAGCTGCTTCTTACATCTCTCGGTAGCTTATCCAGAACTGATTGAGGTCGAATCACAGCCCAATGCATCAATCACTTTTCAATCGTGCTGGAAAAAATTTTCGCCTCGGTGGAGCATGCTCGTCCTGGGGAATTTCTACCAGATTGTACACTAACATTTCTTGGCCATGGGACCTGAGGAAGAAACGAACTCCTCATAACCACTCTTGCCTCATCGCTCTATCCGAGGGGTGAAGATGGTAATATTGATGGACCGCTCAGTCGTTACAGGCGGGCTCGGGTTAAACCGCACGGAGCACGGAGATTGCGAAAGTTAAGATCTAGTGGAGTGGACCTCGCCACCCAATGAATCCTGTAAGTAATGTAAATCATGTTAGTCGGTAAGGAAATCGAATCAATCGAACACATAATTCACCGACCATATCACTGGGAGCGCACTTCGCTGCAGCGACTCTTCAGTACCCTCGTACCCGTCTGCGCCTCCCGATGAGGCGATCCTGGTGGTTTTGAACTGCTGTTGAACACAACCGTAAATATCGCGGTATACAAGATTCGAGACGACGCACACATACCGTGGCCATCTTCGTCAACCTCGACACAGCCGCATGTATGTTGAGATCTAGTCACCGACTAATCAATGCATTGTTCGAGATAAGGTGATACGATACAAATATGGTAAAATGCTGCCCCGCATGACATCCCACTCGCTCGCCGACGTCTCCTGCTCAAATGTCCAAGTCGCTCCATCTCGTACTGCCGAATCCTCGTCCAAGGTATTGGAACCACGGGATATACACATCATCTTCCAGAGCAGCCGCTGGTTTTCATATGGGATATATGAGGCTCTACCCAAGAATCTCTCCCTTCCACGCGAGGATGGGGAACGAATCTGTGGGTCGATCTGGAAGGCTCAATGGCCAGGCGATGAGGATAGAACGCTGATTCGAACAGGAATATCCATAGCAGTACCAGAAAATGATATATACCTGGGCGCGCGCGCTGTTCTTATAGGTGCGTCAAGACAGGGTACACGGATGGGACTAACAATGACCATGTACGCACCATACCACTGCCGCTCTTCATCATAACGCATCCCTCTGCTCGTCCACGCCTCTCATGCATGCCCAGGCCTCGGGGCCACAACACAATCATCGAGATCCACAAGGTTCACGGTATCACGGGTAGGCGCCGTTCCAGTGGGTATCCAGTTGTCGCGGACAAGGGCGGGTTAACTTGCACAGAGCATCGAGATCGTCACCTGGACACGACTAACTTAGTAACTGAGCGGACGTCGCTGCCCAATGGCAGTCCTGTTCGTCGTGCAGAAGGGATAGGGTGGTAGTTCCTGCTTCCCCTCGCTAACGCTAATGAGATTATGTCATTATGTAGGACATGTAATCGATGAGGAGATAGGGTGACAAGACAAGAAACCACCGACCATGTGAACAAATACCATTAGTTGTTTTCGCGAACCAAACGCCTTCGCTAACCTTGCTCGCCACCTGTCTAAACTTGGCGTTCCCGGGTCCCGGTCAACCTAAACACGGTGAGGTGGATATTAAAACAGAAGTAACGGGGTGATTGAGGGTGGTGATCATGAAAGGGACTTCTGTAAATCGAAGGAGAAGTTCCCCTCTGCTAATGAAAGATCTCCATCTTGGATCCAAGGGGTACATGTGGCCGCTGTTGAAAGTGTGAGGATCGACTACGGCGATGAGGGGAAGGACTGACTAGGTAACTATTCCCTCGCTTGGGAGCTCCTTTTTGCATTATCCCTCATGCCATGTCCCATCAATTCTCCCGATGATTCCTGTTCGAGAAGACGGGAGACGGCAATCGCAACTATGTAACAGGCGCCGTCATGCACGCGGATGTGATCAGGGAGAGGGAGAGGGCATGTAAAGCGGGAAGAGGACAGGGCAGAACGAAGCATAGTTCATACAAAGGTAGAAGACCCATGGCCTGTCATGCGCCGCTAATTAAAGACGCCTGGGCCGTTATCGATTATCCTGCGAACTCCAATGATATATTCTCGCGTAGTAAAGAGGGGTTCGATTACCGCACGACAAGGGATGAGAGGAACGCAGGATAGGATAAGGCCTCCGTGGGTAGGACAGATTCGACATTGCCACGTTGACAAAAGAAAGAGGAGTCGTGTGATATGCAGGGAACGACGGTAGACATCGGTAGGTCTATGGGCAATAAAGACGATAAGTGAACGGAAGAGATGTTGGAAAAAGGAAGGAAAAGCTAGAGAGAAACGGGACAGCTGAACGACAGAGCTCGTCGCCGAAAGCCACATCCAACACGAAATAAGAAGCTCATCTGCATACCGTTAAAAAGGCCCACCACACATTCACTATCGTAACTCCAGAACCAGATTTCTCGTTAGATATATCGCATTTTGATATGACAAGACTCGGAGATGGCGAACAAGACAAAGAAAAACGCGCATCATCAACTTCCGAACCAAACAACCGGTGATGTCATAACCGCTAACGACGGGAAACTGGCCTGTGAAATTTGCACCTGCAAAAATTAACCATGCTAATTAGCGCAGTCTACCATGCCTTATGTCTGTTGATTATCTCGTGGTTTGCTTGGAACCTTGCTTCCGATCATGGAAGTAGTTTATTAGGCTCAGTTTCAAATTTCGATGATACCAATAATGGAAACCCAAGTAATGTAAGTGGAATCGTGGATAAACTGCTATGCTGATGAACATTGAATACGACAACGTCAATTTATTGTCGGATGATGCAGAAGAGAATTACCCGTTGTACCACTAATCCCCCCCTCTCTGCAGACTATCCTCACACAATATCCCACATCGAACCTCAGCTGTCCGCGGAAGTAATCTATTTATTTTGCTGTCCATATCTTCATTCCCTCCTGTAGGGTTCCAGGAACTGCCAATTTCTTTTTATTATCCTTTGTTTTTGGAGCCGGTAGATAGAGGTTGGATTATGTATCAGGGAATGAATGCATGGACCGTTTTGAATTGATAAGTCGAGGTCCGAGGAAGAGTGAAACCACATCCCCAACGCGCAACGCGCATCGATGCTGAAGATTAAAAACTATTCAGCTACGTTACGGGTAAATTTCAGTGAGCCTCTGCACAAAAGAATATTTATAAAAAAAATCATCTTAGCAAATATTCCACCTATGTACGCCGCAGAAGTGGGTGATTATATGGACCTTCGTATTTGAAAGTTGTAAGCACCCTTTCCAAGTCAGAGAGTGCATTCTCCATCTCTTCTAATGTCTTGTCCCAGTGCGTTAATGCGATTGAATACATCGTTCACAGATGCAATAGTTTTTGGATGAGCCCCGCTTCGCCCATATACTTTATCGAGCATAGTATCAATATTTCGCTTTAACTGCTGCTCCGCTGCATCCCTGTCTGTGAAGAATACCTAGTGGAAGATCAAGTCATGTTCGAGTGTCACCTTGAACTTTGCATACCTGTTTGGAACTTATAGAGTCAGAAACCACATTATGTTGTGGACGGTGCTTTGTGCGGCAATGCACAACCCGCTTCATTCCTGAGGCGCCCAAACCTGACGAACCAAACTGTCAACATAAAGATATATGTCAATGCGTGTTCTTAAATCTGAACAATCTCTTTGACTTACCTTCTCCAAATACACACCCACCGCTTTTTGGACTCGTTTAATGTGACGAGGGAAAATAATACATGCTGCTGAGGGGATAAATGGCTTTGAGAGCGCTTTGATGAGCTCATCAGACTTCATTGCTACGCGGAGGGTATGGTAGAGGAGGTCAAGAGTCCAGATGTAGAATACATGTCGCTCCTGGTAGAAATCCTGTGATTGGAACCCTTCAGAATATAACATCTGGTGTGATCGTCGGAGGCTCTGGGAAAATGAATATTTAGGCATGTCATAATCCCACGTAGGGTGTCGGCGTCGTATTGAGGTGCCTCGTATCTGGTGCCTCCATAACCATGGCGATCGCTTTGACTTCGTTGCCCAGGCAGCAAGAAGGTTGTCCTGCATTGGGGGATTGTTGGGGTTCTGACGATCTAGGTACTCCATGCATGAAAGGGCGATACGGACAAGCCGACAAGACAGGATAGGCTCAGGAATATTCCTTTTAGTTTCGTTGGGGAGTCCATACCTTGTCCCATCCAAGTTATCACCCCTCCTTCCGGCGCCATCGTATGTTGTTGGGTCACGCATGAGTCTGCGCCTATCATGATCCTGATCATGATCGAATTGGATCTCTGATTCGTTGAAACCAAATAATTTGGCACAGAATCTTTCCCAACTTGCAGCTTCCACACCCCTCCATCGTCTTGCGATGGGTTTCTGAAGAACAAACCAAACGGTGCTCAAGAGGCGGAATTTCTCCCTAGTTGGGAGATTTTTGATGGAAGAGTTAAGATGCTCCATATAACACAGCAAATGGTGGTGATAAAGGTCAGATTTTCCCTGTCCAAGATGGGAAGTTTAAGCTGAAACTCGGTTTGACTGCAGGGCTCACTCACTTTGTGTTCCAGATAACGTAAAAATTTCTCTGGGAAGTCAGTTTGATACAAGAGCCACCCTTTGTCAAGGTCATTGAACTCGTAATCAAACCAGTTGAGATAATTTGAGAGGGAAAACACTTCAAGGGCGTGTTTAAGCTCAATAGTCCAGATTGAATGTTCCAGATGTTCTACAAGGTGCATCCACGAGAACCACCATTGATCAATGCCACGTCTGGGACCTATAAAAGTTCTATTTAGCCCTAGCTGAACTTCGAGGGTGGGTTGACTGAAATTGAGGACACATACCATTGCTAGTGAGCACTTGTGACATCCATTGCGCAATGAGAGAATGATATTTCCCAGCATCTATACAATAATCTTTGGACCGTTCTGGATTGTTCAGGAAATCTCCGAAAGAGGTGTGATGGAAACAAATGACATGCAGGCCATTACCCCAGTCATCTACTTCAAGAAGAGAATTGAGAGGGCTGAGATAAATGCAGACATCGCCATCTTCCAAATTTAACACAGACTCGACAGCCTCAACACTAGAATCAAACTCGTAATCAGCTTCAACAAGAGCACTATCCACCCCTAGGATATTCAAAACTATGTCCATATTTTTTGTGCATGAGAGGATAAATGTGTATAACGCATCCAGCTCTGCGAATGGGAGGTCTTGGTTGATGGGTGGTCGAAGCCCAAGAATGATATCTAACTGTCGCATTGGCGAATCGCAAGCAGAGTTGATGAACCGTACAGCAAGGGAGGCATATATGAACTGACCAGAAGCTTTGGAGATCAAGTCATCCATCTGCTTCTTACTCGGCCAGACAGAGGGAATTATTGCATGAAATGGGTGGCACGTCTTGATCTCATGGAATTTGTCAGTGAGAAAGAGGCGAATATCTTCGTCGGGCAGAAAATCGTTGTTAAGCTCAAGATGGGAAATTGTTGCCTGCTGGGAAGCAAGCGCGACGGCTAACTTGATATGAGATTCTGGGCGACTCACTATCAAGAATTTGAGTGGGAGCTGGTTTTGGGCCATCGCGGAAGCGAGGAATTGTATCAAGTTAGTTTGGGCGCCTTGGTCTAGGCACTCATCAAGGCCATCTATGACGACCAATCGAGGAAATTTCCCAGAGGAAAAGTAACCTTGGTGTGCGAGGAGTCGAAGGGGTTCGAGAACCAGCTTTGTGAGCTGCACCTCAATGGAATAGGTAAGAATGAGGGGATCAGCCTCAATAGCGTTTTTGATGAGCTCGTTGGTACTGGGAGTGACACGAGAAACGCAGTAGGCGATGTTGGCGACCAGCGGCTTCATTGTATTGCGTTTGGGATCTGATCGAAAGAAAAGGAAACTGGCAAGGAGGAGTCCTTCCGCTTCGCAGAGCTCTGCGACTCTTCGGGCGATGGCGGTCTTGCCTGCGCCGGCAGGACCATAGAGCCAGAGAATTAAGGCGTCCGTCTTGGGTGCGGTGGCGGGACTACAGAGCCAGAGCATGAAGGCGTCTGTATCCATCGTGCTTGTGACCCAATTCATGATCTTGGTGATAACCGCAACTCTCGTGTTTTCGTGGCATTTTGGAGGATCAGCGCGGTTGTCTGAGTCGTAGAAGGCATTGGGAGAGACTGCTTCCATGAGTCTCTCCATCCCTTTTCAATGCTCATGAGCTTCAACGGCAAGAGGTAATTCCACTGATAAGCTTACCCGTGATGGCGGGCCTTGTTGCATGATAAGTTGTGTTCGTGATCGCTTTGAACGTCCCACCGTAAATAGAAGTGTGATCACTTCCTTTAAGTATGCTCGACATTGTCGCTGAAGGATTGGGGGGAAGAAATGTGCAGGGATGGCAAGGCTTACAGGAAACGATGAAGATACAGCGCCACAACGCATTTCCCGGTTGACACCGCCACTGGCACTGCCCCGGGCACAGCATTCGACATCCTGGGAAGTGCCTCAAGGCTGAGCGCTGAGCGTTGAGCAGCAGTCATCTCAAGGATAAAACATTGAAATTTTGTTTAATTGGATTGTGGCGAGGGGAAAATCGGGTACCAACAGCTTCATATCTCTTCCTTCTACATCTCTTTTCCTGAAATCCTTTCATTTTCTGCCCCACCGAATACTATTACGCAGATATCAGGGTCAATGACCACATGTGCACTTGGCAGTAGCTTTAACAGCATGGTCTTCAAGGTTCATGTGCCCCTGAATCCAAAAACAAATGCAGCCAACGATGCTGGCTTTACGCCAAGTCCTCCAGGGAATCGAGGTCACGGTGCGTATTCTCCTCCCAGACGTACTATTCAGGGAAATACTCAAATACCGCAGGGTGGAGCGATAAGCAGACTGGGATCACACAATGTCGCTAGCAAACCTATTGTATATCTCGACCATGGTCCACATCCAAAAAAATTTCCTTTTCTGTCTTTCTGCATGAGAAGAATTCAATTCTGGGCAGGATTTGTAAGGCTGTATCTCGAGGATTCGTCGGACCTTAACCTTCGCGCCCTAGAGGTTGAGTTGACGCCGCTGTAGGAGAGCGTCATATTCTTCTCAAGTTGCGTTGAACGTCAGCTAACCTGAAATATACACGGAACGAGGAAACGCGCACTGCAAGTTCGAACATGCTGACGCGTTGCGCTCAGCCAGCTGAGGTCGGAGGAGATGAACTTCTTCTTACGTCCACGGACTCAGAGCCTCGTCAGAGTCCTCGTGATTGCAGTAACACTTTTGCTATATAATCAACCGGCCAAGCGAAAGAACGCCGCCAATAGGTGGACAGCTTTACCCTCTCTGACACACAACTGTTCGGATACCGAAACGACTACTATTTGAGTTACAACACATATCCAGGAGGGCACATCACAGATT
>Ga0307517_10012684_pt1 | contig 11532 bp, 17 predicted proteins | sample 23_EM_MG_FD_194515 | JGI IMG/M metagenome (GOLD analysis project Ga0307517, IMG submission 194515) | Populus trichocarpa ectomycorrhiza microbial communities from riparian zone in the Pacific Northwest, United States - 23_EM | ecosystem: Host-associated > Plants > Roots > Unclassified | place... | reverse complement strand
TGAGGTACTAATGTTGCATGGATAGTGCTGCAAGAAATTTCGGCACCTGCAAGGCACCCAGCGGCATGTCTTTTAATTTCATCCTTCATGGTTTAACCCACAAATTCATATTTATTTAGTCTTCTTCAGCAAGAAATCTCAGGACGGCGCCGATGCATAGTGCATTATGATGGCACGGCAGCACTCAAGTAGGTGGCGCCGTGAATTAGGCCATGCCTGGGATGCCGCGCTAGCCATTATGTCTTAATATTACCTTATAGGGCACTATACAGTCTATATTAAATTATTCACCAGTTCAATGCGTTCGGTGAACCCATATGATATGATACACTGTTTACATTCATTGTATCATATCATATGGTACACTGTAACATCCCTACCTGATCTGGGCCAGAAACCTTTGTTCTTCCCACCGCTCTGAACTTGATAATTTTTGGAGGATTGTTGGTCTTGTTGATCTCTCGGATTGCGACGGTTTTGCGCTCCCCAAAGAGTTTGTTAAAAGGCTTTGACATCTATTCTTATACACCGGAGTTACGGGAAAATTACACAAAGCTCGAAAACTTATTCGGTAGAGCCATCTGGAAGGAGCAGTTCGTGTGAGTGTATTCTTCATCAGCAAAACATGGGTATTCTATAGCTGTGTAGGTAGCATTACATAGCACCATAGAGCCATAGCATGGGTCCTGTTCAGTGCAGCGCAGCGTATGTACTATAAAGTTCTGGATTATTTTGTCAGTAGCATATATAGCATGTCATAATTTTCAGGGTATCGTCACTGGAATATATATACAACCTTTTCCCCATAGAACCACCAGATTTATCCATATTGATGCTGAGTGACTCATGTCTTCGACAATTCACTCTGCTATTTTACAGTAGATTTCCGTCGTCCATATATGAAATATACCTAGCCGCCCACTTCTATTCCATACTAGTAGCACAATAGTACCAAGTAATATATTATCCCCAGCGTGTTTTTTATAGCATTGGCTGCTATTCACATAGCACCTAGTTAAACGCTATAATCTCTTGTAGACTGCTGATTGCATTTGGTAGATTTGGAGAGTATCGCATCGCAATATATAGTGGGAGTCAAATTCCCAAAAGAATTTCCTTTTTTGGATTCTCAACCTCTTTCCAAAAATAGAATGCATTAAACCAATAAATCCATAGCGCTCATCGAGCCCCAAATCTATCCATTAAAAAATACTTTCCAGGCCCCAATAAAATATGCGTCTACCCATAAAAACTGGCTGTATAATCCATGGCTATGGCCATGGTGCGCAGCCCTAATCCTTAGTCGAGACAGGGAGTGAAAGAGAATTCAGGCCTGACTTCTTCCGAGTCGCGATTGATATAAGACCTTCGTGGATTTTAGCTAAAATATAGACGAAACATATTATAAGACTTACATCCCCTCTTCTGCCCAATCATGAAGATTTTTATAAAGCTTAATATTATGATATGGGTTGCCTTTGATTGCGGTAACAAGCACTTTCATAGCATCATAAACCGCTTTGAAGCGATCCTGTTTGAAGTCGATTTGATGATGATACCCCAGGTCTTTATATTCATAAAGAGCAGCGGCAAGCTAAAATAATATAATTAGCTGGTCTTTAAAAAGTACTGACAACAGAAAGACGCACTGCAGTGCTTGCCAGTATGAGACATCCTTCCGGCACAGAGCTCTTATAATGATCAGGAAAGTGTCGCGCTAAAGAGTCCTTGTGCTTATAGAAGAATTCAATAATAAGATGCTTCAACGCGGGGTGAGAGACATTGTTGGTTTTTTGCTTAGAAATTTATTCATGAGCGTGATAGCGAAGAAAGAAAAAAACATACATTTTCATCCAATGTCAGGCCACGGAGGAACTTTGCATGATCGAGAGCCTCTTGCACTTTATTCATCACAGCGTTATGCAAACCTTCTTGGTTTTCCCATATAGACCCATCAGGTGCTCTTGGAGAAAGAAGATCGGGATAATAGACTTTTACGAGATGTGCGGCCTCTGTCTTGATTCTTCCTCGAAAGGTGGAGCCTTCATTATAGACCTGTATAATAATCGTAACATATGTCCAAATTACAAATTGATAGATTACTTACCAGTGTGTCCATGTCAGACGTGTGTTCGAATGCTGCCAGGAGATATTAGATATAATCATCGTCAATCAAAAATAAAATGATTACACTCATCAAGGGTTACACCAGCATCTATCGCCTCTGCTATTTTGCGCATTATAATCTGGCGTGCTCTGGCTTTAAAATCCTTTTGTGGCCCCCAGGCCGCAACTTCAGCAAAGATTTTTCTCATTTCGATCTTTGACGAAATAAGAATCCTTCGCCATGCTAGTGGATAATAGCTGATAGTCTTTGTTGTGTTTTTACCAGTAGCCTTGGAGTGACGAGGTGCTCGTTTGCTATTTGAGGATTCATCTTCATTGTCAGCATCTTCAGCGCCTTCGTTCTCATTGCCATTGTCTTTGTTAATATTGTTTTCGTTTTCGCTCTCCTCTTCTTCCCCAATGCGATCCAGGTGTTGTTGATGAGAAGCCGCGACAGATAAACGTTGCATAGAAGGAGGTTTGTTGGACGGATTTTTTCGGTGGTGATCTTGAAGTACGTCAACGGGTTCCTCCTAATTTAGTTTGAGCCATGTCATCAATGTTCGAAAAAAAAAAAAAATACGGTAAAATCTCGTCCATATTCTTGGTTATGTCCTTTATCACCATGATCAACATTATTAGCATATTGGTCTTCATATCCATTCGGCTCATCATGTTGTTGACGGAGAAATAATTGAGCTTCTCTCTCGTCCTCAGAAGGAGATTGCTCATCCACCTCAATGTCTAAAAAATATAATATTCACTAATGATCAATGAAAGGTAGAACGAATCAATACCTGATGGTAAATGTAGACCAGCAGTATTGGCAGTGGGGTGTTCTTGCTCGTCAACTGGGGGGTAGAAATTTCTATTATCAAAAGAATAATCAGTAGCAGAGTATCCAGGATATTGTCCTTGGGCATCGTCATCACTATCCATCAAGCGAGATTCATCATGATCTTCCTCGTCTTCAGTATTTTCCCTTCCATCGATGTTGATGTCAACGTCCTCGGATCCTTCTCCATCTACGCTATCATCATCACCGACACCAGGAGGGCACTGTTGACTAGGAAGCGGAGCCATTGTTACCAAAGGTGGGTCTGGGATTTTAGGTAGAGGATAGTTCGGGGTCGTGTTCTGTAAAGTAGGCTGAGAGGAGATTACTGGTATATTATTCAAACATTAACTCACTTTTCTAACACGTTTAGTAGGCTTGGGTGGTGCCATGGCATTTTCTTCCATCCCTTCTGGTGCGTCATCAAGGGTGTTGCGTGAGCGTTTAGGTTGAGCCTTTTTTTGAATGACATTGGATAGCCTCTCCAGTTGAATCCCAACGCCATTTTGTCCTCGATTGGCACGAACGGGTCTGCCATTGTGATCTTTTGAAGAAGAATAAGGTGGTAAGAATTGCGCAACAGAGTATTACTTAAATACCTTTTCTCGTAAGGTTAGAAAGGGCAAGCGCTTCATTGGAGCTAGGCATGGAAGAATGCCCACTATTGCCTTTCAAATTATTGAGCTTGTAGTAGTAAATGAAATAATTACTGAAATGTATTTACCTGAATTAACAGCCATAAGATGGTTGTCGTTAGGAGTCACTCCAGGTTTAGAAGCCTCTAGGTTGGTGTTAGACTGAGCGCTCGCATTCTGAGCACCGGCAATGCGAGCATTAGGCATGCGCGCACTGGGAATGTGTGCACTCGCATCGTTTCTTAAATTATTGTCGCTGGTAGACTTGGATTTCTTAGAGGGAGGCATAAAGAGATAAAGTAGAGTCCAGTTGAAGACCTTGCTGGTGACGTGTAAGGAATGAGTTGGCTTTAAGAGTCGGAAAAGTACTCAACGTTTCATTGGGAACCGACCCTGTTTAAATTTAGCGTGATATACTTTTTTGGAAATGTTGCTAGGATCATGTCATCTTGGCAAGCGCATAGCAATCCATAGAACCATAGTGAGTCATAGACCCATGGTATCAATAACTGTAATGAATATGGGGAGGATGTTTCAATTATACGTCATAAAGTGTACATAGCCTCACAAAGATGTAGGAGTATAAAGAGCAATAGGGGAAGGAGCGTACAAAATTTTGGTTTGACATGTGCACAATGAGGTAGAAAATGGGAGCGCTGATCTAGTCAAGGGTAATTGAGAACGTTCCATGACCTGGGACAAATATAGAGCGAGATGCTCAAGTGTAATTTGAGTTGAAAGGTGATAAGACGTTGAAAATATTAGACTTACAACCATGAACCTTTACCAGTAGTTGCCTCACTGGAACCTCCTTCTCATGTATCAAGAACCCAGATCGCTGGAGGATATTCTGTATCCACCCAACTTTGAGTTCGGCAGCATAAAGATTTCCATCGGCTTGCCTAAGGTGAAACTGGACCTCCTTCAGAAGCTGTTCAAGTTTCCACTTGACGTCGTTGTATTGCTGTTTCTCTTCTTCAGCAGAATCTAGCAGACGCTGGGCTTCTTCAGGGGTGGAGATAATATCAATTTGCCTCTAAAAAGGCATACATGAGCGTACAAAGTGCATAAAGAATAGGGAGGGCTTACGAGTTCTTCTAAACTGTTGGCTTCTCCATGAGATGTGGCAGGAATACACGCCTTCAACATGTCATGGAGGTCTGCATTCAAGACTGACATATTGTTACTGAAGGGCCATGACAGTGTTAGATATGTGGAGATGGTCATATCGTAACTTACCAGGGTAGAGTTGTACAGAGTGTGAAGGTCAAAGTCAAAGTAAACCGTAAGATGATAAGGGATCGAGGGCTGAGGCCAAGGTTGACACTTTGGTCACATGATTACATGTACACGAAGGATCACATTTATCAAGCATTTTATTTCTGAAAATTGAGAAGAAAAAATAGTAGCTATGAGCTTAGATATAGTAGTGGCTGGTGCATGTGGCAGTGCGTTCCTCGAAGAGGGTGACATTTAATACTATACATACATCGCCAGATAAAAACAAACAAAAAAAGTGGATGTTCGAATACCAGCGTGCAAAAGGTTCCCTTCTCATAACAGCCTTTGACACCCTTATCGTCAACGGGTTCGTTCGTCTTGCTGTCGACCCAACCGACACACAACGATCCATCCTTCAGGCGACTGTCAAAGTATTCGATGAAGCCCATAAGCCAAGGCCGCCAAGCCATCCCAACGCAACCTTCAATGGTGAATTCGCCGCAAGCCTCCATCTCCCATCGTGTGCGAGAGCTGCCGACTTCACCATAACCAGTGATGACAATGACCCCTTCCAGATCGACAAGACCTCGGAGGTGCAAAAGATCAGGAAGTCAGAGGATTTGAGGACTGGAAAATCGAAGCAGAAGTTGGCGCAAGGAAGAACATCAACAGTTTGAAGGAGTCGTTCAGCTTCAACTTCGTTGATGACCTTGAAGTCCGCCAAGTTGTCACGAGTGATAGCACAGTAGAGTTCAGCTTTCTTGTTCAACTTCATGCGAATGCGGGTAATGATGTCGGCGAGGTCAGGAAGGTGGTCCATTCCAACGTTGAGATCAGCCTAGATAGGCTCAACTTGGATAATGCTGAAGAGGGGGGGGTGCATGAGACCGAGGATGTTGAATGCTATTTCTTTGGCTGAGAAGGTGTGAACACCATAGCTTTCGAGCTTGTGGGCGATAATGTTCGTTGGACCCATCGGACCTGTTCCACACGTCCATCTAAATAGCCAATAGTGTCAATAACAGAAAGCTGCTTGATTCAAAAGGAAACGCACCCAATGACGGCTCCAGCCAAGCGCAGATATTCACCCCAGCTTTCGGAAGCTCAGCGTTAGAATAGCACCTGAAGAGAAATCTTGGACTCTGATAAAGCCCATCGTTTCCGAAAAGACCATGATTTAGGGAGAGAGGAAGGATAACTTGAGTTGGGCGTGTAACGAAATGGTGACTGGCCTTCTTGTTCTTGACGGCCAAGAATGCGAAGGAGGTTGACCAACATCATACGGTGAGCAAGCTCAGATCTATCGTCGAGGCCGTCGATCTCACGACCGTTCTCAGGGATGCCAGCAAATAGAAGGATGTAGTCGAGATCCATGCCGAGGTTGGCGTAGATGTAGTCGACGAGGGCCTCGACATCCTGTTTGGAGGCCTGGTTGAAAGGAACGACAGTGAGAGCAGAGCCACGGCTGCCAAAGGACTGGAAGATCGACTGGTAGTGTCCAACCGTCTTCCAGCTGTAGCTCGAGGGGGTAATGACGGCGTGGGCACCTCCAGAGAGGAGACCCTTGACAACTTCGACACCGATCGAGCCTTTGCCGACACCAGTAAGGAGTGCGTTCTTGTCCTTGAAGGTAGTACCTGGCGATTTCATGTAGGATGTCGAGGTAGACACCGGTCAAATTGCTGCTGTACTCCCAGTTCGTGCCGACCCTGCGCTTCAAATGCAGGAGTGGAATCTTGTCGGAGGAGATGGAAGTGACAGGAGTAACACCAGTGACTTGTGGGCGGGGAAGGAAGACGAGGAGTGACAGCTGCATGTGTCAGTTGGAGGGATGCGCAAATCATGAGAGTTGGAGTTGTGGAGAGAGCGAACAACACCCTCATAGAGCCTTGATGCGGTTCTTCTGGTCCTTGCTAATCTCCGGCAGAGCTTTGACGACAGACCACAGTATGAGCACGTCATCCTGGACCTTTTGGATGTTGACAGCACCAGAGACAGTGCCGCCGCTGGCCATTTCTTCGACGTAAGCCTTGAGCTCGCGGATATTTTCGCGGACGACTTCTGAGTATTTGATTTCGCCCTTCTCGGTGACCTCTGTGTGAGGGGCCGTTGGGAAGGTAACTATGAACCGAAAGTTAGAACAAGAATGAAATAAGAACAGAAAAAATTTACCATCTTTGTACATTTGGGGCTTTCCAAGGACCTCGCGGGTATTGTTGAGGAGTTGCCGACCGAACTCTTTGGCGAGCTTATATGTTTCGCCTTTGGAAGGATCGCAACGGTCGATGTTGTATTGCATGTACTCAAGCATGTCCGGATCAGCATGGTTAAGGAAAGCAATGCAGCGAGCGGTGATCTCACAATCGACTGTCGTCAAACGGCTGAAGATGATGTCATACCACACGAAGAGTGCATCTTGACGAACCCAATTCCACGAGGAGTCGAAATGGCAGGCCTTGAGAACATCGAAGCGTGGTTGTATACCCTCGATGTAGGCGTCGCCATGCTCGCGGGTGATGCTGTTGAGTTTGGCCTGGAGAGCGATGCTGTTGGCCTTTTCTTGATCGAACACAAGTTCTCCAGCACGGGAGTCGCGACCGAGGTAGCACATATACAGTTCGACGTGTTGAGCGGCGAATTTCTCCTGGTCGGCTTGGAACTTCAAGAACTCCTCACTGTTGATCAGTGCCACCACCTCCGCCGCCACCAGCTGCAGCACCCGAGGAAGCGAGCGATATTCCTGACCGCTGAGCATAAAGAGAGACGACACCGTCTAGCCAGGCTTTGGCCTCAACTTCAGATGCAAGGCGCTTGGGAGGTTCGAGAGTAGTGGCGAGAAGGACGACACCGATTTTCCGCCAACCAAATCCTTGATGGTCTTCGAGAGAGGAATCTCGTCGATCCGCTTCTTCAGCTTCTGTGCGACGACGACGAGCGAGATGTCGATCACTTTCACGAGCACATCCCCAATGCTGGCAACTGGACCGGTGGGTACTGCAGCAGCGGGGCCGAGGGAGGAGCACCGGAGGCGGACTCAGCGGGAAGAGCCTCAACTTCGCCTTCATATTAGTAATAGATTTTCTTGACATTCTTGGAGTGACAAAGAATGGCGCATGTCCTACTGATCGACCCATCCAGTATCTCGTATTTGGCCTTGAGGGTACGTGTGGCCATGCCGGTAAGGGTAGGAGAAGGACCAAGCTCAACAAGGCGTTCGAACTTGAACGAAGTGAAGAGAGGGTCTTGGGTTTCGATCCAACGAACAGGCCAGGGGAGCTCAACAAGAATGGTGTACGCGAGTTGTTGGCGGTTATTGGCGCTGGCCCAGTTATCCTTTTCCCACTTCTTGAGGACCTTGTCAAGGCGAGGCGAAGAGGTTTGATCGTAGAAGATCTGAGCATACTCGCGAGAGATCTGGAAGGGTTTGGCGATGAGATTGGGAATGTATTTCCCAACAAGCATGTCGGGGTTCAAGTGTGTAGGGTTGATCTTCTTGGACAAGTCTGCAAATATTGAATTAGAAACGTGAATTTTTAAATAAGAAGGGTGCTTACAGGCATGGGAGGGCATGACGCCAGCCCAGAGGTAGCGAAAGTGGAGCGGTACGTCCATACCAGGCAGGGGGATGGTGGCAAACTCACGCTCCAGCTTGATGTATCCTTCAGATTTTTGTTGACCTTGTGCCTTCTCGCAGCACGACTTGACGATATCACCGAGCATCTCCTTGACCCTCTCGATGGAGTAGGTCTCAGTCAGCTATACAGGGGATATCAGATTAGGTTTTCATTAAGAACTATGCATATATTTGGCATACCTTAGCAATGTCGATCTTCTGGACTTTGAGGAAGTTCAAGACATTGGTCATAGTTTGCAGGGTCAGAAGCTCTCCTGCGCAAACATATTGTTGGCCCTACAAAACAGTCAGAATTAGAGTGAAATAGTAAGTGAAGCTGGAAACTTACCTCGACGTTGTAGTTGACGATCTCGAGCAGAGATCCAGAGATTGTTGTAATACTATCGACAACTTCACGAAGGGTGGCATCGCTGAAGGTGGGCAAAATACGGCTAGGGCTAACCGCACACATCGCGTAGTTCGACCTGTTCTCCTAATCAAGTTCGACGGCACGCTGCATGGTAATACCATGGTAGAAAACGATGTCGACGAGAGCAGAGATGTGGAGAACGTCGGCGATAGAAGCAAGGGCGGAGTACTCTCCAAGGGAGTGACCAGCGAAGGCACAATCCTTCTGGACAAAGCCTTTCATGCGCATATCCTCCAACGCTGCCTTCTCGGTGACGACAAGAGCGATCTGAGCGAATTGGGTGGCGAAAAGGAGGCTGTTGGGATGGCTGAAAGTGTATTTTGGGGTACGAACATCAATGTTGGTGAAGAGAGAGTCTTGACATGGCCGTCCTTATCCATGGTATCGTAAGTCATGTCCATATACCTCTGGCGGATAGCCTGGCCCTTGATACCACCGAAATGGATGGTCTTCTCCTTCGGGTTGTCCTTGACGGTCTCAACGATGGAAAAACCATAGACGGCGAGCAAATGGGCGTCAGCACCTTCCCAAACGGCACGGGCAGCAGGAGAGCTGTTGTACAGATCCATACCCATACCAGGCTCCGGAGAACCTTGGCCAGTAAAGACGTAGACGGTGGTAGGTTGGTAAACCTCGGCAAAACCAGTCAGGACCTTCTCGCCTCGGCTATTGGACGTCTCAATGCCAACTACAATGTTGCCATCGCACATACCAATGTGGCGGAGCTTGATTTCAAGGTCGTCGCCTGGAATGACGATTCCAACAAAGTTGACGTTATAACTGTGAAGGAATGTCAGTTGGAAGCACGACCATATCCAGAGAAAAAACATACGCAATGACGCGATCTGGGCGGCCCTTTGCGACCACGGCCTCGACATATCGGCGAGTAGCAGCGCTCGACCACAGACCATGGGTGATAGTAGCCGGCAGCGAAGCGAAGCCGGAGAAATAAGGGTTAATATGAATGGAGTTGAAGTCCCCAGAAATCTTCGAGTACGGCTCATTCGTCAACGGCGCATTGAACGCAGTGGAGACATCAGGGTTGGTCAGCGTATAGCCCTCATTGGCGAGAGGGGTGGTGAGACCAAGCGGGGTACCATGTCGTTGAAGATACAACAAAACAGGATTGCCCTGCGAATCGTCTTGCTGGAACTCGACGAAGCCAACTTTGACGAGAACCTTCAGCTGGTTCCTGATGAAGATATCTCCCGAGACCGGGACGTTGCGGTACGCAGTCCTATCCTTGAACGACACCTGCGATTGTATGCGGAAAATAAGAGAAGTGCCAGCAAGGGGCGGCGATGACTCGTTCTCCCACCCGAACCACTCCTTAGATGGAAGGACGCCAACATCCGCGTCTGACTGGAGAGGAACGACATAATCGGGTTCCTCAGTGGTGCCAAAGGTGTTCTCGTAATCCGAAAAACGTCCGCGGTACATGAGTGATGATACGACTTCGATGACGCGTTAGCCTTGACGATAAACAAAGCCCTTAATGATTTTTGCTTCGCTCGCATTGACGACCGAGATGATGTGAGCCTCAACCTTGCAAACATCACCAACTGCCAAAGGTTTTGCACTATCAGCCATACGGAAGCCGTTGGAGAGGTCCACGAGTTTGAGGAGATCCCCGTCGATAGCAGCAGGGAAGATCGACTTCATAGTTGCCTACAACGAAATCAGTATACAGATTCACGAGAAGAGTGTAGAAAAGAACAACGTACCTGCCAACCTGTAACGATCGCAAAATCCATCGGCGCCTGCACTTCCTCACTCCTCGCAATTTTGAAGCTTTCTCCCTGATTACTCACAACCGCACAAAATTGTTCCACGTCTTCAGCAACCTCAGGGCCCACAAACTTCCCCCGAATATCAATGGCAGGCAAACTTTCGTCATCGCCATACCACAATTTCCAGTAGAACGCCTTGATACGCTCATTGCGGCCAGTCGAGATCTCATGGATGGGCGCGAAGGCTTATAAACGAATTGGAGAGAAAGCGGGATGGAGCTGCCCTGGCGTTCCTCGAAGAGGGTGACGTCGATACCCTGCGTGGTGTTCTCGTAAATAATCTCCAGCACGTTAAAGCCTTGAATGTGATCGCCGTATGAGCGAGCGGCTCCGTAAACGATGATCGACGTAGGCGTTGACCCAGAGTATTTGACGACGATCTTCTGCCCAGCACGAGGCGCAAGAATCCGGCGGGGGGGGTTGTCGATGTATGAAGTCCCCTGTACGATGATATTTGACATAACGAGGGCACAAATCCTATTCAACTTGTCACCTCCCAAAGTCTCCAACCAGGCAGAAGTCTCAGGGAGAGTCTTGCCGAAGTGGTAAGTGACAGCACCGGCGCTCTCGGTGCGGACAACGCCAGCAGGAAGACCAGCAGCCTGGGGAGCGACAGCGAGATAGTCGACGGTGGGGACAGTAGACTCATCGCCACCATATTTGCGCTCAAGGAGGCGCTTGATCAACGTCTTGTTGATGTTGCCAAGGAGGTCCTTGACCGGCATCCTTTACGACGGACCATTTCGCCACAACCGGGCCTTGCAAAATACACACGCGTTGAGGATCCTGATCGAACACCGCGTCGATATCTTCAGCCGCCCAGAGCGAATCCTGCATGATTTACGGCCATCAGTAAATTTACTTGGAATTGGAGAAAAGTAGCATGAGGAAGGTTTTTCACA
>Ga0307517_10012683_pt1 | contig 11533 bp, 7 predicted proteins | sample 23_EM_MG_FD_194515 | JGI IMG/M metagenome (GOLD analysis project Ga0307517, IMG submission 194515) | Populus trichocarpa ectomycorrhiza microbial communities from riparian zone in the Pacific Northwest, United States - 23_EM | ecosystem: Host-associated > Plants > Roots > Unclassified | place... | reverse complement strand
ATTAACCAACTTTTCTAATGACAAACAAATACAGGAAAGTTTAAAAATTGATTTTCAGAAAACTACTTTCCGTCAAGCAAACGAGGACTAAGATTTGATAACTTTTCAGCGAATATCTAACTTTATTATTACATAACTAAATAAAAAATAATTTTTTTAAAAAAATAAAATAATTAAATCAAGCTAGTTAATGGTTTGAATTACATATTTAATGGATAAACTCAAATTAACTTACATTAATTCGAGATGTCATGATTTTAATATTTAAAAAAACAAAAGAAAAGTGCATTTTGATATTTTATTACTTTTTTCTTACTACTAAAAAAAAAACATGTTAACAACAGTATATGCACATTTCTTTCATCTAAATTCAATGACTGTTCTGAAAAAACATTTCGTGCGTTGAAATGTAGCTCTGAATGTAACCCATCTAGTACTGCATTAATTGTCCTCGGAGCTTCCTTCTCCAGTGCTGTACTTGGCCTCCCTCACTTTGCCAAGAAGCAAAAGATTTTAAATCCACTGGTCCTTTAAAAATATTACTAATGTAAAAGCTCAAGGCAATGTGAAACATGTGAATCGTAATGTAACAAACATATGCGGTTATTTTTTATTTGTGAGTGTGTGAGAGAGTAGAATGCAGGGAATGTGAGGTCATTTAATGTTTTTTTTTTTGTTTGTTTTCTTTCACTTTTAAGGCCTGGTATAGAGATGACCTGTGATAGTAAGTGTTTAACCTGTTTTGAATAGTTAGTAATAATTTTTTAAAAAATATATATAAAAAATATAAAGAATATTTTAAGTGTTTTGGGTCTGACGGTAAACCAAACTTTCTCGACCATGCCAGATCCAACTTGCGTCAGCAGCTTTTGGAATGAAAAATAGAAAAAACAACAGCTTTCATCATCCACTAAACATCTACAATGTGATCCATAGTGCAAACACTTTATGTTTACAGTGTGGTCCACAGTACAAACACTTTATCCCTCTCAGTCATGCTAAACTCAAGAGCCATGGGTCTGGTAGTCATGCTTTGACCCAACACGCGCCAACAACTTTTAAAATAAAAAATAGAAAAGGCAACGCCCCTCATGATTCTCTGAACATCTACAGTGTGATCCACAATGCAAACACTCTATGTATATAGTACCAACACAATGATTTTCTCACACGTTTTAAAGTATAGTATAATTTGATGGGTTTTGATGTTTAGTAAAAGTAACGTATCAGCATGATACTAGATAGATGGTCCACGCTATGTTGTACACTGGCCTATTTGTTTTTCATCGCAAAAAAATAATAAGGTAGCATAAGTGCTTCAAAAAAAAAACCGAGACCTGGGTCATTGACTTGACTGAGTTTAATAAGATTGTATGATTTTGATGGCATGAAATAAAAAATGCAATGAAAATAAAAAAAAATCAACAAAAAAATTGATAATGAAAAAAAATATTAAAAAAAACGATCAGAGCCCAATTGGGTTAACATGCCAAATCTACGACCCGGTTGTGATACTAGAAAAACCCCGTCAAAAGCAAGTTGAATAAAATAATGAAGCTCACTTATTAAACAATCCAATGTCGAAAGGCATAAATGAAAAAAAAATATCTAAGTTAACCTAGATTAACCCGTTAACCCTGCGACCATGAACATATGATTGAGATAACTCTATAGACTGGAAAAATGATGAAATTAGAAAAAAATTGAAAAGAACTTAAAAAAGAAGAAGAGTGAAGTCAACCTCTGTTAATATTTGAAATCCACGACCTTCGTCATGAGCCCAGAACTTAATAAAAAAATATTAAGTGATGAAATTGGAAGAAAAAGGAAATAAAATAGGATTTAAAACAAAAAATAGCAATTAATAGAATGAGGATAAAATCTGACATAAAAATAAATCAAAATCAAACATTAAGGGATGTAATTGAAAACATAATTCAATTAAAAAAGGATAAAAAGGAAATAAAAAAAATTAAAAGAATGAGGACCAAATTTGGTATATAAATAAAACGAAATCAAGTGACAAGGGACTAAATTGAAGAAAAAAGCTTTCAAAAAATATAAAAAAATCAAATAGCAATCAAAAGAATTAGGATCGAATTAGAGATGAAAATAATAATTCAAAGACACACAAATAGTAATTAAAAGAATGAGAATCAAAATTGATAAAAAAAAATAAAGTGAAACTAAGTGATGAAGGACTAAATTGAAGAAACAAATTAATAAAAATAAATAAAAAAGAAACCAAATAGAAATTAAAAGAATGATAACTAAATTAGATATAAAAAACAAATTAAAAAACATCTTTGTGTTTTATCAAGTAGAAGAGAGAGAAAAGAGAAAAGAGAAGAAAAACATCCATCAAGGCCACACTGCTCTTGACATTTGCCCATCCACCGTAAAGATGGGTAACGACGAATGATGGTGTTTGTCCATTGAAGGAGCCCACACACGTTGCTTGAAGTGTGTGAGTTCCTTCCACTCGCTGGAGCGTGCAATACACACTCCATCAACTTTTATTTTTTTTATTTTTGAATTTATTAAAAGACCATAATGCCCCTCATCATATAAAAAAATGCGAAAAAACTAAAAATCCCTTGATGCATATATTTTGTTTGCTTGCAAGGGCACTTCAGCAATTGAACTGTGTTTTTGAAATGAAAAAAAAACCAAAATTATACCTGATCAAAAGTAAAAATACACTATGCAAATATAAATAAAAATATTATTTTATCCCATCTAAGCTTGCAATGACAAATTGATCTTATAAAAAACAATGATAAAATGATCATTTTACAGTGGGAATCTAAATATGAGACCCTCCACATTGGAACACTAACCCTATTAGTTTTTTTTTAATATATTGACAATTTTTACCAAAATACAACAATAGTGTTCTGTACAAAAAGTTGTCACAGTTTTCTTTGTCTCACACATGGTGAGAATTTGCATGCAAAATGGCTTACTGCTATTGCCGATAACAAAAGGAACCAGTGATCTTTATAGGAAACATGGATTCGAAGTATAGTGCTGATTGTTTCGTCGGGACAACTAACAGTTCTTGCTAGAAAAGGAAATCAATTCTTGGCATGTTTAATACTACGCCTTTTGAGGATGTTACTGTTGGATTGTAAGCCGAATAATTTTTGAATCCTCCCATGTAAAAGAAGAAAAATGCAGTGTCAGTTGTTTCAGTACACCCAGACACAACAGTGTGCCATAACACAGATTCGCAAAGATCATGGAATATGTGTTTTTTTTATCGTATCCTTTTTTATATCAGAGAAATACGGGAGTGCAATTCGGTTTAAATAGTGAAAGAAATAAAATAAAAATGCAGGAAAAGAGTTGTGGCGCAAAGTGGGTGATCCGGCGTAACACCTGTGTAAAGCTGAGGCGGTGGTCAGTTTCTGTTTCTAAGTTGCAGCAGTCTCTACTCTCTAGCTGGCTAGTCTCATGTGGAAGAGTGTTGAATGAAGTTGGACAGATATCTTCAAGCGATGTTTGAGTCTGCAACACTGGAGAAAAATGGTGTTATTTGGTTGCAAAGTTGGATGAGTTAGAGAAAGTTAAAATGAACTGGTAAGCACAAGAGTTGTTTTTATTTTATCACAAACGTGCCTATTGAACACATTGATATACTATACTTGTATCATATACCTATTAGAGACTGGATCAAGTGTTTCAGTCTGGAAGCTCAGCTTTCCTTTTGGATTAAAACATTGAGCTCTCGACAGGATGTGCTGTGCCAAGACAATTGTGGAATCCTAACAGGATCTGACGCCAACTTGCAAGTTCAAAACACATTGAAAAGTCGCTCCTAATGATATTCAAGGATGAAATTTGTCCAGAAATCTGGCACTTGGCATTATTTTCACACCTTAAATTTTACAACTTCAAAAGGCCACCTTGAAGATGATTAAGAGATGAAGTACACTCGGCTAAAGAAGAGGAGGGTGAAATACAGTGGAGAAGATTGAAGATTGATGCTGTGACCAATCTGCATATTTGAAACACATTAAAAAAAAAAATGAAAAAAACCAGCAGTATTCTTGATTCGTTTCAGATATAGGCACAAAACTACGCAAACAAAATAGTTTATTCTGTCCAGAAACTAGCACATAAAAATTATAATCCATTAGCGATACTATAAAGCAGAGGCTAGAAACTATTCAGAACTTTTGAACAAACACATTCATACAACTTAAACCAAATAATGGAGCGAACAAGCTGCTTCAGTGTGTGAAAGATGTTAAGGTTTCTAGAGACCTCGATGGCAACTCCCCAGTAATGCACAACAGACCTTGAGCAAGACCACATTGTCAGTTGTCCTAATCCTGGGAAGGTGACCTCTCTAACCTTCGATTTTCACGTGACTCAGATGTTCCACGATCATAGTGGTAATCATCCTCCTCCATATGATCGCCATCGCGATTCGTACCATGATATAGATCACTGCGGCCATGATCACCTTGAACATCCATGTGATCATACCGTCCCCTGCTTCTGCGATGCTCGTAGTGATCATAATGCTGGTCATCTTCTGCATCTGGCAGCTTTTGACCCTGCTCAGGTTGTTCATACCAGCCCATATCATCCTCTGGCTCAGCATGATCATTGTCCCTTTCACCATGTCGATCCCTCTCATGTTTCGATTCATCCCGATCATGAGAACGCCCATGGTAATGGTCACCGACTTCATAGTCCCTCTCCCTGTCCCGAGCACGATCACGACCATGGTCTCTCTCTCGATCACGCTCATAGTCACGGCCACGGTCCCGACCTCGATCACGTGTTCTATCACGGTCACGGCCTCGGTCTCTCTCTCTTTCACGATCTCTGTTATGCCTATCTTCTCTGTGGTCACGATCCCTTGGCCTGTCATGGGAGCGCTCATGTGACTTCTCCCTTTCTCTTTCTTTGTCCCTGTCCCTTCCCCTGTCACGAGACACCTCCCTCTCCCTGAGATGCACCATCAAAATAAATCAAACATATAACTTGCAAAAAGAAAACATACCCACAAGGCCCTTGTGTTGGTCCACATGTCCTTCCATATACTGTCATTGTGATTTTCAGGTAAATACACAGTATGTGAGCTTCCTCATCCAACCATCACAAGAACATGTTATACCAAACCAAGAGTTGTACTATTTTGCAAATCCTCTTTCATAAAACATTATGTGATAACTAAATTAGAAAGTAGGAAAAAATTAAGGGTAATCATACCGTTCAGTGTGCCGATCTTCTCGTGTCCTTGGCTCCTCAGACCGAGACAATCCTCCTGATTGCTGAACCTCTCTGAGAAAGGAAAGCAAAGCATGTTAGATTGTCCGTGTTAACAATCAACTCCAAGATGACTAGAAGCATTCAGATTTTGAAGCTTAACATTATTTGAAATAATATAAAAATCCACATGGTGAACAGTACAAGCTAAAAAACAGTCATATTAAACAAAATAAGCAAAGCATGTAAAAGGTGCATTACCCCTAAAGAACATGATAACCAAATATAACTATATAGCCCTAGCTCAAATGGAACTTGAGTAATTCCTTGCTTTGAAATTTCTATTTTAAACAATTGCCACCATTAGTCATGTAAGTACAAACAGGAAAGACATTTAATTTCAATATTTGGTGATAGATGTATAAACATATAAAGCCAAGATGTCTGTGGGACGAGCTGAAATCAGGGAAATTACCTCCCAGGATGCCTCTGATTAACTTCTTCACCCCCAACTCTGGTAGTTCCAAGTCCACCACCTAGTCTGCGAGGTCGCCAATTTGGTACAGTCCTACCCCGTTCAACATCCACTAGTACCCTTCTGCCATCAAGCTTCCGCCCATCAGCTTGCTTATACGCAGCTGTTGGACAAGAAGCAGTTAGAAACACAACATGGAATGTATATTCAATAAAAGGTGCGAATCAACAAACCAAACCTTTCATGTCTCGTGTATGCATGTATTCAATGAAAGCATAGCCCCTAGGTTTATTTGACACTTTATCAGCTACCATGCAAACCTGCAAATCTCAAAGAAGAAGAATAAATAAAATGCAGCAACATAGTCAGATCTTCAAACAATTTCCACAATATTTTACCATTTATTCTCCATAACTTAGTGATAGCTCTACAGAAAGTTAATAGTAAATCCTAAATGGCACGGCAGGCAGGTGTTATGCCTCATTAGCCGTGCTCACCTTTACTCATAGGGCTTCGAATCGCGAGATGCATCACCACCAGTGCTAGAGTTGCAGAAAAACTGATAAATCAAGGCAATTTTACCAATTCTTGAACAAACTAACATCCCCTTACCAGGGAATAAATTGTTTTAAATAAAAAATAGTTATGGATAAAATACGAAATATCAGGACATCTTCTCAACTCCTGATATGTTTTGATAGCCTCTAAAGCCAAAAAAATTAAAAAAATTAGCAGCAATGAAATGCATTACGACAGATTCAAATAGAAAGAACGAGATGCTAATACTCCCAACATGCTTTACCCAGTGCAGGAAAAAGAACAGATGCAGTCTCCTTTTGTTGCTTGAAAATAAAGGCCAGAAGGCAGTGTGCATCACTGCTCTGCTCAACTTAAATCCAGATTTGCTGGCAGGAAGAAGCAAGATCTTTGGACTTGGACAATAAAAAATTGGGAGTGAAAATTTTCCATTTGTGGGGTGATGTCAAAAGCTCCCTTACCAGAGATCTCCTCATATGAAGAACTTTAATACTAAAATAATGCCTAGAAACTGGAACAACCTTACCAGAGCTCTCTTAGATGAAAAACTTTGATACTAAAACAATACCTAAAACATGGAATAATAAGGGTTACCATGATGATTTCTAAACCCAACTACATTGAAAGTACAGTTGTCTAGGAATCAGCAGAACAAACCCATGTCATTAGTTGCAAATAGACAGTGATAACTGTGCTATTATTTCCAATTTGTACACTCCACCAATTGGATGGTATTCTAGCTTTCTTTATTGTAATACATGTGGAACAACAGAAGTGCCATATCCTAGTTGCAGTTCCCAAACAAATGAAACTATGATCTATCACCATGTTGAAGCTCGGTTGAAAATGGTTTCAAAAAATAATTTACCAAGTAACAAACAAGTTAATGCTGATTTATAGTTCGACGAACAAATCAGGTACAGAAAGGTGCACATGGGACAATTTTCATTCCCAACTATTTTTTTGTTCATTTGAAAAAACTGAAATAAATAAAAACACAGTTCATAAACTTTTAAAAGGGATATTTTGAAAAGAATAAATAGATTTTTTGCATGACATGTTAAGGAGAAAGTTGCTGCATAACCTCTTACCAAACCCTCATGGGTATGCTCAAAAATACCCACCTGTTTTATTGGTCCATAAGACTCAAGCTCCCTTTTAATTTTACTCTCGGTGGTCTCATAATTCTGCAACAAAAAAAAGAAGACACCAGAGCAAAGAGTAAATCATAAACAATAAAATTTACAAATAATAAGTAAAACACTTACAAGCCTAGCAACGAATAGTGTCTTGTAAGGATCTCCTGATACTTTTGGATCATTATTAGGATCATCTGCACAGACAGCAAAGAACACGAATATGTTAAAACCTGCATAGTTCAAGTCCATATATCATGTAGTTACTACTAGAAAGGAAGTTAAACTAACATTTTTGGAGCTCCTCTGCAGCTTTTTCTGCACCCTTCTCTAGTCGTGCCATGTGAATTCTAGCCTTTCTTTGTGACTGGAGCCCATGAAAATGCACCCTCAAAGTTATAAAATATAAAACAAAACTGCTTAGAAAGAGGAAAGATACAAGACAGAGGACATAAGAAACAATGATGGACCTTGCATGAACCATAAATAAATGAACATGGTAAGAATATCAGAAACTAGAGGATCGTAATTAAAAACCACAAAAAAAGAATAGAACAAATGTAGTAAGTAGAAAATTCTACACGAGTTTCAGCCTCTTTGATAGGCGGAGCATACTCCAGATCACCAGGCTCTGCAAAGTTACTCACAAACTGAGCCATTCCTGGAAAAAAAAAACAGAGATCCGAAACAAGACTCCAAATGCCAATAAATAAGCATCCAACAAGAGAAATCACTCTCAATAATAACATACAATAAATTAGATACCTGAATAAGGTGGGCATTTTCTCTTCTCCGGCGGGGGTTTAAACTCCAGAGGAAGTCGGGGCTCAAAAAGCTTCAAGAGATTTGTTGTTAATCCCGTCGGATGACTTTGACCAATCTGCAAAAGTCAAAACATTCAGTACACTCCCACTAATAACAAAAATCTCAAACCTCAATTGCTTCCGACACTCTTCGGCAAAATTCCATCACAAATCCAAAAACCTATCCTTCTCAAATAAGAGAAAACGAGTTTCTATTTTCTTCCTCTCTTCGGCAATCAAAATTACACTAACTTAAACTCCTCGAATAAATATTTAAAAAATGCCACAAAATAATCAATTCTTATTGTTTATAAGAGCCTAATCAATAACGAAATCTGACACATTAACGAGTCTAAAACCCTAAAAAGCATGAAGCTAGAAATATGGACAAATCCACAGAAATATTGCACAAATTCCAAAACTAGTAATCGTTTTCGATTAATTAAAAAAACAAAATCTAAAAAACAAAACCTAAAATCTCACATTAGAATCAATTTTTTTTTTTTAAAAAAAAAGCAATAGCTAGTATGGAATCGAACCAGTTTGAGCTGGAGAACGTTGGCGCGGTTCTGTCCTTTCGTCGTGCCGCGTACAGCGGCGTTTTGGTTGCGCATGAAGGCATCGTTGTCGTCTCCCATGGTGGAGGGATCGAAGCTGTACTAGCTAGCTAGGGTTTTTATGATTTTATAGAGAAATCGAGGTTTTAACAAGATAGTGAAAATAAATTAATAATAACGTGCATCGATAGGGATTATTTTTTGGATCGGTTTTTTTAGGTCCGATTAGAATTTCTCGGAAGGAAGCGCCAGCGAGAAGGAAAGGGGCGGTGTGCGGTACTTCGTAAATAGAGCGAAACTAGATAGTTGGCGCGGTTCATATATATATATATAAACAATTATTTAATTATAAAATAAAAATATAATGAATATTGGATAATAATTTTTTTTTTAATATGTACAATATTTTTTTTAACATTATAAATATGATATATTATATTGATCTAAACTATAAAATTTCTTATAAAATAAATAAATAAATAACTCCTTATAAAATAAATAAATAAATAAATAACTCAATTTTCAAACAACTATTTTTAGAGGACAAGATTAAAAAAATATCAATTTAAAAAAAGTTAAAAAAATAGCTCGATTCAATCTAGGTAAACTAGCTAAACCTATATAACAAGTAATGAAAATGAGATAACTTCATAGAAAAAAAATTTACAAAAATCAATTCTCAACTAACTTAAAATTAGAAGATGAAAAAAAAAAACATTCAATTGAAAAAAAAAACCAAAAAAAGTCTTGAGTCAATAAAGCTATCTCTTCAAACCTGCAAAACGTGTTATGAGAATGAGCTAACCCTAAAGAAAGAAAACTATAGAAGAATTATGAAGCCAAATTCCTAACAAATTCATTGTTAGAGGATGAAACTGCAAAAAAATCTATTTTAAAAAATGAAAAATACTAGAAACAATTCAAGCTAACCTATTAAACTCATCTTTCAAATTATAAGATCAAAATAACCCTATAGAAATGAAATAGAAAAAAAATCACAAATCTCAATTCTTAATCAATCTTGTTTCAACGGATAAGAATAAAAAAATCAATATAAAAAAAGACCAAAAATAATCTGAGTCAACATAGACGAATCTTTCTAACTTATGACCCAGGTAATAAGATCAAGATTACCTTATAAATAAAATATAAAAAGTTATGAAGTTCAATTCTTAAATAATCTAATGTTAGAGGAAGAAATCGAAAAAAAAATTACTTGAAAAAAAGAAAAAAAAACAAGACCTGAGTAAACTTGAATCAACTTAACAAACCTATAAACCGAGTTATGAGACCAAGATTACCCAATAAAAGACAAATTGGGAAGAAAAAAAATATTATGAAACTCAATTCTCAATAAACGCAATATCAAAGAAAGTAATTGAAAATAAATAGATGATAAAATAAAAATAAAAATAATAAGGATTAAATTTGACACCAAAAACAATTTGGCAGCCCACGTTTAGGAGAGGTAAGCATAAAAATCAAAGCAATGAAAAAAAAAAAAAGAAAGGAAAAGAAAAAAAAGAAGAATGGTTCTTCGGAGCTCAATCAGAGCTCCTCAACCCACAAATGCTGCATGTGGCGGTAGACCGTGGTAAGACGTTACAAAACACATCAAGAAAGAGTAGAATCAGTCATTGTAGGCCGGTACACGCATCGTCAAAGTTTGGTGGCCTTTCCCATGTACAAGAAAATTTTTCTATTTTTTTTCTTTTTCATTAAAATTGGTCCCTAAATTGGAAAAGATTCAATTTCATCCCTAAAACTTTAATTATTTTAAATTAATTAAATTGAATTTGTTATTTCTAAACCAAGCAGAACCCAAGTGCCCGACTTTTTCCCTGAAAACTCGTGAGATTCCATGCAAAACCAGCTGAAGCAAACCATGATGTCTCATCATGAACCAAACAAATATAAAAAGGATAATCAGGGAATAAACGGTGCTATTCTAGTTACTTTTTGTTTGCTTGTAGCGAAATTTTTGTTTTTTTTGTTTTTTTGTCTTGGAGGGAAATTTCATGCCTTCAAAGTTGTTTTATTTTACACACTTAAAGTGGTTCATTTTGTTTTTTATTTTTTAAAGGTTGGGATATTCTGAAGTTATTTTTTATATATATAAACTAACTAAAAATTGCATTTTCATAGGACGAGCATATTCACCCACCATCTAATATTTATGTCGAATATTTTGAATTAAATATAAAAAGAGTAACTTTTAAAAAAATTATAAATGCTCCACAATTTCGTAAGTTTAAGCTAGCTAGCACTTTATTATCAAACACTATAAGAAATGGTATTTTTATTATACACCATCTCACAAATACTATTCACTAAATAGTGTTTTGTGTTTTTTCTTTATTTTTTGTTTAGTTTTATTTATTTATTTCACACTTCAATAACCCAATTTTTTAAGTTTTTTTATATATAATGGTGCTTTGTATTTTTTTTTTAATTTTCTTTATGTTGTGTTATATACCAATTTTATGGTTTTAGTTTTTTTTTTAATTTTAACCTTCAACATTAGATTTGTTGGAAGCAAGACTTTATGTTTTTTTATTTGTTTTCTATGAATTTATGCCAATCTCATTATCCAAGTGGTGGGTTTAACATGTTAATCTGGGTTGACTCGAGTCGGGTTTTTTGGAACTGTTATTTCTAATTAATTTTTTATGTTTCATCCTTCAACATTAAGTTGTTTTGAAATTGAACTTCATAATTTTTTTTTAATTTTATTTTTTATGAGGTTGTCTCAATCTTATGACCTGAGTTGTAGATTTGGCAGGTTGACTCGGATTGAGTTTG
>Ga0307517_10012680_pt1 | contig 11536 bp, 7 predicted proteins | sample 23_EM_MG_FD_194515 | JGI IMG/M metagenome (GOLD analysis project Ga0307517, IMG submission 194515) | Populus trichocarpa ectomycorrhiza microbial communities from riparian zone in the Pacific Northwest, United States - 23_EM | ecosystem: Host-associated > Plants > Roots > Unclassified | place... | reverse complement strand
TTAACTATACCTCTTAAACTCTTTAATGTTGATGTTGTGATGTTGTGGCCCAAATCAAATCTACATTGCATATATATATATATATATATATATATATAGCAGTCTATGTTGATTTTTTTTTTTTTTGAATTATGTTATTCAAGCAAGGAGAGTTGTATATAACTAGCAATTTTAAGTTCACTGCCATTCCATTTTATCGGAAAAGGAAGAGAAAAAAGGATATAAAGAGAATGGAAAGAATATTTTGATGTATTGGCCTGATATTTCTTCCCATGATCTAGGTTCATTTCATTCCAAATTTAAAAGGTTGAGTAGGCAGGCAGGCAGGCAGGCATCATCTTGTCGAATTCAGGCCCTCGATGATCAGGCATATTCCGCAATCATCTTTTGCAAGTACAGCTTCATTTTCCATAGGAGAAACCTTTTGAATCCTGTTTTGCTTTTGTCTTTGCATCACTCATCGACGCCCATGCTTGTATCACAATTCACAAGTCAACACACGAAAAGAAAGCATCATCATGGTAGTTTGCACTCTCTTCACGTTGGGCAAATGGACCTTTTTCTATACTTTGTTTCATAGATGCCTGAATCAGGGGGACTCGGTCTAGCATAGGTTCTATTTTCCAGCCTCGTGTATTGATCAGCCTAGCAGTTCCAGTGAATTTGTGACCTTTTCGGGCTAGGCTCCAGACTTGGGTGATTTCAAGTTGAAAGAACACATAACCCGATGTATTATATTAAACCTTCTGACACAAATGACAATTATTTTGATTGTTAGAATAGTTATCAATAAAAACTTTTTTTATATATTAAAATCTAGTAATTCTTTTTCTTTTTTCCATTAAAAAAACCTAAAAATAATGAAAATAAATTTTAATATTAAAATGAGGTTTTTGAGAATTAAGGATCCGATAACCTATAATCTTAAAAAGATAGAAGACAAAAATAAACTTCTACAACAAACTTTAAACACGCCCTTTATTTATAATGTTTTGTGAGAGAGTGAACAGTAAACAAAAAAGTTGATTTCTTTTAGTATATTGCACTAGATAGATTGTTTGCGCTTCGCTGTGGGTCGACCTGATTTTTTTGAAGTGTAAAAAAATGATGAGAAAGCATTGCAAGTGTATTTTTTTTTTTAAAAAAAAAATAAGAGCTCCAAATCATAGAAAGAGAAAGGAAAACAAATACCAACCGTCAATCCATAGGACTTCAAATGATGAAAGATAAAATTAGAAAAAAAATTAATGAACAAAAAAAAGTAAAACAAAATATCAGCAAACCCGGGTAATGAAATTGAGAAAAACCAAGATTATGGATCCAATGATGAAATCTAAAACAAATTAAAATTTGATAAAGGTGCTAGAAATAAACATTTTAAAAAAAAATATTAAGGGTCAAAACCTAAAATACCATCAAATATTAAAATGAAAGGCCAAATTGAAAATTCCTAAGTCTACAAATTCATAAAAGAATCCAAAAAAAATAAAAATCAAGTGAGTGAGGACCATATTAGAAAAAAAGGAAAAAAATTGAAAAAATCAAAATCAAAATACACCATTTGATGCTTAAAATGCTCGACCTGACGGGTTGACTCATGACCCAATGGACCCGGGGGGTAAGTCGGCCTGAGTCTCACAAGTAATTGAAACAAAGGATGAAAAACATTTGATGCTTATATTTAATTCAAAAGCAAAAATCCTTATAAAAAACTAAATTGAACAAAGCCAAAAAAAAAAAAGCTCTAGGTAACATGTTTTTTTTAAAAAAAAACGAATGGAAATCCCATAGAAATTGAAAAAAAAATATATTTGAGGATGAAATCAAAAAAATAAGCTAAAAAAAGAAGAAAAACCAAGTAAATCTCGATAAACCTTCTACACCCAGGTTAATCTTCAAAAGTCGCAAATCATTAAGTTTCAATCCTAGGCTCAATTAAGAAGGTAAATATAAAACAAATTCAATCCTGAGGGTGTAATAAATTAATTTAATTAAAAAAAAATGGTTGTTAAAAGAGTAAGATCTAATAAGGAGCAATTGAGGCAACATCAGACCAATTTAATGTTGAAAGATAAAATAAATTAATTTAATCTATTAAAAAATTTGTTTTAAAAGAGGTAGATCCAGCAAAGACAAAAAAAAAATTAAGGCAACTCGTGTTACTCTTAAAAGGTCAGAACTCGAGTCAACCCAACTTAACTTTAATAACTTACGACCCGAGATATGAGATATGAATAACCTCACAAAAAAAAAACCAGAACAAATCACAAAGCCCAAGACCTAATAAATCAATGTTAAATGGAAAAAATGAAAAAAAAAATCAATTTTTAAAAAAGGATTAAAAAAAACTTAATCTAAGCTAATCATAAAAAATGGTGGATTAGATCAATATAATTGTAAAAGACAAATACGAAAAAATAACAAAGTCGAATTCTTAATGATAAAAAAAATTAAATAAAATAAAAAATAAAAGCAATGAGGACTAAGTCATGCACACAAAAATAAAAGAAAATAATGAGGAATTAAATTTAAAAACAAAATAAATGAAAAAAAGGATTGAAAAAGAGCCATAAATAAAATAAGGAGAGGTGAAAACATTAATTAGTTTTGTAGTATTTTAATTCAGCAAATTATTATTTCTCGACAATTGAATTGTCCATCTTGCCGTCATCATTTTTTTTTATGCTACATGAAAACAAAAAACGTGTAAGTCAAATTTAACAACGCATGCACTATATATATTTTGTAATTTCAAGTCCTATAAACTCCCAATTGCCTTATCAACGGGAGCAAAGGTTAGATTAACCTTACAGTTGAATATATTCAAGCCGAATATTAGGTTAACAGGGCCCAGATTCAAACTTCTTAAGAATTACAATGGTAGTTGCGAGGGCAAATAGGGAATGGCTCAGTTAGAAGGATTCAACAGGGACACTGCTAGCTGAGGGCAAAGTGGCTAATGGTTTTGGAGTAAAAGTTGGTGCTCTACGACGTCCCTCTTGAATTACTTTATAGACTTTAAAGAATTGAAATAGAGATTATAATAAGAATGTGATTCTGGAAAGTGGACTCATGAGAAGCAATCCCAAAGTTTTATGATTGTATTATGCCCTAGACGTGAATAAATGACGGCTAGAGAAACATTCATAAAGTACCGAAGACAATGCTATGACAGCAAGCAAGAGTGAAGAATACGAAGAGCCAGAGAAAGTTATGAAAACACAATCAAGATCATATATATAAGTATATATATGCATGCAATGATGCATAATTTACAATTATGGAACAACATAAAAAAGGGAAAAAAAGGTGAATCAAAACTTTCACCTAAATAAATGATCATCATCAGCATGCAAGTATTTCTAAATCAAGACTTTAACCTTTAGCTCCTACTATAGCACTATTATTACCATGAATACATAGCCTTAAATAGATTGGAACAGTATAAGCGCTAGAGCTTTTTGTTATTATAAGTCAGGAAAGCAGTCAAGGAAATGGCTAACGTATTGGTCTTGCTGGCCAGCTGCTGGGTCATAGTTTTGAGGTATAGATGGCAAGTCTTGAAGGGGATATGAAGTACTTGAATCAGTCACTTGTGATGCTAGTAAGGTGTCAAAGTTTTTCCAGTCGATATATTGGCTGCTATTATTGCTCCTTTCTTCATCGTAATCTTCATTGGTCTGGTGGAAATTGCCTTCTTTTGCTGCAAAACTTGTTGAGAGTGTACTAGGGCTATCTAGTTCTGGGAGTTCAACAAGCTGGTTATTGTTATCCAAAAATGTTTGGTTTGAAACGAGGTCAGAATTCGAGCCGAAGGGCTGTTGAAAACTCGCACCTTGATTCGGTCGAACCATATTATGTGCAGTAGTTACAGTATCTGAGAATGAAGGAGGTCTAGCATGGTTGATATCATTGAGATAATAAGCATGACTCCAAGCTTCAAAACCTTGTCTTTGATTAGGACTTGGTTTCTTGAATGCCCTGCATACCACCCATCCCTCTTCCTGCATTTGAAACCCAGAATAATTAGCTAATTAGTTGAGTTGCTCAGTATGAGGATAAAATAATGCTGTTCTTTTAAGATGATAAAATAATTGTAGTGAATTACTTCTTTTTTTTGTGAGAATGTTAAATATTTACTAAAGGGTCTCTCAACCCAAAAATTATGAGCTGTTTTGTGAAGATAAAAGTTGATTTTTAATAAGTTTTTGTTATAGTACTGATGCAATGTTTGATTTTATTTTCCCCTCGTTAATTTCATGGATCTTAAGGGGGAAAAAAATCTTCAGAGGGACATTAGCATGATCACCAAAAGTGCTTTTATTGCTAGCTATAATTATTTCAAGGTGTGAATGCTTGCTTGGTTATACAGCTATATCTGCACTCCAAGAAGGAGCGTTTAAGGAATGCTTTTATACGTGCAATGTTAAGAAAGACAAATGATTTTTTTATTTTTTTTTTGTTATTATTAAAATTAATGAAGAATGAGCTTGCCTGAGGGGGTCCATGTTCAGATGTTTGGAGACGATATTCATGCATGATCCAGTCAGTTTTCCTTCCATTGGGTGCACGTCCCTTGTAGAACACTAAGGTCTTCCTCATCCCTATAAGCCTGTTCTTGGAGAGCACGGCCTTGTCCCTTCCGGTTGCCTTCCAAAATCCAGCAGCAGTGGCTCTATTAGTCCGTGTTCCGGTCGGATACTTCCTGTCCTTGTGACTGAAGAAATACCACTCATTCTGTTCAGCATACCCTAGATTGCATCTGGCTGTAAAATCCAAATGAAGGATGAGCACTTGGGTTAGCACAAAGCACACATTTAATGAAATCAAGTAGAACTCGTTTCGATTAGTTAATTAGTCATTTCCCTTTTAGGTACATTCCCATTACTGATCTCATTCTCGAACTAATTAATATAGTCAATTTTCTTAGGTCTATTCCCATTAGTGTATCTTCCCTCTTGGTTCCTTATCAGGTCGTAACTCACTTTCCTTTGCACAAAGCATCTGTCAATTTGTGAGAAAAAGGAGTGCTGCTTTTGAATATCGCTTCTTAAGTTCAAAGAGGGAATGATTGCTTGAACAAGAGAAAGCATGCATTGACTCGGGAGACATTTAATGCACCATCTTTTTATTTGGTTTCTTCACACAGTCACTAGTCCAAAGCCTAGCCAGTAGGGTTTGCAACACTGCAACTGTGCTGTGTTGAATTTCAATTGGACATGTGGTGTATATATATGATTATAACCTTGTATGTTTAGTCCCAATAATAGTGCTTCCTAATTGATCTTAATATACCACTTAACAAAGAAGTTAATTTCTCCTCACCTTGGATGTCCCACGGCTCCATTTTGTAGAGATCAATGTTAGCGATAACATCTAGATCGATTTTCTGTGAGTCAATCTTCCTCTTGAGGTAGTAACCTACAAGTTCTTCTTCTGTTGGGTGAAATCTAAAGCCTGGTGGGACACAGGATTCCATCTCCATTGACAATATTCTTCAATCTCCTGATCGGGCAAGTAACATGAAGATAATGAGAGAGGGGGGGAGAGAGAGAGATCAGATCGAGAACATATTGTTCATTAGCATCCTTTTAAGGATTTATCCATATTGATTATGTTCTTTATCACATCTTATCACAACTAGAAAGGAGAAAATTTGAGTCGCTGACACAAAACACATGCTTAAAGGCTCTTTTAGCGTAGGCCTAAAATCAAAGGAAACTTTGAGAGACATGTATGACTCTTCAATACGATGAAATGGTAAGAGTTTGTAAAAGGTGATGGGAAGTTGCACACATGTTTTTGCCCTTGAATTAATGTTCTTGTCATCATTTCACATCCAAAATACCCATTCTTAAACTCTCAACTTACGGCTAGCAATGATGATGCAACTTCGTGGACCCATGAAATGGCAGACCATTCGTGGAACCCACCAAACGAAACACAGATTTTATTCCTCCCAAGTACCATTTCTTGTCTTTAATTAGTTGCATGAACTTTGGCAAAGTATATTGGGCACAAAAGCTGGCCGAAAGCTTGACTTTGCTGGCACAAGCATGTTATATTTCTTTGAGTGCAGTGCACTCCCTGTTACTGGTGGTGGAAATACATTTTCACACCCACCACCTGTGTGCTACAGCACTATCTCACTCAATAGCATGAACAAGTACTCTTCAATGACAGCCACATACTCTCTTCTGTGCTAAACATGCTTAGATCTGATCCCTCTTCCTCTCCCTGATCAAACACACATATTGTTCCCCTCTAGAGATGTGTTCTTACTCTTATCTCCTTTCCTAATAATGATCTAACTCTAAGCTTCAAGCTGGGACTAGCTTCCATCAGCTTATACATATGGCATCTGCTTATATATTCAAACTTATTTTCCCCAGCTTGGGTTAATAACCACATCATGTGACCTAATGTATGTGAAAACAAAACATATAGTACTTTTCAAGGAGTTTCAATGTCAAGAATGGATTCTCAAATGATTTTGGGCTTCTACATCACAAGCCCTAAATTCTTCAGAGAAAATTAACAAGTATATATATATAACAATAAATACAACTTCTAGCCAGCTTAAATTCTGCTTCCTTAAAATTGGTGACAAACATTAAATGATTTGGCCTATTATCCAAAATGCAAAAAGAATATCACTACAACCAATTTCACATGCATTACACCAATATTGATATACTCACAGAGAAAATTGAGAGTTTGCCTTGTTCTTGCACTGCCCACCAGATGAAAGTACGAGAAGGAAAATAAGGGAAGAGACAAAGAGGGAGAGAAAGAGACAAAGAGGATGTCTTGGCAATAGGTGAATGTTGCTGTAAAGAAACATAAAGAGAGGAGAGCTTTTAATATGCAGAAGAGATGAGTCTAGATGTTCTATATAGTACTGAATACTATTATTTTTTTCTGTTCAAGAGAGAGAGATGAACATTAATATATATACACTATATGCTATAGTAGAAATGTTGTAGAAGAAGTTATTGATTGCGCGTGGGGTGGCAGAAAGAATGAAAGAAAGGTTTGTTTGGACGGCGTGACACCATATTTTCACGCCACCCCCCCTTCCCTCTCATCCCCACCGCTATTTTGTACCCTAAGATTTAATTTCCTGCTAACTTTATTAACCATATACTATTTATTGATAATTATGCTCTGATATTAATTTTCATCCATATTCTTACATGTATATGATAATGCCATTCATCTCTCTAGCTAACTCCCACAATCCAGCTCCCATTGTCTGTTTAGTGCGCCGCCCTTTGCCACTTGGCACCGATCCTTTCCGGCCACCTGTGCTCCATGTCAGACTCTCTATCTGTCAATATCGAATAGCTAATCATTTGTGTTCTCAAAAATATATTTTTTGTTCAAGTCCAGATTAGTACCCACTGAAAACAATGTGCCCTTCTCAGGCTTTGCCTTTGCCTTGTTTATCATATATTTCTTTGTCCCTTAAAGACAACGTATTGGGAGGTTAGCTAATTAGCAAGGATGATTAACTCTATCTTAGATCGAAGTACTCTAAAGGGTTTGTTTCTTTATGAGCTAAATTCAGAGACTTCAAAACCGCACACAGACAATGCGATCGATCGAGGCCATCACTGCTTCTTATTCTGTAGAATTGTATGTTTTTCATAGGGTTGGTTTCCTTGCAGCCATCACAGATTGATCCTAGTTAATCTTACTATAATTAACCTGGAAGAGCAATACACCGTTGTCACCACCGGAGGAGAAGAGGGGAAAAACCTCATTGGAATTAGTCTTACCGTTGGAGAGTTTTACATTACACGGTTGCAATATTAAGCTCAAATATTAGAAATGGTGCGACTTTGTAGTGGGAATTTAGCCTCTCAACAAAAACAAGGACGAACAAGCATGCACTATTTGCTCACGCATGCAATGATGGGACGGCAAAAGAAAATCCAAAAGTCTATTCAAACAGAGATACAAAAAGATGACTAGATGGTCTGAAATTACGCATATATAAGAAGAATTGAATCTTTTCCAAGTCCCTGTATATGCCTTGAACAAAAAACAAAAGGGTGAACGATCATGGGGAGGTCCATTCGCAGCAGTTTCTTGATGGAGTAGTTGTTTTGGCCTTTGGTCATTAATTCTTAAAGTGGAGTGTGGCGTGCCTTATCCACTGCATCACCCACAAATATGCTAGAATTCCTCATGCCTAAAAGAATGTAAGGATCGCAAGAAGATTGATTACCATTGTGATTAGATATTTCGTTAAGGGGATTAAGTAAGGGGTTTTGCTTCTAATTGACAAGATGACAGGGAGGTTCTTTACTCTCTGTCCCTGTTGTGGTGGGCAGGCAAGTCATTATATATGGACCGCACAGAGTCCCTTTTGCATTAATTAACTTGTAAAACAAAATTAGGTGTGCTTTAGTGTCAAAAAAGTACGGATTTATACCTCGTATATATGTCCTAAATTTTCCTCCACTACGGACTCCCTACGTTTGATTGTTTGAGAACTCCTAGGGCCATGACCCCATCCCACCACAATTAAAAATTAACTCAACAAATAGATAGGGTGTTATATATATATGTATATGTATTCCTCCGGGTTTATATTTTGCATATTAAAAGCTTGTTTTGTTTTTAAAGTATTTTTTTTTAATATATTAAAATAATATTTTTTTATTTTTTAAAATTTATTTTTTACATCATCATATAAAAATAATCTGAAAAAATTAAAAACAAATTAAAGCAAAATTTTGAAATGCATAAACAAATATGCTTTAAGATGCATTTCTATATGATGAGTTGACTGAAAAGGCTATATATACCATACAATCTCCCAACCTAAACTTGAATTTATTTTCCATTTTTGGAGAAAATCTGTATTCTAGCAAGGTGACACATGACTACTTGTTAACTACGTACCCACAAAAGAAATTAATATAGATACGATCTCTTTGGCTTTGGCACTCATAAACGATAAAATGGAGAGATTAGTTCAATAAAAATATGTTTCCAAGAGGACAATTCAACAGCTAAATTTGAGAGAATTTAATAGTTAAGATTTAAGATTAATTTTCACTTGATGGTATCAGGCAATAACTTCAGAAACGGACGGGTGGAGATGACAATGAAGCGTTTATGCTTCTTTTATACCTGCTTGATCATATATTGTATATCACGGTGATATATTTCTTGTAACATAGGAAGAAATAATGATGTTAATAAATTTATTGATATCGACATAAATATAAAATAAAATTTATAAAATAAAACTTGATCGATTAGCTGTTTCTAAAAAATAAAAAGATTAATAATGTCAATGAATTCATTAGCAACGGCATGTATTAAAAAATCTGATTAGTTATTTAATGGAATGCAAGCTAATAATATCATGTGGATTGATATCGGCATATCTTTAATTAGTTACACTCGAGGTGATTGCTAATGATAGAAATTTAAAATTGATAATCCTAGTACTTATGGATGACGGATGATAATATGATATAATATTATTAATTAAATTATGTTATTTGTTTATGTTTGTAATGTATTGTATTTTTCAAGAACATCTCATATAAGCCTGGAGCGCGCACTTATTTATCACTTTTGTTTATATAAACCATGTATAATATGTTTGTTTTGGATTATAATATATTTTTGTTTAAGCATATAAATATTAATGTTTAACTCTTGTTGCATATGTATGAATTTATATGGTTTTTATATTTATCTTTTTTATTATTATGTATGCTAGAATTTTATATAAACTCTCAACGCTTTATAATTAATGTGTTATTTAATTATTTGTATATTATTTTGAATTATTTGTAATTATTGAAAAAGGGTTGATGTGGATTATAATCCAAAGATAATAGAGATTACGATTGTAAATAGAAATAAAATATGTTTAAATTGGTAACATAGATATTTTATTATAGAAAAAACTTTGCTAGAATTTCAGACTTATGATAGAGTATTAAAAAAAAAAGGAGAGAGATTCTCAATAATTTTATATTAAAGTATGTGTTTTTGCCCCGGAAATTGTATCTATTAAATAAAAAGCTAGCCTTGCATGCGTTGACAATATATCTATGGACCCGATGAAGTTTTCACCTCAGACCCATGTTGACAAACCAAAGTACTAGCATTGGTGGTCATTAACTCCATGTAAAACCATTCTATATCCTAACCACTAAAACAACGAAGTGTGATTAAACTCTTGATCAATTCCTTGTCACGAGTACTCAATTTTGGGTTAGAAATGGATCGAGGAACATAATTTTGCCCAGAATTTATACCCTTATATTTGATAAAGTTATGAATATGTTCACAAAAAACCAATACTCCAAGTACTCTCTTATGAACTCTACAGAAGTTATCGAAAAGATGCCTCCTGATCGATCTCCTAACCTTATCAAGAGCAAAAAAATCATTCCCGGAATGATTTTTGTGGGGAAAAAAAAGAGGGCTTTTTGTTTAATAAAAATTCTGTATATTTTTTGCAGACTAAGCAACATTCCATTGGATATGGGTCCAATGTCGTCATCATCAACTATACATATCACGAACCCAATCTGATAGAATCATCACAATGTGATGCGATCTACCGACTTTCCTTTTTCTTTACAATAATTTATAGCATAAGGTTTTTCTATTTGTATTATGTAGCAGCACTTAATTATCAAACATGGTACTCCTAGATAATGGCCATTTCTCATTGGCTACATCTCTCTTTCAAACGTTGTTTAGCGATTGTCAGATGTTTACATGACCCATAATTAAGGATTTACTCATCATTTCATTTCTTGAAAAGTTCTTAAACAAAATTAATTAAATGTTATTATAGAAACTAACGGACAAAGGGTCAGTTGTGTCCATTAAGATAAAAGAGAAAGAAACAAAACCATGTTGTCGTTTTTTTCGTTAAATGCCTCTTAGGTTTTTTTTTTGTTTTTTTTAATAAATATAGTATTCAGATCAGTTTATGCGTACCACAATTAATTCCCGAACCAACTGAACACCTTACAAGTCCAGTAAAAAGATAAGAAACTGTGGGGATGACAAGCGTATACATAAAAGTTCAAACTTAAAGTATAAAGACATGAAATTTTCTGTCAAGACCGCTAGGCCGCGAGCATGGTGCTATTAGGTTATTTAATTGTAGGATATCTAATGCTAGATTCTGCTAATTGACTGATGGACCGATTGCAGTCTTTGAAGTACGATCGCAATTTTGTTTTTCATTATATATATATATTCACCCTTCTGTTTTTCTCCCATAGACAATATCCAAGAAAAATAAATACCTTGTTTTATTGACCCACCTTCTTCGTGGCTTGGGAGTGTATGGATCCTTTATGCAACCATAGTTAAATATTTTGGTGAGATTTATCGCTTAAATCAAGGTTGTATGTGTTTGATTGGCCGTGTATCATGATAGAAGAAACAGAAATAAAAATATTTATTTAAAAAAATAAAAACAGAAACATAAAATAAATACATTTCAATGATAGTTTTAAAGTAAATCTTTGTATTTTCTATATAA
>Ga0307517_10012679_pt1 | contig 11536 bp, 6 predicted proteins | sample 23_EM_MG_FD_194515 | JGI IMG/M metagenome (GOLD analysis project Ga0307517, IMG submission 194515) | Populus trichocarpa ectomycorrhiza microbial communities from riparian zone in the Pacific Northwest, United States - 23_EM | ecosystem: Host-associated > Plants > Roots > Unclassified | place... | reverse complement strand
TTGAAAGAACTTGCATGCATGTAAATGATTCCTAATGGGTTGGATTAAAGAAACTAGCATGTGTAGTCACTAATTAATTCCATGTTTGTGCCAACTTTTTTTCCATGTTAAGACAGGCATTCATGTTGCAATTATTATACTTAGATAATCCTCTAATCTGCATATAAAAACACCACGATTATAAGACTTGACCTGATTCACGACTTGATTTAAGAGCGTGTTTGGGAGTGTGGTTGTGGTTGCTTTTCAAAGTGTTTTTCACTCAGAAAAGTATGTCAATAATGTTTTTTTTATTTTTTAAAAATTATTTTTGAAATCAGCACATTAAGATAATTTGAAAACATCAAAAACATATTCAGATCGTTTATTTATAGTTTTTTTTTTATAATTTTCATTTAAAACAACTTCGTTTCAGATATTAATAAAAAAAACTAAAACAATTTTGTTTTCGATAAAAATTATTATCTTTTACCAAGTTACTCTAGTTTGGCCGGATCAATTCTCTAATCAATTCAAAATCAAATCCAACCTAAATTAAATTTCAAATTGATAAATTATAGATCAGTCTGTTCTCATCCAGAAGAACCTTTCAAGTGTTGCATGTTCTATAACCCATTAAAATGGTCCTACAACTTGTAAAGTTAAGGAACACCAATTCCACTACTGATATTGACATGTTTGGGTTCGTGCAATTTACTTGTAAATTAATAATGGACAAAAATTAGTACCATAGTATTATCTCAATAATACACTGTAACTTCTACCTTAAAGACCCTTCCAGCTTCTAATCCATGCACTCTCTTTTATTTAAAAAAGAAAATAAGCGTGGGTCTCCACCAGCCAAGCTAAGACACAAAAGCTGGTATATATATTTTTTAATTAGACACAGTCACTTTGTGTGGAAGCAAGAATTGTTGCTGCTTTATTCTGTATATATCAATGTTGGTATATATACGGTATTTGTTCTCAGGACAGAAATTTACAGTTCCTGTAAGCCTGTTGGATGGGTTGGTAGACAACCCTACGGCATTTTAGACAGCCTCTTATGGGTATTCTTCGAATGTGTCGTGTGACACAGAATTGCAGCTGAAGGTGGTCTTTTTTAGATAATGTTTGAAACGCAGTGGAAACTTGTAAATTTTGAATTTTTTTATTTAAAATAATTTTTTTTTTTATGTTTTCAGATCATTTTGATGTATAGATATCAAAAATAATTTTTTAAAAATAAAAAAAATTTAAGTTTGATATATTTTTAAGTGAAAAACACTTGTAACCACCACCGCTATCACGATCTCAAATATACTCTAAATAAAAACATGAAGGGGAGGATAAATTATTGTTCACTAAAACTTAGAATGATATTCATTTTAATAGTGTAATGATCCCAAATCATAAAATATTTGAACTAGATATTGGAAGTAATGCGATCTTTTTACCATAAAATAATTGTCTTTTCAAATTTGTGGAGTTATATTTGTCACACCATGACGTCGGCCGAGACTTCCTGAAATTAAGGGAAATTAAATCGCCACCAAATAATTAAACGAAACTAGAAATCCTAAAAATTAGCACTAGTTTCAAATATTCGGGTAAGGAGTTAGTTATACTTAAAAGAATAACAGTGTCACCCTTACAACATCCTTTCTTATAAAATATTACTTTTACTATGTATTTTCTTCTAAATTTATCTTTGTCATTGCCATTAATTATCTTAATTGTTTTTAGATTTGTCTCCTAATTGTTTTATTATTATTACTTCTAAGCACATAAAAATGATGAAAACAACAAAAATAACTAAATTTACTAAAAATACATAATGTTTCAGATTTTTTTTTTGAAAAATACAAAAAAAAATAGTTAAAAATTAAGTTATGATAATATTAACAATTTCATTTTTTATTGCATGGTAAAACCATTAATTTAACCCTAAAATAAAAAAAAATAGATTATCTTTCACCCAGGGCATTTTGCTCTTTATAGTAAAATTATTAATTTAACCCTGAGTCAAAATAATGTAAATACTTTAGTGCTCTTTAAGATAAAATCAAATAAACTCTCTTACATGTGTTTTTTGGTCTTTATACCATGGTTCTTTTACAATATATTCATGTTAGTTAAGAGGCATTTTTAAATTTTAATAAATGTTAAATATTAAGAAAAACTTATTGCATGTGCTAACAAGTGAGCGATCCCCTCGCCTTTTGGGTGGCATGTGGGGGCTGCTTGGCCACCAAAAGCCGTCTTCACTGGCGATGTTGGAATCCTCACCATACCCCCTCCGCGATGGGGTGGCGTGTGCTCCTAGATTTATGCCGGTTTGGCTCCGACAACTATTTTTTCCTCTTCTTCTCTATCTCAACCTAGATTTTCGCAACTTAAAAATTTTAGAACATTCTTTTAATTTGTTAATTCTTCAAATTTGATTTTTGTTTTTTTTAATACAATTTTTGTTATCTTGAATAATTTATAAAATTTTTAAAAAAATCAATTTCATCTCCTTTCAATCTTTTCATCTTTTAAATTTAGTCTCTATTTTTTTTTTTTGGGAAAGTTTTTTAAATTATTATTTTTAAATTGGTTAGTAATACAACTTCTTGATTGAACTTGGCTCCAAAATTTCACAAGTTATGAGTTTTAAAGATCTGACAAGGTACATGAAGTTTACCCGGGTTTGAGTGGTTTTTTATTTTTCTTTATCTAAGCTAATTTTTTCTTATTTTATTCCTCAACATTAATTAAATTAAAAATTGAGTTTTATTTTTTTTTTAACTTGCTTTCTGTGAGATCTTTTGTTGATATTGAAAATGATCTGGTTATCTTGAGTCTTTTTATTTATCATTCTTTATAGGATTTTTTTGTCTAGTTTTTTAAATTAATATTTTTTTTCCTGATTCCATCCTTCAATATTTAAAATATTTTTTTAAAAAAAACAATTTATAAGATTGGTTTATAGAACCTTTTGTGATAATTAAGGAATGAAAACGTCGTCGTAGTACTCCTGCGATTTATCTCAAGGAACCCTGACTCCAAGATTATATAGGTTGAGATTATATTAATATAAATCAATGATAAATGAGCAATTTAATCTATAAAAGACCAAGATATAAACTGAATCAAAGACATATATAACTTCAAATATATTACTCTAAGAGTATAAAAGTTAAATCCTTAAACCTTTAATCTAATTAGAAAGTATAAAAATTCATTCCATATTATTCAGAAGTATACAAATTCATTCCATACTATTTAGAACTTAATCATGTAAAAACTTAAATTGGAAAATTTCTAAATTAATTTCCCAATACATTATCCACTAATTCTTCATCACGTATCCCCCAAAGAACAACTTTTTTTCTCAATTGTGTTCTCAAAAAGAATTAAAAATCCCTCAATCAAGACCTTTTGTTAGTCTTCGTTATTGAAAATTTTAAATTAATTTCCCAATATATTACCAACCAAATCCTTCATTATTAATGATACCTCATAGAATTTGTCGAAAGACCACTTATCACGCGTTGAATAAAATTTATGTCTCCAAGCTGCAAACCAACCCAAACTTTCGAGTAAAATGTTTGATAAACGATTTCTATGATATCCATTAATAAATATTTTGACGAAAACCTAATTGATTAAAAAAAAACTTTTGGAAAAATGTATGTTAAGAATTGTTGGATAATTGAGATACTAATTTGAGATTTTCCATTATTTAAACTGTTGCATGATATATGGAGTGCTCATTAGCGGAGACATGTTAAAGGTTTAGGTGGGCTACAGCCTAAATCAAGATTTTATTAATATTTTTTTTGACTAGTTTTATGTCAAAAAAAATTAGTAATTCTCGATTAAGTTATCAAAAAATTCTAAAAATTTGCGTGGAGCATTCTAATATGATGTTTTAGCTTGGAGAAGTTTTTGGAGAAATTCAGAAATTTGATGAAAAATCAATTTGACCAGTTTTACGTTATTGAGCGTAATTTTCAATTTGACCATCAGATTGAGCTGAAATTTTACGAGGGATCTTAAAATATATTGAATAAAATCTGGTTAAAATTTTAGGATGAACGGAACTTGATAGTGCTAACAAAAAAAAACTGTCAAATAAAAGCAAAACGACTCATTAAAAGTAAAATGGTTATTTGCCATTAAAAAATAAAACAAATTAGCTCTTCCTTCCTTTTATATGTTGCCGACTGGGCAAAAGCAGAATAGGAAAAGAAAGAAAAGAAAAAGCGAGAGAGAAATAGAGAAAAGTAAGGGGAAAACATAAAAAAAAATCCAAGGAAAAAAGATAAGAAAAGTGAGAGAATAACCTTGTAAACTTACAAAGTTGAACTTATAAAATACTAATTTAAGGAAGAATCAAGTGTAAGAAGGAGAAATTGAAAGAGGAAAAAAATTTAATGATTTTGTTTTCCAGTTAACATGAGATTGTTATTTTATCTCGGTTGAGGGGTTGTTACAATATCGATTCAGATTCGATTATAGATGAATTATATTCCACAAAACATCGGAGGATGTAACTTTAATAGTGAGTTTATTTTTACTTTCATTTTAATTTTATGCACTTTCAAATTTATTTTTTAATATTTTAAGTAGTGTATTTGAATTAAAACTTTACTGTTAACTTCAAAAATTCATGTACATGAGTTAATAATTGATTTTAAAAAATATTTATATATTTATTTAATAGCACAGGGCAAGAAAAATTCCTGGCTCCGCCCTTGTGAGGGCTTCTCTTTGCTTGCTCCCTTCCCCAAAAAGCAATTTTTTTTTACAATACAAATTAGAAAGAAAACCATACCTTTTTTCTATTTTTATTTTTTTACAAGAGATAAAAGAAAAAGAAAAAATGGTTCTTTCTTATAATTATTATTTTAAAACTCGAACTGGCATGACGAGTTGATCTAGAGCATGGATTTATTCGGATTGAAAAAGAAAACACGGTTAACCCGATAAAAAATTTAGGTTTGATGTAATCAAAACTTAGTTATTTTAAATTTATTTTTTTAAAAAAATAATTTTTTTAAAATAAACATTTTTTTAGAATTGATACTCCCTTCAACCTTGACCCAAGTTGAGTTTTAAAGCTGTGTATATAATTGCTTTGAAAGATTCATCAAATCAAAATGGAAAGGAGGAAGGAATTATGCTTACATGAAACTAAACAGTAAATAGACAATTTTTATCATATCGACAAAGGAAAAAAACAGTAAAAAGACAAAATTCCATGTCGCTTCGACTTCTCTTTTTCATCGATAGTTCCTCCAAATTGTCAAGCCCCTTATTTTTTATTTGAAAAAAAAGAGAGAGTTTATCATATAAAAAAATTGCAAACCAAATAATGGCAGACAACCATGCTTTAGCTTTGAATATTTAAGTAATTAACAGACCCCACTAACTAATCCCATAGAATAAACCTGATTAATCCTAATAGTAATAGAGATAATGTAGGTATCATCAGACCCCAATCAATTTGGCATCTCAGATTGTTGTTTATATTTTAATTATTAAAATTAAGAAATTAATCACAGTATTAAAACTGGCCTAATGCCAACACATTCTTATACTTACTAGTTCTCCAAATCACGCACCACCCACATTTCTTGCTCTCTTTTTTATGCCCTCTTTGATACAAGCTAAAGTCACAAAAAGCTCTTCAGGTTCTGCAATGGCGACTCCACCACCGCCACCCTCCTCTCTTCTGACTCAACTAAATGCTTTCATGGAGAAAAGTCAAGTTGGAAAACGTTTCAAACTCGCCGAGAGGAAAACCACCTTCACAACGGAGGTTCGAGCCGGGACAGCCACGTTCCTTACCATGGCCTACATCCTAGCGGTCAACGCCAGCATCCTTGCTGACTCTGGTGGCACATGCAGTGTATTAGATTGCATAACGGTGTGTTCAAACCCCACAATCCCTCTTGCAAACTGCACCGCTCCAACTCACCAAATCATCAAGCCTGACGAATCTTGTAAATTCGATCCTGTTAACCGTGGCTATGCAGACTGCCTGCAAAAGACACGTAAAGATCTTATTGTAGCCACCGTAGCTTCTTCTTTAATAGGATGTCTAATTATGGGTCTGCTAGCTAATCTTCCTTTAGCTTTGGCACCTGGTATGGGCACCAATGCTTATTTTGCCTATACAGTCGTGGGGTTTCATGGGTCAGGCAACGTACCATACAAAAGTGCCTTAACAGCTATTTTCATTGAAGGGTTAGTTTTTCTCTTTATTTCTTCTATTGGGTTACGTGCTAAGCTAGCTAAACTCGTTCCACAACCGGTCCGGATCAGTAGCTCAGCAGGAATTGGCTTGTTCCTTGCCTTTATCGGGCTACAAAATAATCAAGGTATTGGTCTTGTTGGGTATAGTTCATCAACATTGGTCACAATTGGAGCCTGTCCAAGATCTTCTCGTGCAATGTTAGCCCCCGTTGTAATGATGGCTAATGGCACCGTTAGTTTGATCCAAAACGGCACCATATCAAGTGATATTATGTGTCTCAATGGAAGGATGGAGAGTCCAACATTTTGGCTTGGCATTCTTGGCTTTGTGATAATTGCATATTGTCTAGTGAAAAATGTAAAAGGGGCTATGATATATGGTATAGTTATCGTAACGGTGATTTCATGGTTTCGTAACACAGCAGTTACGGCGTTTCCTTACACAGAGACAGGAAATTCTTCTTATGAATACTTCAAAAAGGTGGTTGATGTGCATGTGATAGAGAAAACAGCTGGGGCCTTGAGTTTTGAGGGTATGAGTAAAGGGAGTTTCTGGGAAGCATTGGTCACATTTTTATATGTTGACATACTCGATACCACTGGGACATTATATTCAATGGCTAAATTTGCTGGTTTCACCGATGTTAATGGAGATTTTGAAGGTCAATACTTTGCATTCATGTCGGATGCTGCATCAATTGTAGTAGGGTCACTTCTCGGCACTTCTCCGGTGACCACATTTGTTGAATCATCGACAGGGATCAGAGAAGGTGGACGAACAGGCCTAACAGCATTGATCGTGGCAGGATATTTTTTTATGGCTTTTTTCTTTACCCCGTTATTGGCATCAATTCCAGCATGGGCAGTAGGGCCACCATTGATCTTGGTGGGAGTTTTGATGATGAGATCTGTGGTGGAGATTAAATGGGATGATATGAGACAAGCCATCCCTGCATTTATTACAATGATAATGATGCCATTGACATATTCTATAGCATATGGTCTCATTGGAGGTATTGCTACTTACATTATCTTGCATCTTTGGGACTGGGGTGAAGCCTTTTTGGGAAAAACAGGGCTTGTCAAAGGAATGAAAGGAGATCATATGCTTAATGAGGAAACTAATGGAAATGGCCATGATGGTAAAGTGCTTGAAGCAGTTTAGAAGGAAGATTTATAAAGCATACATTGTTTTTTTTAGTTTCGGATTTTGAATTTACTGTGGTACGAGAATATTGTTCGGAATCGTATGTATAGTTCATGAATTTTGATTTCAAATCTTAGGCTAAGCTATAGAAAAAGCATGATTTTTCATGCTTTTATTGCTGTGCAATTTGCAGTGCACTGCAATAACAAATGTTAATAATTACCCCCTCATGTTAATCCACTTGTCCTTAAAGTCCAAGAGTTTCGATTTCTTTTTTTAATATATGTGTATATCCAGGTTAATTTACACCTATCTTTACACGTATCTTGACTAATTCTCTAAGACTCTAAAATTAATAATCATGTAAATTTCTAATGATTCTAAAGTTTGTGGGATTCGAACTAGTAATTTTTAAAAAATAAACTCAAGACTTAACCAATTAAAATACACCTTTTAAAATTAAAATTTCGAATTTTTCATAGCAAGAGTTTTATTCTCTTACCAAACATTTGATTCCCCTTTTATTTTTTTTCTATCTTCTCTGTAATTTGGCTAATGTTTTAGGATTTTTGCCAAAAACTATGGTTGTTTGACTTTTAACTTGTAGATATATGGTTCAGAACCCCTACTAGGACTAGCTTGTAAAACGAGGAATCAAATCCTGAGAGCAAGTTAAGGTCAATGCAAATATTAACAGCTAATTTCAAAGAGCTAGTTTAATTTTGGAATCAGATTTTGAAGGATTGCATGGAATTACCTAGAGAAGATATGATCATAAATTAAGTTCATGGAAATTTCTTAGTTTTACGAGACAACTACTTAAAGAATTTGGATTGTCAAGTTCCCCTTTGAGCTAGGATAATTAAAGGCCAAACAGGAGTTCTAAGCACCCAATTATTGACGGTCCATGTTAGGATTTGCATAGTGAATCGAGCACCCAAAAAGTAGCAAGGAAACTAGGACCCTGTTTTTTTTTTCTTGGTAGGGAGGACTTTAAGCTAAATCTTCTTTTGGTGGAATTTCACGAAGAAAAAATAAAATAAAAAGTGGCTTTGTTGTGTGGTCTAATAATTCTTTATGTCCATGGGACTTAATTACGGGCCAAGGAGTTTGGTAAAGTTCCATTAACAAGGTGAGTGGAGTAATGTAAAAAAAAAAAAAAAAGTTGAAGAATAAAGACGAAACTAAAGAGGAGGAGTGTATTAAGCTCAAACCCTTTTTTTTTTACCTTGTGATCCACAAAGAGGAGACAAAAGAAAAGAAATGAGCATATAAAACAATCGTAAATGTATTAGTTTAAGAGGCACTCGTTCCTCCTATCTTTTTCTACTTTGTTGTTCTTCCCCCATGATTAGGCACCCACCATAGATAGGCAACTCCCTGAGTTAATGAATCATCGGAAAAAAAAACTTTTTATTTGTCTTTTTTAAAGCATTTTAGAAAAAATTTAAATTTTTTTTTCAATTAATATTTTTTTGATATTTTCATATTATTTTGATGCGCTAATGTGAAAAATAAATTTTAAAAATTAAAAAATATATATTATTTTAATGCATTTTCAAATAAAAAATACTTTAAAAAACAATCACAACCACACTTCCAAATATCCCTAAATATATAGCCAAAACCTGAGATTGTTTGCACTACCAAGTATGGTAAACTGGACACTAAAGTCCGAACCAAACCCTACTCTCAAACTTTGCCACATGAGGTATTCCCACGAGTATTTGTTTCTCAAATCTTACATAGGACAAGTGATAACATAACATGAACAAATTAAGCTGAAAGTAGCCCATGATATGAGTGTTAAAATAATTAAGATGAAACACAAAAAAAGAAGCTATAATTCTAAATGATCTGTATATTATGAGTGTTTAGTCTTAACCTAAATACAAATAAAGTATATATAGGTTAAACTGAAAGTACTATTCTACCCTTACTAAATAAGACTACTAAATATTATTTAACATCTCCCCTCAAACTCACGATGCGGCAGCTACAAGCATCGAGAGTTTGCCAACCAGAAAATGAAAACGAGAGATGGAATGCGCCTTGGTAAAGAAATCTGCAATCTGCAAGGAAGAAGGAACAAAAGGTAAAGCAATGGTGCCATGCTTGAGATGATGACGAGTAAGATGACAATCGATCTCAATGTGCTTAGTTCGCTCATGAAAAACTGAGTTGTGAGCAATCTGAATAGAACTCTGGTTGTCACAATACATAGGAGTAGGATGAGAAAAGAAAACTCTCATATCAGCTAGTAACCAACGTAACCAAATAATCTCTTTGGTAGTAGATGTCATGGCACGATATTCTGCTTCGGTGGATGATTGAGAAACAATATATTGTTTCTTGCTCTTCCAAGAAATAAGAGAATCACCTAAAAAGATACAGAACCCGGTAACAGACTTGCGATTTGTGAGATCACTTCTATGATCAGCATCAGAGTATGCACGCAACTCCAAGAAAGAGGTGGATGAAAGTAAAAGACTCTGAAAAACTGTACCCCAAAGATATCGCAAAATACGAAGAACAGCTGCCCAGTGAATAGTAGTAGGAGAAGCAACAAACTGATTAACAACATGAACAGGATATGCAATATTTGGACGAGTAATGGTGAGATATACCAAACTCCCAACAATAGTGCGGTATAAAGTAGGATCTATCAAAGGTAAACCATTAGAAGAAGAGTACCTCGGGTTGACCTCAATAGGAGTATCTACAGTCTTGTTATCAGTAAGTCTAGCCCGCTCAAGAATATCTGCAACATATTTCGACTGAGAAAGAAGGTAACCTTTAGGTGAGTATGCTACCTCAATACCCAAGAAATATCGAAGATAACCCAAATCCTTCATTTCAAATCGTCTAGCCAACTCTGTCTTCAAGACTGAAATACCATCAATGTTATCACCAGTAATAATCATGTCATCAATATATAAAGACAAAATGATACGACCTGCATCAGTGCACTTAATAAAAAGAGCAGAATCATGACTGCTAGAAACAAAGCCAAGAGACGAGATCACAATAGAGAATTTCTCAAACCAAGCACGAGGTGCTTGTTTAAAACCATATAATGCTTTCTTAAGCTTACAAACATATCCAGAGTCATGTGAAATACTAGGAGGGAGTGCCATATAAACTTCTTCTTAAAGATCTCCATTCAAGAAGGCATTTTTAACATCAAGCTGAGAAATATGCCACTGACGAATCGAAGCTACGACAATAAGAGTATGAATAGTAGTTATTTTTGCAACCGGGGCAAATGTCTCCTCATAGTCCATACCACACTGTTGAGAGTATCCTTTTGCAACCAGCCTAGCTTTGTATCGCTCAATAGACACATCAGAATTAGTCTTGATCTTATACACCCAACGACAACCAACAACACTCTTACCAGGAGGTAGAGGAACCAGATCCCAAGTATCTGTCTTATGCAAAGTAGAAAGTTCCTCATCCATAGCTTGCTGCCAAAGCGGATCAAGAATTACCTCTTTATAGGAAGAGGGCTCAGAGAGACAATGAATAGAAGCTAAAAAGGAAGCAAATGATGAAGAATAATAAGAATAAGCAAAATCTGATAGTTTTATGGACTTACGAATGCGGATGGACTGACGTGAAGGTGGATCCACAATCTCAGATGAAGCTTGAGGGGCTGTAGATAAGAATGGAGCTTCAGGTGTGCTAGAGAGTAAAGTATCAGTACCTGCAGAGTTATGAGTACAAATTGATCAAACATGGGGACAGGTATCATTACCAGAATCCTCAGAAAAGGGATCTATATAAATAAGATCAGTTTTAGTCAGGCTATGAGTAGTGAATGGAATAGAAAAGAAAGGTATATACTCAAGGAAGACAACATGACGAGACACATAAAGTTTCTGAGTTATTGGATCAAAACAACGATACCCCTTTTTACTTTCATCATAACCCAGAAAGACACAAATAGCGGATCGAGAGGATAGCTTACTACGTTCTATATGAGGACGAAGAACGAAACAAGTACAACCAAAAACTCTAAATGATGAATAATCAGGGACATACCCATATAACTTTTTAAAAGGAGATAGACCTGAACTATGAGAAGATGGAATCGTATTAATCAAACTTACAGCAGTAAGAACAACTTCTCCCCAAAACTCGCTAGGAACAAAAGTAGACAAC
>Ga0307517_10012678_pt1 | contig 11537 bp, 9 predicted proteins | sample 23_EM_MG_FD_194515 | JGI IMG/M metagenome (GOLD analysis project Ga0307517, IMG submission 194515) | Populus trichocarpa ectomycorrhiza microbial communities from riparian zone in the Pacific Northwest, United States - 23_EM | ecosystem: Host-associated > Plants > Roots > Unclassified | place... | reverse complement strand
AAAGCTTGTAAATAGGAGGAAAAATTAATATAACTTTAGCACAGAAAGACCGGTTAGGACCGGTTAGGACTGGTTATTGTCGGTTAGTCACAATTATAAATTTGGAACTAACCGAGGACCGGACCGCGGTTACGGTTAGCACCGGTTAGGATATTTTGCGGTCCTCAACGGTTAGGGTCCGGTTAGGTCTCGGTTAATTTCCGGTTAACTAACCGGACTTTCAAGCACTACGCGCGATATATAAAGGGAGCGCGTAGCCACGTGATGTGAAAGACGTCCTGACCCAGACTGTAAGTCCAACAAGAAGAGCTATAGTCGTTGAACGCCCCTCATTAATGGTAGTGTTAATCGACTCTGAGAACATGGCAGTGTCGATGAAGGACGAAGGTAATGGAATCGTTCAAAGCCACGCTAATTTGGCGCTGGCGTGGAATTTCGAGGCTGTGATGTTGGGAGGCTTTGTTATTATCTTTACCCCAAGATCATGCACGATAAGTACATGAGGCTCAAGTGCATGGTATAATGTCACGAGCCAGCCTGTGTACAACCGCAATATTTGGGGAGTCAGAAACCTTTCTCTTGTCCGCGAGTCACACCAAAAGGTACTGCAAGTGCACTATTTCCATTTCCATCACTTAGGAGACCTGTGACCGCAATTCAGACACCATTAAGTCAGAAAAGCACACCCAATTAGAAAAGCATTCCTCCTCTGTGCACGCGCGCGATTGTCAACGGTACCGTATCTAAGCGCCAGTGAAAGACAGCTACCCGCTATAAGTATCCTATTACATCGGGCGGTAGTGTTCGCAGACCTAATAGAAGATAGCCTAGAACAGAGAATGCGGTAGCGGTATCGCGTTACTCAAACAATGGGATACGTCCATGAGGGGAGAGTCCAATAGCGTACATTGAACAGCATTGCCGCGGACAGAAGGTCGCCAAGTGGAATCAGTGAGACTCCGAAAGACTCGGATGGACGTGAGTGCGACGGAATGGGGAAACAACGAGGCGTGGCATATAGGGAGCGCACTGATGGAATACCCAGCTGTGAGCCTGAGAGAGTCCAATCAACACAATTCCCACGGATGACTCGGACGTTTGTTCCTTTCCTCTTGTCCTTGTACACACCCGCCGACTAACTCCCCGCGCCATAATAACGCTCTCGTCTCGAATTTCTGCCATACCCCTTACTTTCCCCTTCATCTATCCACTATCTCATCGCCACCATCGACCTCATTCACGAGATTTGTTCCTTCACGTTGGACCCAGCTTCGATCGTCACTACACCAGGTCTTCAACGAGGCCTGTTCTCTCTTGGCCACTGGTTCGTGGCTCATTCATGGCCATCATCATTGTGATTTGGGAGCGCCACGTCCAGTCTTCTCCAAGTAGAATCATCTGGAGGGATAGGATATGATTAGGGATGGTTCTGTAACAACTGGTCAGTCTGTGCTCTCGTCGCTGTAGTTGATCCTCACACTCTCAACAGTGCCTAAATACGTGTGATTGTACTCCATAAGAGATACCTCCTCAGCGGAAGCGAGGCTCCATCACCCCGTAGCCTCTCTGAACAATCCACGTGGGGTGCAGAGTTCGATAGCACTCATGGAGCCTCCGAGCGGTTCATTTGTCCAAGTATGTATCCTTTTCTCCCTGACCCCTTCCTTTCTCCCATCATCTCGTTTTCACTCACAGTCTTTGTTCCCCACATAGTCGGCTTCTGTCATCATTTCCTACCGATCATATGGGATCCCCTCTTCCCTCGTCAACATCCAGTTGCACCCACATCCCGCTTCCCTCTCACCACTTGTCGTCCAGTAGTCGACTACCCCTTACTATGACAAGATCTCCAGCTGCTTGCGCATGTAGTAGCAGGGTGGGTCGAGAATACATTCTCTCGGTCGCAGGTTGTTCATGAATCACTTCAGGTCATAATTATTACCCATTACAGGCGCTCCCCCGGCTCTTAGACACTTTTATAATGAATAGGGAACCTGTACTTTGCGAGCGTCGTGTCGAATTTTCTGGAGGAGTGATCGTGGTGTAGAGGAATGAAACATGGAGAATGACTCTGACAGCGAGGACGGCACTTACCTGGTCAGTCCTTGTACTCGTCGGCGTTGTATATTCTCACACCTCCAACAGCTGCGACGTCCTTGTACTCCTCAAAGAGCGATCTCCTTAGAGGGAAACTGAACAGAACATAGGACAGCTTACGGGTCGCCCCAAGCCCCTCTCTCTTTCAATATCCACGCCACCGCGAATATTGGCGAAAGGGCCGAGATATTCGTGCACACCCATAGCAATATTGATAGCTGTGTTCAATAACATCGAGAACCCCGGGCAAATGGGCAGGTGGGGAGTCATCGAAAGAAGTTCAAACGATCAACAAGTGGAATCGCACTCGCACTCACAAGCAAACTTAAGGTCAGTGGTTTCCTCATCAAAACACTCCACCTTCTCACCGATGATGTGTCCCACTCCAGATTTCTTTGTGGGCGAGGAGGAGCAAGGAGATCATACTCCATCCCTTCGACACGACCATTCGAATCAGGGGCGGATGTATACTCGGCTGGTCGTTTCGAGTCGCAAACTTAGGATCTCGACAACCGCGTATGGCCAGGCTGGCAGGAGAGATCGTCGATTCGACTGACATGCAACGGCGATGGTGACTAACTCGAATAGACATGCTCAATCTCTTACTCGAGCCCATGTATGCTTGAATAAAACGCACTCACACCCATTCGAACGCCATCTACCCGCGGAATACATTAGTTGCTTCACCTGGAACCTCCAACAAATCAATCTTGGTAGCTGTGTACGACGACGTCTAGAGACCCGAACACAAATAGTGACGAGATAGGATGGGAGATTGGCAAAGGAGCAAATCCATGACATAGAGCGGCGGCGTATGGTGCGTATCTGGTTCGTGCTATCTCCATCCCTACTACCCCATCCTCACCTGCCTCGAACAGCAGCGGCGCGGCTTATACCCCAGAGTCCATTAACGAGTGAAAACCGGAACGATAACGCCGCGAATTATCGCCCAGATATAATCCCACACCTGCGTCCCTCTGCATACAACGATCAGAGAACCATCCGGCGACAAGATACACTCAACCAGTTGTCTTGTCGATTTCGGAACGCCGTATGGACTGTGCGGGAAGACAGATGGGCGATGCGATTAACATGGAACATCAAGTCGAATAGAAAAAACAAAAAGTCCGTACCCTCCCTCGCTCATACCACCCAGAACCCACCAATGACCTCATTTATCCAGATCACTCCGAGGTGAGGCACGACGCGACGAGGATACGTGTAACCTGCAGTTTGAAAGCCTTTCTGTCGGCCGCTCAATGGAGAGGAAGTAACAGAATCCATGAGGATCGGGCCGTAGGAAAACGGCGCTGCTTGAACGTTTGAGGAGGGGGCGAAGAGTAGGAGATGATGGTGTTCGCTTGTGGGATGTCGTTATGAGGAGCAGCGGGTCTGGGTGGAACGAAAGCCGAGGTTGATGTTATATTTAATTTTTCGAAATCGTCGCATGTTGACCTCTCAAATTGCACTAGGAGAAAGGCAAGCGGCTGTTAGTACCATGGCCGGCCGACGACCATCACGTTGGTCTCACCATTCGCCCTTCTCAGCTGAAAACTGGGACATAAGTTGGGTGGATGAAACGATGAGGAAGGAGGAGTACTTACCTATTGGGAGCAGTGGCGTGTTCGTGCGGTCCGACAGCGGAAAACTGCTATCTACCAGATCAAGTGTACAGGAAAGGGATCTAATCTACTTGGCTCAGGCCACGGTTCCAACGGCAATATATACGCATTTAATTCCGATCTCTCAACGTTCAGCTGTGCCGATATTCATCATGGACACCTGCGATATTGAGTCTTGTATATGCCGAACTATGTGGCTGTGATCGACGACACTGAGAACTCCGATTTCAGACGTGCAGAATGGGATGGGTCGACGAAGCTGTGGAATAAACCGATGTGATTGGCAAGTATCAACAAAACCGTCGTACCCCACCCCTTCTACGCAACCGGGAGCGCCATCGGCAAGTTGTCGAATCGTACCCTTGGTGATCTCGCTCCTGCGTACAGCGGAAATGGGAATGGTTGATTTGATCAGTATGGAACGGCGGCGTGCATCAACTCGAAGGTAAACATTCACCCGCCTACGCACCTGGGCCCTACCTGAACCAACACCTTTATACCCACTCGAACGCCGCCTACTTATAAACCCGCACAACTTTAATTTTAATGGCCTCTAATACGATGTCAAGTGGCCTGAAGACACAGGGGGTATCGGATGGGAGGTGGGCAGAGGAATAAGTCGGCGAATTCGTGGTGGAGAGCAGCAGTGGCGAGATGCATGCCTGGTCAGTGCTACTTCTCTCCAAAAACAGTGGTGCGCCTTATAACCTACCGCTCGTTAACAGCAGGAAATGGGAACAACAACATGGCGACTCACCAGAGCCCGCTGATACCCATGTTAACACCCACGTATGCCATCCCTACTTTAGTATCGCTTCCTTCCACATGGCAATCAGGAGCTCCCTTCATCCATTCGGCCATTCGGCCAAGTCATTTTCGTTGTGACCTCAGCACCTGCGTACGTATCGAGCAGAAGGATGGCTGGGCGATGCGATCAGAATAGCACGGCGACTTGGAGAGTGATACTCACGTCGGCGACCTTGCCCATGCCGCCCAGAACCGATCATGGATCCATATCATTTGAACACTCTGACGATAGGCGGGTAAGGTTGATGTTATATCGATCACATTGAAGTGGGAGCTTACTGACGTTTTGAATGTGAATAGAGGAAGAAATCTGCGGTCAGTGCTGATACTCGATATCACCTGTATGGGTAAAAATGGAGCGGATAAAAAGATAAGGAAGAAAAGAATACTTACCTGTTGAGTGCTGAGTGCTCGTGCGGTTGGTGGGTTGAAAGCGCAGAGAGGATGAGACGAGCACCGAGAAGTGGAAAAGACGAGCGTTTAAAGTATGCGATTCACCTCCTTGGCTCGGTTACAATGTTCTCCTGGAGCTAGGGCCTGTTGCCACAAACATCACCTGGTAGACGACGGCGATAAGGAGTTCATTTCCTCCTCCGTCGACTCGCATCGATCGGACTTCTAAGTATCCTCACTCTCCCGGAGTGTGAGAGACGTGTTGTTCATTCATCAACACCACCCCATAACCTTTTTCTGTTAGTACTCAAGGGATTCATCGATAGTGAACACAATGAACATGTATGTACCCATAATGTACATAAGGTGTACGAGTTGGTCGACGGTTCCCCTGAGCGGATTGGTTATCGCAGTTGTTGCTCTCTACCCTCTTTCGCGCATTTTGATTGTGGGCCAGGTTGCGGTCTGCATATTGGTGAAAACACAGTATTTATTGTAATCTATCTATCATAATGGTATTTCGCTTTGATTTTAAATACAAGTAACGGAGAAAGCTTATAGTAGAAGAGTGTTTGAAGTGGGAAGATAATGTAAATGATTGCGATTTTGAGATCAGCGATGGAAGATTTAGGAGTCAGTGCCACTATCATGAAGACGAATTGCGTTCAGCTCTGTCAGTCCGTCCGACCAAATAGGATTGTCTCCTGCCTGGGCGCGAATATGAAGGAGTACGCGACTTGTGAGCATTACATGGACCATTCGGTTCACCCTAGGTTGTGTGAGTATTTGTTTGACGTTGCAAATGCGATGCTTACAGTGCCAAAAGAAGTTGGTAATCCTCCTGGTAATCGAATATTACTACAATTAGAAACTACAGAAGAAGCCAAAGGGAGCTCCTCAACTCACTGGAAGGGCCGTGACAACGATGAGGTTTATACATGAGAGGACTGGTGAGCATCATAAGCGATTAGTTCCTCCAGTCCCCATACAAGACCTACCAAAGTTATATAGGTAATAAATGACACCTATGTCCAACTTTAGCCGGGCTACCTTCAAGAGAGAAAAACAGCGACTTGCCGTCGCGATACACCACTGTCATTAGGGAAGTATTACCCCCATATCTGTCTAATATTGAGGGTATCATATATACTGAGCTGATCTTCAAAACCAAGATTGCTCACATGCTTGGAAGGAGGGTACCAACATGAGCATCAACAATACTACCTCTTCAGTCAGAGGAGGGACATTGAACAATACATTTACACTTACGAGCGTCCCAGATAATCGCTAGGACCCATAGTAAAACTATACCTTGGCCCACATACGTCAATGAACATCCCTTGAACCCTAGATATAGGGGAGGACCAACTACCATGAAATAAATCATCCAGAAAGTCAACAATTAGTATGGAAATTTGACTCACATCTGCTGGAATTAAGCAATCGGACCATGATGATGAGACCCGAACTCCAACAAATGATGTAAAGGATTGCAAGAATAATAGACAAATGCTTGTTCCGTTTCCACACAGTCCATGTCCGTAGCATGAGGAGCACTGTTAGACAGCAATCAGTATGACTTGAAGCAGGGAGTGTAGATAGAACTCGCTCTCAGATGCAGCAAGCCCAACAACCATAAATACTGGACATAAAATAAGTCCCTCATAATATAGGACAGGTCAATCTTACGAACCTCCGTGAAAGTAGTATACCTTCCAACACCCGGCCTCCCTCAGAATTTCCCCCATTTCACCTATATATAAAATTGAGCATAGGAAGACAGGAAACCACATCAGACTGACCAGTGAGGAAAACACATATAATATCAGTAAAGGGCAAGTAGCGTTGAAAGAGGTACAACCCCTTCATAAAATTCCACTTTGCTTTCCACACGAGATCGACCTCCATTCCGAAGGTAAGACTGTAGTCCCAAAGGAATAGCGCACACGCCATGACTATTTCAGGAGGTCAAAGGAGCTCAATTTCTTCGCTAATAGTAGAATTGACCTTCAAAATTCTGCCAGTGGCGATCAGATCGCTGAAATGCAACATTGGAAGCATGTACAAAACGCACCATCACCAGTCTCAGCGCAAACAAGGCGGAGATCAAAGGGGCCAATTGATTTCCTGGGCTTACCATGACAGGAAATTATTCTCAAGATTCAACGTGCTTAGAGGTGGTTGAATCTGAGTATGGGGCAAGGTATCAAACAAGAGGAATTGTCCAGATGGCGAGATACTCCATGAGGACTTTATCAGAAATTCAGAATCAAGAGCAGCTCATACTGTTGGGCTATGTACACAGCTCTCCAGGCTGGCATCAGCGTCATCTTGGGTGTTGGGTTGATTTGTGCGCGTTGATACAACAGCATCTGTGCCATTCGACGTTAAAGCCTTTAAGGGTGGGGTTGTCAATGGGCAGGTGCTATAAACTGCAATTTGGGACGACATCACTTCCACATCTGATCTATTGTGGAGTGCGATTGGACAGTACCTACAACGATCTAATGAGTGATCTATCCATGGCAATGGTGAAACTACTGATTCAATAGGTGCTATTCAAGTCGTCATCTCTAGTGCCTGCTGTCAGAGTTTAAACTGTCTATTGGACTAATCCTTTGGGTTCCCTTGCATTCGAGGGGGGGGGGTCCTCTAGTGGCTACTTTATTTTGATCTCTCTCGATAAGTATTTGTATTATGATGTTTGATTTGCGGTTAGATAACCAGTTTATCCAGCTGTTCCATTGCCACCCTATCTGGCCCGATCGAAACAGACAACTATGACACAAGAATGATTTCGACGACTAGACACTAAGTAAACACCCGATCAATATAAAAAGGCCATCTTCGCCCTCGAAAAACATGTTTAACGGAAGCGGCCGAGGTTTTATGTTTGATTTTCAATACAGCTCAAGCTAGGGAGATGATATTTGTTGTGGAGACTGATTTTGAAATCGACAAATCAAAAGTTACTTATCACTATCATGAAAAACAATGATATTGATATCCGAGAGGGCTGGGAAACGTCGTGAGTGACCAAGTGCTCTTTCCCAGAACAAGACCAACTGAAGAGTTATAAATAATAAATAACGCCTACGTCCAAAGTTCAGCGGACCTGTCACCAGCTAGGTCTCAGCCACTTACCGTCATGATACACCGCTTTCATCAGGGTGCTGCTTACCCCATCTCTATCAGATATTGAGAAAATGGGCAGGCACTCAACCGACCATCAAAACCGGGATCTCTCACATGCTCGAATGGCAGGTACCAACATAAGCATCAACGGCGCTACCTTTTCAATCAGAGGAAGGACGACATTGAATCGCATATTCACGCTTACAGGCGTCCCATAGAAAAATAATATCTTTTTGGCGTATATCATGAAACATCCTTTGAATCCTGATTCCTGGATAAGGCGGAGCACCAACTACCGTGAAATAAGTCAGCGAGGGAAGTCAAGAACGGAATGTAAATCCGATGTACAATTGATAAATCGGATCGTGATTATCTTGTAATTTCGTAACTTCAAGTTCCTTCACAGAGAACCTAGCAAAGGAATGGTCGTCTCCAGGGGGGATCTCAACGATTTGGCTTATATTCTGTCCGTAGCGGTGCTGTCGCTCTGTTGCGAATCAACACCACTAGCCAAGTGTATCCATACCTAATGGCACTGTCGTCATCATGTAGAAGGGATAGGGTAGGTGGCCCTACTCCTCCTGAACGAATACATCTCTTCCTGCACCATGTACCGGAAGGATGATATATCAGATTACATCTAACTACGAGGATTAGCAACGATCTGTTTTGTCACCAATTAGGAGATGTCTTGCTTTCGCGCACCACGCCCGACGATTTGGCGACTCGGAGGTACACATGGTGCCGTTGATACCACGAGCTTGACACTCTTAGACGTCTGAACCTTGCAAAATTTGGGGACGGATTAATCTGATTTGGATAAGATTAATGCAGGATTCTTAGTAGCGGGACTCAGGAGAAAATACTTTATTCCATTTACAGTAGAGAGGAGAACTTGAAATATGAAACGAACGCACGAAGAACTCCTCGCCGGGTTTCCCAAATACAAGATTACTCAAGTATGTCTGTCGTTTTCGACTTCGAGTTCAACGGAAGCATTTTTGTCACGGGGGACGGGAGGGGTTATTCAAGTTCTGAGTGATATATTGAATGTCGTCGACCAGCGGGAAACCAAGGGTTCCTATTTTGGCGAATTCTGATGCTATTCCATGAAGAAGAACTCGCGTTAACTTGTTAACGACTGGAAGGCAAGAACATGGAATGCTGACGTCACCAGCTCGTGTTTGGTTCAGAGGCTAATGCACGTTGTTCTCCATATAATCAGTCAGGTGATCTCGCGTTTTTCCTCCTTGCTTTGTCTGCCATCTGACGGTCTTTATTACCCACAGGGCCGGCCGCTATTGTTCCTTGTACTAGTCGGCCACGTTGGAATTCGCATGCTGGTGGCCACAACTTCTTGGTCCAACTTGATTTAGCGGCCCGCGTCGAAGACAGGCTACAAGTATACGATCATTGCCCCCACCACAACTTTTCTACCTCGTTGACTCGTGTTCTGCTCCCGGCTATCATCATCGCACTTTACACGCCCCTCTCCCCCTCCATTGGCGTAAAATCTATCGATGACGCCTGTTATTTGCCACTCCCATCTCTAGTCTTCTAGCAGAGGAATCATCGGCAGAAGCGGTAAGACATGGCAAGGCGGATGGTTCAGAAGAAGGAGCGGTCAGTCCTTCTCGTCGCTGTAATTGGTCCTCACATCCTCAACAGCGGCGACGCGTACCCTTTGGAACCCAGATAAAGATTTCATTTGCAGAAATGAACTCCTCGTTCGGTTCACCAAAGCTCCTTTCACCCGCGCCCAATCACCTTGTTTCTTCGCTCTCAGCATCCACCCCGCCGTGACGAACTTTACCCAGGAACGCCGAGTTAGGAGGAGCAGATGGACAGCAAGCACCGGTTAGCGAAGGCCCTTGCTTGGCGAACAACTAGTGGGATTCGTTCACTTGGTGAGTGGTTTTGCCTCATCAAGTTACCCTATCTCCTCACCAAGTACGTATCCTACATGACCACACAATCTCATTAGCGTTAGCGAGCGGGACAAGGCAGGCTGACCCTATCCCCTCTGCATGACGAACAGGACTGGCGACGTCCACTCGGCTAGTCGTGTCCAGCCGGCGATCTTGATGCTCCGTGTGGCTTAACCCATCCTTTCCCGCAACGACTGGATATCCACTCGAACAACGCCTACCCGTGATGCCGTGAACCTCATCGATCTCAATGGTTGTGTACGATGGCCGCGAGATCATGGAAATGAATGAGAGGGATGGATGCAAAGGAATGAGCTATGATGGAAAGTGTAGTGGGATGGTGCGTACGTGGTCGCTCTTACTTCCGTCTCTGCTACACTATCCTTATATATATCCAATAGCAGCAGCGCCTTATATTCTGGTGGTCCTCGTTGACACAAAGAAGTTGGAACAACAACACGCGAGTTATCAGAGCCCGCTAACGCACATCCATGCTTCCTAATCATGTATCCCTCCCTTCCATTCACACAATGAGTTCCTTGGGCGGCAGTTGGTGGACAGCCGGGGATGTTCGTCACACGGCTATATTTATGAAACCTAAACTAGATCCAACGTGTATTCATGGCGCTAACTTGGGCCCTTCCCGTTCCATGCTCCATTTCCATTTTCTTCATTCCGCTATCACGATCTGTTTCCTCGATATTTCCCCCAAATTCAGTGAATTTAAATAATAATGTCGGAAAGTACGGAGGAAGAAAACAAGCACGATGCGAGAATGACGGCTATCACTACACGATGCATGGTTAACCTAGATGGAGTTGGGATGATTGGGAACCGTACCTCTAATTTTCGGTGAACCACCTTTGACGCCCCCAAATCGATTCGCAAGCCCTGACTTCGGCCGTTTCCCCTGTGACTCGGTGAATGTATTTTGCGAGAGCGAAAATGACCTGTTTCATATATATTGGATGCTTTTGTTGTAGATATCCGAACCTGAACACCCTGCGACAAGCGAAGTCGAGAAGGTCGTCGGAGTATGCGGATTTTTCCAGCAGGAATGTGAGGTGCCCTGAGCGGAGGCGCTGATGTGATATTCGTCGTCGAAGCTCCGAGAAAGCTTGAGGAAATTTCTGAACTACCTGACTGGAAAGGTAAGCCCTGAGCCTGAGATGCCACAATTTTTTTGGTTTGAGATCTCCGCGGTGTCGCTGGGATACTCTCGGAGTGCTCTGGAGATGCGGTGCTTGATCATATATGAAAATGATTTTCAGGCAGGCTGAAGCGGCGGTGGCATGTCTTTGTCCGTCCAAGGCCAATGGATGACCTGAGTCCAGGAAATATCGAAATATGCCCCACTTTTCTGAAAGAAAAGGAATGGAAAAGAAGCCGAGGGCATCACCATCGATCATTCTCAGCCTTGAAGGCAGAGGAACGATCATTGTTGGCCAAACATCGCTAATCAGAAGCCAGCGATCTGGTGGGAAATCCAATAACGCAAGGAGCCAGGTCAATCGGGGGCTTGAATAATATAGCTGGAGTTTAGATGCGAAGAAAT
>Ga0307517_10012677_pt1 | contig 11537 bp, 4 predicted proteins | sample 23_EM_MG_FD_194515 | JGI IMG/M metagenome (GOLD analysis project Ga0307517, IMG submission 194515) | Populus trichocarpa ectomycorrhiza microbial communities from riparian zone in the Pacific Northwest, United States - 23_EM | ecosystem: Host-associated > Plants > Roots > Unclassified | place... | reverse complement strand
TTTGTCGATTTTTTTTAATATTGAGTTGGCTAAAAATTTACCTTTGTAATTTTTTTTATTTAAAACACTGTGAATTGCTACAGTGTTTTCTCACATAGGTTTTTTTTATGATTTTTTCAAAATTATTTGTCGATTTTATTTTTTAATATTAAGTTAGTTGAGAATTACAGTTGTAGCTTTTCTCACAAAATACCGTGGATTGCTACCGCGTTTCCCCACATGGTTTTTTTTGTTCAAAATTGTATTTTTCAATTTTATTTTTTTAATATGGAGTTGGTTGAGAATTTAGCTTTGTAATTTTTTTCTTTAAAACATTGTGAATTACTACAGTGTTCCTTCACATTGTTTTTTTTTTGTTTTTTTTATGATTTTTTTAAAAATTATCTTTGTCGATTTATTTTTTAATATTAAGCTGGTTGAAAATTACATTTATAATAAATAGAGAAAACACTATAGCTTTCTTTACAAATTACTGTGTATTGATATAGTGTTTTCTCCGCATGGTTTTTTTTCGTTTCTTTATATTTTTTTCTAAAATTATCTTTGTCGATTTTATGTTTTTTGATATTGAGCTGATTGAGAATTATAATTACAAGTAATTACAAATAAGGTTAAATTATGCGGGGTAAGCAATGTAGCTTTCCTCACAAAACACTGTGGATTGCTATAGTGTTTCCCTATATGTTTTTTTTTGTTTTTTTATTTTTTTTGTTATGATTTTTTTAAATTATCTTTATTAATTTTATTTTTTAATATTTATTTATAATTATAATATCATCAAACATATTTATTTTATAAATTCACAGCAGCGCAATGACATGAGATCTAGTTTTACATGAAATTCAGCAGTGAAGGCATGGTGACTTGAAGGTATTGTAAAAGATCACCGTGTATTTTAATTTTTACCTAGCCCAGATAGAAAGTAGAAACTAGAGTCATTGATAGGTGGTACTGCAGGGAGTCGTAATTCGTACCAAGAAAAAAAGAGACCCAACTTGCACTCTACCTGCTCGCCACCGTGGGGCCCTGGAGGAGGACACCGTGCCTTGCTGTTGTGTTCCCACAGTCATTCATTCATTCAGCTAGTGATGCAGGCAACACTTGCAATAGTTTACTTTGTTTTTTTTATGTGAAGATCTTGTCAGACTGTTAAAAATGTACGGATTCATACTGTACCACACAGCCTCGCACGCAATAGTATTGCTGATCCTGATTTGTCTCCATGCTCTTTGGAATTCTGAATTATTTCAAAATATTTTTTCTTGTTTTTAAAAATAATTTAAAAGCATCCAGATAAATAAATATAAAAAAAAAATCAGGTTTTTTTTTTCTTTTAAAGAATAGCCCAGCCAACAAAAACAAATTGTACCTCAATTTATAAATTGGGTACTCGTTTTTTTTCTTAAGGGATAAAAAGTTATTTAAATTAAGTACTATATATACTAGATTAATAATCATGCTATAATTTTTAAAAAAATAAAAAAATTAATAAACTGAGTTATTGATTTGAACGAGTTTAACAAGCTCTGTTACTTTAATAAAACATATTGATGGTAAATAAATTTATCATACATTTAAATGAGAATACTTTATTGTATATTTTATATTTTTAAGAAACTAATAGAATATAATTGTGTATTAGTAATATTTGTTGCTTTTCTTCTCCATCATGTCATAATGTCATGGAAATGGACAGTAGAATGCCACTTCATTATTAAACGGATGAAGGAGCAAACTCAAATACGACCAAACTTCATGTGTGATACAACACATAAATATATATGTGGAATAAAAAATAAATATTTTGTTGATGATCCAGCCGTCGAATTTGACTGAATTTCTAGATGGAGCACTTGGAGCACAGTGTGACTGAAGGAAAGACCTTGTGCTTCATCACGGTAGCGTTAAGTTTACTCGGTCATCAATGTCTTTGTCCACACCTAACTCAGATAGAGAAAGCGGATTATTCTGCTCACAAACTTGCTTTTCTGTGTTAAGAAAGACAGAGCATCTTGGAGTAACGATAATAACCACCTACTACAAGCATGTTATTTCTTAACAGGTTAACTCATGGGAGAAAAGAGAAATTCCATTCGAAAAAGCAAAGGGAACAAAAAGGGGAAGGGACAAACTGAGAATTGTAGAAATTGATTAATTATACTACAGAGATCCAAAATAAAACTTTATGATGTAGCCACCCAAAAAGGTTCCCAGTTTAACAATCCTTTCTTCTCCGTTTCACCTTCTTTGCACCTTGTTGGTCTTTGAAACTCCTCCATTCCCATCTCAGCATCAACGTCCAAATCATCAGTACTCTCAGCCTCTTCTTCAAAGCATGCACCGACGTTTCCTAACTCCCCGACATCCGAGTCATCTACTTCATCATAATCCATGTCATTCTCAATCTCATCTTCTTTGCTGTTGCCTTCATCTTTTTCCGTGGAAGCTACGCCCATTGAGTCAAAATCAGAAGTGGAATCTTTGATAAAGCTTAATCGAAGGCGGCCATCCCTTCTTTCAGCATGTAAATAAGTGTGTCTTGATGGAGCCTCGACGGCTCTGATTATCAACCTTCCATCTCCGCGGTGGGCCCTAACTTGTAGAGACTTTGATCCACTCATCGTTGTCAAGGGAGGTGGATAGCTACGAGAACTCGCTTTCTTAGCTCCCAAAAGTTGACGCGATTTCTGTTGCTCCCCAGCTGGAGAATTTCCTGCTCTTGAGTCTGATGAAGACCACGAGAAAATGCTGCTTTCAATCATATCACTACCACTTTCGCTACCTAAACTCTCCGTGCATAATTCCAGGCTCTTTCCACTGAGCATTGAAGAGGAACGATTAATTAGAGGATGAACGTATATATTTCCTTTCCCCATTGATTCTTTGGGACCTTCGGTACTGGTGGAGAGAGCTTGGAGGAAGCTCGAGCCACCCAAATCAGGATTTGAAGATGTATGCATATCATGGAGGAAGCTAGTTTTGTGGCTAGTTTCCTCATAGTGGCATTTGCCACTCACTTCTTTGGGATCAGAATCTAATAAACAAGGCTTCAAGGCTAGTTCAAGGGATTGAGCGAAAGAGAGATTTGGTGAAGATAATCTAAGTCTTAGTGTTCTTGACTCAACAATAGCAGACTCGAGGCAAGACTGCAAACCCTGGCAAACCATAGTTGCCATTGCGTAAGCTATTTGTACAGGTTATGTGACAGATACAAACAAGAACTTGCAAGAAACCTGCCAAAGATTATATGGAAGGAGAGCAAAAACAGAGGAAAACAGAGGAGTTTGGCTTCGGGGTTAAGAAGCTCTTGTTTTGCTGAGAGAGGCAGGGAGAGAGGGAGAGATAAGGGGGAGAGGAGACCACTGAACATGAGATATAACTGAGGCGCGGGGCGTGAATTTGTAGTCTCAAAAAGTGCCAGGAGGTACAGTGGACAGAGGTGGGGAGGGGACCTTTTTACGCCACTTGAATATAACAAGTCTTAATAATTTGCCACACAACGAAAAAGAGAATAAAAGAAACAAAAATGTGTGTGTCGGGAGGAGTTTAAAGACGAGAGACTGTTTTAACATTCATGTTTTTTGGTTTTGACTTGTGAATTTTCGAATTTCAGAAAAAAAACTCCTCCTCAATCTCTCATACGGGCAGATTTACGCGGGTTTGGTTAGGATGTCGTTGTAAAGGCATGCCACAAGAGTGTAGTTAAAAATAGAGCGAGACGGGGATGTAGCAACGGTTCCAAAAAATTACCAGCTCCTCTATACCCTTTTCTGTCCTTCCAAAAGAAAGCCAACAAAAAGCCAGAAAACAAAGGATTCTCTTATATATTTCTTGATACTTTGATGGTGATGTTTTTCCCCCTCTTTTCATTTTCTTTATTGTATTTTATCAGGACAGAAACCACACTATCCATTCTCTTATAGATGATGATGATGATTCCTGTCTTCAAAGTCAAAACCTACGTTGATTGCATTTCAAATAAATAAAATGAGAAGAAAGCATCAGCACACTCCCTTTGAAATTCGAAGCTAAGGTGTCAAATTACATAAATGCTCACCATTCATGCCGACCAGATACGTAAAAATCCTACTTTCCAAATTTCCGCCCAGGAGAACATGCAGCAAAATTATGCCCAATAGCAAAATGAAAACAATTGTCACCTTAAAGATTAACATTAAAAAAATCAAGGGCTGGTTTGACCAGCACAGAGAATCCATGCTTTATTGTTCAATAAGTATGTTTCACCAAGAAAAAACAAGAGGGGAGACATTAGTAATGGAGCAACCGGCCTGGCCGAATCAGGAGCTCCGGACCCCACCATGGATTTAAAGGCAGGCAATGTCATGGTGAGACCCCACTGGCATGTTAGCTTGCCAATTATTCAAACATGGCTATGATACTGTGCACTGTAAAATTGCAACTAATTCAAACTCAAGAGAATTCAAGCTTGCATGTTTTTTTGTAAAAATAAAAAATAAAAAAAAAATTGTACGGGTTTCCTTCCGATGAAACTCTAGCATGCCATGCTTGATCAATACTTCTAGGTTTGGTTTATGTTAACATCATTTTATATAATATTATGCCCTTCATATTTAATTCATATTTTGTCCAGCTAACACCAATCGTACGGACTGCTTATGCAAGCATGTTAAAGCCCTTTGAAAAAGAAAGAAATGATCCTCCACTAACAAGACCTTTTCTTTGTCTGCTAGGTGCTAACCCATGAATCCTATCATGCCTCTCTGTGAACCCTAATCCATGTGGGCGGACTACAAAATGACCTAACCTACTGGCTAAAAGTAACCCCCGGGTTTCGTTAGCCTAAACAAAAGTTGCTGCTAACACTCTTTTGCCACTTGAGCTTGTGGGTGAGACTTCCAAGTTTGGAGATCAGAGAACTCATTTAAATCATTTACTGTAAAAAGAGCGAAAACGGCATCAGTGAATCACATGCACCCGTACAGTGCAAAAATATTGCTATCACATGTTGCCTTTCTGTGATTACACATGCACGAACTAGCATGTTTTCTTTCTTTGGTGTGTTAATTGTAAAGCATGATCAAGTACATTCTTTCCCGTATCTAACTAGAATTCTATATTGCTAATGGTTATGGACTTCCTCTTCGTTTCAATATTTTGGTTAATAAATCTAAGAAAGTCAGGAAATGGAAAACGAAACCTGCAAGCATCCCTTGAATGCCTTTGTGAGGAGAATAGAAGGATACATGAGAAAAATACTTCGTATCCCAGCTAATTTTAGATATTTACAGTTATGACATCCCCAATTATGCTAGTCGATAACGGGAACAGAAGGATATATATGCCAAGCCATACGTTTGAATAACAGTCAATTTTTTGGTCTTCCCTTTTCCTTCATGGTTTCTAATTTCCATGTACTTGGAAGAGTAAATGGCCATTTTCACCTGGTCTTTGTCAAAGTTGGATGCATGTCTCCTTTTTCTTTCCCGCGATGCCTTGATATGTGTTTCACATATTTTACATGATTCAGCGTATGAGGAGTCACAGGTCACAAAAACTACATTTCATATTATCCATGTTTTTTTTATTTGCTTGTCTACTCGTCAAAGAAAGAAAGGATGATACCACAAGTAATAGACAGTGAAATGATCGAGGAGCTCTTCTAGGTCAAAAATTTGCGCCAAGATGTTTGTGGTTTTCTTAGAACTACAGTCATAACCATGGATCTCCGATCTAAAAGATTGCTATGAATGAAAAGAGCGTATACATATCCCATCTGAGCAAATATTCTTGCCTCCATATTGAGGATCCTGAGCTGTGTAGCATTTGAATTGCTAGAAGTCTAATTGGTTTTTACCAAGTCCCCACAACAGTAGCTAGTTCCTTGTGAATAGAGCTAAGCACCTTGCTAAGAGTATGGAATGAACTTTAAAAGTTCTAAAACTTGCTTAATTTATTTGGGCTCGGCATAATTTAATTCTTTTCTCCAGAGCTGTTTTCCCCTTTTTATTGGATCATGTTCTTTAATTTACTACCACTAGGACGCGTAGCGAGGGGAAAACAACAAAATAATCAACTTGATATATGACGATGATTTATAAAACACCAGTCACAGAGAAATATAGTGCAAGTACAGCACAACCTCCCCCTTAAGGTAATGTGAGAATGTCGAAACATCACACTTCAAAAACATGCCATTATTTAAAACTCTGGCGACCACAACTCTCTCTCCCCTCGCTATCATCACTGAAACGGTTCTTCGAAAACAACCAAGTAGCAACACATCAGCACTTCTAAATAATCAAAAGGGCCCTTTTTTTTTCTTTTTTTAGCATGGTGCTTAAGTGTAGGTTATTTGTCCCAAAAAAATGCACTCTTTCCCTTATATCTAGATATTGAAACCGAAAACAGAGCATATGGTCCTAGCTCCTAAAGTATCACCCTGCTTAACCAAATAAAGAAGTATAGTAACCTTTGGCAGCTCTAAACGAGCATACTTTTCAAGCCTTTTTTCCTGGTACAAAGATTCTTTATTTATGAGCTAATAATAGTTGTGTGCGCCAGAGAGAGAGAGAGTGAGAAACAGAGCATCAATTTTGCCGCAGAATCTAATTTGTGTTTCTTTGATTTTATTTAAGCCTAGGCCCTTTTGGACTTAGAGAGTGAGTGAAATTTGCATCAGAATCCATCAAAATTTGTTTGATTTTGTATTAAGTAATGGAGAATCTTTAGCTTGGAATACGTCATGTCCCTTTGGCCTTCAGTGAAGCCAAAAGTTGGCCCCTTGATTTTTTCCCATGATGCATTTTTAATGAAGTCTTTGTTAAGAAAGACAAGTCCAGTTCATGGCTTCCATTACACTAGCATGTAAACAAATCACTCTGCCTACCCTTTTGACCATGTTAGTGCCACCTTTCCCTTTCACTTTATACTTTGTTGCATTAATTTATATTTTAACTTCAAAAAGAACAATAAAAACAATACAATGGATGCCCACGTAATACATGCAAACATGTAATGCAACTAATGGTTATGCTATCACTAACAGAAGGCTAAAGTAATTTCTGCATAGATGCAGAGCCCGTGAAAAACCTTTAGAAGCAACATGTAAATGTCATAGTCGAAGGATAGGTTTGCACACAGTGACTAGATATATGAGTCTGATCTCAACTGGCATGCATGATTAGTACGGATGTTGCTCTATTGCTATTACAATTAATAATTATTATAATATGTAATCTATCATTTTCAAGCTCTAGAAGACTGATATTGAGAGTTTCTGAATTTGGCCTGCAAGTTGTTATAAATGTTTTAATTGTTGATTTTAAAGAAATATTTACATCACTATTGTGGAATAATGCTACTATTTGATAAAGGTGAGCATACAAAGAGAATAAATCTTTCAGGATTAGTTTAGAAAACTTACAAGCAGTCATATGACCATCTTAGAAGACTTGCTGCTTAAGTTTCAAGAAAAGATGATGACGCCTGTTTTCATGGACCAGCAGAATCTATACCATTGGATGTGGCTCCAGTATGATCCTCCCTAAACTCAAACACATTTTCAACTTATCTACAAAGTGGAATTAATGCAACTGAAATAGAAACAGTAGATTAATTATGGAGTATGATGCCAAATAGGAATTTCCAAATCAAAGCAATCAAACGTGGAGCACAATCACAGAAAATTGGTAAAAACATCCATTATGCAGATTACAATTAACTTTTTCTCCATCTAACCTAGTGGATGTTGGCGGAAATTATAAGCAGTCCATTTGTTAATATATTCTTACCAAGAGTAATAAAAACAACAAATCATAGAAAAAAATTTAATCAACAATTGCAATCCACCAACAAGGTGCCAAACCTTATTCCAAGCTAGCATTGCTCAAAACACAGCATAGAAAAAATGCTGTTTTCCAAAGCAACCATTCGAGGAACATTAGATACAGTTCCCCAGTTGGAAATTGAAAATAATAAACTGGAAGAATGGGAAAGTAAATAGCATGTTTTTTCGAATCTCCATCTCAAATAAAACCTGCTTTTCCAACCAAATTATCAAACTCAACATTATGAAATCGATATCACCAAGATCTTGCCAGTGATTCTGCTGGGTTCAATATTTATGTTCTCAAAAGATCACTTGCAAATAAAACTACTATAATCATCAGGACTGTTATTGCAGCAAGCCCATCATCTGTAAACAAGGAGATGCAATAAGGTTTTAAGGAACATCATGCAATACAAAAGGCAAATCATTCTTGGCACAAATTAGTGCCACATCATGGCCAGAGTGATAACATCACATGCCAATTATCAAGGGTACTAATTACAATGTCTTAAATTCTCAACCATTCCTAACAGGTGCCAATTAAAGTCACTTAACTTTCTCCAACAGGTGAATCTCACTGGAATAAAAATGAGAGGTATCAAGAGATCGGAGGGTTACTTTCTATTTGTAATCCAACAATTGGACCAAAAAAAAAGAAAAGACTCAAGAATTGTCACTAACTATATGTCTCCAAACAGACTCCTCTTGAGTTTTCTTTTCATTTTTCATTTTTTCATTTTTTTGTTACAAAAGAGAGGTTAAAACTCAAGAACTTTTGAGGGGAAGGAGAAAACTAATACTAGTTGAGCTACAACTCAATAGCTTGCGATCTTTGAATTTAATAGGTAACACTCCAAAACAAGTACTGCAACGCGTACATGAGCAGAAGTAAATCTTAATCTATTATTGATCTGATGGTCTTCCCAAAAATGGTACAAGAACTGAATAATCCACATAGCTTATCATAGATTCAAACCCGCTCTATCATCTTACAATTCTAAAATATCATGCATGCAAGCAAGATTGAATTCTTTCCAAAAATGATCCAAGAACCCCAAGCTCCAAAATTCCCAATCCGAGATTTGGATCCTCGCCAATTATCAAGTAGATTTCTTCTTAAAATTCCTCTACTTCTTCTATCCATCCAAAGTTATGCAATCGAAAACCTACCAATCATTAAAGTGAACCATAATTATATATACCTGCTAGATATAGGTATTCAATGATATGGCAACAAATTAACTGAAATCCAGTCATTTAGGTATGAATGAATGATCGATGGGAATCACGAGAAATATTGAGGCAAAAATGCGTGGGAAACCTTTCAACTACAGATCAAGTTAAAAGATCTCTGTCATTTCAAGAATTGAGATTTAGACCCCTCGAATTGTCTATTAATTTACTAAAACCCCGTCAATTTGATTCAATCAATTCAGCATCTAAGAGATAACAACAAATGTATCACTTACAATCACGTGATCTTCGAGATAACATTTTAGCTCGTGCATGAACAGCAGAACAGTTTTGAGACTACTTCATATCAACTCATAAATTCGGGATTTCAGCACTCCTTAATCTTTTTTTTTTTTTTATCAAATTCACAAGATACAAATCCAACTCTACATATTGAAATTCAAATCCCGTATCCATGTCAAATTACTGGATGAAATTAACAATTAGATTCCAAATTACACTAACACATCACGAACAACTTATAATACTCTTAAATTACCAATGATGACAGCATTAATATATAAAAACGAGAGACAAATCGCTTACAATAACAAAGTGAAGCAAAGTAACGGATTCGCTGATCAATCAGATCAGCGTCAATGGAAGCCAGGAAGGTGAAAAATCCGGTTGGTAGTTAACTCTAAAATCGCTCTGGGGCTGCCGCGGTAATCGCGCGCAGAACCACTGGTTTTGATTTTGAAGCCGGGAACATGAAAATAATTTGGTGCGGGTAATATTATAAAATTTGCCCTTGGTAAATTATATTTACGTCCCCGGATGGATTTTGCAATTACAAAACCTTGCCAGCTTGCATTGGTAATAAAACTCGGTCAGGAAATTGACCCGGCACAAATTGACCCGGAAAAGAAAAGAAAAAAAAACCACTCTCTCCATTGTCTCCCTGGAGAAGTCTCTTGCCTCCTCTCTCCCCTCGTTATTATCCATTGTTTTCTTTTTTTGTCTCTTTAAATTTTACTATTGTTTTCTTTCTCATTATAAATCCAATCTCAATAAATAAATTCTTCCCATTTCGCTCTCTCTATTTTTTCCAAATCTAGATTTTGTCATATATCAGCAAGATCCGCTGATTTTGCGTGTTTCTTTTATGATTCTTAACAAGAGATATTTGCTTCTTCCTCGTCTTCGGTGTCTGTTGTCGACCTGACAGACGAGTCTGGCGACTCCCAGCCGAATCTTGGGTATCTTAGAGAAGCTCGTCAATCAGTTTGCCATGAGTTTAATTTTTTTTGCATTTTGTTGCGAGTCAAGAAGAAACCAAAAACAATATTACACCGTTTTGTTGAATTAGGTGTTTTTTTATAAATAAATCAGGTCTCACCTGGGATTGACTGGTAGGTTTAGCTAAGTTTAATTGTATCAATTACAAATCTAGTTTTTTTTTTTTTTTCTATAAAACCTGACTAGCAAGACCTGGGGTCATTTAAGTTTTAAGTCAATATGTCTCACACCGAGTTTTATAGCAATGCTGTATAATTAATTAATTTTCTAATTTTTAAATTTAACTATTGGTTAATGTTTTAAAATAAAAATGACAAGTAAAAAAGTGAAAAAAAATAATTTAAAAAACAAAAGTAAAAACCTAAAATAAATTTATTTTTAGACCAAAGTAATTTTCTATAAAAAAAAACAAGAGGTGTAATAAAATATATTGACAATTAAAAAGAAAACTAAAGGATATGAGAGTTTTATTGTAGCTCTATACACAAATTATTATGAATTGCTATAGTTAAATTATTTTTTTACCTTTAAATTACTTAAATTTAAGCCTTTTATTTAGGGTTATTTTGGTATTTTCCTCTGACTCGGTGGTCATTAGAAGATTGTTTAGGGGTGTATATGTCTTTTCAGATTTTTTAACACGATAAAAATACTTTTTCACCCTTAAAGTCAACAAAAATTAGAATTGTTAACCAATGACTTTCCTAACTTTTCACAATATTTGTAATTGTAAAAATACTTCTTTACCTCTAGGATAAAAAAAAAGAAGAACAATGTGCTGTTGGACAAGGGTATTTAAGGTTTTTTTAGTTTCCATGTATAGAAAAATAGTGTTTTTCGTTTCAGAAGAGACAGAAAATAAGCTTTGTCTTTGGGGTATTCTAGTATTTTCACATGAGTTTTTTTATGTGTAATTGAGAGTACCATAGAAAGTGTTTTGGTATTTTCATATTTTATTTTTATTTTTAATTGAAAAGCTGTTAGCACGCATTCCACACACCTCATCGAGTAGACGGCGTTACGCGCTATTATATGGCGCGTGTGCCTCTATCCGGTGATCAAATATGATCATTCACTGTCTTTCTGAATGCACAGTTTAGCCCAAATTAAGTTGCCTTCTTTGAAGAAAACCACTTCCTACCTTGCATTCTTTAAAGAAAACCATATCTAAAATACCAAAATCCTTGCCATGATTGAACTACTAAAATCCAATGGGTGCAAAAATACAAGCATTTAAATGTGGTGTGAGGCTGAA
>Ga0307517_10012676_pt1 | contig 11537 bp, 18 predicted proteins | sample 23_EM_MG_FD_194515 | JGI IMG/M metagenome (GOLD analysis project Ga0307517, IMG submission 194515) | Populus trichocarpa ectomycorrhiza microbial communities from riparian zone in the Pacific Northwest, United States - 23_EM | ecosystem: Host-associated > Plants > Roots > Unclassified | place... | reverse complement strand
AACTTTTCCAAATCTCTCGTCTTCCTCTTCTGTGTCTTAGACAACCGTTTCTCCCTCCCTTTATGGCTGATAGTGTCAATGTAGACCGCATTGTGGTCGCTGGGGTGGGTCGCGAGCAGGCAGTCGTCCCGATCTGGAGGGTTGATCGACGATTTGCGGTTTGATATCACCGAAAGAGAGAGGCGGCTGAGTTTCTGGCCTATGGTGTCGCCCTGGCGAAGTGTGCGTGTAAATCTACACCATGAGTACGGGAAGAAAATCAGGTGTACTGACCGGCAATGGACAACCGCAATGCATATAAGGAACACCGAACCGTTGCTACAACGACACATCAGTGAGCATATTGCGGGACCAAAGTTTGACGAAGAGTCCTCTACCTCCCATGCACGGCAAGTAATATCGAACGCATTTGAGAGGTGGTTCTCCTCGACTTTATCGTCACTTAAAGGGAATTGATCACGTTAAAATCCAGTAACAGCGATACGGACTGAGAAACGACTAACTGATTGACGAATCTCCCTATATGCTTACGACAATCGCCACCATACTTCTGTGGGAGAAGTTGGTGCGTACTGCACCGAGCGTCGGTTTTGAACGGATAGGGTGAGAGTATCTCTGCTTACTGCCATGCTATGTCGATGTCCAGGGTCGGTACGAAGAAAGTGGTCGGTGCGGAGGCTATGAGATCTAGGAACCTTATTCGACGTGTAAGTGATACGAGACACAACCCTCCCGGTCTAGACATACGCGTGATACCTAGCAACACAGTGGTGCAGTGCAATTTCATCTTCTTTACTGTCAAAAAACCCCAGTTGGCTCCAACCGAGTTGGTGCATCTTCTCCGTGAACGTGTTTTGTCGAAGAACCTGTTCAACGCGACCGTGAGCCCCAAGGGAGAAATTATTACTATTGCAAAGACCCACAGCACCAACTAAATCCAATGAGAATGGTCGGCCGTCATTGTATGCACTCAGTACTTTCCTCAACCTGGCAGGAGATGAGGCAAGTGTCACACCAGCTCCAGTTTCGCGAAGAAAAATACTCACAGAGGAAGTCGCATGTAGAGAGCGAGCTTGTCACGAAGGGTCTCAAAAGAGAGCCCAACACCTCCCTTGATGTCTTTTTCCCATCGCTCGATATCTGTATCTTTTTCGTGGGTTAGCATCACTGACCCTCGTAACGAGGGGCGGGTGGCTCCGTCGCTACTGTGGTTATACTTAAGGCTCCCTTGGTAGAGGCGGACCTTTATAGCCTTGGCTCTCAGCGAACTAATCTCACCGGAACGGTCCAGAAGCGTTCCGCTAGAAAATTACGATCAGGAACCCTGTACCTCCGAAACAGGATAGAAGGATCCACGTACGGGAGATAGGTGGCATTCCCATACTTCTCTACGTCCCGAGTGTTTGTGGGATCCATGACAAAATCACGAATAAACTTTGCGAGAGCAAGTTTACTTCTATCAATCGGACACGAGCAGTGTTCGCAAGTGATAGCAAACATCCGTTCGGCATAACCACTTTGTCCCTCTGTCAGATATGCTAAGGGTAGAGAGCTTTATTGGTGGACAGCCCGATAGTTGAACGTAAACTCACGGACAAAGAGTTGGACGTTACACCTTGGGCACAAAATTTCTTGTTCTTGGAGCTCCCAGAAGGAGTCGAATGGATCATACGGGACGCGAGTTGCGTTCTCCCATCTGGCGGAAACATCTTGCGACGGTTTGTAACCCGCCAAGTCACCTGCAACCTCCTACACCACGTCAGCCGGGCGCAAACATGGAGGTATTTTGGGCCTACAAGTAAGTCGAGAGGTGAAATAGATAGGTCCCTGAGCTCCGCCAAGACGCTCACACGTTCGAGGTCTTCGGCATACCACCTGGGGAGATGTTAAACCCCTTATGGAAGATGAAAGAGTATTCATACGTCGGATTGAGCATATATGCGTGCCAAATGAGCCAAACATCCAGGGGCGGATTGTCTACGGCGGTCGCCGACGTACGCAGTACACCCAGAGCTAGAACCCATCTCCGAAATCTATGAAGGGGTATTCTCAACCCATGGTAAAAGGCGAATGACGGCAGACAGCGCACCGTTCCAGAGCGAGTTCTAGAAACCAAACCCAGCGTGCCTCTGGATCCAGAGCCCCAGCAAGGGGTGGAAACGCGCTAGCAATATCAAGATTCTCCTGAACTTTGAGCTTGAGTTCTCTGAAGGCCCTCAACAACCTGAGGTGGATTTTCAGCTGGGAAGGAGTGACGAAGGGGACGAGTGTGACGGCTTTGCCGACATGAAATTGCGATTGGGCGATGTATTCAGGAGGATCATGAGGAGGGACGACGATTTCTGTCGTGGAGGTGGTTTCGAGGGGGTGAGACTGACCGGGAGAAGAACCCTTGAGGATCATGTCGAGACGTAGATGCCCTTGGGAATTCTTAGCGAATTGATCCCCCTCGAGCCTTTATACGATAGTGGGAGGAATGAAGAGCCTCACTATCGCCTGAGGCCTGAGTCACCCGATGATCCCCCGCTGCTGCGGTATGATGACCGCAGCAACATAACCGTCGTTAATCTCCGCAGCGCTCTCCCGTTCACACACTGGTCCGGTTCGGGTGCAAGAGCCGTTCTAAAATGTCTAGTCGACTGTTTATCTGGGGGTCAATTTGATACGATGTATGTACGGAAGAAATAACGCTTCAGAATTGAGAGCAATGAGTGATGAGTACAGATGTATGGGAAGTTGCAAGCCGATGTCCTGAGAGTAATAGTGGGAAAAAGAAGAGCGGTCGTTGAGACTACGAAAGATGGAAACTTCCCGTTCCTTCCAACATGGCTACTCGCAGCTTTTGTTTCGTGACCTCCTTGCAAGAGTAATCGGGAAGCTTCAAGTAGTTGACGCAAGTCATCACGCTTGGAAGGTAGTCGTCGGCCGTCAAAGGCGATTCGTGAGGTTTTCGAACAACGGTAAGCGGTGGATTGAGACCACGGAAACCTGTCAAGTACGTTAATACGTGTTTCAGTTTTATTAGCGTGTGACGCACCACCGATCGGCAGCTTGGGGCTACCGGTGATGAACTGGAGATAGCTGCGACGGGTAATGGAATCGTATTCTGCCATAATCTCAATCAGATTCTGGATCGCCTTGCTGTCCGCAGTGAACCCGTGGTCTGCCTTGAGTGCCTCGCCCAATGCTGATGCATAGCATTAGATTGAGGGCAACAGAAAGGAAATATATCCACTTACTTTCTTCACTCCAGTCCTCGTCCGAATTCCCGAACAACATCACCAATTCATCAACAGTGAATGTTCCCAAATCCTTGATCGGGAAGACCTTGGAGAAACCCTCACGGAGTGCTTTGGCCTGAGCCTGGACACCTTTGCCGATGACAGCGTCGATAACGGAAGCGATATACTCATCAACGTTGTCTGAAGTGACCATGAGCTCACGACCACCAGGCTGCAGTATCCGATCAGAGCCAGTCGAAAAATTGAGTCATATCGCCAAACCTTTAGTTCTATATCGTATCCAGGGACTGTGAAGTCGAGAGCGAGGTCCTCAACCGAAACCGTCTCGATCAGATCAACCTTGCTCGCAAGCTAAAGCGATTTCGGTAAAGAAACACGTGTCGAAGCCGTAAGTCTACGAACCTTTCCACCGTAGGGCTTTTTGGACAATCCTTGTAGTTTCTTCAGGGAGGATGCAAGCTCAGGGTCGACGAGCTATGAGGAAGCGTAAATAGCGCGATGCGACCACCGAGGATCGACAATACCTTGAGGTTATCGAGCGTCAAGGTAACCTGATCTCCTAGGACAAGCTTTAAGAAGATTTTGTTGAAAGATAGATCAATGATTCGTGAGTCTAGCATTGATTTCGCCATGAACTGCCCGATGACTCTGAAGATGTGTGTCCGTTTCCTAGGGGGACCTGGTTAGTGTCTGATATGGTAGAGCGCCGGTGTACTTACAGGCCCTTGTCATTACTACTATCATCAATCGACATGGGTGCAGGGAACAGTCCAAGCGGATGATGAACATGTTCTCCTGGGAAGGATTGGTCCCCATCTCTCCAAAGTTTCAGATCCCGACGTGCGAACTCTCTCGACACCAGAGAATAGAATTCGAGTGTCGGACCCAAACCAGTTCCAACCTCTTCGAAGTATTCCACCTCGAGTACAGAGGATGACGAACCGTAGAGTTCAAAGACCTTCACCGCGGACTCAAAGATATGCTTTCGCGATATCCTCACTTTCTGTCGTTGGAGTCTACCGAGGAATCCGACCCCATCGTCACGCCTTGAGGTATCCTGGCCTCTTGCTTGCTGGCTCTGCCACTTCAGGATGAGTCGAGCATAACCAAACGACGTCGACTGAAGGAAGTTGTAGCGAGTGGAGAATGGGAATAAGAAGGGGAAATGTTGAGGCAGATCCAGGGACCAATCAGGGAGGCATGAACTGACAAACCAAATTAGACTGGGAGATGGGAATGGAGTTGTGCGACAACTCGCCTAGCGACGATCATGGGTTCTTCCAGTTGACGGGTGAGTTTCGCGGTCAACTTATTGTTGATGAAGCAGGACTCTGGGAGGGCGCTTCGTTGTTCTCCGGGCTTATCGCGCTGACAGGCATTGATTTGGTGCAAGACGCGCAACAGACGCAAGATCTTGGAGTGAGGGGCGTCGTTCGTGGAGGACGCTGAAGGGGCGGGAGTTCGGCTCCGTGATCCGAACTCAGCGCCATCGGAACGAGCTATCTGATGTCAGCCGAATAGCCAGTGATAGATGGCCCTTTTACTTACTGTCAGGAGCGGGGGCCATAATCTTTTTGAACTTGACAGGATATACACCTTGCCAGATCGCACTTGAAGAAGCGGTAGCACCGGAGTTCTTTCGAGCCTCATGTTGGTGGATAGCACCGTAGATCGTAAGGTCCAGAGGAAGCACATGATCATCCATGGAGAACTCGAGGTGCCAATCAGAAGCCTTGTTTTTCAAAGCGGCCGCATACGAGACTTTGGATTGGGCGAAGCTTAGCTGCATGCCAGATGGACCTTCCTTGAGTGGATTCGGTGTTGCAACTCTGGTACCATCCGGGGTTTGTGCTTCGATTTTTGATCCGTCTAGAAACTGTTATCAATTGAACTATTCACGATGCAATATTGCTCACCATCAGCGACAGAAAGGTTTACGGTCTTCTCTACCACTGAGCGATCGCCATCCAAGTCTTCGTCAAACACCTGTTGGAGAAGGTTAAATGGAGAGAATATCGGGCATCGGGGGGGGGGGGAGTACAACATACGTCAGCATCAATTTCGTCGTCGGTGAAATCCGCCTCAATGTGAGTATCGTCATGGCTCACGCCTGACTCGGGAAGTGCGTCAACCTTGGGTGTCTCGGGGTCCGCAGTGGGGGTTACGTCATCAGAAGTCTTCCCAGCCTCCGCGTTGTTTTGAGCATCCTTCTTCGCACTGAGCCGGAGACTCCTGCGGCGAGTCGGTCCAGATTCGTTGGTGCTCGTCTCAGATGATTTGGTGCTACTTTCTGCAGGTGGCTGAGGACGAGAGGATGAAGGAGAGGATAGATTGCCTGTCAGGGCCGCGAAAATGCGGGAGCTGTTGAGAAGGCCGGAGATACGGGGGCGCAAATAATCGTGAAGTGCTTGGAAAGTCGCAATCGCATGAATCGAGACCACGATGTTATTTAGGGCTTTGGGAACATCGGAGTCTTCTGTGGCGATCAGCCGGAGTCTGAGTTGACGAGCGAGCAGCGACGGAGAACTTCTTCTGGAGTCTACTTCAAGACATCAGTGGAGGACATGATATGTACACTAACATCCAACGCACCATCGATACCCTGGGCAATGGTAACAACTTCGTAGGGCTCCATCCGAGTGAGACTCTCCTGCAGCTTCTTAACAAACACAGAAAACGGTGTTTGGATGTGCATAGGCTTGGCCTTTCGTGAAAATGCCTCCAGGAACATGTCTTGACGCCGTTTGGCACCCACTGAATATGATGAATTCAGCATCACCAGTGACATACGAGAATCACGGGGGGGCATACCTGATCGATCTTCATCAGTGGAAAACGCAAGAAGGGAATCCACGAGTCCACTTTGTAAAAGTTCGAAGCTGGACAAGGACGAGTGAGGGGACGAGAAAAGGGCGGCAAGTTCTTTCAAAGCCTCAGATAAATGTTTTTCGGTCTCATCCTTGTTAGATAACCGTTGAACGAGCTGGTGAAGCGTGTTGTAAAGCCCGTGCTCCGCTTTGTCGTCGTTAGAAAGATGTCGTAAGCGGATGACGCGCGCTCGAAGGGTGATGGCGTCCTCAGGTTCCAAAGCGAGGGAAGCGAGTTTCTTGTAACCTGGAGTACTAGTCGCGAACCCCGCTGACGTGGGTGGTGGTGTGGCTGTTGGCTCCGGGGTGGATTCATCGTTCTTCGCGTCTTCCTTAGGCTTTGTAACCAACGTCCTAGTCGCCAAAGCTTCCACCTCGTGGAACACTCCCTCCCTCCGGAATGCCGGGGTGTATTCCATTGGCACCTTCGAAATTAGTATCTCGACGAGCTGGAGGGCTCCCAGAACGAGGGTTGGATGGTCCTTCGAAGATAGGATTGAAGAAGAGAAACCAGCAACCGGAACGAACTTGGGACGATTCTGGTAAAGGTGTGGTTCGGTCAATAGTGCAATACACTTACCGAGAACACTCGTTTCAAATCCTCTGTCTCCAGAAATCCGACAGCCTTGAGGAGACCGGTCAACGTCTTCAGTCTCACGGAGGTGATAACACTCGCGGCGTAGACATCGATCAAAACCGGGACCATGAGTTGCATGAAGCGCCCCACGACATCTGGTTTTGACCTCAATAGTTCATTCCTGTCTGGGACCTGATCCTTTGGAGGAGTGTGCAGAGTTTCGGTCTGTTCCTCGCGCGACGACGGAGTTTCGGGGGAGGGTTCTGTCGCGACACTGGCGTCAGTATGATCAGTACTTCCGTTGGCAGGTGTAGGAGGTTGAGGGATCAATGCGCCGGCAATGGGGGTGTCCTTAGCTTCTCTTCTGGAAGCAGCACGGTCAGCCTTTGCTTTGGCTTTGATCAACTTGTTGAGAGCCTTTTCCGTGTAACCCTTGTGATCGAACACGCCATCTGTGGCCGCATCTCAGCATCAGAGTATCCAAAAAGACAGCTGTGCTGCTGCTTACCTTTTGGCAGTGGGGGCATAAGCTCGCAAATGAGGCTGAGGGCTTCTTCAACCTGGTCTTTCGGACGATGAGCTAGGTTCTGCATCACGGTCATATCCGCTAATCCACCCCCCAGGCCTTGACCTGACATCGAATCGCCTTGTTCCCGTTCCTCGTGGGCAGAAGGCAACACACCCGTCAGGATCTGGAACACGGTGTCGACGATATCCGCCTCAAGAAGAGCCATAGTGATTTTGGAGCTTGCTCGTGCAGATATGGCCAAACTACGCAACAGCGATGTGAAGGTAGCAGGGGCTATCAGTGGGGAGCCACCAGAAGGGAGGAGGAGGAGGTTGACAGCAGTGATGAGCTCTCTATCGACCAATGCTTCCAGGTTTTTGACGGAGGCGCGATAGTAGGAATCGATGACGCGGATTACACATAAGCAAGCAAATTCAACCAGGCGTTGATCAGAGTAACCGAGGCAGTTACGAATAATGGGCCACACCCCCTGGACCATGGGAAAGTGGTCAGGGGAGATGTTTCGACAGCAATTAGATGCGGCCTGAATCGCAGTGCGTTGAACGGCGATGGAGAAAAAGTCGAGGTAGCTCAATAACGCGTTCAAGCCTCCTTCCCTGACAATGGCACTCGGAAATTCCTCCGATATTTTCTCCAGCGTCTATGGGAGACACAGTTCAACGAAAATCGTGGACGACAAACGCAACAACTTACGCTCAGGGTTTGTTCAGCAAGATCAATGTAAGATATCTCAATCAGCTTGCCGCAGAGAACAGGTATGGCGCCGTGATAGACGACAGTGTGCGCCACACCTGGCAATGCTTCCATTAGATTCGCCAAACATCTGCATGCAAGAACCTGGGCCTCAGGATTCTCGTCTCCCTGGTAGCGAGACCCTCCGCTGAGAGTCAACGCGGCGGCAAGATCGGGGTCGTGGTCTCTGGAATCCTCGTCTCTGTCATCATCATCGTCAGCGTTGCCCGTGCCGCCAAGGATTTTGACAAGTTCGCGGATGTAGGATTCGACGGGGAATGAGCCGGCCAAGGTGTCCTCGGTACTGATGCTCAGTAACTCGGTGAGTTCTTGCAACGAGATAAGACGCGTCGTCGGGTCAGCGGAGGGTTTGATGTTGTTGAGGAGACTCTTCAGTCGTCCAGAAAGTCCGAGCATGTACGAACTGAGCTGTCGGTAATCGCCAAATATTGCCATTGCCGTGGATTCGTCCAGATGTCCCAGACCGCTGTCGTGAGACGTTGTGTTCCGATCCTTGATCCCCTCTTCGTCGTCGTCGTCGTCGTCGTCGTCATCGTGATCGTGGCGGTCGGGCGAATCTAATTCTCCTTCGTTGGGATCCTCGTGTTCATCGTTTGTGTGTGCGTCCTTGGTTTGAGCAGGGTCATAGTCACCACGAGAGGGACCGGGTGCCATCGCCTTGCCCTTTGCGGCGGCAATCTTGCCCTTTGAGCTGACATTTCTGCTTCCCGATAAGATGGGGTAAAAGAAAACTGCATCGGAGGACATACCGTGTCTTTTTCGGCATCTCTAGGGGTTCTGTAAGGGGGAGATCTGAACGGGAGCGGAGGGAATATGAACTTGTGGCTGTTCGGGGACGCTTTAGGGTTGAAGAGGAGGCGACAGATGTATCTTCGTCTGAGGTAGCTTCTGGTAACGCACGTTTCTTGCCTTTGATATCGCGAGGGGGTTCTTGGATAGATAATCCAGAGGATTGCGGGGGGAACGTGACCCGGCGAGCTCTGGGTGAAAGCCATGAGGGTGGGCGATCCGGGTCGCGAAGAACAAGAGAGGGAGACTTACTTCTTCGACGGCCTCGTCGCCTGTTCTTCCGTCTCTCTCCCTTTTCCCTTGCTGGTGCTGATAGCACGCGGTCGCTTGGATTGATTGGACTGTGGAGTTGAACGGCTGGGGCCAGCTACGTCTGCGGCAACGGCGGAGCGGTCTTCGGATTCGGGTTCCCTCTCCTTTTCTTTTTCCTTCTCCTTGGCTGCTTTTACTCGTGCGCTGGAACGCAAATTCCGGGGAGTGGATGAGGAGGACGAGGCTTCGAGCGGGGCGTGTTCTGGGCTGGAGCTACTAGGTTCTGGGTTGTGCTGGGATAAGTCCATTTAGTGTCGGCCCCCAGCCATTGAATCTGTGGTGGAAGCTCGAGAAAAAGAGAGAGTTTGCGAGTGTAAGGAAGAGTCACCCTCAAGGGTCTAGTCTGTCAGCAAATGTGGCCACTGCGCTGCCACGCGATGTTCCCTTATCGGGAATATTTCCTCAAGGCTACCATTTCTTTTCAAGCTAGTTTTTCAGGCGCAAGTAAACGTACATATGCGCAGTCTACGTGCTACAATTAAGAGGGCGGGCAAGACTACATCGTGTCCATTCGCAAAGGTGACTCTCGAAGAACGAAATTTGGCCCGATGCCCCGCCTATTCTGCACCGGAGTGATTCGGGTGCCAGAAACGATGGCAAGTGGTGCACGGCAGCCAAAAACAGCTGCGATATCAGTGCGATACGCAGATATCACAAGGAATATGTGCTTGAGCTCGCGTCCCCGTCCGATATGTATGATATTGTTGAGCGAACGGCGGGAGAGAAATGCGCGCGCGGGGCGAGTTGCTCTGGGATTTGGGACGTGTGCAACTTGATCCCGACTACTAGGTCACCTCTAGGTGATTCGGGCGACGACCAGCCCCTCTTGCAGTGCTTGACCAGGAGCAAGTCGGAGGTTTGTGAGCCCGATCACGAACAAGTCGTCCGCTATGATCTCGGTGGCTCCGCGCATCGCTCGATGTCGGGGGGCTCTGTCCCGCCTGGAGCTTGGCCGCCTCCTGTATTCCTCTCACCCTTCGTCCGCCGGCCCCAAATCCAACAAGCGAGAGGAACTCAACTTCAATCCCGAGGTCTACTTTGACGATGTCCCAAATCCCGAGTACATCAACTACAAACGCGTCACGTCCAACGACCTGGAGGCATTCAAACACCCTCCAAGGCGAGTCAAGATGTTGATTCGTGACTACATCGAGGACTCGTTGTACAACCCCCACTACGGCTATTTCTCGAAACACGCAACCATTGTCACCTCACCGAAACACATAGACTTTGGGACCCTCCGAGACTCGGTCGAATTCCAGGAGGAGGTTGCGAAGCGGTATGTACCATACGGGAAGGATGAGCCTGGGCCCGGAAAACAACTGTGGCACACCCCAACCGAGATATTCAAGGTAAGTTATGGTTTGGACAAGCCACGGGATACATTCTGATATATGGCGTGTAGCCATGGTATGGGCAGAGTGTTGGGTCGTGCATTGTATCCGAATATCTCCTCAAGTACTTCCCTTACGAAGACTTCGTCATCTACGAGATAGGAGCTGGGAACGGAACACTTGCACTAAACATCCTCGACTATATCCGAGACACCTACCCACAAGTGTACGAACGGACAAGGTACAACATCGTGGAGATAAGCGGCAGCTTGGCGAGGCTGCAGGAGCGGAAATTGAAGGACCACCCGTGCGTAACGATAACCAACAAGAGTATCTTCCATTGGGATCAGAGGGAGGATTCCCCGTGTGTGTTCATCGCCATGGAAGTCATCGTGAGTGGCATCTTGTCTGCACATCAACGCGAGACGTGAACGCGTGCTCTTAGGATAACTTCGCGCATGACATGATTCGATACGACATGCGGACACTGGAACCCTACCAGAGCCTTGTGGCTGTGGACGAGAACGGGGACTACTCTACGTACTTCACGAAAGTGACGGATCCCCTCATTTCTTCGTTCCTCCAACTCAGAAGACGCTTATTTCACCCGCCACCTCTCCCACGGCTTATCAAAGCCTCGGCTACTTTCCGAAGCATCTACTCGAACCTGCCTTTCTCCAGAAACCTCTCCGCCCCTGAATTCATTCCAACAAGAATGCTCAGCTTATTACAGACCCTCCGACGGTATTTTCCTCGACACCGCTTGCTGCTTTCGGATTTCTCGTCGTTACCGGACGCTATTCCAGGGGTGAATGCCCCAGTCGTTCAGACGCGCCACCAGAATACGACGGTCCCCACATCGACATTGTTCGTCCAGCCAGGGTATTTCGACATTTTCTTTCCGACGGACTTTGAAAGGTTGCGAGATATGTATGAGCACATCCTTTCGCAACCTGACCCATCTGCTGTGGGCTCTTCCACACGTGTTTTGCCGTTGAGCAACAACGCTTCTTCCTTGTCCACTGGACCCGACTTTTTCTCGTCATACCATCCACTGAATCGGAGGGCCAAAGTTGAAGGGGTCATATCAGCGAGTGGACTGCCAGTCGGCGAGAGGAAAAGCAGCGTGTTTAC
>Ga0307517_10012675_pt1 | contig 11538 bp, 4 predicted proteins | sample 23_EM_MG_FD_194515 | JGI IMG/M metagenome (GOLD analysis project Ga0307517, IMG submission 194515) | Populus trichocarpa ectomycorrhiza microbial communities from riparian zone in the Pacific Northwest, United States - 23_EM | ecosystem: Host-associated > Plants > Roots > Unclassified | place... | reverse complement strand
AATTGAATTCATTAATATTTAATCATTTGGTTGTTTGTTTTTTAATCATTAATTTTTGTTTCATAAACTATCTCATTCGATTCCTCAAATAGATCATAATTTAAAAGATTTTGGTAATTAGTAGTAATTTTTACAAATCCTCGTGGGACGATACTCTACTCATCACTTTATTACTTGTTACGATTCGTGCACTTGCGAAATTAACCAACAGTTCTCACCCAAATAAAAAACATCATTTTAGCATTTAAAATAATTATTGGGCCTATCACCTTCATGCAAAGATTATCATACACAAGTAATTGGTTTTATTTTTCTTTTCTCCTTATTTTCTTGGTTTGCTTTTTGTCTATGGTTTCAGTTAATTCTTCTTCTTATTCACCAGTGGCTGTTGTTGTGGTTTAGACCGAAGCGTGATGACGAATTGTGTATAGGGTTAATGAGTTTCAGTTGGAATCGATGGAGGCTGCGTTGGTCGTCACTCACAGTGACAATGAAGAGGAGGGAGGCAAATGGGCTGATTCGGTGCTGGATCATGACTTGGTGACTGATAGTGGCTGAAATGGTTTCGCTGCTGGAGAAGCTCCCAGTGCGGTGTTGCCGACAAGAAGAAATAGTTGTCTTGGGTTGCTGCCGCTGTGAGGTGATTTGGTGGAGTCTGTGGTGGGTCTTAGCTAGAAAGGAGAACTATGATAAGGCCGACAAAGCTGCTGTGCGGCTAGAATAAGGAGAGAAGGTTGAAGAAGATGGAATCGGTGGAGAGCGGCTGATTTGCTCACGATGGAGGTTTTTTAGCTGTGGCCGAGAGAGGAAGAGGAGGGTCAGGTGAAGGCTTTGTTGGAGATGCTAAGGTTGATGGCGTGAAGGAGTGATAGAGACGATCTTCAACAATGAGAACAGGAGAAATAGGCTAGTGTGTGGTGGGCCTCTCTAATGTTTCGGGTGGCCTTGTTTGTGCGTTTGTTTCTTTTTGTTGTCTCTCAAAAATTCTTTTAATATGCTCTTGAAGTGATTTTTTTTTTCTCTATCTATCAAATTATAATATTTCCAAATAAATATAAATATTATTTTTAAAAAAATTTAATTTTAATTTGAAATTAAAAATAAAAAAATTAAATGAAAATATTTTGATGATTTTTTTCAAATTAAAGATTAGAAGAAAAGAATAAAAAAAATTATATAGTCCTTAGTTTTCTCACAAGTTAACAAATTATACTCTCAATTAAAAATCAGTCCATGATCTTTTAATTTAAAAAATTAAATTAAAAACAGATGGGTTAAAATTGAGTTATAACAGTTGCCATCTCTTTACAACGCATATAGTATAAAGTAGGGGTGTTCAAAAAAATCGATTAACCGAGAAAACCAGAAAAACCGATGAAAAATTAACCGAGAAAATCGAATTGAGATGGAAAACCGATTAAACCGATTTTTAAAACCATAAAATCTTGCCGGTTCGGTTCAGTTCCGGTTTTACAGTAGAAACCGGTGAATCGAACCGAACCGAACCAAGTCACCAACCATAAAATACTATAAATACTAGTCTACAGTTAACCTAACCCTAATAACATTACATTCACCGCCGCCCAGACCAGAGACTGATTTTCCCTTCTTCATTTCCCTTTTAATTTTCATCCACTTTGCGTCTCTACCCCCTACATCTGTCTCTTCTCTAGCCGAACAAAAACTCACATCTCCATCTCCTTGGCTTCTCTCTTAACTTCATGTTTCGGTCTCTGTTCTATCTTTCGCTCGCACGTCTGTCTTTCACCATTTGCAAATTTGCAGAGCCAAACAAGTAGGCAAGCATGAGCGGTCATGATTAAAAGTATTTCTCGACGACCAGGAAGGGTGAAATCCTTGAGCTCAAAGAAGAGCTCAATTCTCGGTACAAAGTTCATTCGTCATCTTTCTCCTTGCCATTTTGATCGAGTTGTTAGATCTGTCTGATTTTGACTAATTGATTTTGTTGAACTTTCTTCTGCTACTAGAATTTCATTGGAGGATTGATTTTTATATTAATTATGTTTATGTTGCTGAGAAATCATATAAAATTATGCTGGGATTTCCTTAGGTTTGGTTTTTGTTTATTATTATATATTGAGAATTGAAATGGAGCTATTAGGGATCATCTGATGCAAAATATCCTTCCATAAAGGAAATCTATTGTATAATTTTCATGTTTGGCATTATGGATTTTAGGAATTCAGGTGATTAGGTTTCCCTGTTTTAAAGCTAAAAAACTGAATTTAACCAAACCGGTTCGGTTTGAACCGGAATTCAGTTCGGTTTGAATTTTCAAAAATTTGAGTCACTCGGTTCGATTGGTTTTTGTGGTTCAAACCGAACCGAACTGAACCGAACCATGAACAGGCCTAGTATAAAGTATTGTAAAAAATTTTATATAGTAAGCTTATAAAGAAAAAAAAATATGAAAGTGATTTTTTTCTTGCAGAACTTTAAAAGTACTCATTTGAGAGACAACCTTCCTCGAGAAACACTAAAATTTTAAAATTGGTCATTTGACAGGCGATGTACATTGTCAATGAATAACTCAAAGATTTTCAGAAAATGTATAATTGTTTTAGGCGATCTGCTCATGTTGAAAAATTCAAAGATTTTTTTTTAAAGTGGTCTAATTGTTCTGCGTGACTTACTCGTTGATAAAAATTACAAAGATTTTTCAAAAATAGTCTAATTGTTTTAGACGACCTTCGCGATGGTGTGAAAAATTCAAAGATTTCTCAAAAGTGGTTTAATTGTTTTAGGCGACCTACTCGTTTATGAAATACATGAAAATGATTTCAACATTGATCTTATTTTCCAGGTTACCTACCTGTTCGTGAAATACATTAAAGTGATTTGAACATTGGTCTCATTTTCTAGTTGACCTACCAGTTTGTGAAATACATAAAAGTGATTTTAACAGTGGCCTTATTTTTCAAGTTACCTACCCGTTTATAAAATATATGAAAATGATTTCAATATTGGTCTTATTTTTCAAGTGACTTACCCATTTGTGAAATACATAAAAGTGATTTCAAAAATAGTTTTATTTTCCAGGTGGCTTACCTGTTTGTAAAATACATGAAAGTGATTTCAACATTGGTATCATTTTTCAAGTGACTTACTTGTTTGTGAAAAACATATAAATCTTTCAACATTGATCTCATTGTAATAGGTGACCTATCCAAGTGAAAAATATAAAGATTTTTTAAAAGTAGTCTAATTGTTCCTAGTGACTTGCTCGTTGGTGAAAAACAAATCAGAGATTTTTCAAAAATGATTTAATTCTTCTATGCGACGTGCCCATTGTGGTAAAAATTTCAAAGATTCCTCAAAAGTGATTTAATTGTTCCAGTCGACCTGCATGTTGGTGAAAAATTCAGAGATTTTTTAAAAGTGAACTAATTGTTTAAGGCGACTTAAAAATTTTCATTAGTATTTTAAAATTTGGCAGTTTTGAGATGACTTGCCTTTTGATGGACATCACCATAGATTTTTCTTGTGAATTTTTTGCAAAAACATATTATTCAATGCTTTGGAGTTAGATAATATGCATGCATCTTTACTTGATTTGAAATATAGGCCCTCATTTCTTCTTAATCTCTTTGTTGCTTGATTTGGTAAGGTATGCTCTTTTTTATTTGAGTCCTCTTGATCACTTAGCTTCCAACCCACTTAAGTTAGCCTATATAATTTTTTGCCAGAGTATTCGTAATTGTACACAGCTCAGCCTTTACGGTACTCATCACGATCCATTTACTTGCTAGAATTTTTTTGTCTCACTAATCATTTTGAAGGGATAATTTATTATTCCCTTATCTCACTACTAGCAATATTTAGTGTCAATAGTTATCTTGAAAGGGTCAAAATGCTTCTTGTAAACAAAAATATCTCATTATCTCACTACTAAAATCATTATCATTTCACTATTGCCTTGAAGGGATCTAATCACCTTCTAAATACAACATTGCTTCTAACCCACTCGAGTTAGTCTATATAAGTCTTTTCCAGAGTATTTATAATTTTACACGGCTCAGCCCTTACGATGCTCATCACAACCCATTTACTTACTAGAAATTATTTGTCTCGCTGATCATTTATTATTCCCTCATCTCACTACTAGCAATATTTAGTGTTGTTAGTGATCTTGAAAGGGTCAAAGTGTTTCTTGTAAACAAAAATGTCTCATTATCTGACTACTAGAATCATTCTTATTTCATTATTGCATTAAAGGGATCTAATCATCTTCTAAATACAATATTACCCCTTTATTTTGACCATTACCCCTAAGTATGCTTTATTAGTGACTCAGACAAACAATGGCTTTAAACAACGCTTCTGTAATATCCTAATTACCCAAAAGCTGAAGTTGATGGTATTTTCTTTTATTTCACCATCATTGCTTCTTATAGGTATCATCATTTTGTATAATACGATACTCATAAAATCTCAGAATTCAACATCTTAATAAAAGAGAATTTGCAATACAAGCACCATATCATTATATTTACATATTCATAAGTTTACATTCCTATTCTGATATAGTTATCATTACAAGTCTTTACAAAAGTGTCAAACGATAATTTCACAACTAATACATTTGTTCAAACAAAATACGTAACGTCTTAACATATGGATACATAGTTTATAACAAAATATATGGACCCGTGAGACAAGATTCCTACGCACCTTAATTTTGTGACGTCCCTGTTACAACACAAAATGGATACACGAATTATAAATAATTTAAACATGATAATAAATATTTAAAATAATATTATCACTACTTTTCGTTAATAACCTAAATGAGTATATTCCTTCCTTTACCCATTACATACATAATGCAAGCCTTGTTATTTCGTCAATTGTATTATCCTTACTCGTACGTCCCAACCTCTCCATAGGAGTTGTAGGGACTGGAGTTAATACATTGATCGTGGTTAAATTACTTCGCTTTACACCAATAATCATTTACGGACACCATTAACCACGGTCAATCGCATTACTCAAACCCGGTCATCCAATTCGAATGCCACTAGTCAAAGCTAAGTCGTAATACCCAACCTGGTCATCTATATTGGATGCCAATGCTAATCATAATATCCAAATCCAGTCATCCATTTCGGATGTCATTAGCCGAGGCTGATCACAATATCCAAACTCAGTCATCCCTCTCGGATGCCATTAGCCGAAACTAATCACAATATCCAAACCCGATCATCTAATTTGGATGTCATTAGCCAAAGCTAATCACAATACCCAATCAAACATTCCATGAACAATTTAGTAGTCACAACGAGATAGAACAATTCTTTTATACGATATCTTTTCAGAGATTCGATATTATTTAAGAAGAGGGTGAAGACCACTTACATGTTCCTCCTGTGAGGTGTCCTCGTCTAGTCAAAAGTCCAATCCTGGTCGTACCGCCTAACACATCAAATGATCACTAATTAGCATATTCACATTCAGTTTTCATATAAATCCAATACCATACATATCTCATGAATACACATGTTCACATTCAAATGCTTCACACATTATATAATTATACAATGAAGGTCATCATATTAAGACACTTTTTTTTTAATTTTAAACGTGGGTCATCCATAGACGTCCTACAGTTTAATTCTTGGGTTTCGTAGCGAGTTAGGTCAAATCAACGACGAAATTATCACTAGAATTAAATTATTTCTGACATGGAATTTGTAAATGAAACTAAGTTGTTGCTGTCACAGAAAATCATCAGCAAAAACTATGTTGGTGACACAAAAATCATCAACAAAAAACAAGTCGCTGTGACACAAAAATCATCAGCAAAAACTAGGTTGCAAGTGACACAAAAATCATTAGTGAAAATTAGGTCGTTGCTGACCTAGAAATTGTCAATTAAACAAATTTCACAACTAACGCATTGAATCTTCAGCGAACACAATCTATTGTTGATTTAGAAATCGTCAGTGAAAACTAAGTCGCTGCCAACCTAGAAGTTGTCAACGAAAACTAATTATATGGTTGACGCATGGAATCGTCAGCGAACACAATCTACTGTTGACTTAGGAATCGTCAACGAAAACTGAGTCGCTGCTGACCTAGAAATCATCAACGAAAACTAATTTCGCAGCTGACACATGGAATCATTAGGAACACAATCTACTATTGACTTAGAAATCATCAACAAAAACTGTAAAAAAAAAAGTCAGAAACAACCACATCGTCGCTATCGATTTCTGAATCGGCAGCGACTCAGCTTTCGGTGCTGATTTCTAAATCGGCAGCGACACAGCTTTCAGTGCTGATTTCTGAATCGACAGCGACACAACTTTCATTGCCAATTTCTGAATCAACAATGAATCAGTTTTCGTTGATGATTTCTGAGTCAACAATGGTTGTGCATGCTGATGAATTCATGTGTCAGTCATGGCTGTAATATCCAACAGAAATCTAAGTAAAAGGCCGACTCATGCTATGTAAGAGTTTAGGGGAGAAAATCGGCCTGCCTTAAGGAGTTAAAAGAGGGGGGGAATTGGTTTTAGAGAAACCAAAGCAGGGACAAGAACACATTTAAACCAACCCTAAACACCCCCACCTCATTTAGGAGGGGTATAAATGTAAGAAGAGAGAAAGGGTGACCTTTGCTCTTCCCCAAAACTAGCTAGCTGCATGCAGCAAACCCCCTCCCTCTTTCCCAAATAGAAGACCCCCAACCCAGCTGCATGCATCCCTCTTGAACCCTAGAGAGGAAATGAGAGTTAAAGAGTACTGAAAATGGTTGAAACCATAGCAAGAGAGGGTGTATAACAGGCTGGCTGATGCAGCTGGAGAAGGAAGGAAGGAAAAACCAAAACCAGAGAATGAAAAAGCAGAAAATCATGAGTAGAGGGGGCGCCTAAAGCTATTGAAAATAGTAAGGTATAAACCAAATCTTTTCCCCACCTGTTCTTGAGTTCTTGGAACCCAAAGGAAGAAGAAAACCCTGAAGGAATGCCCATGATTTTACACTAGCTGCTAAGGGAAAAACTAAACTAAAAAGGAAGATAATAATGGGCTGAATAAGGGACCTAAAACCAGAATATACAATAAGGGAGATGGATGATTTTGAAGGTACAAGCCTAGTTAGATGGCCAACCATAATAATGGTTGGACAAACCATGAACTTAGGTGACCAAATGCTTGAAGGATGACCTTGTCAAACAAAATACATAACGTCTTAACATACAGATACATAGTTCATAACAAAATATGCGGACCCACGAGACGGGATTCCTATGTATCTTGGTTGTGTGACGTCCATGTTACAATACAAAATGGATACAAAAATTATAAATAATTTAAACATGATAATGAATATTTAAAAGAATATTATCGCTACTTTTCGTTAATAACCTAAATGAGTATATTCCTTCCTTTACCCCTTACATACATAATACAAGCCTTATTATTTTGTCAATTGTATTATCCTTACTCGCACGTCCTAACCTCTCTATAGAAGTTGTAGGGACCGGAGTTAATACATTAGTCATGGTTAAATTACTTTCCTTTACCCCGGTCATCTTTTACAGGAAATCATCAGCAAAAACTAGGTTGTTGGTGACACATAAATCGTCAGCAAGAACAAATTCCATGGCTGACTTATGGAATCATCAGCGAACACAATCTATTGTTGACTCAGAATCATCAACGAAAACTAAGTCGTTGTTGACCCAGAAATCATCAACGAAAACTAATTATGTGGCTGACACATGTAATTGTCAGCGAACACAATCTACTATTGACTCAAAAATCATCAACGAAAACTGAGTCGCTGTCGACCTAGAAATCATCAATAAAAACTATGTCGCTGCTGATTCAAAAATCAGCAACAATGAATGAGTCATTTCTAGTCTTACTTTTTCCCTAGGCTAAGCGTAAGGTCTACGCTAAGCTTTCCTCCTATAACATACCCCAACCTGGTTGGACATAGACCGTTATCAAATCACACCTAATTTATCATAAGGTTATCAAGCAATACGCAACCAAGTCTCAACATGTATATATATTTTGCAAAGGTTCTCCTAACCATCATTTCAAAACTGGAACCTAATGTTGCCACAATCATACATGTTATGTTTTCAATTCAATCATGCCAATTTATCAACACAAATTAATTGTCAATTCACATTACGCAAGAGTCTCATTTCCATCATATGTCTTGTTTCTCTAAGGGTGTTCATCATGCAAAGTTTCCTTCATGATTTCCCTTTTTTCTTTGATCGAATATTGTTGTCCATTCTCTCCCAATTTACACATGCAATTCATCATTTCTATCACAAGTATATTTACAACAACATGCTACAATCACCCCTTCATTCACTTGGTTCATAACAATGGAAATTCATCAATCACATAAACAAGATCAAAGCATTAACATAGTATGGTTCCTGTCTAAGGGCTTAACAAGATTACAATTCTGCACATTCCATCATTTCATCTCACTTTCACACAAGCTCTTCAATCATGTATGCATAATCAATACATTAACATAAGCATGAATTTTATTTCCGCTCCAACATGTCTCTATGAGTTTAACAAGGTAGCAATTATGAATTTTATCACTTAATTTCATCTCTTTTCATTATCTCCCACGGTCTGTCCTTAGTTAAGATTTGTTCATCCATATTCATCCTTTTTTTTTTTGTTAAAGGTTCTAGAATTATGTCCCCCTTCAGCCTCATTCTCTTCAATTTTTCTATCTAATTCTTGTTAATCATAGGTGTAAGAACCCTAAGTCATTCCCTTACGGTTTCCTTCTCCCTTTTGTCCTAAAATCTCAAAGAAACAAGGAAGTGATGTTGTTCTTACCTTACGATTTGAAGTAGCCATAGGGTAGGTTTGAGTAGTTTTTCTTTCTCTTTTCTCTCGATTTCTTCCTTCTTCCTTTTGTTTGATCCAGTCAGCCCTATAGGCTCCTTCTTTCATGTTTTCGATTTTCTCTCCTTTTTCTAACTCTCCACTCACTCAAACACTTAAGGAAGATAACATGCAAGCTGGTTTGGTTAGGTTTTCTTATTGGGAAGGGATGGTTGTTGCAGCTAAGGCTGCTGGCTAATTTTTAGGGAGAGGAAAAGTCATTTATATTTTCTCTCCTGTATTTATACCCCTCTTAAATGAAATGGAGGTATTTGGGTGTTGGTCAACCTTGTTCTTATCCCTCTCTTGGGTTATCTTATGGCTGGTTACCACCTCACATTTCCCACCTAGGATAGGTTAATTTTCCTCCCCCAAATTCTACATAAAGTAAGCTGGTTTGTTTCTTTTAATTATTTCCTAGCATAGGTCAACCTAATACTATCTTTTTGTTGGGTTTTACACCTCTCTGCTTTGGCTTGGTTTTAGTGAAGAAATCTTTATCACATATGATTTTTAAAATCATGAACATCTTATGTTTTGAGAACAAATATTGTTCTAAAGTTAGTTTATAACATATAATTTTTAAAATCTTGGATTTTTTTTAAAATGAATGATTTGTTCTTATATCAGTAAGATTGAAATTGATAAAGGTAAATGATGAGGTGACCTTCTATTTTTATGTTTTGTTTGAATAATAACGAGTGGCTTGTTCACGATGTCACCACTCTTATGAAAACATTTTTTGTATTTTGAGAGCGTCATTTATTGATTCAGGTTACTTGCTTGATTAGAAAGGATTTGTAAAGACACGTAATGTAGGCTATAGTTCTTGATTATGAAAGAAAATGATTTATAAAACTCAAAACGTGTTTCAAGGTTTTAAAGACCCAAAATCACTATCAGTTGGTTAACTCGTTTTGCCCTTTAATATATTTTTTTTCTTTTTGTTGCTTTTCTTTTATTTACACTTTTTATTTCTTTGATGGGGTATTTTCATTTTGTTTTAACTGTCATTTTTGCTTTTGATTTGGGCATTCCTCCTAGCATTGAAGTTTATTTGGCTTTTTTTTCCTCTGGCTTTCTCATGGTTTTTTCATCAATTAATGAAATTTCACTTGCTCTTAGTATCGAGTGTGATCCTAGTTATGATTTTTATGAAAGAAAAATATTCAGGCTAAAAAAAACTACTTGGGATATATTCATTTTATAACGTAAAAGAAATAACAAAGATAAAATTTTCTTATTTCAAGCACAAATAATTAAAAGCAATAAACTTTGACTTTGTCTAGTGTAATGGTTTGGACTTTGCAAATAAATATATTTCACAAGTTCATGAACAACGAATCCATTACATATCATTTTTTAATTCATATATTTTTGTTTAGAGTTTGGTCACTTCAATAAAGAAGTTACTTGATTCATTTGTTATCCTATAAAAAAATATCAAAATATTGTTTTAAACAATCATCAAATTATTTCTAAATCAAAAGAAATTCATTTTTTAAAAATTCCACTAAGAAAAAGATTTTTCTAAAAAAACAAAAACAAGCTGAGTTTATGAAATTTAATGAAAAGAACTTTTATGAAGGGCCAATTTGACAAAACTTCCACCTGTCAAATTATGATGGTGCCAAGAGTGACACCATCATCTCATCCCCATATTGCATGTCATTGATGAAGTTAGCTGAGTTGAGAAAATAGTTGGAAGAACTTATTGATACTAGGTTCATTTTTCCTTCAAAGCTTTATATAGTATCATTTTGTTTTAGATAAAAAGCATAAGGAAGCCTAAAGATGCATGCCAATTATCAAGCATTGGATAAGACTACAATAAGAACAAATATTTGGTTTCTTAGATTCAAGACTCGATGTATAGATTGAGCAAACCATTCATCTTCAAGGATTTGTTTGACATTGCAATTGAATTGTCATTTCATTATTTTTTTGAAAAACAAATTGTTTCAAATTAATATTTTTTATGTTTTTAGATAGTTTGATATGCTGATGTCAAAATTAAATTTTAAAAAATAAAAAAAATGATTTTGATATATTTCCAGGTGAAAAGCACTTTGAAACACAATCTCTACTACATTCTCAAACAGATACTTCACGAAACTACATTTGCAATCGAGTTATTGGCAAATAAGGATTGTTGAGGAAGATGAACAAAAAAACTACGGTACAACGAAGTTTTTAGCTTTGCTTTTGGTTAACAAATGCAATTTATATGTGGTTTGGCCATTGTAAGAATCCGTTTGGCTACGCGTTGGAGTTTGCGTTTTTTCAAAAACGCACGAAGCAAACGTTTGGTTAACAAAAAAAAGCTACTTACTGTGCATGGGTCCCATAATAAATTGCATGCAAAACACAGGAAGATGGAAAGCAGAAAAATGTTGCTTTCTTGCGCAGCTCTCAATTCAACCATGCTACACTGTTCAGTGAACTGGGGAGGCATACTCCACTGTTCACTGAACAGTGGAGCATGTGAACAGTGCAAGAAAATTGCATTGTTCACGTGAATTTTTTTTTTTCAGTGTTAATTTTTTTAATATTTTTTTTAAAAAAACACTAGTATAAAGTGAATTAATTAAATTCACTCGCACTATAATATCAATTTTATACCTGATAATATTTTATCTACACTCA
>Ga0307517_10012674_pt1 | contig 11539 bp, 6 predicted proteins | sample 23_EM_MG_FD_194515 | JGI IMG/M metagenome (GOLD analysis project Ga0307517, IMG submission 194515) | Populus trichocarpa ectomycorrhiza microbial communities from riparian zone in the Pacific Northwest, United States - 23_EM | ecosystem: Host-associated > Plants > Roots > Unclassified | place... | reverse complement strand
TGTAAGCTATTAAATTACACAAAAAAGCTTAGGGGAAAACATAAAATGCCCTGAATGTAAGCTATAAAAAATCCACTCCTAATGACATGCAAGTCATTTTATTATTCATCAAAGATAAAAAAAAAATATATATATACCCCTGAATATAAGCTTAAAAAACCATGAATATGAGAGTATAAGAGTTATTTAAATATGTATTATTAAAATAAAAAGACATAAATACCCCCTTTAAATTTTAGAATGAAATTTGAACCATCATGAAATTACTGAATTACCCTTAGCAGCATTTTTTCTTGATTTTTCTCAAGGCAAAATATGCATTTCATCTCAAAGTTCAAATAAGCCATCTATTTCCTTTCTATTTTTTTCACTTTGGTTCCCTTTCTTCAAGTTCATAATTCATTAATAAATTAGTCTAAATTGACCTACAATTTGATTCAATAAAAACTAAATAAAAAAAGAAAAGGAATGAAAAAAAGCACGTGAACCATCCACATGTCTTTTAAAGGGATTCACAATGTATTTTACTTTATATATTAGTATCCAAGTATATTTTGTAGCAAGAAAACCCAATATATTTTTACCTTCTAATCTATCATAGCTAGTCTGCTATATCATCTTAAACAATACATAAATAAATATTGTATCTAGCATTTTACAAAACATTTCTAAATGATAAAAATCAATAATGGATATATGATCGAGGATATATTTATAATAACTAAACTTAATTTAATTTAAGAAAACTAAAAACTTAGAGTCTAATTCGAGTTAGTTTTTAATTAAAATAAATTAGATATTGTTCTAGTAAAACATGATTGATTCATTCAAGTTCCTAGTAATTTAGCTGACTCGATAAAAACTAATAATTTTAAAATAAAAAATTTATTTAAAAGAATAAAACAACAAAATTTTAATAAAATAATTGACCAATAACTCTTAAGTTATCTCAATAATTTAATGACTCGATAAAAGTTATCTTAAGTTATCTCGATAATTTAATGAGTTTAAAAGAAAAAAGAAAAGAGTTTCACAACTATCCTCATGTTTAAAACAAAAAAGAAAAGAAAGAAATATCTAATACGGGATCAAAATATATTGTATCCTAATTTTGCACGTGAGGGATTATTTATTTTCTTAGATTTGTCAAAACTTGTAGGACCTACTTTTCAATTAACAAAAACAATAAGGACCATTTTGCTAAACATCAAACTCATTATATCTTTCTCCGCCTATTTATCACACTCGCAAGCTTTCTTCGTTATGAAAGAAAAAATATCTCTTTCACAGACAAAAACGCTGTTGTTTTGTTGACTCTTTCAAACTAGGGTTTCAATCAAAGCTTCATTTCGACAAAATCGCCGATTTCAACAGGTAATCAAAATCAAATCAATCAATTATTTACCGTTGGTTACCCAGAAAGCTCGAGAAAATGTTTATTTTTCTTGGTTTCTTGGAAACTTGGCTTAAAATTTGATCTTTTTTTCTGCACGCGGTAGATCTGGTTGTCATTATTGTAGATCTGTTATTTAGGGTTTGATCTTGTGGATCTGATTATGATTTGTTATCTATTTTCTTCTTGATTGTTGAGTATCATAAATTTTGGTACTTTTTCTTAGGGTTTGTTGAAGAACCCTAGTTAAGTCTGAAACAGCCTTTGAAACTCGTTGAAAATGTGTGATTTCCAAAAAAAAATCAAGACTTTATATTTGAAAATGGAGACCCATAATTTCTTAGGTGGTTAAAGGCATGGTTATCCTACAAAATAATGAAATAAACTTAAAAGTTGTAGTGTTTGGGAATAAAACTTGACTTTTTCAATGTTTTGCAAGGAACCCATTAGAAATTAATGATGTTAGAGTTATAATATGTTGTTTATTGGAGCATAAGTTTGCTATAGCATTTGATTGAAGTGATTTTGTAGTATTTATCTCATATATGTGAAATGTTGGTGGCCATGCAGAATGAGGCCAATCTTTTGTGGGAACTTTGAGTATGATGCAAGACAGACTGAGCTGGAACGGCTTTTCAAACGATACGGGAGAGTTGAACGGGTGGATATGAAGTCTGGTAAGCTTATGTTCTTTCCTCACTGGCTATTAAGTCTGTAAAGTTGTTTCCATTAGCTTTTGTCGTAGCGTTTTTTCCACAAAAGGTTTATTATGTGGCTAGTTATTTTACAGTTTTTGATGTTTATAGTAAAATTGATAACTGTGGGAATTGTGAAGGTTATTTGTGTTACATAAAGAGATCTTTTTATTTAAGTGCAATGAAGAAAATGTTTTTTCCCTTTTGGACTAAAATTGAATAATGAATTCTTGGGTGAAGTATTGAGAAGGTTTTATTTAAATGTTTTTTAAATATGAAAAAAATAAACTTAAAATATAATTGAATTGATGCTATGATGGTATTAGTTGATATAGCATATGATTCTGTTCCACTCGAATGGAAAAAAGACATGTCAGGGCAGCTCGAGAAGTTGTAGAAGTAGACATGGTGCTAATGAAGTTAACTCTTGTCACTGCTGTTATTTTTGTTGTGAGCAAAGACGTCAACAGAACCATTACTGAATTACTTACCATGTATGGTAGGGTAAGAGATGGTTGGCATCCATCTGCCAGAGGTTTTAATTTTTATCATCAAAATAATTGATTTGCATCTTTGCAGACAAAGCATATTTAATCTTAAAATAAGCTAATAAGAGAATAATGTTTTAAGGCATCTCCACTGGATGTGGAGAACATCATTTAAAAATTATGCATGCACCGATCTGGAACAAATCGGCAAGTCCTACAACAACCATCCAAGTCAGTGGGGGTCAGGCTCCTAAGCTTACGAGTGGCACTTTCCCTTCATACCAGTAGTGCAACAGCATGATTGAGACATTCGTCAGCCTGCACTTTCCCTTCATACCAGTAGTGCAACAGCATGATTGAGACATTCGTCAGCCTATGGACTCACTGGAAGCCGTCATCCTTTGTTGAGTTTTAGTGGGGGTTCAGGATTTATTAATGAAAAAAGACCAGCATTTTTTTGAAGCATAAACCCCCATACTCAACATTTTCTTTGGCGCAGGATTGTCTTGGAAAATCCATACTCTCCCCGGCTAATGGATGGCTGTTCAGAATTCTGTTCCTTTCCTGTGATAAGCATCTTCTTGTTTTCAAGAAGAGTCACTCTCATCCGCAATGGCAGAACCATGCCAATTTTCCTCAGACACCATTGCCTTTCATTTCTCATGACTTTTGCCCAGCCTTCAATTCCAGACATGTTTCAACATTGAAACATTGTCAACCTCACAGCAGAGGCAGCAGAATAGATGGAGAAGGCACTCTATTTTCATTGACCCACCATGAGACATCCACATTTGGATTCTAGTTCCTTGACATCACTTAGTTCATCTCACACAAGGTCGGTTGCTACTTCTACTGGTCACTTAGTTTATAGATTTCAGGAAGGTTGCCAAATTTTATTCAAGGGTTGGGGTTTAGCTGGTTTGTGCGCTGCTGAAGAAGAAATTCCATCTGATTATGAAAGAATCCTTTCAGGGAACATGACAGTATTATATTTTACTGAGTGTCTTTTTGCTGTACTTGGATACAGGATTTGCTTTTATCTATATGGAAGATGAGAGAGATGCTGAGGATGCTATTCGAGGACTTGATCGTGTAGAATTTGGTCGCAAGGGCCGCAGACTTCGTGTTGAATGGACAAAGGTAACACGTTACGATTCTCATGGATTTATTTTTTGCCTTATCTTCTATGTGCTCAAGTTATGCATCTTTCATGAACTGAGTTGCTGTAATTGTTACTAATTTTGTAGCAAGAACGTGGGATTAGAAGGCCTGGTGGCACATCAAGAAGATCAACTAATACAAGGCCTTCTAAGACGCTATTTGTCATCAACTTTGATCCACATCATACAAGGACCAAGGATTTGGAGAGGCACTTTGAACCTTATGGGAGGATAGTGAGCGTAAGGATAAGAAGAAATTTTGCATTTGTTCAGTATGAAGCACAAGAGGATGCCACCAAAGCACTGGACGCCACAAACTTAAGGTTAATTTTCCTTTTATATTGGCGAACTTCTCTTATCCTGTTTCTTTTGTAAATGGTGCTTTTCCTATTCATAAACTTCTCTTACCCTATTTCTCAGCAGTGTAACCACACTTTTCCTGTCAAACTGTTCAAAACCACACTGACCACCAGCCATCCAGAGTTCTTGGGTTGGATATGCAGTGGATCCTTCTGATTTCTTGTTCAAATGCAGCAGCTCACTTGCTGATTTGTACTTTTGTTTTTTATGCAGCAAGCTGCTGGATCGAGTGATTTCAGTGGAATATGCAGTTCGAGATGATGATGAAAGGAAAGATGGATACAGTCCTGATAGAAGTCGTGATAGGTCACCAGATAGGCGAGGACATGATAGGAGGCGCTCTCCAAGTCCTTACCGGAGAGAGAGGGGAAGCCCTGATTACGGCCGTGGCCCTAGTCCATATCGCAAGGAGAGGGGTAGCCCAGATTATGGTCGTCGCCGCAGCCCTAGCCCCTATAGGAGAGATAGGGCTAGCCCTGACTATGGCCGGGGCACAAGCCGTAGTCCTTATAGGAGAGAGAGGGCTGGCAGTGATCATGGCCATGGCCCCAGCCGTAGTCCTTACCGCAGGGACAAGGCTAGTCCTGTCAATGGTAGTCCTTACCGCAGGGACAAGGCTAGTCCTGTCAATGGTCATGGCCCCAGTGATAGTCCTTATCAAAGGGAAGAAAGGATTAGCCCTGAAAATGGTCGTGGTCCAAGCCGTAGTCCATATCGAAGAGAAAGGTCTAACCAAGGCCATGGTCGTGGTTCCAGCCATAGTCCATATGGAAGAGAAAGGCCTAACCCAGACAATGGACGTGGTTCCAGCCGAAGCCCCACTGAAAGAGATGGAGATAGCCCTGAAAATGGTCAACTAAGAAGCCCGAGCTCCATTCCTGATGAGAGGGACAGTCCAAATGGAGGAGCTGAAAGCCCCATGCGGGGGAGATACCGCAGGTTTGTTTCTTAATACTGTGCTTTTGATTTGCTTATCTAATGTATCTATCCCACATGTTTTTTATTACTCAATATTCTTACAATGTTGCAGCCAATCACCCCCAGCTGATGAATGATGCTTGATCCTGATGGGTCTGAAGCGTCCTCTCCTTGCTTCTTTCGGTTTGTCATTTTGGTGAAACTAGGTTGACAATCTCCGTATAAGCCTGCCCGCCTTTTCTATCTCAACTATTGCAGTAGGCGAAATGCAACTTGTAATGCAGGGCCCAGTTTGTAGTCTTGTGCTTTCAAATTCTATGTGGAAACTCGGTGTACGCTTGTTGCTGGTTTTATGAACTAGATAGAAACCATTTATGCTAGACTTGTTGCTTGTGCCTTTGCTTCGATGGCTTATGTTGTATGGTTGTGTGGATGCGTTTTCACCTTGAAGTTATGCAAATGTCATCTACCGATTTTGCTTGAATGTGTCCCCCACGGCACAGGGCAAGATATTGGGTTATGAAGGACCAAAGCTGGTCGTCTTTGTTGTTTTTCCCCTTGTGATACGATGGAAATGATCGCGTGGTTCATATTGCACCCTCGAATATCAAGGCCCATGAACTATGCCCTTGAATTTGTCAACTCTGGTCCTAGAATAGTAGATAACTAGAGGTATCCATCTGACTATGCCCCTTGAATTGAGGCTGGGTTGGTTTATGTGGTGGGCATTTGATTGTCTGAAGTCCCAAATCCCTTCTCTGAATCACTGGCTTTTCTTAAAATAAGCTTGCGTCTATTTATTCTTCTTTTTCTTTGAGATTAATTATTTTGTTGTGTTTTCTATCAATATGTAAATATTGAAAATAATTTTTTTAAAATAAAAAAATATTAACAAAATATACTTTAAGAAACAATAATTATTACATTCCCGAACTCCTAAAATCTGTAATTTGTCCCGAGATTAATGTTTTTTTTCCCCAGATGAATGATCAAGCTATCTCCACATCCATTTTTAAAACATAAGAGAGAGAAGATTTGGCCCAGATTAGCTTAGGGACTTCACTTGTCTCTGATTTGATCCCAGACTTGAGCTCAGTTTATCAGCAGAAGTCCTTCATCATGATATTGTTTTCAGCAGAAGGCCGACGTAGTCCTCTAATATGGGCTCATGGCCTGTGAAGAATTGGTCCTCATCCAGGCCACAGTTGCTGCTGTACCAAGAATTCGTGCTGGCGTGCCTTTCCGAATCCTAATCATGTTGTGTTTCAAACCTGTAAATGTAGAGAGATGAGTGTTTTTTCTCTCGTAATCTTGTCATGCGATTACGTTGTTAATTCCATGCGACTACTCCAAGATAAAGAAAATGCCTGCCTGCCTACTAAACCTAAAGAGATACCAAATGTCAATGTTCCAACTGTTTTTGGCCAAGATGTTGCCCTCCCATCATGAGCTGTTTCTAATATTAATACAGCTTTGCATGCCATTTGAGCAATCAATAACATGGCTGCCATCTTGAGACTACGGAAAAGACCATCTGATTGTGAAGACTCAAAGTTTGCATGTGCAAGGAACCATAAAACGTGGGCAATAATACTTAATTGCAAATCTCCATCCAAAAAGTAAAGAGTAACTATCAACAAAGCAAGTTGCTTCCACCGCAAATTTTCCTATTTTCTAATGAAGATGATCGATGCAAGCGGCTGCTCTTATCTCTTCCCCCCCCAAGAGTAATCTTGCTCTTCTTGGGCAAAAGCTTCCCCTCATGGACTGTTGCCTAATTTTTCCCGACCGTTCAAAAGTTGCCCACAACTTGTCATTTTGGGCCCCACAAACACTTGTTTGGAAGCTAATCCATTCAAACTCTTCTTTCAGTCTCTCATGGCATGTGATTCCCAACCATCACTTCTTAGTTCTGAGTACTAACATTATCTTACTCCTTCCCTCTTCATTTCATGCTATTGTGTGGACGAAAGTGGAGAAAAAAAGAGTAATTTGATCTAAGTAGTTTCTAAGAAAGAAATGAATTGCTAGAATATGATTTTTTCAAACTAAATTAAATATCATTTCACGAGCTCAACTATATATCCGACATATATAAAAAGATAATTGAACAAACATTAAATAAGATAGCACTTGAAGGTTCATTAGCGGGCCGGCTGAGTTTTTATTCAATAAAAACTTATTCGAATCGTATCACTTAATTTACTAAAGGGTATTAAATAAGTACTTGAGCTCAAGGTTTTTTTATTTGAATCATAAATTAAATAAAACTGTAATTGAATACCCAATTAAATTAAATAACTATTTAGAACAAGTATTTATACATTTTAAATGCGAAAAAATCATATTTTTATAAGAAATGAAATCTAATCAACATCCACAACAAGCACATATCCTCCTAATATAACATCATGGGATTCAGATCAATCAACAATATCCAATTTATTATGAAAGTTGTGATCTACCTAGATATGACTATGGAAGTTGGGTGCACACCACTTTCCATGATGAGCAAGTGAGAACATTTCCCTTCTCAGGTGCAAATCACTATATGGATAAAATGCTTTACACCCCAAGTAGGCTGTCACATTAAAGGAGACATTTATAACTGGACCCCACATCTCGGCTCATGACCGTTGGATGAACTAGTTGACAGACACTTGTCAAGATCTGAAGCATCTCTCCCTCGTGTCTCCCATCGACCAGTATTGGAGTTCTTGGTATTCCCATTCATGTTTACGTCACCGTCATACACGTTTCGATTTCTTACAGATACAGACTCTCATCACATTCCTCCTTTCGAAAAAGGAAAATGGTGACGCTCTCTCGTTGCAAATTGCAGTTTTTTAATCCATTTTGTTAGATATTTGCTTTTAAAAAAGGTTGATAAAGGTAGATATTTGAAGACATACCTGAATTCTATGAATTAAATTTATCACTTTCTCTCGTCATGCTTTGTTTATAATTTGAAAAATAAAATTCTCACATACCATCTGATTTGCTTTTCATTAGATTATAAAATCAAATGTGTACTAATGGAGGATACCCACTTGAAAAAAAAATACAATACTTTAATGTGTGATGTCATTAAAAGTGTTTTTCTTTTAAAATATATTAAAATATTTTTATTTTATTTTTTTATATTAACACATCTAGACCATAAAAAATCATTAAAAAAACATCAATTTTATATTTTTTCAAGTGAAATATTCTATTAAAATACATACGAAAATAAAAGTTTTGGCAATCTCAAATTCCCACTTAATATTAAAAAAATAACAGATGTTAGTGCAGTTAATTAGAGCAGCAAAGGAATTAATAAATTTGAAAACTCAGAATCTCAGCCCACCGAATACACTAACTTTTATGGCATGAAAATCCGAGTGGGATTCCATGCGATGGACGAATTGATACTAATTGTCCCCAGCAGCCATTCAAAGTTGTCGACCTTGGAAATTGATGAGCAAGAATATTATGTTCCGTAAAAGCTATTCGAGCAATTCATGTATGGTGTACGTTTTTGAAAAGAATAATAAAAAGAAAAAAAATGCATCAAATATATTAAAGAATTATTCAGTTTTTATTCTACGATGATGTTTCAAAATCTAAAACATATAAATAAAAGGTTATTAAATATTTAAAAGGATGATTAATCAATATATTTAAGTTATCATTCGAAGATAAAATCAGTATATTTATAGAGAAAATATTAGATGATTTAAGACAATAAATTATTTAAAAAAGCTTTAAATTCAAGGAACAAAGATATTTGTTCTTGAATTTTAAGTTGATTAATATATATATTTTAAGAGATTTAAAGTTCTGATCTTTTATTTGGATAGTTCAAAGATTATTTATATCTCTAGAATCTTGTAGTTTTCAGAGAAATTAAAGATTTAAAAATTCTTTACTTTTGATGATATTAATGAGAGATAAATATCTCTTACATATCATTAATGAGATAATAAGTATAATAGATCCTTTAGGAGACCTTATATATACCTATGAGTATAGACATTATGATTTATCATGTACTTAATACTTATATTATATAGCATCGTCCACGATTAAGTATATAGCCTTAAAACTGGGTAATGTCCAAGACTTTTTAGTTTAGTATTTATAAAAATCTTAATTAACCATAAAGTTAACTCATCGCAATGAATTATAAAAGCTTAATCAATTTTTAATATAACATAAAAAAAATCCAAATAATATAAAAGTTAATTTGCTGTAAGTATATTAATGACATCATGCTATTCTTCCAAGTCCCCAGAGATGAATCTCTTGCTTGATAAAGAGAGAAAACATTTTAACATTCTCAGTGGCAACTTGGAATTTATTTCTTGCGACTAGTTTAGGGTAATATTATTATAAAATATTTTCTATCTTTTGAATGAAAAGCAAAGTGGTCGATCGTCAGCATCTTTTAAATTTCAAGAGCATATATATATAATATATATTGATCTCTTCCTTTTTTACACTTTTTATTCCATTCACTTTCTAAAGAATGCTGATAAATCTTCTTCTTTGTTGAAAATTTAGCACCTTACGAGCAACACGTCTATGAAGGGAGTTGAATAGGAAGCACACAGCCCATTAATGTTGATCGATTGAGTCAATGCTTTTTCAAAATGAAAAGTATAATTTGACCATGTTTAATTAATTTGGTTACTAGTTTAAACAAGTAGAACTAGAAAAGTTGGATCCATGGTGGATTTAGGGGTGTAAGCATAGTCATAATCGCCTTAGAGATTGTGTGTGTGTGTTGAGAATAGGGTTTGGGGATAATGAATAACTCCCCCTTTAATATTTAACTTTATATGATAAATGTAATGTGTTGTAATTTAATTTTTGATCTCTTGTTTTTTTAAATATTTTCAACATACAAAAAAATAAAAATATGTTCTTGATATATTCACATCATTTTCAATATTTTCATCGTCGTCTCAAAATAATTCAAATTTCAAATTTTTTTTCAACACGTTTATTTTTTAATGTGTCATTTTTTAATTTTTTTATTTTTCTCATTGAGTCGGCGTTGATTTTTTTTTAAATCAAAATACAAAAAAATAAGAAAATGAAAAAAATGAAAATAAATTTGGATAAAGGTACCAAAATGAAAATTAAAAAAATAAGGGACTTAAGTGAATTTAGGCTGTTTGGTGGACAAAACAAGTAGGAAAGAAAACAAAATTTTCCACCTATAAAAAGGTGTTTATCTCACATAAGAGAGAGGGGGGAGGCCATTACGAAAAAAACACTCTCGAGCTCACACACTTTCTCCCAAAATACATACACAAAAAACCTTAGACCCATTATACCTAAACTTAGCCGCCAACCACACCCAAACTACCAGCCCACCACAGACCACAACGACTTTTCACACCAACAATTCTAGTTTGTTTCCCATCACTAGTAACAAATGCCTCTTTCGCCCTCCAGTTCTGCCCATAACAACGACAACAACTAACAAAAGAAAACTCTTGAGCCAAAAGAAAAAAAATACACTACCAAGGACAAGCCACCATGAGCAACTCCCTTCTGAGCCACAACCTCCTCCATCGTGACCTCCTCAGCCACAAAGCACAACAACTTCCCATCGCCAATTTCCCTTTACCCGCAACAACCCTCTTTAAAGAATTCATTAAACTTAAAATCAACAACACCACCGACAACCAACAACAACAAGTAAACAACCCACCATCGAGGATCCACCCATTTCGGCCCGAACCTCACCATGACCAACGACTTCTTCCATCGTGGATCCACCCTTCTCCAGCCACCAACCAACATACCCACCTCCAACCATTTCCTTTTTTATTTGTGGCAATAGCAACATTAAAAACACCTGATGAAGAAGAGAGGATAAGTAGAGAGAAACAAATCTAAAGAGAAGAAAAAAAAGATAAACTGACTATTTTTATGGATTTTTTTTTGGTTTTGCACGTGGCGGTACCCCTCACCACTAGTATAGACGTGAAGAAGAAAATGAGAGCTACCCTATTCACTCATTCTTGTCTTCATCGGTGACAACGCGTGGTCCCATGCACCACTAATGGCAATAGTGCGTGAAACCCATACGCCACCAATGTTCCTGCAGCTTAGAAGCTTCCCAGCATTGTCCCTGAGTTCCAACGACTTCCCCATGTAATTGTGAGGTGCGTGAGTAAAATTTAGTAAAAAAGAAGAATATATGTGTGTTGTATTTTCTTTTTTCTTATCATTACTTATTTTCATTTTGTGATAGAACAGATAAAAAGATAAAAAAAAATTAATTAGCAAAATTTTTTAATTGCATATGGCCATCAATCCTAAAATATAATTTAAGCACTTATTTTAAAAATATGAAATACTTTTGCATGGATATAAATTTGTAAAATTCCAATGGATTTTGGTCTACATTTCAAAAATACTAAAACAAGTTTTTTAAAATATATAGGATTATGAACTTATACATAAGATATATTCTTGATATTCAATAAATAAACAATTTATTTTTATATTGGTACTAGAATGGTTAGA